>Ga0194126_10000165_pt1 | contig 105634 bp, 90 predicted proteins | sample TA2KigC150mmetaG_FD_148641 | JGI IMG/M metagenome (GOLD analysis project Ga0194126, IMG submission 148641) | Freshwater microbial communities from Lake Tanganyika, Tanzania - TA2015035 Kigoma Deep Cast 150m | ecosystem: Environmental > Aquatic > Freshwater > Lake | place: Tanzania: Lake... | reverse complement strand
AGGTTCAGCAGTTTCTTCTCCGTAATTCGCCGGAGGTTAGCAGCCACGGTATGAGACGGATCCACACACTGGCCATGCGCCAGGGAATCTCCCGTGAGGACAATGTCGATGGGACCTGAACCCCAGGTTCCCGCGGGATTGTTGAAACCGTGTTCGTCGCTTCTGTACGTTGCGTACGCACCGCCCTCGTTACAGAGCACTGTGGTGCGTAGCGAGATTCCGGCCAGGGGAAAGATCTTCCGACCGTCTGCACTCAGGAGACCCTCGGACCCGATGAACTGCTGCGGTGAGACCGCTGGATAAGCCTGAACCCCCTCCTTTCTCAAATCGCGGACAATTTCAAGCTGGCTGCGCGTGTCAAAAGGCTTGCCTTCGGACCGCGCGATCCTCGCCCGATCGTGAGCCGCTTGAAGCACCGCGTACAATGCTATCTCCAAAAGATAAACGGCTATGGCAGCACTCACAATTGCGACGGCAAAGTTTATTCGTCTTTCCTGGGACCATCTCAACGTCGACGCAAGAAAGAGGAGCCCCATCGGTGCAAGGGCCATGAACAAGTAATTGAGAGTCTGCGAACCACACTTCCCCGTCTGGGCAAACCCATAGACGAAGACCCCCACGAGCCCGATCATCGCCGCAATTATGACGGCATTCACGATTCGGGACGTCCACCCGCCGTTGGAAGGAGCAGACGCTTGTCCTGGGCCGGGTTTTACTGGCGCAGGCGTCGAGGCTGAATCCATATGGAGTGAACTCTCCCCTTATATGCGAAAGAACTAAGCGGGAACTGTGCCCCACGCTTACCGTCTTAGATGTTTTCCGGGTCTCGATCGTTCAACGCCGGCTGTTCCAACCCCCAAATGCCGCCACGTTGTCTCCCCTGGCCGCCCGAGGAGTTCAAGCGCAACGATCTCGCTTCAAGAACAGGTTTTGACTGTTCCTGAGCGTACTTAACCGCGAGCCGCTCCGTCAACCATTTCTCACATGCCTGTGCTGCGCGGGATTCAGGAATATGCTTGCATCACCCGTTCTTTTCCCCACCGCGTCTGATTGATTCCACAAACCTCACGACCCGGCCTGCGACTCGATGCGATCGACGAAACGTTGATTCAGCCGATCTGCGCAGAAATGCTATGGACCTGTTCCTGGATTTGGAAGCCCAAGGAATGGCAATAGGGTACGCGCCGAATTTCCTCTTGTAATCGCCCAACCCCACCATGTCGAAGGTCTGGATGCCTCGACGCTTCCAGTATTTCATAGCGTACCAAACCAGGGCTTCGTTGGCCCCAAGCTTGCTATGATGTCTCCAGCTCGCGCCGCCCCAGAAGAAGGCCGTCTTGTTCAGAGCGGGAAACAAGCCTGTGGCAACGCATTCTCCTTCTTCATTCATGGCTTTGAGCAATAGCAGGTTCCCAGTGGGAAGAAGGCGCTCGATGAGCTGCTCCACACGCGATGGACCGAACAACGGTATGGCCCCTTTTACCGCAAACACATGCTTAAGCTGGGCCCAGTAATCGCAAACAAAGTCCGGAACGGTCGATTCTTCGATACGCACCCCGAGCCTGGTCGCCTTGCGGATCGAGTTGCGACAGGTAGCGCTCATGTCGGCGAGCAAGCGATCTTCCTCAAGCCGCAGGTCTATCTCGTACCCCTGGAACATCCAGATATGAAAGTCGAACGGTTCATAGTCCTCCTCGGTCGCGAAGCGATCCATCAATTCCAGGTGGTGGCACCTAAGCTGTGAAAAGGCGAAGTGTGTCAGGGCGCCGATTGCGCTGGACCGGGGCACGCCGGGCTTAAGGTTGAACCCCATGTACGTGGTGCTCCACCCGGGGAAGGGGCTACCCAGAATGGTGAATCCAAATTTCTTAACCAAAAGGCCGGAGAAATATCCGAGGGTTTCTCGATCGTTTCGGAGTCGCGCCAGGACCGGCCGAGCATTCTGGGCATCGGCGATGAATTGCAGCCACGGGAGGCTTTGGTGGACCATTCTATCAGGAAATTGATCAAGTTCAGCCTGATCCACAGAGCTGATGTCAACGCTTTCAAAACAAAGCGCCATGATGTTACCTGGGGCGAATCCGGGAATTCGCGTTTCAAGGCTTGCGCTTCCTTATATGTCACTATTTTTCAGTTCCTTTCGGGGAAAGTCAAGGGACGAAGTCTCGACTTGAGGCGTCCACGAGCCTCTCCCGGTTGACGAACGGCTATAAATGGGCTATTTTAACAAGTTACGAGATGTTCATCCGTTGACTAACCCGCGCAGGGAACCACCTGACCCGAGGCTGTCTCATGCAACCCATTGCGTCATCGCTCAGACAGCTCCCTCTTATCATTGCCTGTCTCATCTTGGTTCCGGCCTTTGCATACGCGTACGTTCAGAGCTTTGCCCTGGGGCTGAAGGCCTTCGCGGTGATGAATATCGGGGTCGCGGTCTTCCTGGGTCTTACTGTATTCCTCCGAGATCTCCGGACATTCTTCCTCTTCTCAATGGTCTTCGCGATCCCCTTTGGGCTGGGAATCCATTTGGTCCGAATCCCGCTGGCGCACTATGATTATCCGACGTATGTTGAGGGGATAGTCTTTGACGGGGTACGAGCTTTTCTTGCGCTCCTCTTCTTCATTTGGCTGATGGAATCGTCTTTCAAGAAGCAGCGCGCTGCGTTCACGTTCGGTGACTCGATTGGTGTTCTCTTGTTGGTGTGGATTCTGTACAGCCTGGTTGTCGGGTGGTTCAAGGCGGTGGATTTCAGATATACCTTCTTTGAATGTGTCGCTCTTTTCCTGGATTTCCTTGTGTTCTTGTATCTTGCAAACAATCTGCGCGCCAAGCGAGACATCCGCGTTGTGATGTATGCGCTCTTCGCGGGTCAAACGGCCCAGGCCCTGTTCATGATGTTTCAGCTTGCCGCCGGCATTAATTATAACTTGACCGGCTTTTTCGTGAAGGAGCGCGAGGCGGAAGTGGGATTCAGGGCAGGCGGTTTTTTCGGAGGTGACATCGCGGCGGCTGAAATGCTCGCTTTTATGATTCCGGTCGGCCTTGCTTACTGTTTTCTGCTGAAGAGACCGAGTCACCGCATGGCGCTCCTTCTTTCGATGTTCATTATGGCGGGCGGTATCTTCGCGGCGAAGACCAGGTCCGCGGGGTTCCTGATTATCGCGGGGTGCGCTACTGTATTTGCGCTGGGGCGTTTGCATGGTTGGATATCCAAGCCGGCGCTGCGCAAGGCCCTCGTGATAATTTTCCCGGTCTTAGTCCTCCTCAGTCCTTTCATCATTATTCGTTTTCAGCAAGCCGAGGGCTCCTGGGAGGGACGACTGCCACTGATACACACCGCGGCCGGGATGTTCAAGGACAATTGGGTTCTCGGGGTAGGCGCGAGCAATTACCTGTTCCACATCGTGGAGTACACTCCGGTGAGGGCCAGGTTCCCCTGGCAACTGGCCGCGCCGGTTCACAATGAGTACTTGCTGCACCTCGCAGAACGAGGAGTCATCGGCACAGTCCTGTTCTATTGGATATTGATTGCCGCCTGCGTCAGTTTGTGGCGAACCAATAGATCGCCGGACAGAATGATCGCCTGTTCGGCTGCCGGCGCGCTTGGCGCGCTCATCGGATCGATTGCGTTCCGCTTTTTCCATCCGGGTCACCATTCTAACTTCATGCCCTTTTATTGTGTCTTTTTGGCCCTAGCGGTCGCGCTGGCCCATCTTGAGGCAAAAAGGCAGAGCCAGGGAGCGCAAGGGTTCCTCGAATCGACCTGATGCTCGGACCACATAATCGCGGAGTCTCGGTCGCCCGGAGATCACTGGTCTATGGCCAATCCACCTCTGGTGCAGAGTTCCACTATCTCAAGCCATTTCTGAATATCTGCTCTGCACGCGCAGCGATCGCGGGCAATGGCGGGAACAGTGTGTTCTTCGAAAACAGAGTGTTCGTCGACCAGGCACACCGGCCAGCCAGGCAGATGGTGTCTGGTGCCGCGGTGATTATTGATTCGGTACACGACGAAGCTGTCGTCGCTGCACGACACTCGGTAGCGGTTGCCGTGGTATTCCACGAAGAGTGTCTGTTCGAGAATTCCCAGCTCGGTGAACAAGTTCCTGATTTGGTCCAGGAGATCGGCGGGCGAACCTTCCAGACAGAGCTCCGCGGCCAGGAGGGGTCTATCTTCTGTTGAGCAGCGCATGATCAACTCCTCAATGGTCACGGCAGAGCGCCGAAGGCGCCCTGGTAACGGTCCCAGAAATCGTGTTCGGAGAAAAGGTGGCATTGGGTCCCTTGGCACGCGACGCTGAAGCTTGCGCTCACCGCGCCCATGTGCGCGCTCGTAACAAGATCCCTGCCCGTTGTCAGGCCCTTGATGAGGCCGGCCCGGTATGCGTCACCGGCGCCGGTGGGATCGATCACCTGTGATGAGCGAACGGCGGGGATTTCCACTTCACTTTTCTCGGTGCGAATGACCGAGCCTTTGTCCCCCAACGTGGTAATGACGGCTCCGCACCGTTCAACGATTTGAGAAAGGCTCAGCTCAGTGATCCGCTTAATCATCTCCAGCTCGTAGTCGTTTGAAATGAGCATCATTGAGCCGGCGAGCATGTTGGACAGACTCTCCGACGAAAGAACCGGGACCTGCTGACCCGGATCGAAGATATACGGTATCTGCTTTCGCCGGTACAAAGCTGTGTAGCTCTGCATGTCCTCAACGTTACCGGGTGCAACGATGGCAAGGGTGTCGGCCGGGTTCGCGCCGTCGACATTGAATAGGCTCGGATGCTTCATAGCTCCCGGATTGAAACCGGTAATCTGGTTATCGGCCTTATCTGTCGTGATATAGGCGCTGGCTGTGAGTTCGTCCGAGATAATCCGAATTCCGTCCAGGGAGAGGCCGCGGCTTTTCAGCCATTCACCGTATTCCCCAAAGTCCTTCCCTGCGCAGGCCAAGATCAGCGGCCGTTCTCCCAGGAGCGTCAAATTATAGGCGATGTTTCCGGCGGTCCCGCCGAAGCGTTCCTCCAAGCCGTTCACAAGGAAACAGACGTTGAGAATGTGAATCTTGTCCGGCAGGATGTGATCGGAAAACCGTTCGGGGAAATCCATTATCCGGTCGTAGGCCAACGACCCCGAAACGAAAATCTGCATGATGACTCGTCCTTGGCGCCCGCGCAGCGGTACTTGAAACTCTAATTATTTAGCATATGGGATGCTTCTAAGGGTGTCAAGCGTGATCTGGAGCCACTCTGCTCCGAAAACCACAGGAGGGGTCTAGGGCGTAACCTGGACGCTTCAAGGAGGCTGCGCGCTACTGAACGGATTCCCTCTCAATCCTGCCCCCCAGACTCCGGCGCAGCCCACGGGGCCCCTCATAGCGCGGGCCTCCCCGAGAACACGCCCAGAAGGAACAGCAGCCATCCGGTCTGCACCGCCGCCTGAACGATTCGCACCGGAAGCGTCTTCTCTTCTTGCACCCAGGTCAGCGCAAGAATAAGACCCCATGCCCCCAGAAGCGTGAGCCACCCGTGCGCGGCGTGCGCTGCCCATTGGAAGAGGGCGAAAATCACCTGGGTAAGAACTATTTCAACTATGCGCCTAATGTTCATAATTCCCCCCTGATCTATCGATCTTCTCTTCTTCAGACAAGCGAGGGTCAGATGATTTGAAGGGCCCGATCTAGCCTGAGCCGGCCGGGGTCTCCTTGTCGAGCCGACGGTACTCTTCGTCTCGGATCTCTCGGCGCAGGAGCTTGCCCACTTTGGATTTGGGGAGCATGTCCCGGAATTCAATGTAAGAGGGCACCTTATACGGCGCGAGACGACCCCGACAGAAATTTATCAGCTCCGCAGCTCCCACACCCTTGGCGTCGTCTTTGAGCACCACGATCGCCTTGACGCGCTCCCCAACCTTCGGATCGGGGACCCCAATGACGCACGCGCCCACCACCACCGGATGATCCTGGAGCACGGCCTCCACCTCAGACGCGGAGACTCGATACCCTTTGTGTTTGAGTATGTCCGCGGATCGCTCCACGTAGTATATCTGCCCGTCATCCCCTTCTCGGACATAGTCGCGCGTACGGTAATAGATGACCCCGTTGAGCGCGACAAATGACCTGGCGGTTTCCTCAGGCTTGTTGAGATATTGTTTAATCGCGTTCTCCGACGTGACCAAAAGCTCGCCCACTTCACCCTTAGGCGTTTGCTGCAAAGTATCCGGGTCCACGATGATGGTCCGCCGCGAAGGGAGAGGCTCTCCGATGGACATGGGAGGCGGCTCCCCTGCTTCCGGCCGGGAATAGGTGACGTGCCCCGCTTCCGTGGAGCCGTAAACCTGGTAGATGGGCGCGCCTACGCGTTCCTTCCACCTCAAAAGGACCTCTCGAGGGAGCACGTCCCCGCCGCAGTAACAGTAGCGCAGCGTACTCAGGTCATACGTGTCCTGTCGGTCGTTCTCCAGTATCATCCGGTATAGGGCCGGGACGCCCAGCATCCATCGGACTCCGTAGCGTTGAATCGCGACCAGGATCGCGTCCACCTGAGGCACGGGCATAAGCACCGTAGTATTGCCAACGTTTAATCCCACTGCCAAGAACAGACCCAGGGCCATGATATGAAAGAGTGGGTTGATGGCGATGTACGTGTCTCGACCGTGAAGGAGATGATCTTTGAAGACCACATCCGTGATGTCATTCACGTATGACGTGTGACCCCAGTGATTCCCCGGCACTCCCTTGGGAAATCCTGTGGTGCCGCCCGTGTACAGGATGTACGAGAGATCCTTGATCGGGTCGATCTCGACGCTCGGAGGCGATGGGTCACCCTTGAGAAGACTGCGAAAAGTGTGTATCCGCGGACTTCGCTGAACCTTCCCCCGGGGCGCCTTGTCGAGCAAAGTGGCGATAGCCCGCTTGGGCCACGAGACCAGATCCAACAGATTGGTCACAATCACGTTCTTCAGCCCGGTCTTTGGCAGGATCTCCTGGACGTACCCGAAGTTTGTGTCATGGCAGATGAGCGTCTTAGCGCCGGAGTCTGCGATCATGTACTCCAATTCGTGAGAGGTATAGATGGGCGAGACGAGCACCACCACCGCGCCGATCTTCTGAGCCGCGAGAAAAGCGATGATGAGCTGCACGGAATTCGATAAATATACGATCAATCGATCGCCCTTCTTGATTTCGAGCCCGGCCAAGGAAGTAGCAAAGCGATCCACCTTGTCCTTGAGTTCCCGATAGGTGAATTTGTCTCCCAGGAACACGATCGCGGTGTTGTCAGGGTATGCCGCGCACGCTTCCTCGAAGCGGGTGAAGGTCAGCTCCGTCCCCATAGCCCGCCTCCTTTTTAGCTCCCAAAGTAGGCTGATCGAACGTCAGGATTGTCCATGAGTTCCCGATTGGTTCCCGCCACGACCGATGCCCCGTTCTCCAGGATGTATCCGTAGTCGATAATGGGCATGACCGGCCGCGCGTATTGCTCGGAAACAATGATGGCCGTATTTCGCTGGTCTCGTATTTCTTTGATCGACTTCACAAGCAGATACTGAACCACGGGGCTGAGACCCAGCAGCGGCTCGTCCAAGAGTAGCTGCTTCGGTTGAGCCATCAGCGCCCGTCCTATAGCGAGCATCTGCTGCTCGCCGCCGCTTAGGAACCCGCCCAGTCGCTTGGACAACCTTTTGAGCGGAGCAAAGATGGTGAAAACATACTCCAACGTCTGCGCGGTCCGGCGCGAATCAGCCAGGTACGCGCCGATCATGAGGTTCTCCAGGACCGTGCTCTCAGGGAATATGCGACGTCTCTCCGGACAGAGGACGATGCCCGCCTTGGCGCGCTCGGACGGCTTGAGCCGCATCATGTCGCGGCCGTTGTATATGATTTCTCCGCGCATGGTGATCCGTTCGCCGCCTGCCATTTCCTCCTTTTTCTGGATATCGAGCATGATCCCCGACAACGTATACATAAGGGTGGATTTGCCCGCGCTGTTCGCCCCGAACACCCCGATAATTTGGTCCGCGCCGCACGCGACGCTCACGTTATTCAGCGCGAGCATGTTTTCGTAGAAGACCATGAGCCCTCGCGCCTCAAACATGGCTTAAGACCTCCTCTTCGGAACCGAAGTACGCTTCCTTGACCTCCTTGGTTCCCAGCACTTCATCCGCGGTCCCTTCCGCTATTTTGCAACCAAAGTTGAGCACCATGACGCGTTTGGCGAGACGGAAAAGCTCTCTCAAGCGATGCTCAACCATGATCAGCGTGATCCCTTCCATCTGGAGCTTTTCCATGAGCGGAACCATGCTCGCCATCTCGCTCATGCTCAGTCCGGAGAAAACCTCGTCGCACATGATTAGATCGGGCCGGAGCGCAAGGCACCGTGCAAGCTCCAGACGCTTGAGATACCCTGTGGGAAGCGATGAAGCCGTCTTATACGGCACGTATGAATCCCTCTCAAAACCGATCTCCTCCAGGATATCCACTGCGACGGTGTCGCGGCTCCCGGTCTTGCCGCCCCCGCGCCAGCCGCCGGACCTACGCGCGCGCCTCGAGAAGAGTGGGACGATAAGGTTCTTGTACGCCGGCAGGCTATAGTACGGCCGCATCACCTGGAAAGTGCGCGTGAGCCCCAAGTCAGCGATCCTGTGGGGTTCCCAGTTGGTTATGTCCCGACCTTTAAAGACCACTTTGCCGCGGTCGGAATGCACAAACCCCGTGATGGCGTTGACCAAGGTGGTCTTTCCCGATCCGTTGGGGCCTATGATCCCGAGGATGTCCCCCGCGTGGACCGTCAGGTCGACTGCCGACAGAGCAAGAACTCCACCGAAAGATTTGCTCAAGCCTTCCACGGTGAGCAACGGTTCCTGACTCATGTAAGTTCCCCTGCTGAAGGGCCTTTCCAGCCTCTTCCATTCATTCCTAAATCCGCACCCATCGTTCAAACTGCTCGTACTTACGGGCGCCGTAGTTCATGAGCCCTTCACTCTTGTACACGATGAACGCGGTCAGTATGAGCGCGTAGACCGCGATTCTCAGGGTGCCGAAGTCACGCAGCATCTCCGAGATCGGCACCAGGATGAGGCAACCCAGAACCGAGCCGATCAAGGTCCCGCCGCCTCCCACAACCGTAGCGGCAATGGGGATAATTGAGTAGTCGAGCGCGAACTGGGACAATCCGGCCCACATGTAAATGTGAGTGAGGCACGCGCCCCCCAGACAACCCAGCGTGGACGCGAAATATACTCCCAGCGCCTTGTACACCGTGATATTGATCGCTGATGCCTTCACCGCTTGATCGTTGTCCTTGACCCCGCGGAAGACCAGCCCCACATCCTCGATAAGCAACCGCCGAAGAACAAAGACCGCCACTAACACACTCCCGATGAGAAGGTAACGCTCAACCCAGGGGTTGCCGAAGCTTTCCACTCCCAGGAGCCCGTCAGTTCCTCCGAAGATGTCCAGGGCCTCTATGACACGACCCGCGAGCAAGGGAAACATGAGACTTACGATGGCGAAATATACTCCCCTCAGAGGCAAGCAGGGCAGGAACAGCAGCGTGCAGAACACCCCTCCCGCAAAGGTCGCAATCGGCACGGTGACCACCGGAGGGAGGCCGAACTTAAGGTTGAGGAGCGCGGCCATGTACGCTCCCACGCCAACGTAAAAGCCACCACCAAGCGACACAAGACCAACGTGATTCGCCAGAAAATCAAAGCCGACTGCGAGCAACGCATAAATGCACACAATGGAAATTACCCGCTGCCAATAAGGAAAAAAGGAGAGAATCAGCGGGAGCGCCAAAAGCCCCAGAATGAACACGAGACGCGGGGCCAGCATGTACGTCATTTCCTGCCAATGGGAGATCGCGTACACGCTGTCCGTGCGCACCTTGATTCCCCGGTCCAGTCTCTCTTTCCGTCGATCTTGCGTTGTCTCGGCCATTTCAGACCCGCTCCTCCAATTCCTTCTGACGCCCGAACAGACCGCTGGGCCGAGAAATCAAGGTAACCACAATAGCCACCAGGGCCACCACCACCTGGAAGTGAGTTGCGATAAAGGAGACTGTGAGAATCTGGGCGAATCCGATGAGGAATGACGCGAGGATCGCGCCGTTCCAGCTCCCAAGCCCTCCCACGATGCACACGGCTACCGCCATGATCAGCACTTGATACCCGGCTTCAACCACAATGCTCCCCAGCGGAAAGAGCACCAGGGCGGCAATTCCCGCGAGCACCGATCCAAGGGCCATAGACACCACTGCCATGCGATCCGAATCGATGCCCAGGGTCAGGGCCGCGCGTTCATCCTGAGCGATCCCTTTGAGAGCCAGCCCCAACTTTGTCTTGGACACAAAGAGCCACAAGCCTCCAATAAGGAGCAACCCCGCAGCCACCACGATCAGACGCTGGTAATCCACCGAAACACCGAAGAGTTGCGTGCTTCCCTCAATAAAAGGCGGCAATGTAAACGTCCCGCCTTTGAGGCCGCCCCAGCGAAGCCCTTCCAGAATAGCCAAGCCAATGGCGTACGACGCTATGATTTCGGATATGGGCATACCGCGTATCCGCACCAACACAAAGTAGTACATGGCCGCGCCGATGATCCCTGTGAGCGCCAGCGCTCCGATGATGGCCAACGGGTAGTACAGACCGACTCTGTTGAGAAGCAGCCAGGCCAAATATCCCGTCAACACATACAGGGCGCCGTGAGCAAAGTTCGGAAGACGGCTCACGCCGTAAACCAACGAGAATCCCAAGGCCATGAGGGTCAATGTAATGCTGTTGATAATCCCGTAGATTACGATCTCCATGAGCCGGCCTCTTGGTCAGTCGATAAATCCTGGCGCGGACAAAAGAACGGCGCGGGCATTGAGGACAAGGGCCAACCGGCGCCCATCGGAAACTGAGGCCCAGCCATCTAGGGGCGGGCTCCACCACACTTCCGATCGTCCCGTGTGATGAATCGCGCCCCTACGCCGTGATCCGACCGGATTTCTCAGATGGTCTCGGACTAAGTTCCAACCTATTTCTTTTCCATCCAGGGCGGGAGCAGGATCTTGCCCACAGCGATCTTGGGCGGGAAGACCACCACTCGTTTGCCTGCCTGCCATTGGAATATGGTTCCCACCGCGCCTTCCGCGGGGTCCAGGCTCGGGATGATCTGATTGCTCTTTGGATCGAATTTGATGCGCCCGTAGACCCCCATCATGTCGGTTGTCTTGAGAGCGTCGACCACCTTGTCAGAATCCAAGCTCCCCGCGCGTTCGATGGCGTCCTTCAGAACATAGACCGCCATATAGCTTGAGGATGTGCCGTATCCTTCAGGTTCGAGGCTGTACTTCTTCTGGTACGCTTCGACGAACTTCATGGTCCATTCCGTGGCGCGGCTCGGCGCATTCCCCGCGTTCACCACGTTCGCCAAACAGAACTCCCCTTTCCCGTCAGTGGCCTTCCAGAACCCGGGCTGCTCGGCTGCGGCAATGATCGTGCCGAACGGGAGCGCCGGGACCTTCATGTCATGCCATTGTTTGAGCAGAATCGCGGTCTCGGGCATGTCCATCCATATGATCATCACTTGCGCGTTCTGTTTCTTGGCTTCCAGGAGGGCCATGGAGAAGTCGGTGGTGCCGGTGGGAAAGACCACGGGCTCACCAAGCACGGTCCAACCTTTCGCAGCCATGGCCTTGGCCAGGATACCGCCGCCCGCGCGGGCATGGGCCACGTCTTGGACCAGGATGAAGAGCCTGTTCAGTCCGAAGTCCTTCTGAATGGCATCCAGGCACGGAATAATCTCACCCTTCACCATCCAGCCCGCCTCCCCTGTGATCCGGAAGCAATACTTGAACTTTTCCGGATCACCGGCCACGGTTTCGTGATACTTCGGTGTAAGCACTCCGGTGGTCAGTATGGAGATCATCTTGTGTTTGGAGAGAAGGGGCATGGCCGCCAGAGCAGCCTCAGACCGCACCGGGCCGCCAACGATGTAGTCGACCTTCTTTTCCAAAATGAGTCTCTCCACCCCCAGGAGCGCTTCGGTCACCGGGACTCCGGGCTCCAGGTCGCGAGTGTCGATCACTTCCACCGCGAACGGCCGTTTCTCGGCGCCGACCTTTACGCCGCCTGCCGCGTTAATTTCTTCCACCGCGAGCTTGATAGCTCGTTCAGCGTCCCAGCCGTAGAGGAAGGCCGTTGCAAGGGGACAGCCGATGACGATAGGCTTCTGAGCGAGGGCCGGAGAGAACGGCAGGATCACCAGGGCGAGGAGGGTCGCCAAGAAAGCTAACATCTTTGCTCTGGAATTCATGTCACAACTCCTTCTCGGGAGATGGGGCGAATCGAATGTTCGCCTTGGTCGCTTAAAAGGTCGGAATGGGGGGCCTACTTCGAAATTCGGTGCGAATTAACGTGGTTGATGGGCGTTCGTTCACGAAAAAAGCCGCTCGATGGTGTAATAATTGATTACGGCGCCGATCAAAGGTCCTGTCAAGAGGTTTTTTCATGATTCGTCGCAGCTCGTCAACTACGGCAGTTGGCGCGATTCTGCATAAGAGCGGCGCAGATGTTGAAGAGACATCGGGTTGCGTGGTATGACTGCCTTGGAGTGAAGTAAGGCGCCGGAGGTTCAAGGGTCCATCGGAGGACTAGAACGCGTGGCTCCACGAGTGATCAGCATCTCACGTTATAAGAGGCGGAAGGCCGCAGGGAACGTAAAGGGTGTCGGGCTGTGCGCCCTCTTTTCCCGTCAAGGCGACTGGGCCTTCGATTATGCTTTGGCCCTGGCGCGAGCCCATCAATGCAGGCTCAACATCTTTTACTTCCTGCAATCACCGTACAAACTGCGCCGAGATGTGGTCTTTGTTGACGCGACCCGCACTCAGACCGCGCCGGTCACACCGGAACTCATTGCGCAAAAGGACAAGGAACTGCGGGAGCAATTGGACGACCGGCTGGGAGATTACACGGACGTTGGGTTTCGTCTCTGCGAAGGCGCGGATGAATGGGAACTGAGAAAATGCTTTCGCAGGGGAGAGTACGACGTTCTGGTGATCGGATACGAAAAGACAGGAGCAAGCTTCGGTGGCACAAATACCGTTGAAGGGTTTGCCTGGTCCTTTAAGGGGCCCGTGGTCATGGTCGGGCCGGACGCGCCGGACTCCTTCCATCTGAACCAAGCCGCTGAAGACTGGCTGGAACACCTCATGATCCCGGCAGGACACTGGCAGCTCATCGATCCTTCGACCGTCCCTTGACGGCTCCGCAGGACGGTTTCTCCGCCGGCGCCTGCGTGAAGATCACAAAAGTACGCTGTCTTCGTCGAGTCTGGGTATGCCTTCTATCCGAGCCAGGGAGCAGAGATCCGCGATGGAGACGGAGGTGTAATAGTCCCTGAGGAGCGCCTCCGTGCGTCTCCACACATGACGAGCTATGCAGCGTTCCTGTATTCTGCAGCTCTTGCTTTCTTCCTCGTCGGAGGAGAGGCATTTCACCGGAACTGGAGATACCGGGCCTTCCACAGCATGAATGATGTCCGCGACGGTGATGTGGGAGGCGTCCTTCGCCAGGATGTACCCTCCCTTCGGTCCACGCTTGCCTTTGAGTAGGCCGGCTTTGAGCAACTTGTAAAAGATCTGCTCCAGATAACGTTCCGATATGCATTGACGTAGCGAGACGTCCCTAATCTTGGTGGGTTGGCCGTTGCCGTAGAAAGCCAGATCGAAGATGGCCCTTACTCCGTATCTGGTTGCCGCAGTAACAAGCATGGCAATTACTCAGTCCGCATAGGCGCTCAATTTTCCCAACGCCGCCGCTGCGACCTCTGGGCTTGCAGCTCTCCGGTCGGTCTGCCGGGCGCAGCGTGAAAAGGCTCTATTCGTCATTCGTTCACCACGCGATCCTACGCGCGTCACAGCCACAGAGCAATTCCGGCCCTGTGATTGAAATCCGATGGCGCCGTCGCTCGGTCTTGAGCCGCGAAACATCTGCGGCAGCTTCCGTCGGCCTGGAGAAGGACGCGTTACTCCGAACCCCCGGGATTGTTCTGTGCGGACGCAGATTGGGCTTGTTTGGCAGATTTCCCGACGCCGCCGGGGTTCCGGGCCTCTTCGAGTTCTCGTACGCCGGAATCCTTTCTCGAGGCTCGTTCCACAGAGTCCCAGGTTCTCTGGGTGTTGGCGGATGCCGCGAGGCGATGATATTGCCATGCCAGATGGCAGTGCAAGATCGTCTCTTCCACCCAATCCCTCAGATCGCTCATCACACCGTGCTTGCCTTCGGCTTCGTCCTTGTCTGCGGCCACTTTGATTACGCCGTCCACTTTTGTCAGAAGCTCGAAAATTTTGCCGAAGCACTTGTGCACATGCAGCTCAAATTCCTCGCGACTTTGGAAATCCACGTTATGTCAGTCCTCTCCCGGAGATAGAGGCTTCTCAACCCGCGCGCAATCGCGCCACGGCGATTCCGCGCGGAGAAGACACCATCACCGGACAATAACTCTTTGGGTCACGCGGCCAGAAGCTCCCATTTACCGGCGGGAAGCTCCAATTGGTCCAGGATCTCCTTGGCCTTGCCATTGAGGACAAAATGATCCGGCGCGTCGGGACCCACTAGAACCAGCGGCCCGTGGAAGCGTTTGGCAAACTCCTCTATGGTTGTCGTGCCACCGAAATCGGCTCCTTTACCTTGGTAGCCGATGATCAACACCTCATACTCCCCGCGCTTGAAGCACTTCTTCAGTTCCCATTCGTTGCTTCCTTCGCACAGCCGGAATCCCACGTCGGTGTAGTCGCCGAGACGGTCGTCATAGTTCTCGCGGAGTTCTCGGTCTTTCTTGACCACCAGATCTGGTGTCACTACAGCCGTCTCTTTCTTCTCCGCGTCGACAAACACCACGTCTCTACGGATCGCGTAAGGGGATTCCAGGAATTGGAAGATGTTGAGCCTCGTTTTGTGCTTTCTGGCTAGAGCCAGCGCATAATCGAAGGCCCAGTCACCTTGTCTCGAAAAAATGGCGCATAAACCCACTCCTTGCATCGCTTCCTCCTCACTTCCTAATCTATTGCCAACCAGAGCTATTCAAACGGCCTCGCGATCGAACTGCCGTGTCTCGATCGCTTTAAGGGGAACCTCAATGGAAAACGTGGTCCCTCTTCCCGGGGATGAGTCGAGCCGTATGGTCCCCTTGTGTTCCGTAACGACCTTCTTGGTGAGCACCAGGCCCAAGCCGGTGCCCTTTGAGCCCTTTGTGCTGTAGAACCGATTGAAGAGCCTTTCCTTGACCTCAAGGGGGATTCCCGGCCCGTTGTCCGATACGCGCAGGATCAGTCTGTCATTCTCCACCCGGCCTGAGACCACCACGCGGTATTGCGTCCTCCCTGTGTCTTTGCACGCGTCTATGGCGTTGGAGATGAGATTGGACAACGCGCTATGAATCCCCGCGGCATCCATGAGACCCTGGCTCATGTCCTCGTCAAAATCGCGAACCAGTTGGATTCCCGCGGCGGCGGCTCGTTTCTCGAAGAGATCGCATACCTCCGCAAGAACCCGTCCGGGATTGGTCATGGAATATTCCGGTTCTCGGTCCTTCGAGGCGTACAAGATTCCTTGGACAAGCTCGGAGACCTTTTCCACATTCTTCTTCACCATGCCCCAGCCTTGACGTATTCTGTCTTGGCGCGAGCGTTCCAGGCCGGAATCCACCACGTACACGCCCCCCTCCAACCCGGCCAGAATATTCTTTATTGAATGTGACATCCCCGCCACGGTTTCGCCAAGCAAGGCCAACTCGCTCTGGAGGCGCTTGACCTCGGTAATGTTCGTGCTCATCTCCATCACCGCGATTATGTCGCCGTTCTCATCTCTAAGCGGTGAAGTGTTCACGATCACGTTGGTCTCTTCCCCGTTGCGATTCCAAATCTCTTCCGAGTCATGGCGGCGGCCGTCCTCAAAGGTCCGTTCCACCGGACAGTTGGGGCACTTTTCGTTCTGGTTCTTGTAGATTTTGAAACAGTGCTCTCCGGGGATATAGCCGAAGTCTCGTTTGAACAGATTGTTGGCCTGGATCACCTTGAAATCCTTGTTGACGACCGTAATATAGCAGGGCGCTTTTTCAAACAGTTCCCGGTATTCCTTTTCCTTCCGCTCAAGCTCCACGTGGAGACGTTTCAGCTCGGTAACGTCCAAGGACATCTCAAGGACCTGCCAAACGAAGCCCTTCTCGTCCAGGATAGGAGCTGTCCTCACCAGCACGTACACTTTCTGACCATTGAGTCGCCACACCTCTTCCGACCGGTGAGGCAAGCCGTCGGCAAAAGTCTTTTCAACAGGGCAGTCCTCGCATTTGGACATCAGCCCTTTGTAGCCCGCGAAGCAATTCTTGCCGACCTGCGAGCCGAACTGGTCTTCAAACGCCTTGTTGGCGCGAACGATCCGGTAATCCCGGTCCACAACGGTCAGGTAACATGGTATCAGCTCAAACAGAGACTTGTAGAGTTTCCGGCCCTCGAAGAGCCGATTGGTCCGTTCCGTGATCCGCCGGCTCATGTCGTCAAAGGAACGGCCTAACTCCTCCATCTCGTCAAAGAGATGGTGGTCGCCGGATTGGGGTTGGTACTCGCCTCGGCCCATCCGAATCGCATTCTCCCTCAGCTTCCTGAGCGCTGGATTGACGAGAAAGATGACTGCCAGCCCAATCGCGCTGGACATGGCCAGAAAGAGGGCAATGGCAAAAACCGCCGCTTTCCGGGCGTTCTCGAGGATCTCGTCTCTCATGGCGCCCAGAGAGACTCGCATCGCCAGAACTCCCAGGACCGTCTGGCCGGGGGGATGCGCGTGGCATGCCGCGGTGGAACAGCTCTCGCTGTTCAAAATGGGATTCGCCACGTCAATCCAATTCTTTTCCAGCGAAACTCGATGCCGAGCCGCTGTGTTCGCCCCGATTTCACCGGGCAAGAGCTCTTCCCCGGGGCGCACAGCGCGTTGCCCCTGTTTCGGCAAGCTCGCGTAGTGAAGAGTTCCTTTCGTGTCAAAGAGCTTAATCTCGATGAAGCGGTCCAATTGGCCCACGGCCTTGATGATTTCGCCGATCACGACTCTCTGGTTGGTCATCATGCCATCCCAAATCGCTGCCTTGACCACTTCCGAATCCTCCAGGGCCCCGTGTGCGGCTCTTTGGATGAAATCCTCCTCCTGAATCCTCACACTGTGGTACGTGAAAGCCATCAACGCGAGGAACATGATCAGACCTGCAAAGAAGCTCAGCTTGAAGCTCAAGCTGCGCATAAACTTGCGGACCAGTTGGAGGAGCTCTTTCACCATTGCTCAGCGTTCAAGCAACCGCGGAAATGCGATCGCACGCCCGGGCCTTGGAAACCGGGGAACGGTTGCTTATTTCGTTACGTTTGAGCGGATTCGACACCGCGCGTATACGGGCCCCGCACACTCATGCGTCCCAATATGTGACGCTCGACAAAGACCTCTGAAACACCACCCCGAAAAGAGCGCCACACTGCGCAGAACCTTGGAGAACAACGCTTGAAAGACCCGGGGGACTCTCTTGCGCGGAAAGCCATCCCCCGGACCCATTCATGCTGCGCGCTCCTATGCGGGCCTGTCGAATCAGGTCTTTCCCGAAAGATGAGCCCGCGAGTCGCAGCTTTTGTGAGAACCCCTGTTAGTCCGTGAGCACGAGCGCAGGGTCAAGGAGTTCGGCGAGATTCATCACCTTCGCGTGTATGCCGTAGTGCTCGCAGATTTCCTTGAGCATGTCCGTGCAGTTGTGGCACGACTGCAACACCACGTTGGCTCCTGTAGCCTTGATTTCGTCGGCCTTTATTTTTCCCGAAGCAATCCGGCGCTTGGCAAACTCGGGCATGGCCAGCGCGCCGCCTCCCCCTCCGCAGCAGTAGCTCTGCTCTCTGTTGTGGGGCATCTCCACGAAGTTGTTCACCGCGGCCCTGATTACAACCCGAGGCTCCTCAAGCACGCCCCCGGACCGGGCTATGTTGCACGAATCGTGATAGGTAAAGATCTTGTTGTCATGGACGGACTTGTCCAGCTTGAGCCTGTTCGTCTGGATCAAGTCAGCGAAGAGCTCCATGGAGCTGGTGATCTTAAAGGGCACCCCGCCAAGCCAGTTGGACATCTCCCACCGAATCCCCCGATATCCGTGGCCACACTCGCCGGACATCAGATATTCGCAACCAAGTCGGTCCACTTCATCAAAAAGCCATTTGGCGAAGAGTTTTGCGTCCCCATCCATGCCGTTGAACATGGCATAGTTGGTCATGTCCCAATAACGACTCGAAATGGTGAAGCTCACCCCGGCCGCGTTGAGGACCTTGGCGGTGGACTGGATGGTCATTGGGTAATACTTGGGCTCGCGGGGATTGAGGGTCAGCAAGTACTGAGCCCCTTTTTTGTCCAGGGGAATTGTGAAATGTTCGCAACCTTCTTCGGACTGGAGTTCTTCCTCTATCCACTCAATGGTCTCGATGAACTCGTCCTGGGGCACGGCCATGTTGTTGCCGTGATTATAGTGCGCGTCCACCGTGTCCTGAAGGTTCTGGGGAACGCGTCCCGCCTCGCACATGATGCCGCGGGCCGCTCGCACCATCATGCCGTAATCAACGCCCATTGGGCAGTTGAACGTGCAGCGACGACACATGGTGCACCCGCCCCAAAGCTTATCGTACATTTCGTCTGCAAGGTCTTTGCTGAGAGGTTTGGCGCCAACAAAGGACGGGAACGCTTTCGCCATCCAGTCGTATCGGTATTTGTACCACTTGCGAAACCGATCCGCCTTGTACGCGGGGACCAGTGTCTTGTCCTCAGGGATGGACTGGGTGTAATGGCACGCTTCCGTACACATACCGCAATGAATACAGCCGGCCAGGGATGTCTGGACGATCCTGTTGAGCTTGCTGGGGAGGACCTTCTCCATTTTGGCCAAAGCCTCGGGCGTGAACTCTGCAAGCACAGGCCACTTGCGGTTTTCTTGGGTTCCAAGCTTCTCCGGCGCTGCGGGTTCGGGCTCGGACGTCTGAATTTTGCTGGTTTCTACGGGATCGGGCATGGTAATTCCTCCGAAATTGGTCTGTATTGCTGCTGGTTATCGTGCGTTTCTGTTCAAGATTCCCCGGCCTCCAAAAACCTGGCCGTACATGACACGGCCGAACGGATAGAGGACGTAATGGGAGATCTTGCTGAAGGGCACATAAATGAGGAAGAAGGTGACCATCAGGAAGAATAGCCACATCCAGCCTGTCTCGGGTTTGCCCTGAATCCAAAGCCACATGGTGACAAAGCCCACGGCAAAAAAGACCGTCATCAACGTTATGGCGAAGAAGTCATCCGGGCTGCTGATGATACGTATTTCAGGCACAGTGATCCGGCGATAGATGCGCCGCAGTCCGATCAAGAAGGCCAATCCCATGAAGACCATGATGACTTTTGACACGAGCGGGGTCATCAGCCAAGGCGTCAGAGGAATGAAGAAGGTGGAGCCGATCGTCAACGCCACCGCAATGTGGAAGATCAAGAACTCCACATAGAAATAGGGGTGGCTGCGCGTGCTCTCCATGCCCCAAGGCCGGAGCACGTTCGCCAACGAATGGAGAGCGCCCGCGTACCGATCGCCCTTGAGCTCGGCTTTCTCTGGCGGTCCGGGTTTCTTCATGAGCTGGTAGATCTTTATGGCGTACATGAGAGCCATAAAGGTCAGGGCAATGTACTGAACAGGTTCCTGTAAGACGTACAGGGCATAGCTTACCTTATTCTCCATGTTTGCCTCCCATTCGGCTTTTTATGCAGCTTTACGCACCTGAAGGGTCCCGGTCGCGCCCGCAACCTCCCCGCGCGTCCTCTCCGGCACAGACCTGTGACGCTGAAAAAGAAATGGACAGAGATCACTCGGGTATCCGGTTCGTGGGTAATGCTGTGGAAATGGATAGCGCTCCCGCCACTGAAGTGTACTATAAGATAGAGGCATAAAATGTGTCAAGAATTTTTCTGAGTCAAAACGTCAATATGAAAGAGCTTACGATGTCAAAATGTTACACATCTCCACCGGAAAATATTCCCTGCCAGTGCGTTGCCTGTCAGACGATTTTAGGAAGAAAAAGACGACTGAATGGCTAAAAATTCCCCGCTCCCCCTCGAAATAGCTCTGATTGCAAGCGCCCATCCGGTCCTTGGAGAATTCTCAGCGGGAAACGGGACGGAACAGGGAATAATTCCCCTCCGGAACCCAATGAACCCTCCGACGCCGCGCGCCCATAAGCCCCCCCATATATCGCGGTGTCGCTCCCGGTGAAGAGTTCCGCAGCTCCCCGCGCATGAAATTGGAGGAAGAAAGACCGGTTTGATCTCCAATGAGAAAGGTAAGAAATTCATCGAAATTCAAGAGATATCGACTGAGTTCATATTGATTTCGCACGGAAATTCAATGGCCCCGGTCTGTGGCGCCCTTTGGTGAAAAAAGCTTGACACAGGAGAGGAATAGTTCTATACTACGAGACATGTCGAACTATCGAAATAATGAACTCCAAAAGTTCGCGGACATGTTCAAGGCGCTGTCCAATCTCCACCGCCTCCAAATCTTTCTCAGGCTCGTCGAGTGTTGCCCGCCAGGCGCCAAATGCTCCACTAACGGTGACGCGCGGCGATACGTGGGCCAGCTCGGCGCAGAACTCCACGTGGCCGCATCCACCGTTTCGCACCACATCAAGGAGCTGCGCCACGCGGGGTTGATCAAGATAGAGCGCCAGGGAAAGAACATCCAATGCTGGGTGGACCAGGATGCTGTGAACGCCTTGGGAGCGGTCCTCACAGGTTGCATTCCTTCAGAGGAGACCGGGAGCGACGCGTCGAAGGGTTTTGTCCGCGGCGACACTTCGGGGCGAGGCGCCGCTGTGACATGAGGCGGCGAGTCCTTTCTTTGGACTCGGCGTATCGCTCTGTACAACAGAGGCGACTCAACAGACGACTGCGCTCGCGCAGAGAACAAGGAGGAAAAGCACAATGATCTCGGAAAGCATTGCTACGGCAAGTGGGCTGACTCCGGAGCAGATGCGCATGGTGGAACTTGCGCAGCAAGGTTTCCATTGCAGTGAAGTGCTCATGTTCATGGGCTTGGAAGCGCAGGGCAAAGAGAATTCGGATCTGATCAAAGCCATGTCATCTCTCGCCGGGGGGATCGGCTTCACAGGAGAGACTTGCGGCGCTCTTACCGGCGGCGCATGTGTGCTCGGGTTGCACGCGGGGAGAGGAAGAGCTGAAGACGAAGAGGATCTCCGGCTGAAGACTATGATTGCTGAGCTGGTGGATTGGTTCTCGACGAAGTACGGCGAAAAATACGGGGGTGTCCTGTGCCGCATCATCACCGAGGACGACCCCCTCAAGGCGCCTGAAAGATGCCCGCGCATCGTGGTCTCGGTGTTCTATAAGGTGAAATCTCTCCTCGCGGAACACGGCTTTGAATGGACAGGTCCGCGATAACGTCGACTCTCTGCGGCGGGCGGGGATCTCCTCAACGAAGGTCCACAGGTCTGCGTCGCGCGACCCGAAGGGGATCCCGGCCGCTGGCAGGATCAGACTCGTTTGTCCGAAAGCGCATTCGGCATCACGCGTTCCTACATGCCGATTTCTTTGAAAAAGGCCGCCACGTCATCCTTGAGCACATTGGGGGCCCGGAACACCGCATAGTGCGCCAAGGGACTCTCAAACCCCACCAATTTGGCTCCCTTGATCTTCTTTACGTTTTCTTCCGCAGTAATGTGCCTGAGCCACTGATCGTTTTTCACGTGGAGAATTAAGGTCTTGGCTTTGATTCTGCCGAGTTGGTCCGAGATGTCAAATGTGTCGCCTGCCTCGTTGCGATACAGCAGGTCGTTGACGTCGAATTCCTTTGCCTTGGAAACGAGAGCCGAACTCTCATCGCCTTTGGGTTCCCAGTAGAAAACGTCTTTCTTGACCGTATCCCAGCCCTGCTGGATCCGCATATCGAAGCTCAGGCCCGTGTGGCCCAGAACAGACCAGCCGAACATCATGCCTTGATTGGGATGTTTGTCCCTGGGGAGCTTATAGTAGTCTCCCTTAGTTTCTCGCCACACCGGGTCGCTCTGCATGGCCGCGGTCATCAATTGGAAGAGCCACCGCATCACCGGATCGCTTTTCGTAATGCCGCCGATGGGCATGATCGCCTCGACAAAGTCCGGGTGGAGCGCCGCCAGAATGTAGCTCTGTATGGCCCCCATGGATACGCCTGTGGCGAGCTTCACTCTTGCTATTCCCAGCTTGTCCTTCAGCAGGCGGTAGTTCGCTTGAGCATAGTCTATATTGGAGTATTTCGGGAACTTTATGCCCAGGCCGTCGCTGGGTTTGCTCGCGCCCCAGAGGCCCAGCGCATCGAGGAAGACCACGTAGTTCTTGTCGGTATCGATGAGTTTGCCCGGCCCAACCACCGGCCCTTGAGCAAATGCGTTCCCTTTCTGCCCCTCAAACCAGTAGAAGTACATGAAGGTGGAGTCCCCTGAATAATACGAGCTGATCACCACAGCGTTGGTGATCTTGCCTTGCGCGTCTTTCTGGGGCGTTCCCACCGCGATGTAGGCCAGTCGGAGGGGCTCTTTCCCGAGAGACTCCAGGGTCACGCCACCCTCACCGCCGAATTCATACTTAGATTCGTCTCCGAATTCGTATTTACCTCCGATCTTGAAATTCGGAACCGAATAGAACTGCTTCAATCCGTGCAGGTCCGGCACTCCCGACAGCCCGGTGATGCTCTCCGATTGGGCCGGCCCCACCGACCAGAGAATCATCACAGCCACGACGGCCGCCAATGTCACAGATCGCTTGATCGCATGCGGAAACCTCATAGTCCATCCCCCTTTCTGTTAGCGCCTCTCTGAGGCAGTTTCATCGTGACCCGAAAGAAGGGCAGTTGGTCGTCATGTTAGTCGGGATGCCGCGCTTGACTTTCTGCAAAGGCGGCCCCTGTTCTCTGTTTCCGCGATTCGTTTGATGTCAGGTCACAGCTTTGCCACCGACAGGCCGCGTTCTTTCCAGTTCGCTGCGTTCTCGCCGTTCCCGCTCTCGTTCTTCCAGGCGGGCCTTGCGTCGCACGATCGCTTCACAGTTGCGTCGGCGGTCTTCATCCGTTTCCAGAATCAGAGGGGGAACCTCCGCGGGCTTACCGGTCTGATCGAGAGCGACGAAAGTCAGGTACGCGGAGGCTGTGTGCCGCACATCGCCGGTCAAGAGATTCTCCGCCTCGACGCGGACTCCGACTTCCATTGATGTTCTGCCCACAAAGTTGAGGCTGGCCTTCAGAATCAGGATGTTTCCCACAAGAACGGGATGATGGAAATCAAGGCGATCGATGGAAGCGGTCACCGCTATTCGGCGCGCATGACGAATCGCAACCGCGCCCGCGGCCGTGTCGACATATTTCATGATCACGCCGCCGTGGACGTTCCCCGCGGGATTAGCATCTTCGGGATTCATCTGCGCGGCCATAACAATACGAGTGTCGCTGACGCGCTTTCCTTCCATGCGCTTTAATCCTTGGTCTCATCCGCCTTGTTCGGGACGGCTCGTTGGCGTCGGGGGACTTCTTTACGCACGGATATGGGGACGGCTATCACTAAATCATACTATCTCCGGTGATTCAGAGCAATCAGGTTTATCGTGAGCAGCGCGCTTACGGGTTCGCCCGTGATGGTATCCTCTTTCTTTCCCGCCGCAAAATCGCTAATCTGTTGAGCAAAGCAATCAGCGAGGCCAAAATCCCTTGGTTCGAAATGAGACCTCCAGCGCGAACGCGGGCCAACGCTCTGAGGCCGCTGTCCGCAAGCGAATGATTCTGACCGGGATTCTTCAGGGGATCGGCTGCCGGCCTTCGATCTATCGGCTTGCCACGCGGTTGGGGCTGAATGGATGGGTCATCAACACGACAAACGGCGTCATCCTGGAGGTGGAGGGAAGTCTTGATCAATGTCTCGCGTTCGAACGGGAACTCCCTGCAACCATTCCGTTCCCAGGTCGTATGGACCATAACCGCGTTGAAGAAATCGCGCCTCAGGGTGAGCGTGGCTTCCGCATAGAGGTCAGTCAGGGAGGCGAACGCACCATTACGCCAATCCCGTCGGATGTGGCGGCTTGCCCTGAATGCGTAAGAGAACTCTTCGACCCGCAAAACCCGCGATTTCTGTACCCGTTTATCACCTGCACGCTCTGCGGACCACGATTCACCGTTGTCCGTTCGTTTCCGTATGATCGCGAACGCACCAGCATGGCTGATTTCACCATGTGTCCCAGATGTGAGGCGGAGTACCGAGATCCCGCGGATCGGAGGTTCCATTCTCAAACAAATTCGTGTCCCGAATGCGGGCCTTCATTAACGCTCACGGACCCCACGGGCGCGCCGATCGATGGCGATCCCGTTGTGGAAGCAGTCTGTCTCCTCGCCCAGGGCAAAACGGTTGCGATCAAGGGCATTGGGGGCTTTCACCTCGCGTGCGACGCCTTAAATGAAGAAGCGGTAAGCCGGCTGCGTGAGCGTAAAGGCCGCGAGGAGAAGCCTTTTGCAGTGATGATGCCGGACATGGAAACAGTGGGTCGGTTCTGTATGCTGGGGCCGGAAGAAGAACGGCTGCTGCGATCGCCGGTTGCCCCTATAGCGTTGCTTCAGGCTCGAGGAGATGAAGTGGCGCCGAATGTGGCGCCATTCGTCCGAACCTTGGGGGTGATGCTCCCATATTCGCCTGTGCATCATCTCTTGTTCAGGCATCCCGGTTCGCGCCCGGAACATCGTCCTGTCGTCTTGGTGATGACTTCCGGGAACTTGAGCGAAGAGCCCATTGCTCGCGGCAATGAAGAAGCGCTGGAGCGTCTTCTCGGGCTCGCGGATGCGTTCCTTTTTCATAACCGCGAAATCGTGCTTAGAGCCGACGATTCCATATTCAGGGTAATCGCCGGCAATCCAACGGTTTTCCGGCGTTCGCGAGGCCTGGTTCCCGGCGAATTTCGGATAAGCCAAGCCCCGGGATCAACAGGGGAAAGAGACAAAGCCTCCGACGCGCCGACTAATTGGGGCGATTCCGCGATGACCCACGCTCCCGTGATCATGGCCGCGGGCGGTGACCTCAAGAACTGCCAGGCAATCGTTAAGAACGCTCAGGTCGTGCCGGGCCCCCATGTGGGTGATTTGGCGGCGCCGGTTGCCCACGAATACTTCAAACAGGCCGCGGCTGTCTTGGCAGGATATCTGGAAGCTCAGCCCGAGCGTGTCGCTGTGGACCCTCATCCGGCATACTTCAGCGCCGGCCTGGCGCGAAAGATGAACTTACCGGTCGAAGAGGTATTCCATCATCACGCGCACGCGGTGAGCCTTCTGTTTGAGCATCAAACCGGAGGCCCGGGCGTCTTTGCCGTCTTTGACGGAACGGGGTACGGCCCTGACGCCACCATCTGGGGCGGCGAGTTTCTCCTCGCGGACGAGACGGATTTCAGCCGTGCGGCTCACATCGGTCTTTTTTCACTTCCGGGATCGGAAGCTGCGATCCGCGAGCCTGCCCGCATCATGGCCGCGCTCTTATCCAAGGACGGATCTCTTCCTGAGGAGTTCGCTCCCCTGTTCAGGACTGAAATCGAGCGGGTCAACCTTTGGCTGGAAGCTGCGGGGAAAGGTATCAACTCACCGGTTACTTCATCCGCGGGAAGGCTGTTCGATGCAGTCGCGGCCGCGACCGGGTTCCTGTCCCGTGTGACTTTCGAGGGCCAGGCCGCCATGTGGCTCGAAGGTATTGTTGACCCGAACGAGAGCGGTGAGTATAAGCTTGTTTTTCTGGACGAAGCGGGCTTGATCCTCAATCCTGGGCCCTTGATAAGGAGCGTTGCAGAGGATATCCTTCATGGGTCGCCTCCAGGGACTGTTGCGGCTAGGTTCCACAACAGCATGGCTTCTTATGTCGCCGGAACACTCCGAGACGTCGCGGCTGCGCACGGGATACAGACCGTGGGGCTAACTGGAGGCTGCTTCCAGAATAGGTTGCTTACGGAGCGCACCGTCGCGCGCCTGAGCACAAGCGGGTTGCGGGTGCTGCTTCATCAAGAAGTTCCGCCTAATGACGGCGGCATTGCTATCGGCCAGGCAGTGTGCGCCCTGGCAAGGTGGCGAGCGACGACGAAAGTAGGATGTTTTTGAAGATTTGCCGGGGAGGCCCCTTTCTGCCAAAAGGGGCCTCCCCGGACCCCTTCACCAAAAACTCCCATCTTTCGCTAGCGCTTCCAGTGCTTGACTGGTCTCTTGAATCTTCTGAGGCAAGGGTCGGGCGCCGATTGCGTTGTGAATAGTCTCGCAGCGCGACAGGCTCCGTGCCAATTCCGAAAAATAGACCGCACAATCGACTTATTGTGAGGTGTTGAAACGATGTGTTTGGCAGTTCCCATGAGGCTGGTGGAAATCTCGGGAGATGGCGTGGGGAAAGTGGATACCGGGGGGGTGACCGCGCCGGTGAGCTTGATGATGATTCCTCATGCTCAGGTGGGGGATTACCTGATTATTCACGCGGGCTTTGGGATAGAAGTCTTAGACGCGAATGAAGCTGAGATAAGGCTTGACCTCTTTCGAGAACTCGCGGAAGCGACCGCGGAGCCGGCGGAACCATGAACACGAGCCATGAAGGCCGAGCCGCCCGGGCGATCGCAAGGGAAATCCACGCCACGTGCGAGCGTTCCTCCCGGCCGATCCACCTTATGGAAGTGTGCGGCACGCACACCATGGCTATTGCCCAGAGCGGCCTCAAAGCGCTCCTGCCGAACAACCTGAAGCTTGTCTCTGGGCCGGGTTGCCCTGTGTGCGTCACCGAAAAACGATACATAGACCAGGCTCTGGAAACGGGGCGAAAGTACGATGCGCGCATAGTTACGTTCGGCGACCTCATCCGCGTGCCCGGCTCATCCGGATCCCTGGCCACATTCCGGTCGGAGGGCGGTAGGGTCAAAGTTGTGTACTCGCCCCTGGACATGATCAGGATCGCTCAGGCAGAAAGCGCGCGACCTACGGTTTTTCTCGGTGTAGGGTTCGAGACCACGGCGCCGACCGTGGCCGCGACATTGAAGACCGCGGTGCCGACCGGGGTCAGCAATTTGTACGTGCTGCCCGCGTTTAAGACCATTCATCCTCCCCTGAAAATCCTTGCGGCCAAAGAAGATCTGGATGGCTTCCTCTTGCCGGGGCATGTTTCGGCCATTATCGGCTCGGATTGCTACCGGTACCTCGCGGAGGAATTCCACAAGCCGGGAGTGGTTGCGGGTTTTGAGCCGTTAGACATACTCGTGGCGCTGCGTGAACTCGTCCGGCTGGCAGTTGATGGCCCGCCGCAGATATTGAATCGGTATAAACGAGTCGTGCGTGAAGGCGGCAACCCTGCCGCTCGCGAAATCATGTACGAGGTCTTTGAGCCCACTGACGCGGTGTGGCGCGGCTTGGGACTGATTCCCGGGAGCGGACTCAAGCTCCGGGGACCTTACGCGGGCTTTGATTCATTGACCGCGATGCCTGTGAACGTCTCGCCGACCGAGGACGATCCGCGATGCCTTTGCGCTGCGATCCTCACCGGCGCGAAGACTCCTGACCGATGCGGCCTGTTCGGGAAACAGTGCACGCCGGAAGAGCCAGTTGGGCCTTGCATGGTGTCATCGGAAGGTACCTGCGCGGCCCATTACAAATACGGATCCGCATGAGCGGGAAGATGATCGGTGATAGTCGCCCCGGGATGGGCGAGCCGGCAGACCGAAGCCGGGGCCTGTTTCTTTGTCATTCTCGCGTAGGGGGTATCCAGGAACTGGACAAACGACAGGGTAAGCCTTTGGGCTCTGCTTCCTGAACCGGATTCCCGCTTCCGACCATAGGCGTTAAGTTTAGCAGCCCAGTTCTTTCGTCCGTCATTCCCGCGGAAGCGGGAATCCAGTCCCGCCAAAGGCGTAATTCAATCCCGCGTTCCGCGCGGGACTGGACCCCGGATCAAAGCCTGCCCCGGACGGCGATCCGGGGGCCGGGCTGACGGGGTGGATTTGAGTTTACTATTTGAAATCACATGTCGAGATCCTTTAACTTAACGCGAATGCGCTTCCGACGGAATGACAGGGCGTGGCCACCGTCAGTTGGACACAGAATTCGAGAACCGCAGCATGTTCGATATGACGCTCGACGCGGAAACTTGAAATAAACGCGCAAGCCTTGCAGTCGTTGGCTCTAATAAAGGGGGTTTATGGATAAGGACCAGCGCATACTCCTCGGACACGGCGGGGGGGGAAAGATGACCGGGGCCCTGATAAGGGAAGTAATTCTTCCCCGGTTGGATCGTGGCAAACTTCGAGCATTGCCCGATTCGGTGGTTCTTTCGGGGCTCGGGGAGAAAATAGCCTACACGACGGACTCCTTTACGGTCTCTCCCATATTTTTTCCCGGGGGAGACATCGGCTCACTCTCGGTGCATGGAACGTGCAATGACCTAGCTTGTTCCGGGGCGAGGCCTGTGTTCTTATCTTTGGGGCTCATCCTGGAAGAAGGGCTCCCCGTGGACGATCTGAGGAGGGTTCTCGAGTCCATGGCCGGAGCCGCGCAAGAGGCTGGAGTGGAAATCGTGACAGGTGATACGAAAGTGGTCCCCAAAGGGAGCGCGGATCTGATATTCATCAACACGTCCGGGATCGGCCGCGTAGAGACGCAAACCGAACTGGGACCCGAGCGCATCACCGAAGGCGACGAGGTTCTGGTAACCGGCCCGGTGGGGAATCATGGTATGGCCGTGATGCTGAGCAGGGCGGATTTCTCCTTCGATTTCGACCTGCTTTCGGATTCCGCGTCGGTCTGGCCCGTGGTGGAACGCCTCCTAGAGCTGGGGCCTGAACTTAAGTTCCTGCGCGACCCCACCAGGGGAGGGCTCGCCGCGACCCTGAACGAAATCGCGGCATCGAGCGGCAAAGGACTAGTCGTGGAGGAATCGGCAATCCCAATGGATCCTTCAGTGGTGGCCGCGTCGGAGATCCTGGGCATTGATCCGCTTCAAGCGGCTAACGAAGGCAAAATGGTGGCTGTTGTCGGGAAAGGCCATGGCAAACAGGCGCTGGAGCTCTTGAGCGGCTGCCTTCTCGCAACAGGGGCCTCTATTATCGGAGAGTTCAGACCTTCAGGGCCTTCCGGAGTTGTTATGAAGACTCGCATAGGAGGGGCGAGAGTGCTCGCCGAGCCTTCGGGCGAGCTCCTGCCGCGCATCTGTTGATTGGATGTCACGGAATCGCCGCGCCCGCTTGCCATGAAATCGTGGGGGCAAGGACGGCGCCAAACACAATCAGTCGACCGTGGAGGAGAGACGTCACATGCCTGAAAAGAGTGCGGGAGAAACCAAAGCTGAAAATGGATCCAGGTTTTCTGTTTCCAGAGCGCTGGGCGCAGCCCCGGAACTGGCTGGAGAGAACCCCTATGTGAATGCGCTGGCGCAGTTTGATCAGGCCATCTCGTACCTCAAACTCGAAGGCGGGGTAGTGGAAACCCTGAGGTACCCTAAGCGCGAACTCTCGGTCACTTTTCCAGTGCAGATGGATACCGGAGAGATCAAGATCTTCAGGGGCTATCGCGTCCATCATTCCATAGTGCTCGGTCCTACCAAGGGCGGCACCCGGTACTCCCCGTGGGTGACGCTCGATGAGATTCGCGCGCTGGCCATGTGGATGACGTGGAAGTGCTCGTTGATGAACTTGCCTTTTGGTGGGGGCAAGGGCGGTGTGCTCGTGGATCCCAAGAAAGTGTCGCGGAGGGAACTGGAGCGACTCACTCGCCGGTACACAACGGAGATCAGTGTGTTGATAGGGCCGGAGAGTGATATCCCCGGGCCCGACATGGGGACGGACCAACAAGTGATGGCATGGATGATGGACACCTTTTCAATGCACCAGGGGTACTCGGTGCCCGCGGTGGTCACGGGAAAACCAGTGGAAATAGGCGGGTCGCTCGGCAGGACCGAGGCCACGGGCCGCGGTGTGGTATACACGTTGGAGGAGGCGCTTCGACTCAAGGGGATGTATCCTGATCGAACAAAGGTGGCTATTCAGGGATTCGGCCAGGTGGGCGCGGTGGCGGCAAGCTGCTGCCGGGAGCTTGGTATGCCGGTTGTTGCGGTGAGCGGGTCTCAGGGGGGCGTGTATAATGACAAAGGGCTGGACCTGGATGCTCTGAACCTTCACAAAGAAGCTACGGGCTCACTGACCGATTTTCGAGATGGGGATTTCGTCACCAATGATGAGCTGCTCACGCTCAACTGCAACGTGCTCATCGCAGCCGCGGTGGAAAATCAGATTCACGGCCGAAATGCCGACAAGATCAAGGCGTCGATCCTTGCTGAAGGGGCCAATGGGCCTACCACGAACGAGGCGGACCACATTTTGGAGGATCGCGGGATTTTCACGATTCCCGACATTCTCTGCAATGCGGGCGGCGTCACGGTGAGCTATTTGGAATGGGTTCAGGACCTGCAATCCTTCATGTGGCCTCTGGACCAGATCAACCGCCACCTCAAGGATTTGATGGTCAAAGCGTTCAAGAGCGTGATGGCTTGCCGCGAGCAGCGCAAAGCGCCCTATCGTGTTGCGGCTCAGATGCTGGCAATTCAGCGGGTCGCGGACGCGATCATGATTCGGGGTCTGTATCCGTAACAGTAGAGATATATCGAACGGAAGATCGGAAGCGGACGCGGCTCAAGACTGAATCCGCAGTTCAGCGATCCAGTTGCGACTTTCGTGCTTTTGTGTGGTCCATTCCTCCATTTCTTCGATCATTGCTTTTCCCAGCTCGTACTTGTTGAATTTCGTCGGCACGCGCGGGCGACCTCCGTTGAGGAGATTGCGTATGAGGTCAACGCTGTCGTCGAGCAAGAGTTCTTCTTCGGTCTTCACCACAATATTCTCGTACGGAACGCTTCGGCACCGCTGTTCTTGTTCCCTGCTTCCGTGGGATTCAGGTATGAGCAGCGCCTTCGCGCCGGTGAGGAGCACTTCGTTGAACGTATTGTACCCGGCCCGGGATATGACCAACTCAGAATGATTGACCAAATCCACGAGGTCAGGAACAAAATCGAGGAATCGCACCGACTTGCTTCCCCGGTAGCTCCGCACGTCACAGGCCAGCTCGCGGTCCAGGTACGTGTCCAGGACCATGAGGACCTGATAATCACGGCTGATCTGCGCTTCTTCAAAGATTTGCAGGAGTTTCTTGGACAGGACCGGGACCATCCTGTTCCTGCCCAATGACACCAGAATCACCGGCTTGTCCGGCAGCGCGAAGTTACTGAGGGTGGATTGTCTGTCAGGGAGTTCTTCATAGATCTTGTTGGTGATTTTACCCAGGTAGCGGATCTTCTTTTCAAGCTCCGGATCGTTTCCCAGGAATGCCTTGTTGATGTCTATGACCTGTCTGTCCTCCAGGACGTACATGAAATCATAGAGCTTGCCTATGTTAATTGACTCGGAGCGATGCCTGGGGTTTTGGTACGGGATGCTCAACAAAGGAACCCACCTCATGATTCCCCGGCACATGTGGGCCAATATGAAATCCGCAGGCCCTCCTTGGCGCATCCACTTTTTCATGAGCAAGGGCATCAACTCGCTCATTTGACCGGTCATATTGTGCTCGACAAGAAGCACATCCGGCCTGAAGAAGTCGAAGGTCTCCAGAATGAGGCGCTGGCGAAAATCGAAGATACTCTCCAGGTCGCAGTCGGCAAGATACCGAGGCTGCATGGGTTCGCTCTTGCAGTCGATGTCAAGCTTGACAGAGGGGAGCTTGATGACGTCGATCCCTTCGTCGAAGAAAATCTGAGGAACTGATGTGCTTGATATAACGAGAAAATTGATGTCGGGTCGCCATTTCCGGATGCCCGTGATGACGGCCAGCGTCCGAAATGCGTGGCCCAGCCCGATTGAGTTGTGCGTGTAGACCAGAATTCGTTTGATGTTCTTACTCATCCCGGGGCCTGTCTTTCCGCGCATGCTTTGACCGTGCAACCCCCACATGGGGGCACGGACGCGATCGAGCCTTTCCCAGCATGTCTTTTCGGAGTTCCGGCCATAAGTGTATTCTTATTATACCGCACATCCCAGCGCATCGCATCCCGTCAGGTTCAATTCGCGAGAAAAGTGGCATGCCGCCTGGTGTTCAGGACTCAGCTCCGCCAGTGGCGGAACCACGTTGGCGCACACTTCTTCCGCGTACAGGCACCGCGGATGGAACGGGCATCCCGGTGGAGGATTGATAGGATCCGCCGTCTCACCTCGGAGCACGATGCGTCGGCCTATCAATTCAGGGCGGGTGGTGGGCACATTCGACATAAGCGCCTCGGTATAAGGGTGTCGAGGCCGCTCAAAGATATTTTGCGCGGGAGCGTACTCCATGACCCGCCCCACGTACATCACTACGATCTTATTGCTGAAATGTCGTATCAAGCCCAAGTCGTGCGAGATAAACAGGTACGCGAGCCCCAATTTATCCTGTATGTCCAGGGCTAGGTTCACGATCTGCGCCTGCACCGAAACATCCAGCGCGGACGTGGGCTCATCCGCGACGACAAGCGCCGGATACAAGGACATGGCGCGGGCAATGCTTATCCGCTGCCGTTGCCCGCCTGAGAACGCGTGCGGGTAACGACTCATATGTTGAGGCTGGAGACCAACCATCTCCACCAGCTCATGAACGCGTCGGTCCAGCTCCTCGCCTCGAGCGACCTTATTGACGATGAGAGGTTCTCCGATGATCTCGCGGATGGTCATTCGGGGGTTGAGCGAGGCAAAAGGGTCCTGAAAAATCATCTGGATATGGGGACGTAGTTCCCTCATGTCTCCCGGGTCGATGGAGGCCAAGTCCAGCGGAGGCTTTCCGTTGGGCGGACTGAACCAAATGCTTCCCTCCGTAGGTCGGTATGCGCCCATAATCATCCGTCCGACGGTGGTTTTACCGCATCCTGATTCTCCGACCAGGCCCAGGGTCTCGCCCTTGCGCACGGAAAAACTCACGCCGTCCACCGCTTTTACGTGGGCCACCACCTTCTTCAGGACCCCTTTACGGATCGGGAAGTGCTTCTTGAGGTTGCGCACCTCGAGGAGAACATCTGAGTCGGTCACGGAAACCTCACATGGGAACACAGATGCGCGGACAGGCCACATAATGGTCTTCGGCAACCCAGGTCAGCTCGTACGGCTCGTCGCGACACACCGTGTTGCCTTCGCACTCGCCACATCGCCCGAAAAAAGGACAACCACGGATATACATGTGCGGGTCGGGCAGTGTCCCTTCTATAGTCGCCAAGTGCGTGCGCACAGGGGTGTCTATTCCCGGGACGGATTCGAGCAACGCTTTCGTGTACGGATGGAGAGGGGCCTTGAAGATCTCGCTCACCGTGGCGCGCTCCATGACCCTCCCGAAGTACACGACCATCACTTCGTGGCTGATTTCCGCGATCACACCCAGGTTGTGGGAAATGAAAAGAATCGCCATCCGGAATTCTTCTTGCAGACTCCTGAGCAACTCCAAGATCTGGGCCTGAATCGTTACGTCCAGAGCAGTGGTGGGTTCGTCCGCAATCAGGATGCGAGGGTTGCATACCAGGGCCATAGCAATCATGGCTCGTTGCCGCATTCCGCCGGATAGCTCGTAAGGGTATGCGTCGATACGGAGTTCGGGTTGCGGAATACCCACGCGGCCCAACATCTCGATCCCGCGATTGCGGGCCTCGGCAGCGGAAACGTCTTGGTGGAGCCGTAATGCCTCGATGATTTGGTTCCCTACCGTATGCACCGGACTGAAGGAGTTCATCGGCTCCTGAAAGATCATAGCGATTTCCCGTCCCCTGATGCTGCGGGCCTTCTTGCCCCAAGGGTCGAGTTGCGCCAGATCAATCTGAGTGGTCGCCCCGTTTTCCTGGTGTTGGAATAGGATGTTCCCTTCCACGATTTGTCCCGGTGGGGGCACAATCCGCAGAATCGACTGTCCGATTACGCTCTTGCCAGATCCTGACTCACCCACGATGCCCAGAGTTTTTCCCTCTTCCAGCGTAAAGCTGACGCCGTCCACGGCCCTGACCAGGCCCTGGTCCAGAAAAAAGTGAACACGAAGGTTTTCCACCGCCAGGATCGTCGCCATGATAATTACCTCGAGTACGGATCCACCGCGTCCCTCAAACCGTCACCAACAAAGTTGAACGCGAGCACCGTTGCGATAACGAACGCCACAGGAATCAGCAACCACGGATAGAGCGCAATGGTGGTGACGTTCTGGGCCTCTTTCAGGAGCGTTCCCAGGCTCGTGATCGGCGGACGAAGACCGATCCCCAGGAAGCTGAGAGCGGTCTCAGCCAGCACCATGTGCGGAATGGCCAGAGTTACCGTAACGATGATATGGCTGGTGAATGATGGCAGCAGATGCCGAAAGATGATCCGCGTGTGCCCCGCGCCTGCGAACCGGGCCGCAAGCACGAACTCCTCCTCTCTCAATGAGATGAGCTTACCCCGCACCATGCGGGCGAGATCGGTCCAGCCCACCAGAGAGAGGATAATCGTGATCATGAAGTATACTTTCAGAGCATGCCAGTGCGGGGGCATTGCGGCCGCGAGCCCCATCCAGAGGGGAATGCTGGGGAAGCACCGGATCACTTCGATGGTTCGCTGAATGAGACTATCCACCCAACCGCCCACATATCCGGATACGCCTCCAAGAACCAATCCGAGCAGAAGGCTCAGGGCCACACCGAACATCCCTATGGAGAGCGATATCCTGCTTCCGTAAAGGCACCGACTGAAAAGGTCACGCCCCATCCTGTCGGTCCCGAAAAGGAAGAGCCGCCCGGGAGCGTCTACCCCAAAAAGATGCAGATTCCCCTCCCAAAGGCTCCAGAACTCGTACGAGTCGCCTCGCACAAACAACCGGATCGGATAATGTGTTCCGGCGACCTCCAAGTAACGGATTTGTTGCGTTTTGAGGTCCACATCCATCTTCACTTCACGGACGAACGGCCTCTTGAGTTTTCCTTCGTCATCGAACAGCCTGATCTTGGTGGGAGAAGCGTAGGTCATGTCGAAGTGTCTCGTGTCCTTGGAGTAAGGGGCAAGGAATTCGCAGAACATAGAGAACACGTACAAGCCCACGATGAGATACAAACCGATCATGGCGAGCGCGTGCTTCTTGTACCGCCACCAGATCAGTTGCCGTGTGGACGCGTCGAGGTATTTTTGCGCTTCTCGACTCTCTTCCATTACTTCACTTCCCGCGCTTCATATCTGATCCGAGGATCGACCCATGCCAAGAGAATATCCGAGATCAGGGTTCCCAATACCGTCAGGGCGCTGAGGAACATGATAAACGTCCCCGCCAATTGCATGTCCTGGCTCATCAGGGCACGGAGAAGGAGCGGGCCTGTTGTGGGCAGGTTCAAGACTACGGCGGTGATCGCAATTCCTGAGATCAGCTCGGGCAAGGTCCAGCCGATTGTGCTCACCAGTGGGTTGATAGCGACACGGACCGGGTATTTGAGGATCAGCCGAGTCTCAGGTAGACCCTTAGCTCTCGCGGTGGTCACATAGGGCTTCTTAAGCTCATCGAGGAGATTCCCGCGGATGATGCGTATGAACTTGGCGGTGTGGGCGGTGCCCACTATCACTACCGGTATCCAAAGATGCTTGAGAAGATCCAGCACCTTAGCAAGGTCCCAGGGAGCCTCCGAATACTCAGGGGAGAAGAGACCTCCCACATTCATGCCGAGGTAAGCGTAAGAGACCCAGAGCAGCACAAGCGCGAAGAGAAAATTCGGGGTGGCCAGCCCGATGAATCCTATGAACGTGAGGAAATGGTCTACCCACGAATACTGCCTCACCGCGGAATAAATCCCGATCGGCACGGAGACCAGCCATGTGAACAGCAGCGTGCAGGTGGAGATCGTTACCGACATTGCCAGACGTTCTCCGATCAGGTCTCTTACCGGTTTGTTCCATTCGAAACTGTGTCCGAAATCGCCGTGAAGGAAGTTCCAAGCCCAGAGCAAGTACCTCATGTACAGCGGCTCATCCAGACCAAATCGCTTCTTGAGCGATTCGAGCTCTACTTGATCTATCGCCTCCCCGCTCATGCTCAACTCTGCGGTATACGCGGTGAGGAAATCTCCCGGCGGAAGCTCGATAATGATAAACGAAATCACCGAGATCGCGATCAGCGTCGGAATCATAATAAAGATGCGACGAATGATGTACGTGAGCATAATCGTTTCACCACGAGCGATTCATGACAGTTGACAATACCTTGACCTCCTCCGGGGGCAATTCCCTAAAGATCAGAGAGTCCCGGCGCCGCGCCTGTGTCAGGGCATTTACGAAATGATGAGCCCGGGGGTCATTTCTTCGTCATGAAGAACTGCTCCGGGTTGGCCGGGCCAGGATTCGGATACGTCCAGCTTTGGAAGTCCTGTTTCGGCACATTATGCATGTTGGGCGCAACCACGTAATAATCGGGCGGATCATGCACCAACCCCACAACCCACAGGTGTTTCTCGTTGGCTGCGATGATCTTAGCGAACAACTCCTTCTGTTTTTGGTCGGAAACCGTCACGAGAATCTCGTTGTAGATATTCATCAGCTCCTTGATCTCCGCGGGCGGCTCTTCGCCCTGCTTCCCGCCGGTCTGGTACCACTTCCCGTACAACGGCGCCTGCAAACTTTCCGTGCTGAACGGGAAGTACCACCGGGGCTCCAGCAGACATTCCATGCCGCCGTCACCCGGCCACAGGGCAATGTCATGCGCGGCCGACTGGATGCGCTGGCGGAAGAGATCTCTGGTTTCGGCCTTCACTTCGGTGTCGATTCCGATGGCGCCCAGGTTGGAAGCGACTATTTCAGCTTGGTCGACCCAGTTTTCTATAGCCGCGGTCACATCGAGGGTGAGCCGAAGAGGCTGACCGTCAGCGCGCGCCCTCTTACCGTCAGAGCCTTTCTTCAGGCCCATATCATCGAGGAGGGCCTCTGCTTTGGCCTTGTCATACGTTATGTACGCCTTCTCGTACGAAGCGCTGTAGTATTCCGACTCTTTCAAAGGCGCAGCCTGCCTCGGCAGACCTTTGCCGCGGTACACGATCTTGTTGATCTCTTCACGGTTGAGCGCGTGGGAAAGGGCAATCCTGAACCTGGCGTCAGAGAGGATCTTCCTCATTGCCGGGTCCTGGTGGTTTAGGTTTGGCGCGAGGAGCAGCCCGACCGACGCGGTTGCGGTCTTCGGCACGAGCCTGTAGTTGCCCTGGCCCATGCTTGCCACCAAAAGGACCGACTTCTGCATACCGCCGAGATGCCGTCCCTGCATGTCGATCTCTCCGGCTATGGCTTTGAGCAGAATGGTCTGCGCCTCAGCCTGTAGCTCATGCACCACGCTATCGATGTACGGAAGTTGATTTCCGTTGGTGTCCACCTTCCAATAATACGGGTTGCGTTCCATCACGAATCGCTTGCTCGGAGCAGGGACCGTGGTGACCCATGCGCAAAGGGAAGGCATCTCCTTGGACACGAAGAGGCAATACCTGAGACTTGATTCGTCCTGGAAGAGCTTGGCCCATGACGATACGTTCTTTTGTTTCAGGATGGCGTCCAGCTCTTCGGGCTTCGCGTACTTCTTGTGGAATTTCTTAAGATAGTGCTTAGGCTTGGTAGTGAGCTCCATGCCGTGAGGACAGGCAAGCTGTTGCAAGAACAGGCCGTTGGGTTCTTCGAATTCCAACTTGATGGTGTGATCGTCCACCTTGGTCACCTTGGGCATTTTCCCCTCGGGGCTGATCCACTTGGGGATGCTTGGAGTCAGCTCCTTATCGGCAAGAACATCGTCAAAGTAGAAGATGATATCTTCGACGGTGAAAGGTTCACCATCCGACCAGCGCACCCCTTTGACAAGATGCAAGGTGAATGCCCGGCCCTCATCGGAGATTTCCCATTTTTCGGCCAGGTTCGGCAGAATCTTATAATCGGGGCTCCATCGCACCAGAGGCTCATAAACCACGCGGCGGGCGCCCACCAAGTCACCCATGCCGGTGTACGCCCGTCTCCAGACTCCGCCGTATACTCCGGGCTTTTCATTCGGCTTGATGACAACGGGTTGGGCAGGAAGGCGTTTGTCCACGGGAGGGAGCTTCCCTTCTTTGACAAGTTTCGCCAGCATCGGCGCCTCGTTAAAGCAAAAGGCCTGATCGCCGAGGAAACCACCAAGACATATTAGAGCCGCTGACACTAAAGCAGCCGCGCATCGAACTCCCACCATTGCTCTCATGGGTTCTCCTTTTTAGTCAGGCGCGTCATGCGTTTCGCGGAGGCCGAATGGACTCCGGCGAGGTAGTCTCTCCTCCCTCCAAAGCCGGCCGACTCACTCCACGGTACAGTCTAATACCCGGGACAAGAAGGTCAACATTCAACGATTCGGGCATCAGGGCAGTGATCCGGAGACGGTGTCCCCCTATTGCTCGACTGATGAGGGCGAAAACGATCCTCCCGGAACAGTCCCGCGCAGGAGCGCTCAGAACGGAATGTCGTCTTCCGGCGGAGGCGGCTCGTATCGCCTTTCCGGTTCACGTTTGGGCCCGGGAGGTTGGCGTGGGGGTCGCGCTTCCCCCCGCGGGCCGCTTTCCCGGTCCGACTGGGACCCGGGGCCGCCGAGCATAATCATGTCCTGCGCGATGATCTCGACCGTGGTTCTCTTGTTTCCGTCCTGATCTTCCCAGTCACGGGTTTGAATACGGCCCTCGATGAATACCTGCTTGCCCTTACTTAGGTACTCACCACAGACCTCACCCAGTCTTCCCCATGCCACGATGCGGTGCCACTCCGTCCTTTCCTGGTCATTCCCCTCCTGGTCCTTCCAACGTTGGGAGGTCGCCAGAGTGAATGTGGCTACTGCTCTTCCCGCCGCGGTGTATCTGACCTCGGGGTCTTTTCCCAGATTGCCAAGCAACAAAACCTTATTCATAGACCTCTGGGCCATGAGCGCCTCCCATTAGGAAAGAAGAATGGGGGAAAAGTCGTTGCCGCAGTCGAGCCGGAAAGGTTATCCTCTCCGAAAAGAAAAGGATTTGTCAAGGTTAAAGGGACCTGGCCCCTCGTGGGGGTCCCGAGAGCAAGGCCCTTGAGGAGAAATCCACTGACCATACGGCAACAGATCGCTGAGCTACTCAGGAGCGCTGAATACACCGCCCGAGAGATATCGAAAATCTTGCGCATCCGGGAAAGGGAGGTGTACGAACACCTGCCGCACGTCGAGAAATCACTGGGCTCCAACAGCAGCATCGTTTCTCAACCCGCGCGCTGCCTCAATTGCGGTTTTGTGTTCAAGAAACGGACACGTCTGACCAGGCCGGGCCGGTGTCCTGTGTGTCGCTCAGAGCACATCTCGGACCCGGTCTACAAAATGCCCGAGAAAAGGTAAAATGGTATCCAAGAAAAAGGATGGGAGAGCGCAAGCCATGACCGACTCCGTAAAGCCCGATGTTATCAAGGAAATTGTATGCGAGTTCGAAGAGGATATGCTCTTACCGCGGCAGGAAGAACGTCTCAGAAAAGTGGTGGCCGGCATGGTGGAATCGTGCGCGGATCATCACACCATCGATCATGTGGGCGCCGCGCTGATTCCGTCGAAGGACGAGATCATCCGCATCCTTGATATCCTCCAAGACCTCTTGTTTCCAGGCTATTTCGGAAGACAGGAGCTGACGCGGCAGACGCTGGAATACCATTTGGGACAGGAGATCATGGTCCTCCACGATATGCTCGCCAATCAGATCTCGCGCAGCATCCGCCATGAATGCCGAAGAATGGAGAGCTTGTGCGTCAAGTGCGTTCAAATGGGGAGAGAAGAAGCGGTCATCTTTCTTGAGAAGCTTCCCGATCTGCGCAGGCTCCTCTCTTGGGACGTGAGAGCCCATTATGACGGAGACCCCGCTGCCAAGAGCCTTGACGAGATCGTCTTTTGCTATCCGGGCTTGTACGCCATCTTTGTCTATCGGGTGGCCCATGAGCTCCACGCTCGCAATCTTCCGCTCATCCCCCGGATCATGACCGAGCACGCGCATTCCCGGACCGGGATCGATATCCATCCTGGAGCAAAGATCGGCACGAGTTTCTTCATCGATCACGGCACCGGCGTGGTGATCGGAGAGACCACCGAGATCGGTAACCGAGTGAGGATCTATCAGGGCGTCACATTGGGCGCGCTCTCAGTCCCGCGGGAATCGGAGGGGGGCGGATCGCTCAGGGGAAAGAAACGCCATCCCACTATTGAAGACGACGTCACTATCTATGCGCAGGCGACCATTCTCGGGGGAGAGGCGGTGATCGGAGCTCGCAGTGTGATCGGAGGCAATGTCTGGTTGACCACTTCGGTGCCTCCGGACACCACAGTCCTGTTAGAGCCGCCTTCGCACATTTTTCGAGGTGACAACAACCGGCGGTGAGGCGCTGCCCTGAGCGGACGAACGGAGGCCGAGTTCTTACTTGTGACGCCCGATCGTTTTTGATAGAATCCTCATCGGCTTGAAAAGCGCCGGGGGCATTTCCTTGAATTTTTGTCCGCCCCATACTTTCTCCGGACTCGAGAACCTTGAGGCGATAACTCGGATGCGGAACAATCCTGGTGGCGCGGTCGGCAATGCTCCAAGGCCCCATGATACTCGCGCATGTCGACGGAGAGACGATTCCGAACTCGGACCGCTTCCGAGGCTGCAATCGAGTAGGTCGGGTCGAGACGGAAACGGCCCAGACATGCGCCCGAAAGAACAACCGGCTGACCTTCTCATCGAAACGGCCGGCGAGGCGTAATAGTTTGGCGCGTGGGCCGTGGGCCGGCGCGTGCCTCTGACAGCAATAGGACATGGTAATACAAAGTCCGGTCGTTGTTGCGACGCTTATGAAGGATGCACGAGGTGGACCGGACAAGCTCCAAGATGCGCGGGAGGTCGAGACTGGGCGCTGCAAAGCATTTCCGGGATGCTCGGCTCGTGGGAGGGGAGACCCGAGGAATCCGGCGCCGAGGCTCAAGGGACCTTGTTGTCGGGTGGCGCTTGGCTTGACCGCGCAGCAAATGAACGCGGAGCCCGATTGATCAGCTCAGTTTCATCATCCGAAAGGCACAGTGCGACAGTCTTCGGTAGTTGAGCCAGAGTTCACTCGTTAAGCGCGAGGCTATGGCTGAGGTCGCGTTCCGTCATCGAACCTGCAAGCCTGTCCGGCGCGGCTCAGGTTGCGTTTCGGCGTTATGGGCCGAGCTTCCGGCCTCGGATGACGGCACAGGGCAGAAGAAATCACGCGGCAAGAGAACCCACGAAGCTCGCGCGGGAGGCATCCGCACGCACGAGGGAAGGCGAATGGTTTGATACGGCGCGGGCACTGGGAAGCGGCGCGAAAGGAAAGCTGACCAGATGATCAAGAGTATTCGGATCAAGAACTTCAAGAATTTCCGGGAAGTGGAATGTGATACCCGGCCGTTGAACATCTTCATTGGTCCAAACGGCGTGGGCAAATCCAATCTGGGGAATTTCTTGCTCATGCTGAGCTTTATCGCGAGCGGTCCTTTCAGCAGCGCTTTCGGACCCGGCCCCTTTACTTTCAGACAAACCCTCAGCAGAAAGGGGAAAGGCGACCCGAATCCCCAGGACATGGACCTTTATTTCGAGGTTACCCTGGAAGTTGAAGGGGTGAACTACTGCTACACACTGGTTTTCACCGAGCTGCGAAGAAACGACTATCTCATTAAGGAAGAAACGCTCCAGGAAGTGCAAGGCGAAATACTTTTCACCATTACTGAAGTGAAAGCCCGCGAATCAAAGATGGCCCAAATGAGGCGCGGCCACGCCTGGAACGACTCCGAACGGAGAATCCGCGCAGTCGCCCAACACTTATCGAAAATCAAACGATACCGCTTCATCCCCGACTACATAAAGAAGCCGGCGGCTGTGCAAGACTCGTATCTCCTCGACCACACCGGCGAAAACCTCGCGGCGGTCATTCACCACCTGGAGCGAAATCACCCGGAGAACTTCCACCGGATCGTTGAAGAAGTTAGGCGAAGCGTTCCCGGGGTCAGGCGAGTCTTCACCCCGAGCCTGGGGGAGTCCCACCAGGTGGGCATCGGCGTAGAAGAAGAATCCAAAACCGGGTACTTTGTCGGGCCACAACTCTCCGATGGATTCCTCGTCTTCCTTGCGCTCTGCACGCTTTTCAATCTGCCGGACCAGCCGAAAATATTTTTCATTGAAGAACCGGAGACGTACCTCAATCCTAACAGACTCAGAGTCCTCTACGGACTCATGCACCGTTTCTGCAAGAGCAATCCCGCCAAACAAGTGTTGCTAAGCTCCCATTCACCATACTTTATCGACTGGTCCGACGAACGCCCGGAAGAGCTGACGCTCATGACCGCGCGAGACGGGTGGGTGGAATTCAGGAACCTCAAAGGAATGAAAGACCTGCGCTACTTCCTGGAAGAAGATCCCTGGGGAAAAGAGTGGGTTTCCAAGTTCTTTGAGGCTGATTATGCCGACGAGCCGGTTTCGGAGCCTCAAGCGGACCCCGTGCTGGACGACGATCCATTTGAGCCCTGGGATGAAGAGCCAAACGAACGAAGGGCCGGCGCCTGATTCCCACTCCCTTCCGTTACGTTCCCGCTCGAGAAGTAAAGCGCACGCATCGATAGCAACTTCAGACTATGAGCGCCCCTTTTTTCCGTGTATCGGCTTGGCGGGAAGCCGATCACATTCTTGATCCGTTTCGTCAAGTAAAATAGAACTTTTCATGATCTGGGCAATGTCTCTTGCGAACCGCGTTGTATTGCGATGTCAAGCGGTTTTGTTTATGATTTCGGCGCGCTCAACAGGGCGCGGCTTCCCGATAAGTAAACTGGGAATGCGGGCCGGCTTGAAACTTACCAATTCCGTCAAAAATGTTCTCTTCGGCCCACCGCGCTCAATTTAGGGCCAACGTTTGGTTTCTCCTCGCTAACATTCAGTGTATCCGCTTTACGTTGCAGATGCCCCAAGGGATTAGGACCCCAGCCGAGTGAAGTTTCCTGACGGAATGCGCGATTAGTTAGGAGTTCTGATAACATTAGCGCGACGAGGATCGCGTTGGACCTCGGGATCTCCTCGGTTCCCCGAAGAGGAAGAACCCACGAGATTTCCGCATGAAAAAGCTGGATAAACCCGTACAAACGTGATAAAAAAAAGTCGTCGTTCTCCCATTGCATGGATAAGCCACCCGCGCCAAACAATACAATCCGGGAAGGAGAAGAGTTATGGACATTCTTCAACTGCTCACGTACGCGAGCGGAGTGATATTCGTCGTCTTCTTCGCTCGCAAGCTGCTCAAGTACTGGACAATGCCCATGCACGTCCGGTGGGAGCTTTATCCGGTGCCGCACGAAGGGAAGGAGTGGGGCGGCTCTTTCTACGAGGATGTGGACCACTGGAAGAAGACTCGTCACGTGGATCATGTGGCCCAGTATCGGTTCATGGTGCCTGAGATACTCTTCATTCGGGCCCTCTACGAAGATAACAGGCCTTTGTGGCGCTGGACGTTTCCGTTCCATTTGGGCCTGTATCTTTCGATCGGCGGTCTGGTCTTCCTGGCGATCGGCGCTCTGTTGCAGATCGCGGGCAGGGCCCCGGACGCATCGGGTCTGGCTGCTTTAGCGCAGTCTCTGACGATTATTTTCGGCGTGATAGGATTCGCCCTCGGGACCATCGGCGCGGTCGGTCTCATTGTAAAAAGGCTCACCGATCCGATGCTGAAAGACTACACTTCGGGTCTCGACCTGCTGAACCTTTTCTGGCTCGGCGCGATATTCGTTACCGGCTTCCTGGTATGGCTTTCGGACCCGGGATTCGCCGTTTCTCGAGGTTATCTTGCGAGCCTGCTCACATTCAGCCCGGGCCCGAGCCTCGGCGGTATGCAGATTATCAATCTTCTCCTCTTCATTGGTTTCTGGGCATATTTCCCCTTCACACACATGACCCACATGATCTCCAAGTATTTCATGTGGGACAAAGTCAAGTGGGATGACATGCCCAACCGGGGCGACGCCGGGATGGACTCCAAGATCAAGGCTTATCTGTCCTATCCGGTGAGTTGGTCCGGCGCCCACATTGGCGCAGAAGGGGGCAAGAAGAGCTGGGCCGAAGTCGCTACAACCAATCCCTGGGCCCAGCCACAGAAAGAAGAGAAGTAATCGGAGGAGTCAGCCATGAGACCTGAAGAGATATCAAAGCCGGGTGAACGGCTCGAGTATTTAGATCCAAAGAAGCTCGCTCCTCTGCCCCCACCGTATGACGATTTGGAGGAAGAGCCGATCACGGAACTTACGGAAGAGCAGAAGAAAAAATGGGAGCATTCTCTGGACGGAGTGAGCGCCCTTAATCTACCCAGACCCGAAACCAAAGAGGAAGAAGACAAGCTCGTGCTGGCTTTTCTTCGCGGCTACGAGAAGTTGGTAAGCAAAGAGAATAACTGGGCATTCTTGCAGCCCCTCTCCCTCTCGCTGGAGTATTGCGCCAGATGTCAGACCTGTGCGGATGCGTGTCCGGTGTACGAAATGAGCGGCCACAAGGACATCTATCGTCCCACGTTCCGATCGGATGTGCTTCGGAAGATCGGCAAGAAGTATCTGAGCCCCGGCGGGAAGATACTTGCCGGATTCCGCGGACATGACATCGACCTGAAGTGGGAGACCATAGCTCGGCTCGCTGAGTTGGCGTATCGATGCACCCTGTGCAGGCGCTGCACCCAGGTTTGCCCCATCGGTGTGGACAACGGCCTGATCACCCATGAGTTGCGCAAGATTTTCAGCATGGAGATGGGCATTGCTCCTATGGAGGTGCACGAGAAGGGCTCGGTCAAACACCTCCAGTTCGGTTCAAGCACCGGGATGATCAAGGCGGCCATTGAGGATATCATTGAATATCTTGAAGATGACATCGAAGAGAAGACCGGAAAACGCATAAAGATCCCTGTTAACAAGAAAGGCGCGGAGATTCTGCTCGTCCACAACGCGGGTGAATTCATGGCTTGGCCTGAGAATCCCATGGCTTTCGCCGTCCTTTTTGATGCGGCGGGAATCAGCTATACGTTGTCAACGGAGTTCGTCGGCTACGACGCCGTCAATTACGGGCTTTGGTACGACGACGTCCAGTTTGCCCGTGTGGCCATCAAGCACCTGGAAGTCGCGCGAGACTTGGGTGTGAAGAAGATCGTGATCGGCGAGTGCGGTCACGCGCACAAGGCGCTTTCCGTGATCGCCGACAGGCTCTTGCCGAGCGAACAGATGATACCGAGGGAGAGTTCCTATGCGCTCCTCTGGGATATTGTGAAAAGCGGAAAGATCAAGTTTGATCCGAACAAGAACGACTTTCCGGTAACATTGCATGACCCCTGCAACGTGGTGCGCCTCATGGGCGTGGTCAAGCCCCAGCGGGAAATTCTCAAGGCCATAACTCCTCCGGGTCGGTTCCGCGAGATGACTCCGCACGGAGTAAACAACTACTGCTGCGGCGGCGGTTCCGGCTTCGCGATCATGGGTTCCGGCAATTTCCCTGAATGGAGGGTGAAGCTCTCGGGCCGCAAGAAGCTCACTCAGTACCTCAATGCGTTCCAGGGGGAAATGGATCCGTCCATCAAGAAGATGATTTGCGCGCCCTGCTCAAACTGCAAAGGAATGACCAGAGACTTGATGGAACACTACGAGATCTTCGAGAAGACCGGGATCTGGTACACGGGGCTGGTGGAACTCATGGTCAACGCCATGGTCGATCAGGAAAAGCCTTTCATTACCTGGCCGGACGAGGACGAGGACATGTGACGAAACAAAAGCGACCGGAGACTTCTCCGACCGCCTCTTATAAGATTGGTAGGCCCGGCGTCCCTGCCGGGCCTTTCTTTATCTGCACAGCGTGCCAAGCTCAGAACAGTGCGGACAGCCGGCTCCGGCCCTACTGCCCCAAGCGACCTATTTCGCTCACGATTTTCCGTCAAGCCCTATAACTGACCGCGGGGTCGGGTTTGAATCCCGTTCTTACTCTTCCTGTGCAGGCTGCTCAGAGGTCGCGGGTCCGGTCATTTCGGTCATCTTGAGCAACCGTTCCCACTTCTCGTCCACACCCTTTTGGATCACTGCAATCAGCGTTTCGTCCAGGTGACGATAGCGACCCTGGCCCTTCAAATAGTCGGCGACAGGCTTGAGCTGCTTTGGTTTGCGGCTCATTTTCCATACGCCGTGATCTACCTCGTACAGCGGGAAGATCCCTGTGTCCACGGCCAGTTGACCGTACTCAATGGCTTTTTCCGGAGGTATCCTCCAGCCGGTGGGACACACGGAGAGGATATGGAGGTATGCGGGACCGTCCGCTTCCTTGGCCTTGGCCACCTTTTTCATCAGGTCGGAGTAGTAGCTGGGACATGCGGTAGCCACATAGGGAATGTTGTGAGCCGCGGCAATGCCCGGCATATCCTTCTTGGATGTATTCTGGCCTGAAGGGCTCATCTTGCCTGCCGGGGATGTGGTGGTGGATGCTCCGAACGGCGTGGACGAGGATCGCTGGATGCCGGTGTTCATGTACGCTTCGTTGTCCACGCACACGTAGATCATCTTATGCCCTCGTTCAAACATGCCGGAGAGGGCCTGGAAGCCGATATCGCTCGTGCCTCCATCGCCTCCCATAGCCACGACGGTGACCTCCTTGTCCGGGACGCGACCTTTACGCCGAAGCGCTTTTAGGCCTGCCTCCACCCCCGAACCCACCGCGGCCGCGTTCTCGAAGGCGACATGGATCCAGGGCACGTTCCAGGACGTGAGCGGATAGGGCGAAGAAATGATTTCCATGCATCCTGTCGCCATTGCTAAGACCATTTCAGGGCCGATGGCCTTGAGCACGTGACGGACCGCCAACACTTCCGCGCAGCCCTGGCATGCGCGGTGGCCGGAGGCTATGTGTTCCTCCAGCGGGAAGTTCTTGAGGGGTTTCAAAATCTTCTTCTTGCTTTCTTCGGGCATAGGGAACTCCCGTTCGGCGGCGGTCTATCCACGCACACCGTAGATGTGGCACTCTTGCTCCGTGCCTTTCAGGCTCAGGTCCACCATGTTGGTGATATCTTCGGGGGTGACGTCTCTGCCGCCGATTCCTGCTATCATGCAATGGATTCTCGGCCGCTGAGGCTCGTGGTACATGGCCGCGCTGATCTCCGAGGTTACAGGGGCGTTAGCGGCGCCAACCGAGATGGAACGATCTAGCACTACCAGGTCTTTGGCGCCGGACAGCGCCTTTCTCACCTCAGCCAAAGGGAATGGCCGCCACAAGCGGAGCTTTACCAGTCCCACCTTCCGGCCGGCTTCTCGCATCTGATCAACAGCCAATGACGCTGTCTCGCATAGGGATCCCATTGCCAGAAGAAGGGTTTCAGCTCCTTCTGTCCGGTAAAGCTCAACAGGTTCGTACTTGCGCCCGGTGAGCTTCGCGAGTTCATCCCAGCCTTCCAGAAGGACCGGCATAGAGTTCTTGAGCGCTTGGTCGTGAGCCATTTTCTGTTCCGCATAGATCTCCGGCATCCCGAACGCGCCCATGGTGACCACCTTGTCCGGGTGGAGGGTATTGAGGGGACGAAAACGCGGCAAATACGAGCCGACCATCTCCTTGGTCCAGAATTCCACAGGCTCGATTACGTGAGTCAGGATGAACCCATCCATATTCACCATCACAGGGAGCGATACCCGTGGATCTTCACCGACCCGGTACGCGTGGAAGATGTGGTCGTACACGTCCTGGCCGTTTTCACAAAAAATTTGTATCCAGCCTGAGTCACGGACCATCATTGCGTCGGAGTGGTCGTTCCAGATGGAGAGAGGAGCGCTGAGAGCCCGATTCGCGACGAGCATGAGAATGGGCAACCTCATGGAGGCCGCGATGTAAACGATTTCCGCCATGAGGGCCAATCCCTGGGCCGCGGTGGATGTGAACGTTCGGGCGCCTGCGGCTGCGGAGCCGCAACATACGCTCATAGCCGAATGTTCCGATTCCACAGGCACGAATTCCGCGTCCAGGCGCCCGTTTGCCACGAGCTCTGACAGATGTTCCACGATATGGGTCTGCGGCGTAATCGGGTACGCGGCCACCACGTCCACGTCGCACAGGCCGACTGCTTCGGCCGCGGCTATGGAGACTTCAATGCCGACCTTCTTGCCCATTATTCCCCCTCCTCGCGCACCTCAATGGCGTCCACCGGGCATTCATACGCGCAGATGCCGCAGCCTTTGCAATAATCGTAGTTCCAGACCATGCGGTTATTCGTGAAGTCCGGGGATATGGCTGCGTCAGGGCACATGATGTAGCATCGCCAGCACCTGATGCACTTCTCCTCCAGATAGTGGGGGCGCAGGGATCGCCATGATCCGGTGTGGTAGCTTCGAGCGTTTCCGGCCTCCGTGATAACTCCTCCCGGCTCAATTTCTCGCCAGGTGATCTCGTCTATGGGTTTACTCACGATTTCCTCCATCTGTCGCTCCGGGAACGTCCGTACGGCTAGCGAGGACGAAGCGACAACGTTGATCGGTTCGTCATCCGATAACAGTGGCCTCTTCCCAGGCTCGTTTCATGGCCGCGAGGTTCCGGGGAGCGATCTTCCCGAATCGCCTGTTAAACGGCCCCTCCAGTGATTCCAAAGAGAGCATGTTCGTGGCCTTAACCAAGGCGCCCACCATGGTCGTGTTGGTTATGGGCAAGCCGATCACCTCTCGGGCGATGCGAGATGCGTCCACCAGGGCGATCTTTCCCTGGTAGCCCAAATCGCGTCGGAGCGTATCCGCGTCGTGCGAGGAATTGATGACCAACACCCCGTCCGATTTTAGCCCCTGGGCCGGATTGGCGATCTGCACCAGAGTCGGATCCAGCACGATCACCACGTCAGGACTGTAGACCTTAGCCCGCACTCGGATGGGCTCGTCCGCGACCCGTGCAAACGCGACCACCGGCGCGCCCCTTCGTTCAGGACCGAAACTGGGGAAAGCCGTCGCATACTTTCCCGTGTCGATTGCCGCCTGGGCAACGAGTTCGGCAGAGGTCACGGCGCCCTGGCCGCCTCTGCCATGAAATCTCATCTCGATCATGGCTGCTCCTCGGATAACCGTCGGTTCCACTAATCCTCTTCACGAGTATAGTCGTCAACAACCGGGTAGCGCAGTCGGTCATTGATGATTTCCATGCAGTGCATCAAGTGGTATTTCGCCTCGGCGAGTTCAAGTATTTCCACCGGAAGAAGCTCCTTGCGCTGCAAGTACGACTCGATCCTGTCGTTGAGGGCCCTGAGGTGGCGCATATCCACCTGATAGAAATCCTCGTCCTCCGGTTCAGGGGTCTGACCGGACGTTAACTGTCCCATGAGTTTGAGTTCCCATTCGTCCAGCTTCTTCCAGCGGGCTATCGTAGCGGGATGGAGTGCGAGCTGCTGCGCCAATTCTTTGTTGGTGATCCGTCCTCGCTCGTCGAGGAAGCGCCGCTCAGCCGTCTTGCGATCCTGGTTCTTCTTCATGGAAGGGCCTCCCATCCCCCGAGCGCAGTATCCCTTTGGGGAAGAGGAAAGTGCAAAACTTTTTTATAACACAGCAGGAGATCAGCAACAAGGGGGGTTTTCGGTCGAGTCGCTTCGCATTATATTACATTGCGCGGGACATCCTGTTCCCGTTTCTCCGCCTTCGAAATTACGTCGCGGAACCGGTTTGAAAGAGCGTCACAAATGGTGATCCGAAAAGACATAGCCAGCGCGCTCCCAACGAGCCCGGGTGTATACCTGATGCTCGACTCAAAGGATAAGGTCCTATATGTGGGGAAAGCGGGCAATCTCAGAGACCGCGTGCGGAGCTATTTCGTCAAGGGGGGAGACGAGAGACCCAGGATCCAGTTTCTACTTCAAAAGGTTGATTCGATCAGGACCATACTTACCGAGACCGAAAAAGAAGCGCTCATCCTTGAAAACAACCTGATCAAGCAGTATAGGCCGCCTTACAATGTGTACCTGAGGGACGACAAGTCCTTCTTTTCGTTGAGACTCAATATGTCCCATTCTTTTCCTCGCTTGAGTCTTGTCAGGACTCAAAAGATTCGACCGGACGGCGAACGGTACTTCGGTCCGTACTCCTCGGCGCGTGACGCGAAAATCACGCTCAGGTTCATATTGAGGCTTTTCCCTTTGCGGCAGTGCACGGAACGGCAATTTGCGACCTGCAAGAGACCCTGCCTCAACTGCCAGATGAAGCGATGCCTCTGCCCTTGCGCAGGCAAGGTGGACCCCGCGGAATACGCTCGCATGGTGGAAGGTGTATCCCTTCTCCTTCAAGGCCGGAGCGAGGACTTGGTGCGCAGCCTCCAGGATGAGATGGAACAAGCCGCGCATAATCTCCGGTTTGAAGAAGCTGCGCGGATCAGGGACAGAATCGCGTCCATCACACGTACGCTGGAAGTGCAGAACGTCTCTTTCTTCCATCTCAAGGATCAGGATGCAATCGCGCTGGTTACGGGGGATAGCGGTCTCTATGTGGCGCAGGTCCTCTCGTTCCGCCGCGGGAATCTCCTATCCGAGGATTCTTTCCGATTCCGCAACGAAACGTTGGAGCCGCCGGAGGTCATGGCCTCCGCGCTGAAGCAATATTACGGTTCCGCTGGGTTTATCCCCAAAGAAGTTCTTATCTCTCATCCCATAGAGAACTCGGAACTCATCGAAACATGGCTGTCGGAACTCCGCGGGAACCGCGTTACTATCCGAGCGCCTTCTCGTGGCCCCGGATTGCGCCTCGTTCGATTGGCGCTGAAAAACGCGCAAAACGCGTTGGTGAAAGAGACCGCGGTCGAGTCACTGCAAAAGCCGCTGGCGAGACTCGCTGCGAAACTGCGTATGACCCAAGCGCCGTCGCTCATTGAAGGGTACGACATATCCAATATTGCAGGCGCCCACCCCGTGGGCGCTAAAGTCGCGTTCAGGGACGGAAAACCCGACAAGTCGCTCTATCGGACCTTCAAGATGACTGGGTTCACCGACCAGGATGATCCGGGCATGATCTACCAGACCGTTTCCAGGCGCCTAGGCCATGCGGACTCGGACGCCTTGCCCGATCTGTTTCTCATAGATGGCGGGAAATCTCAGCTCAACGCGGTCGTCGCGGCCTTGAAGGACCGGCTGGGGCCGGACATTCCCGCTGTCGCAGCCATTGCAAAGGGGAGAGAAGAAGGCGAGTCGGACAAGATCTATCTTCCGAACCGAAAGAACCCGGTGAACTTCGCCAGAGGAGATCCTGCGCTCATGCTCCTGATGCGAATCCGCGACGAATCGCATCGGTTTGTGCACGGATTCCACAGTAAGAGCAGGTCAAAGGCAGTGATTCGGTCCGCGCTGGACGACGTGCCCGGCATAGGCCCAAGAAAGAGGGCGGCTTTACTGCAGGCATTTCAGAGCATCGACGAGCTGCTTGCCGCGTCGGACGAAGAGATCCAGGCAGTGGAGGGGATCAACAAGAGGGACTTGGAGAGGCTTCGGGCCCATTTCCAGGCAAAATCCGGCGGAAAAATCGGGCTTGCCACATGAGGGCTTCACGCAAATCGCTTTCAAAGGCTAGCGGGGTCCCTTGACGGTCGGCGCGCGAATCAGGCATAATGCCGCTCGATCTTGAACGATCAGATCAGGACTCTTTGTGAGACGACAGGAGCGGACTCGAATTCCGGCGGGTATGGTCCTGGTTCTCCACGCAAGGGTTACGCGGCGTGGGTAGTGAACTGATGGTGTAAATGGGCGATCTCTTCGAAAAGTGCTACGCCTTCAAACGCGACAGAGAATACATCGCGGCGGGCTACTACCCGTACTTCAAGGCCATCTCCAGCCTCGACGGGCCCCATGTGACCATCGACGGCCGCGAGATGATCATGATGGGCTCCAACAACTACCTGGGGCTCACCACTCATCCAAAGGTGAGAGAAGCTGCTCTCAATGCCTTGGAGAAGTACGGGACCAGTTGCTCCGGGTCTCGCTTTCTGAACGGCACGCTGGACCTCCACGAGCGACTGGAAGCCTCTTTGGCCGAATTCATGGGCAAAGAGGCGGCGCAGGTCTTCTCCACAGGTTTCCAGACCAATCAGGGTGTCATCGCTCCCCTGATCGGTCGCAGCGACACTGTCATCACAGATCGACTGGTCCATGCCAGCGTGATCGACGGAGTACGTCTTTCCTTTGGTAAGGTCCGACGCTTCAGGCACAACGACGCTGAGTCCCTACGGAAGAACATTGAGGCCAGTCTGGATTCGGAGGGTCTCCTGGTCATCGTGGATGGCGTCTACAGCATGGAGGGAGACATCGCCTGTCTGCCGGAGATCGTCGCGGTCGCCGCGGAATACGGCGCGAAGGTCATGGTGGATGACGCCCACGGGATCGGCGTTCTCGGCGCGCAGGGAAAGGGAACGCTGGAGCACTTTGCGGTTACCGACCAGGTCGACCTGGTTATGGGCACGTTCAGTAAGTCGTTTGCATCTTTGGGGGGGTTCGTTGCCGGGGACGAGCGGGTCGTCTCGTACATCAAGCACCATTCCAGAGCCTTGATTTTCTCAGCGGCCATGCCTCCGTCGAATATCGCCGCGGTGCAGGCTGCTCTGGAAGTGATTCAAACAGAGCCCGAGATACGACAGCGGCTCTGGGATAACACTCATTTCCTTTTGAATGGCGTGAGATCTCTCGGATTTGACACCGGGCCGACCGAGACGCCGGTTGTGCCTCTTATTGTGGGAGATGACGTGCGCGCGATGGTTTTCTGGAAGCGTCTCTTTGAAGCAGGTGTTTTCACCAACTGCGTTCTGGCGCCGGGAGTGCCCGAAGGAACGCAGCGGATCAGGACGACTCTTATGGCCACCCACAGCATAGAGGACCTGGAAAGAGTGATTGGAATTTGCGCCAAAATCGGCAGGGAACTTAGATTAATACCGTGAGGAGCCTCAAGCCATGGCTGCAAGGAATACGATGTCCCGACGCCTGAAGGGCCTGACGGCCGCGCTGGCCTTCCTGGGCGTGTGCTGCATCGGGTACGCCGCGTTCTTTGGAACCGCGGATCACCTGAGACTTCTGGATGTGGCGGTTTCCGCCGCCGAAGGCGCTCCGGCCGGGACGGCCGCGGAATCCCAGCCAAAAAGCAGCGAAGAGCTGGAAAAGGCGATCGCTCAACTGGCGGCCCAAGGGGGAATGTCACCCGCATATCGCCAGTTATTTGAGCAGACGCTCGAATTAGTCAAGAAAGCAGAGAGCAGGTCACTTGAAACCAAAATGATGAGCATGGAATTAATCAGTCTCCTTTGGGTCGCCATTGTGGTGCTCGTTTTCATAGCTCTCTCGTTCCCGCTCTCCTTGTGGCTCCTCAGTAAGTGGCGCCTCATCGGCCTTTCCGGGCTCTCTTCCGAAGTCGCGGCCACCCTGGTGCTGGTAGAGGAACGACAAGCCAAGCTTGTCAATATCCTCAAAGACATCCAGGGCGAGATCGACTACCTGCACACCATGTCGGTTCCGGATCTCAAGAAGCTAGTCGAGCAGGCGGAAAAGTATATCGAACAGAACGAAAGAGACCTGGCCGGCGCAGGCGTCCCACGAACAAACAAGCCAAAGTAGCCCGACTTCAGTGATCCGGTATGATGCCCATGCGCTGTTAACGGGAATCTCCTGGACGAAAGTCCGACGGCCTTGCGTCGTCCGAAGACGAGGAGGTCCCCGGCCCGCCGCTCACCAGTAACCTGTTCGATCGCGCATTGGAATGAGATCGAGTCCTCGTCAGGGGAAAATAGTCACAGGGGCGCCAAGGGAGACCTTGGGGAAAATCTGGTCGATCTCGAAATCCCACAGAGCAATACATCCGTCAGTCCAGTTGTGCGGCTTAGGAAAGAGGAGCGTAATCCATAGCTTGCGGTAGTTGTCGGTGGGATATCCGTGTATGCCTACCCAGCCGCCAAGCTTGGTGTTCCATGGCGGCTGCCTGCCTTCTCTGAGCGACTGAATAATGGAATCCCTCGTGTCGAGTGAAATCACGCCCTGCTCAAAGGCGGCCTGTGCGTCCCGTTCACCCGGATAACTGATGCCAAGAAAGCGGTGGAAACTGCTGGCTGCGCTCTTTAGACAGATGAAGTACTCGCCTTCGGGCGTTCTCTGGTCCCCGGTTATCTTCTTGGGCCCTTCCGGGTTCATGCCCAGGCAGACACGGAAGATCATGGGGCTTCTGCCTTTTTCATGAAACTCGAGGATCTGGCCGGCCTTATGCACGACGATGCGGGTGTGGTTCGTCCGCTGGGGACTCCCATCCGGCCGCGCGGACTCTACACCGGCCATCGAAATCGCGAGTATGACGAGGAGAGCAAGGAGCTGTCGCATGGCTGTAACAGTGCTCACGAAAGGACACGGTTGAGGCTCAAATTCTCCAGGCGCGCCATGAACAATGGGCATTTTATCAACATATCGAAATCCCTATTTAAATTCAAGAGAAATATCCGGCCCCCAATTCAGCATACCGAAATAATGCCCATTTTACGGGCCTGATACTTCTCCAATCAGTTTCGTGAGATCACGGCCCGCGTCAGACAGAACCCCCGCATCTTCATAAAAAATATCTTGAACCGTTACTCCCTTGCCGTGGTACGCTTCGTTAGCTTCCCGGTCAGGCTCCAGGACCGCTCCTTTGAGAGAGAGCCCTGCAAAGAGGCCTCTTGTCCTAGAATAGGAAAATATACCGGCATCGAACCGAATACTCGTTTCGGCAGAGGCTTCGCGACCCACCGGTCCCGCGGTTACGGCAACGTCCGCGCCCAAAGTGTATCGATCTTCAAGGAGTCCTTGCAGGCCTTGCTCGCTCATGATCAGGAGAACCAGGTCGATGGACTGGGCGCCGACCTGGGCTCCGACGCTCCCCTCACGGATTTTGAAAAACGCTGGTTTGCTCCAGGTCTTCGTTTTCTCGTCCCGCCGCATCACGACCCCGTTGCCAAAACTCACCCCCACTACGACACCGGCTCTGATAACCCCGGGAAAGATCGCCAGACCTTGACACCGTTGGAGCAAGTCGCGGGGAATCTTTTGATCGGGCATAGCCACCATATTTCTCAAGACTACCGTGGACGCGGCGACCTCTTTGTCTAATTCCTCAAACGTAGCGGCGCCCGCAGCGCCATATGACATGAGTGGCAGTGCAATCAGCAGGCCTCCGAAGAAAGGGATCTTCTTCATGGGGTTTCTCCAGCCGGTTCTAGTGCTTAAAAGCTCGTTGATTGGTGAACATCATCGTCACCTGTGGCTGAGCTTCGTTACATGCCTGTATGGACTCGAAATCCCGATCGGAGCCCCCGGGATGCACAATGGCCGATACACCTTGAGCAATTCCCACGTCCACTCCGTCACGAAATGGAAAGAACGCGTCCGAAATCATGACAGATCCGATGAGACCCGCGTTGCACGCGTTGGTCTCGGCTTGGATTTGGGCTCTGATTCCAGGGTCTTTCATTTCACTGTACGGCACGCGGTGACGCTGAAAACAGAGCCGGTCCTTATACTTCGTGTACGCTTTGAAGACAGCGATTTCCGCAACACCGACCCGGTCCTGTTCACCCGTTCCGATGCCTACAGTACATCCGTCCTTCACGTATAGGACCGAATTCGAACTCACACCTTGTTCCACAGCCCACCCGAAGACCATGTCCGCAAGCTCTCGTTCGGTGGGCGCTCGTTCGATCACGTATTCCTTTCCCTGATAAATCGCACGCGCGGGCGCCAGGTCCTTGGAGGATCGGATCGCGTTCACCGGTGACTGCTGAACGATGATTCCGCCGTCGATGAGCGATTTGAAATCGACGAATCGAAGAGTCCGGTAGTCTTCCAAACGATCGATGCGCGGAACTGCCAGTATGCGAAGATTCCTGCGCTTTTTCAGGACCTCCACGGATCCGGGCTCGTAGTCGGGCGCGGCAACGACTTCCAGGTAATTCCGCGAAACCAGCTCCGCGGTCACCTTGTCCATGGGCCGGTTGAAGACCGCAGCTCCTCCGAACGCGGCGATGCGATCGGCCTGGTCCGCGCGTTCGTACGCGCTGCTGAGGCTGTCATCAACCGCAGCGCCTGATGGATTGTTGTGTTTCATGATGGCGCAGGCAGGCCGATCCATCAAATATTTGAGAATATTCAACGCGTTGTCTACGTCCGTAAGGTTGGTCTTCCCCGGATGCTTGCCGGGCTGGATCATCTCGGATTCGGTCAGAGCGCTCACCAGGCCCAAGCCTGGGGAAATGAAGGTCGTTTCTCCCAGAGTGAGATTGCCGTGCACGAGTTCATACAGGGCTGATTCCTGGCCGGGGTTTTCCCCATACCGCAGCCCTTTTTCAACCACCGTGCCCGGAGGATCTTCTATCTTCCAGGCCCTCTTACGGTATGTGAGCGTCTGATCCCCGAACGTGATCTTCATTTCATCAGGGAAATGATCATCCATAACAGTGCGGTACTTCTTCTTGATATCCTCCATCATTCACCCCTCCCCTAACCGGATACTTGAACGGTTCAGGCCCTACGCTCAGGCGATCAGAAGCTCGTGCTTCCCGCATGTGCTCTCACCTTGCCACGCGGAGCCATGACATGGCAATCGCCTTCTCGCCCGGGGAGCCGTCGCGGCTTCCAACAAAAGGGCTCATTATGATAACGTGACCAAAATCAATGGGGGTCTGTTCCGTGAAGAGCGTACGAACCGCGGCTTACTGGGTGTTGGTTTTTGCCTCCGGCTTTATCGTCGGGGTGATCTTCTCGGCTTGGAAAATGGACACTGTGGGCGAAGGACCGAAGCAGCCTGTGTCCGCGTCACGAGAAGATGAGGGGGTCGAGCTCCGTAAGCGTATCGCCGGCCTTGAAAAGATGTTGGCCGTAAAACCCGACCAGACCGAAGCATGGGTAGAACTGGGGAACGCGTACTTTGACGTCGGCCAGCACGCAAAGGCTGTCGAAGCGTACCAGAAATCTCTACAGGGCAATCCGCGCAACCCCGACGTTATCTCCGACATGGGAGTAAGCTATCGGAAGCTCGGTCAGCCGGAAGAAGCGGTCAAGGCGTTCAGGAGGGCCCTTGAAATCGACGCTGGGCACATGATGGCCCTTTTCAATATGGGAATCGTCTACCGGGACGATCTGAAAAGACCGGCCGATGCGCTCGCAGTCTGGGAAACATTTTTGGAGAAAGCAGGAAATGCGCCTCACGCGGTCATGGTTCGCCCCTGGGTGGAACAACTCCGCAAGCAGCTCAGCTCTGGAGGCTCAGGGACCAAGTGAGTCCTCATTGCGGATGATGGCTCCTTACCAATTTGCCCGCCGGCCATATGCAAGCCTGCGTATATCATCAGTTGGCGACCCGACAACCTTAGCTATTTTCGCCGGATTCCGTCCACGCGGATGTTGAGCTGTCCGCTGCAACCTTTGCGCAGTGTCTCAAGTTCGGACAGTTTTGGTCCTCCAGATGCCGGCGCGGAGGCTTGCTCCAACCTTCTTCGACGGCGCGTTGAGCATTGGGATTGGTGGAGAAACCTTCGCAGGACAGCGTTGAATGCCTCCCCGGAACTAAGAAGGAACCTGGGAACGGTGGTGAAGGCGCGTGAAGATGAGAAGCTCGTCTGCAACACAAACTCTCCTTGATTTCTCTGTCCGCCTATGTTACACGTCTGCTCGTCTCTTCCACAACTGATACGAAAGACGTACAAATCGAGAGCTGCGCGAAAAATCATGTTTCTGTAGTGACCAGCGAAGCGGGCTCAGCATCGCTCCTATCGACGTTCCGTCAACCGTTGCGCGCAGCCGCTGCCCCGAAAATTGACACCTTGGCCATCTTGGTCGATGGAGGCAATGTGATGGTAAAGACCCGACGTAACTCGGTGACCTTTTGCCTCTTCGTGGTATCGATCTGTCTTGCAAGCCTCGGAATCTGTTCAGGTTCGGGTTGGGCTAGAGAGATCAGGATCGGAATGTCCGCGGCGTTTACAGGGCCTACCCGGGGCCTGGGAATAGAACTTTATCGTGGAAGTATGGCCTATTTTTCCCACATCAACGAGCAAGGGGGGGTTTTCGGCCACAAAATTAGCCTCATCGCCTACGATGATGGATACAACCCCGTTCCTACCATCCGAAACACCATTCGGTTGGTGGAAGAGGATGACATATTTCTCCTCTTTGACTACGTTGGCACCCCCACGGTCACGCGAATGCTCCCTCTGTTGAAAATTTATAGTGGCTGGCGAGAGGTCTTGCTTTTCTTTCCGTTTACCGGGGCCCAACCGCAGAGAGAGCGGCCGTATGGTGAGTACGTTTTTAACTTGAGAGCTTCCTATCACCAGGAAATAGACGCATTAGTCGCCTATCTGGCCTCCATAGGACGCAACCGCATCGGGGTTTTTTACCAGATCGACGCTTACGGTCGAAGCGGTTGGGAAGCGGTCCAAAAGAGCGTTGCCAAGCACGGCGCACGCATGGTGGGAGAGGCCACGTACTACCGGGGGACCACATACGAGACCAGCATGAAATCACAGGTGAAAGTAATCAGGCAGTCAAGCCCAGATTCGATAATATCTATAGGAGCTTATGAAGCTTGCGCCGCGTTCATACGTGACTCTCGCGACGCCGGTCTCAATGTGCCGATAGCCAATGTGTCATTTGTGGACAGCGAAAACATGCTCAAACTCCTCATCAATACCGGCGAGCGCACGGGTAAGGATTACACGTCCAACCTCATCAATTCACAGGTGGTGCCGAGTTGCGAGACAACCGAACTGCCCGCGGTGGCTCAGTACCGGGAATTGATGGCAAAATACGATGTGATGCCCCCCAAGAGTTTGATACAGCAAGATTACGAGCCGCACAAACACAGCCCTGTGAGTCTGGAAGGTTTTCTCAACGCGAAGTTGCTCGTAGCGATTCTGGAGAGACTGGGGCCGGATCTGCGCCCTCGTAACATCAAGGCGACCGTAGAGGCAATAAAGGGTTTCGATCTTGGCATAAACGTGCCCGTCAACTTCGACGCGGACAGGCATCAAGGATTGGACGCGGTCTTTCTCACCACCGTAGATCAGGGTCGCTTCGTGCCGATCCCGCATCCGAAGCCTCTGGAGAAGTGACGATGTCAAAATTATTTAAGAAAACTTTGATCATGATGACCCTCTTGTTCGGGGTGGTTGCAACAATCATATCCGCAGTCGCTGGCTGGATACTCTATGACAGAATCATAGACGAGTACAAGAGTAAAGCGATCGCCATAGCCAATAACATCGCCCACTCCAGCATGGAAATAATCCTCAACAGGGATGCGTCCACAATTCAGTCCATCGTCGATCAACTAAGGGAGACTAAGGGGCTTTCCTATGTCCTGGTGGTCAACAAAGACGGCGAATTTCTCTCCCACACGTTTGCGCCCAGCGTGCCGTACGAATTGCGCAAGGTGGTTGAGCAGCCCAGGGAAAACACGGACGAGGTTATCGTCACTAATGTTCGCCTCAAAGGCGAAGGAAACTATCTCGACATTTCATCGCCCATACTCTCGGGGGTGGCCGGGCATGTTCACGTGGGCATGGATCTGGACGGCGTGATGTCTTACATGTGGTGGACGATCGTAAAGCTTCACGCGGTCACGTTCATGATCTTCCTGCTAAGCGTAGGCATCGCTTATGTGCTCACGAACAAGATGTCCCGCCCCCTCATAGAGCTCACCCATTACGCGAACAAGGTTGCCAACAGAGAATTTAGCGCGGTGGTGGACATACGGTCACGGGATGAGGTTGGCGTCCTGGCGAGGACCATGACCAACATGGCGTCCGAAATTGAGAGCCGTATGGAAACGCTGGAGCGAGAGGTTTCTGAAGCTACCCAGGAACTCCAGGAAACGTTGACCTATGTTTCCGCAATCAGCGATAACCTTGCGGATGGTTTGTTGGTAATCGATTCATATGGCATTACGCGCAGATCCAATACGGCTTTAGTGAAGATCCTGGAGCTGGATTACGATCCGGTTGGACACAATGTCCGTGTCCTGCTCGGCCAGCAACCAGCCGATTTCCTCCAGTTGAAAGGGCTTGAGCTCTCCAATTCCTACGAAACGGCTCAAGCTGAACAACCTCAGCGCAACTCTTCTTACATGCGCGGCGTCGAAGAGGAACGTGACGGAAACACGGCCGAGTTCATAGCTTCCAGAAGCGACGGGAGTCGCTTCCCCATAGAATTGTCCGCGTCCGTCGTCAACATGAAAGGGATCTGGTACACAATCGGGATCGTCCGGGATATAACCGTTCGCAAGCGCGCGGAAGAAACGCTCAGGCTGAGCGAAGAGAAGTATAGAGGCATATTTGAGCATGCCGTCGACGGCATTTTTCAAACCGATGCGCGCGGCCACCTGGTGCATGCCAATCCGGCCTCAGCCCACATTCTTGGTTTTGACTCGCCGGAGGAACTTCTTCGAGCCGGGAAGGAGATGGGTGACGGCATCTACCTGCACTCAGGTCAGCGCGAGGAATTCATTCGTCTCATCCGTAAAGGCCAGGTGCTTCATGGCTTTGAAGTGGAATTACGACGTAAGGACGGCAGACCCATATGGGCTTCTCTCCACGCGCGTCCCATCCTGAACGAACATGGGGACCTGGTCTCAACCGAGGGCATTGTTCAGGACGTGACAGAGAGGAAACGGGCCCAGGAAGCCCTGCTCGAGAGTGAGCGCCGTTATCGTGAGCTGTTTGATATCTCACCCGACCCAATGATTGTGCACCGCGGCGGCATCCTTTTCGGTAACGCGGCAGCGGCAAGATTTTTTCGGGTTGAGAATACCGACAAACTGATGGGCCTGCCTCTTCTGGACTTCATCCATCCTGAATTTCGTGAAGTTGTTTCAAAGAGAATCCAGGAAGCGGAGCGCAGCGGAGTCGTATCGGATTTTACGGAAGTGCAGTTATTACGCGCGGACGGCTCGGTAGGCTACCTGGAATCCGTCGCGCTCCCGACAACATTCAAGGGCGAGCGAGCCGTGCTCTCTCTGGGCCGCGACATCACCGAACGGAGGGAGGCCGAAGAGGCTTTGCGAACAAGTGAAGAACGCTTCCGCACGATCTTCGAGGTTGCGCGAGACTGTATCTTCCTCAAAGATCTCGATTTGCGATACACCCACGTAAACCCTGCGGTAGAAACGTTGTTCGGACTGCCCGCGCCCGAGATTATCGGAAAACGGTCGGAGGATTTTTTCGGCCCGGAAGCGGCAAGCCACATACTCGAAGGAGACCTGAGAGTTTTGGCAGGCGAAACCGTCGAAGATGAACACACCAGGCCGGTGCGTGGCATGAACCTGACTTTTCACGATATTCGGACTCCGCTGAGAGACAGCGCGGGAGCGGTAGTCGGCGTGTGCAAGTTCTCTCGAAACATTACCGGTCGCAAGGGCGTCCAGCCGGTGCGGACATTTACACAGCGGGAATATTTGTCCCCGAGCATGATAGCGACCCTGGAGCGGGGACGGCAGGCGGCGGAAACGGACGGCATCGTTCTGCTCCTCGGTGAAAGCGGAACCGGTAAAGACTATATGGCAAGGTGGATTCACAGCAAATCCAAGCGTGCGGACGGCCCGTTTTTCTCCGTAAACTGCGCGGCCATTCCTCGGGAGCTGGCCGAATCTGAGTTGTTCGGCCACGAACGAGGGGCGTTCACCGGCGCCATCGCCAAGAAACGAGGTCTCTTGGAGCTGGCCGAGGGAGGCACTCTGTTGCTCAACGAGGTCGGCGAGCTTCCTCTCAACCTTCAGTCCAAGCTTCTCACCTTCTTGGACACGCGCTCCTTTACCAGGGTGGGGGGTGAAAAGGATATCCGAGTACATGCGCGCCTCATTGCCGCAACACATAGGGACCTGCGCGCCGAAGTGGAGCAGGGCCGATTTCTCGAGGCGCTCTATTACAGACTCAATGTTTACACTGTGCGAGTTCCTGCGCTCCGAGAGCGGCTCGAAGACCTCCCCGTCATTGTGGAGGAGATCCTCCTCGACCTTGCAACCGATATGCGCCTGACTCAGGTGCCCGCTATAGGGTCGCAAGACATGGAGAAGCTTGCTTCGTACGGTTGGCCGGGAAATGTCCGAGAATTGCGCAACGTTCTCGAGCGAGCGGTGATGCTCTCGAGAGGAGCCAAACTGGAAATAGAAATCCCGTCGCTAGCCACCGGGCCGCGCGAGTGGTCACACGAAGTCTTATTTCCCGAGGCGAACAACATGCCGGATATCATTGACCAAGTGACGCGCAGTCTGTGTGTCGAGGCCCTACGCCGGTCCGCGGGCAACAGGACGGTAGCGGCTGAACTGCTTGGAATATCACGCCAATCCCTGTACCGTTACATCAAGGAACAGGATACGTTGCCCGAAGTTGGAACACTGGCTTAGCTTAGGACGAACCCCAATCCCGCTAGCGTCCAGTATTGGGCGACCAATTGTGAGACACCCCGACGCTAGTCAACCTGTTGAAATCACTACTACTGCTCCGGTCCCGAGTCCGGAATCGGGCATTTTCATCTCGTGTCTCTGTACCGGGCGTTTGTCTCCGGTCCGATTTCCTCTACATAACCCGCCAACATCACTTCATATTCTCTCCCCCGGGCAGTTTCATCCGCCTCTTGGCATCTGAATTGCAATAATTTCTGAACACGGCTTGGTTCGTATCTGGACACTTTGAGGCCCAGGATCGGTTCCCCTTAGCAATCTTCAAGGATAGCACCCCAAAGACTCCGCCAGGAGTCATCGGTCTTGAGACCTCGAGTGTTCCAGATACGAGCACTGCCCTTTGAGCGGTGTGATCGACACCGCGGGATTCGGGCTAGTGAGTGTCCTTCGGAACGCTGAGGATAAAGCGCCGAGGCGTATGAAAGCGACTTATTTCGGCAAAGGAGGCGTAGTGATGAGATCAAGTGGAGGATCCGTTCACAGGCTAGCGTCCCGAATAGGCGCGGCGGCTATTGTCGCCTGGGCGCTGACGATCGGCCCCTTGGGGGCTTTATGCCTTGCGAGTCTCTATTACGCGATGCTCGTAAAAAGCGTGCCTTTGGGCATCATTTGCGCCGGCGTTCTTTTCTCCCCCGTAGCGCTGACCATAGCGTGGGCCCCTCTGGCTTTCATCGCCTTTCGCAGGAGAGGGGAGGAGGCGACAGGGCAGGTCGGGCGGAGGATCGTAGCTCAGACGCCGGCATAGCCTTTCCGGTAGCCGGGTTTCAATACCGCGATGGCTTGTGAACGATAGGCGCGAGGAGGTGATTTGTGGGGCGCTTTGGGAGATTTATACTTTCAGCGATATGTTTTGTGGCTTTGTGTGGGACGCCCGTCACGGCCCACAGTCCGGTTGTGGACAGCATTGCCTTGGGAAACATGCAGTTGCCCCTCAACGGCAATCAGCAGCACCGAGCCTACCTTGGCGTGGTGTCGGAGGCTCGTGTCATTGTGTCTCAGATTCGAGCGGACCATCTGATCATTGCGATCTTCAACTCTTTTTGCACCATATGTCAGACTGACGCTCCGATCTTGAATTCCATCTACGAGATGGTAGCAGAGGATCCTCTGCTTAAGGGCAAGGTCAAAATGATCGGCATCGGCGCCGGAAATACCGAGCTTGAAGTGGAGCAGTTCCAACAGACCCATAGAGTTCCATATCCACTGTTTGCCGATCCCGATTTCAAGCTTGATAAGGCTATAACCGAAAATTTGCGCGCCCCCATGTTCGTGGCCGTTAAGAATACCGACGGCGCGCCCCTGGAAGTGGTGCGGACGCATACCGGTCCACTCAAGAGTGTCGGCGATCTTCTCAAAGAAGCTTTGGCGCAGGCTTTTCCGGACAGGTCGCTTCCACTCGGAACCAGGACTTATGTCGCGAATTGGACTGAGGAGCTTCGGTCTCAGTAAAGCAGTGGTGAGGGTCCACCTACACCTCGATTCTGCGCCTTTTGGGACGATTCTTACTTAGCGGCGGTCAACCGGCCCCATGCAACTGGGGGTTTGAGATAGGCTGAGGAAAAATGGTGAATGGTTACATTAGGGCTGCGCACCGTGACTCAGCGCGTCGCGCGCGCCTGACCTGAATACGGCAACTGCTCATGCGGCTTCCTGAGGGACGCCAAAACAGCCTTCTTGAACCTCCGTTTGCGAGGCCCATCTGGGCGCCGACGTTCTTTGAGGCGCGCTGGCTTGCTTAACTTGGATTCTTAGCGGCCTTACTCCTAGAACGGTCTGGATTCGTGGTGAATTTTCAAGACTACCGTGTCGGCGCCGCGGCCAGCAGCGTGTCAACAACCTCGTTCATGCCGGCTGAGCGAGCCCACATCAAAGGCGTACGACCGAAGTGATCCACGGTATTTGTCTCCGCCCCATGTGCAAGCAACAGTTTTGCCGTAGCCGGGTGGCGTCTTCTCAAGGCCAAGGCAAGAGCAGTGAAACCGCCTGTGTCGACCGCGTCGATGTCCGCCCCGCGAGCGAGCAATAGATCTACCACCTCCGCGTGTCCTCTGAACGCCGCCTCCATGAGCGCGGTGCTGTTTCTTTCGCCCCTCGCGTCCACGAAAGCCCCTTTCTCGACGAGCAGTTGAACGGCGCCCAGATGATCCCGGAGCGCGGCCCAGATCAGGGGAGTTCTCCCGTTGCGGTCACTCGCATCAACTGCCGCTCCTGATGCCAGGAGCAGTTCCATAACTTCCGTATGTCCATTCATGGAAGCTCGAATCAACGCGGTGAAGCCGTATCTATCTCGAGCCTCCGTGTCGGGGCGAGCCCTCAGGAGAAGCCTAACCACAGCTTTCCTGCCCTCCATGGCCGCCCTCATGAGGACGGTGTCACCCTCTTCGTCCGCGGCGCCCACATGAGCGCCTGCCTGAAGAAGCGCTCTCACCACATGCTCGTGTCCCTCTCTCGCCGCCAACATGAGGGCGGTTCGTCCGTATCCGTCCCGCAGGTCCGGACTCAAGCCGCCGTGGATCAGCTTGAGAAGTCCATCAACCTCACCCGACTCCGCCAGTTCTAACAGCTTGAGAGCCACCACTGATCCTTAACGATTCCCGGAGTGAACAAGATCGTGTTCACCGGTGGGACCGACACCGGGCGATGGGCGCACTACCAGAGATGAGGGGGAGACGAATCTCCCCCCGGCCACTCAGCGAAAGCCTCGGAACATCCAAGCTTCCCACACCGTTACGAATGTTCGGTCTAGATTGTAGCTTGGATCTCGGGGGAGAACTTCTTTATCTGGTAACGCACGTTGCCCAGGTTCGCGTTGGCCTCTGCCACGCAGGCCAGTATGGCTTCTCTCCCAAGGAAGCTCATGAGGATGATGCCGTCCTTGTATTCCATCATCCCCTGGCTCATGGCGCCGACCTTGAGTTCTCGACCCATTACCTCGGCGGTGCCCACGCCGGTTGATATTACGGCGCCGATGGCTTCCACATCCATTGCGGCGCCGTTGGTCAAGCCGTCGATGACGAAGCCGTCACGACCCACCACGACCGCAGTGTTGACCCCGTCTACCTTGAGCAACTCGCTCAGCTTCTGCTTTACGCTCGGCATATTGTGCCTCCTTGACGTTCATTAGGCGGCGCGATGCGGCGCCTATTTATCCGTAAGTTCAACGATCAGTCGGGTGTCACCAGGCTTGCCGACCGGCTCCAAAAACTTCAGTCGAGCCCGTTTCCCCAGGTTTTTCTCCGCAATTGCAATGGTCAAGGCGGCGAACGGGCACCCGAAAGGCGGTATCCCCTCCTCTTTCAGCTTCATGGTGAGCGGATAGAAGGAGCACTGGGTGATGTCCGCAGTCAGGTCGCTTCCATTGAGCGTGAAGGCCATGTTCTCGCACATGCCGGCTTGCACCATGGTTTCTCCGAGCTTCGCGGACAGCTTGTTCACGTCGTCCACACAGGAGAAATCCACTCCCAGCTTGCCCAGCATGTCGAGGATATCCGGCGCGGCTCTGCGCATTACCGCCGCCGAGTTTTCCCCTACAACGCCGTGGAGCGCTTTGTAGATCCCGTAGAGGACCCCCTGCACCGCTCTTGTGTCGATTCTGTCTGTTGCCATTTGTCACTCCTTTTGCTGTTACGGTCTTGTTGCGCTGCGAGAGTCGCCATCATGTCCTGCCGGGATGCCCGCCCGCCGCATCGGCGCAGCGACAGAATCCCCAGGAAGTTTGCTGACTGAAATTTGAATCTCGCCAGCGACAGCGTCTCTGCTGTTCATTCGCCCGACCTAGCTTGATGAAATCACGATCGTCAACCGACACCTGCGACTCGCGTTCCGAGGCGGTCCCGGGCCTGAATGGGTGATCAGGTACTTATGCATCGTATTGCCTCCTCTCGTCTGCCTTGCCTGAGTAGGTTCAGCGCCTGTTCCAGTTTCTCAACGGCCTCTTCGGTTCCTTCCTCCTTTCGGAGTTGGCGTATTCTTTCTCCCAAGGCGATCTGTAGAGCGAGCGCCTGCTCATCTTCGCTCTCCGCTTCATCGAGCATCTCCTTGAAACGACTTACTACCGTCTGCGGAAGTTTCGGCTCTTGATGATACCCGGACGTCGGCGCCCCGGGATCTGGGACGGGAATGCCGCCTGCACGGCCCGGCGCGTCCTGGGGCGCCAGGAATTCCCTGGCCGCGTCGAGGGTCAAGGGCCCCGCGTTCGCCTCATTGAGTATGAGCAACTGTGTCACCGCAGCTTTGAGGCGGCGCACATTTTCGCTGACGTTCTCGGCCAGATAATCAATGACTTCTTCGGGCATGGGACGCTCATCGAGGAATGACTCGACAAAAGCGCGCCGCTCGATCCGGTCTCCCATATGCAGACTTACGATGACTCCGGCACCGAGCCGTGACAGAAGCCGTGACTCCACACCTGCCAGGCGTGTGGGGGGAACATCGGAGGTGATCACCACCCACCGCCGCGTGCGCATCATGTAGTTGAGAACTGCGAAGAGATCTCGCTGCACATCCTCGCGGCTTTCGCAGAGTTGAATATCGTCCAAGAGAAGGATTTCCGCGGAATAAAGCCAGTCCCTTAGCTCCGCCCTTTTGCACAGTCTATTGGCCCTTTCCACTTCCGTCTCAAAGTCGGAAACATTGAGCAACAAGACTCTCTTGTCCTCCGCCGCATTTGCGATGGCGGAAAGCAAATGGGTTTTCCCCAGCCCGATGTCTCCGTAAATGTAGAGGGGGTTGTAGGGTGATCGGGACGAAGATTTCGTAACCACGGTATGGGCCAGTTCAAGTGCAAAAGAATTGCCTTTGCACACGACGAAGTTATCAAACGTAAGGTCCGGATCGGGCGGGTCGTTGAGAAACGCGGACTGGGATTCGAAGAATCCGAGCCCTCTGGTTCGGCGGTAAAGCTCCACGCGCTCTGCCGTACGCTCGTCGAGAACTCCTCTGAGCACACTGACCCGCAGAAAGTCCGGGAGTCCGCGGCCACCCTTTGTTTTGGGTTCGTCTGCCATTGCCGGCCACATCATTCGATTCCCAGGGCTAATCTGCCTACGCCCACGGAAACAGTTCCCAGTGACGCTTCCTTGGCGGCAACCACGATCAAAGATCCGCCGTCCGGCAGCATCACGAGCGCCACAACACCCAGTTCGTCCTGCAGGAGGATGCGACTCAAGCCGCCGCGCGGATAGGCCTGCACGAACGCATGAAGCGCTTCTCTGAGCCGATCGATCTTGTCCGGAGATCCATCGGGCCCGTCCGCGGAAGCTTTGACCGTTCCTTCAGGAGAAAGAACTCCCGCGTGCATCGCAAAATCGTTTGCGGCAACGAATTCCTCAAGCTTGGCGCGAAGGCTTTCGTCCTGCATGCTTTCACCTGCCGTTTTTCCGGATTTCCTCTTTTCTTCTTCCATTTTCAGTTCGTCGTGAAGCTTGAGCGCTTGCATGACCGCGCGATGGAGGTCGATTTCAATCGTGCGTTCTTGAGATTGAAGATCGGGCATGAACTCGAAGGAGCCCTCGCCCCAGTCCACGATTCGCACAAGGGCGTCCATGCCGTGAATATCATTCAGACTTGCGTGCACCAGGGCGCCGTTCTCGTAGAACAGCCTTGCGTCCCCGTCCGGTCCCGTAATCATCAGATGTCCGGTCTTGCGGCCCGCGTGGGGAAACTGGATAAGATCCACAATCCCAAGATCCGCCAACGTTCCTTTGAGCGCCATTCTTCGGTCTCCACCTTGGGTTTGTTCACATCTGGAACCGTTCGATGACCTCGCGGCTGGCGACACGGATCGTTTCCATCACACCCGTCCCCGCGATGGCCACGGCCTCCAACACCGGAATGCCGTTCAAACCGAGCTGACCTTCCAGAGTCCCCAGAGGCAGGATGTCGGCCAGATCACGCTTGTTGTACTGAAGGACGAGCGGAAACTCTTTCCAGTTGACCCCGTAATCGCCAAGGTTCTCTTGCAACATGCGAAAGCTGTTGACATTCTCGTTGAGTCTGTCCTGTTGGGAATCCGCGACAAAGACAATGCCGTCCGCGCCGTCAAGGATGAGCCGGCGACTCGCCTCGTAGTAGACCTGGCCCGGCACGGTGTACATGTGCAGCCGGATGTTGTAGCCGCCGATCCGACCCAGATCGAGCGGAAAGAAATCAAAGAACAAAGTCCTCTCCTCTTCCGTGTCCAAAGTAATGATATCGCCCCTTCGTCCGGCTTCCAGAGCCTTATGGATATAGACCAGGTTGGTTGTCTTGCCGCTCAAGCCCGGCCCGTAGTAGACCATTTTGAAAGCCAGCTCTTTGGATTCATAATTGATGTGCGGCATCGTCCCGTCCTTCACTTGGCCTGAAAAATGCGGTCGATCAAATTCAAGGCATATTCTTTGAATTGAGGTGTGCTGATTTGTTCGGCTTCCGATGGCTTGAGTGTGGGCATCAGTATGCTGTTCAGCTCTTCTCCGGCCCGTCGGGCCTCGTAACGAACCAAACCGATGCGCTGATGATCCTCGAAGATGAGAACCATCATCTTTGAATCGTGTATGAGACTGATGTGAATATGGCGACTCTCGCCCTGCTGAAGCAGTATGGAAAAATGTTTCTCACCCACGATGCGGGCCACTTCACGCGTTGCGGAAAACATGCCCGCCACAAGCGCGGCCATGGCGGTGGTGTTCAGGTATGACGTGTCTCCCGCTTCGGTGATAACCATTCCTTCCTTACTCACCAACAATGCGGTTAATGCTCCCGATCTTTCGATCAACGAGGAAAGAATATGAGTTACGGGGCCGGGGTTTTGGGCCGCATCTTCATTCATTCCACAGATCCTCCAATACCAAGTAATTTAATCGGGTTATCCATCACCCGTCGTCCTTCACGTTGAGACGATCTTCAATCGTTCCTGACGGTCCGCATCTCCTCTCGTCCCGTTTTCTGGCAGCTTCTATCAGCAGAAAATCGCCCGGTCTGTATACCGAAACCTTCTGCGGTTCCCTCCACGGTGTGTTCAGGAAGCTGCCCCCTTCGAAGCTTAGGCACCGGTAGACTGCTTCTTCACCTTCGAGTTCGCCGCACATCGCATGGATGATGGCGCCGTTGTCAACGAACAGCTCGCCGTGAGTTCCCTGTCCGGAATGCACTTCCACAACGAGTTTCTTGCCGGTGAGCATGATGAGTTGCACGTAATCAAGAATGTCGATTTGGTCGATTCGACCTGAGAAGGCTTTCTCTTCCGAGGTGGAAGTCAACACATCGGCAAGGAACTCCGGGTCCACCGGTTTTTCCAAGTAGAGCATCGCTCCCTTGCTTATGCTCATCGCTCGGATCGACGGTCCCCCAAAGGCGGTCATTACCGCAACCTTTGCGCTCGGCCGGTGCTCGCGCATCCAATCCACAAGAGCCAGGCCATTCATGCGGGGCATTTTGATGTCGGTAACGACGAAATCGAATGCTCCGGCTTCCAATAATGAAATCGCTTCGGCCCCATCCCCGCAGGTGTGCACGGCAAACCCCACGCGAGTGAGGTAACGCCCGACTCCCCAGGTCACCTCCGGGTCGTCATCAACCAGCAGCACCGTTCCCTTGCAGTCGCTCATTCCGACCTCAGACGGCGATGTTCCGACTCGCGTAGCATTCGAGAGATTTCCCCTGTGATTTCAATCAGTCTTGGCGCCTGCTCATTCGCAATGCGTAGGACGGCTTGCGGGTCGTCCGCCTGGACCGTCAGCTCCACTTGCAAGACCCTAAGACCGGCCAAGAGAGCGGCGAGTCGGTTTCGTAGATGATGGGGGTCATATCTGAAAGGCGTTTCGCTGTGCGGCGGTGAAGAGGCGCTTGGACCTTCATCCGTTTTGTCGTTTCGCCGCAAGCCGAGTTTGCTTTTCACCAGGTCAACCAGATCTTGCGGTTCGTAGGGTTTGGGAAGGAAGGCAAAATCCGTTGAGCGCTTGTTCTTGTTGGGGGCTGCGCCGCTCGTTACGATGGCCCGCACACCGGGAATCATTGCCGACAATTCTTCCAGGAGTTCTAAACCGTCACCGTCAGCCAACCTTACGTCCGTGATTATCAATTCCGGACCGGTTTCCAGCGCGATTTCACGAGCCATCCAACAGGAGTCGGCTCTCAATACCTGTATCCCTGGGATCATCATTTCCAGGTTCGAGCACATGATATAAGCCAGCGACGCGTGGTCCTCCACGAACAAGATCCTTGTGATCTCTTTTTCGGTGCGCTCCATCCTCTTGCTCCAGCGATTCTCCGATCTGCTCGACGGAATGGCCTATCCCGAGCAGCACGGCCCCGACCATCATTTGTCCTGTCGCATTATCGCTCCGGTAATCCCGCGAATGGGTCGTGGCTCGTGCGAACCCAATCCTTGAGTCCATCGACGGCGAGCGTTAGCTCGCCCACTTTTCTCGCCAACTCTGAAAGGTCCCTATTGCCGGTCCTGATTTCGTCAAGTTGGGCGGAAAGCTGTTCAAGGAGTCGGTCTTGATTGCGCGCTCTCTGCATAAGTAACTCGATTTTGTCATGCATAATGCCGACTTCCTGTTGCACCGGTAATAACCTCATTCTTGCGCTCTCAACAGACGATGTTCCTCTGAACTGAAGTTCTATGGTGACTCGTCCCGCCTTTCTCTCGGTTGGTAAGCCGCGGTTTTGGGCGCCGGCTTAACGCACGCATTGCGGGATACGGGCTATAGCGCTTCAAATAAGGAATCGGCCTCTTTGATTACAGCTCGTTATCACCCGCCCCCTTCCCCCTCCCGTCAAGGGAGGGGGGCCGGAAACCCTCTCCCCTGGCGGGAGAGGGCAGGGTGAGAGGGAGCCCGCTAAATCACCAACCTGCTTACTGAAACGCCTATGGGGATACGGGCGGTGTTGAGCCATACTGTTGCATCCTTGGAGCACGTTCTGTGCCAAGAGCGGACGCATGAAAGGGGAAACGAGATTGTATAATAATAGCAGCTAATTAGGCGCGTCATGCGAGGGGAAGGGAAGAGGCTTATCCGTGGCAGGATTGGCGCTGAGATGCGTGATTATCACGCCCTAATGTCGTGACCCTGTAATTACCGGCAGTTACGATTGCCGCAATGCGTGGAAATCACTCGCGCGGACGAGGAAGGTGCGTGCCCCTCACTCGTTAATGGCGAGAAACTTCATCTGATGGGCAAGAGCGTGGCGAGAAATGCCAAGGAGCTTGGCCGCTCCTTGTTTGCTGTTCCGCGAACGACGCAGGGCCTCGGCAATCAGAGAGCCTTTGGCCTCTGAAATTACCTCGTGAATCGTTTGGCCGCTGGGGAAACCTACAGTGAATGACCATTCCGGGCCCTCCCGAGGGCCGCTTCCTATTGTCAAACAGGAGGGCGTTATTCGCTGCCCGCTGCAGAGAATCAAGGCTCGTTCCAGCACATTCCGAAGCTCCCTCACGTTCCCCGGCCAATGGTAGTTGCAGAGTAAATCCATGGCCTCTCCGTCGATTTGCGGGGCTTCGGGGAACCCCATTTCATCCACCAATTGCTGTACGATATCGCGAACCAGAAGAGGTATATCCAAAACCCTTTCCCGCAGTGGCGGGACGGTGACCGAAAACACGTTGAGTCGATAGTAAAGATCGGCCCTGAATCTGCCCCCGGCTACCTCTCGCTCTAAATTTCTGTTTGTGGCGGCGATGATACGCGCCTTGCAGAGGACTTGGATCTGCCCTCCGACGCGGGTGAATTCCTTGGTGTCAAGGAACGTCAGCAGTTTTGCTTGCAAGGGCGGCGGTAGGTCTCCCACCTCGTTCAACAGCAACGTGCCTTGATCGGCAAGTTCCAGCAGGCCTCGCTTCCGCCCTCTCGCTCCGGTAAAGGCGCCGGGCTCGTGTCCGAACAGTTCCGATTCGGCAAGTTCGGAAGAAACGGCCGCACAGTTGATGGAAAAGAAGGGTCCGCCGGCCCGGGGCGAGCATTCGTGAATAAACTTGGCCACGTAATCCTTTCCGGCCCCGCTTTCGCCCAGGAGCAGGACGATGGTGTTCCGGTCCGCGGCCTGTTTCGCCTGAGCAAGAACTCCGCGCATTGACTTGGAGGGATATGGTGACGGAGGACCGGAAGCTGCCGTAGCATTCGCTAAAGGCCGAGGTAACGGCCTGGCTTCTTTTCGCAGTCGGATTATTTCCTCGTCCTTGATTCGGTCCCGGATCGCCCGACTTATTGCCAAGGTGAGTTCCTCGGCTTCGAACGGCTTTGTCAGGTAATCGGTCGCTCCGTTGCGCATGGCCGCCACGGCGGTCTTTATGGCCGTGTTCGCCGTGACGATAAGAAAGCAGGCATCCTGATGGATCTGACGCAATTCGCCCATGAGGGTGATGCCGTCTACATCGGGAAGCCCCAGGTCCAGGAGGATCACGTCGGGATAGGCGCTTGAGACAAGCCTACGCGCTTCGGCGCCGTGGTGAGCGCTTAACGCATGATATCCCTCGCGTTTCAGCAAGAACTCAAGACTCTTCGCTAGTTGGACATCGTCATCAACGATAAGAATTCTCTCAAACATTGCCCTGCGTTCCGGTCAGACACCTGGCGGCTTGTCAGGCGCCAGGAAAACCGATTGCCGGAATACGAAACAGTTGAGGCATCTATCCGGCCAGACGCCCGTCTCCGCCCTGTGAGTAAGACCCCTCAAAACCCAACAGAAGGTGTCAGACCCGGACATCTTGACTTCGCAACGCAAACATCCATTCTCGGATTGAGGCCCACAATCTTTTGTCGCGCATCTGCTCTCCCAGCATCGGGGTCGATCGCCTGCGGGCAACAGCATTTCAAAGGTAGTCCCCTTGTCCCGCGATGAACCCACCCGTATCCATCCCCCGTGTATTTCGGCGATTTCCTGGGACACCGCAAGCCCGAGGCCGCTGCCGGAAGACTTGGTCGTCACGAAGGGTCTAAACAAGCCGGACTTGCTAATGGAGTCGGAGAGGCCCCGGCCTGTATCTTCTACAGAGATCCCAACCACTGTTTCGGAGAAATCACCGGCCAGTAAATGCTTTTCGGGCTGCGGCACGATCCGCCAGCCCAATCGAATGGAATCGCCCCTCCCACAGGCGTCAAGAGCATTCTGGACAAGATTGTCGAGGACTCGGCGGAGGGATTGGTCGTCTCCCGTTACGAAAACACCCTCCGGACCCTCCGCGAGAGATATATGAACTCCGGCGCTTTGCGCCATCAGCTTATGAAATTCAAGGCGCCCCGCCAAGAGAGCGCGCACATCAACCCGAGCTACGGTCATACTCGACGTGCGAGTCCCCTCCAAGAGATGTTTCACGGTCGCATTCAGCGACCGCACCTCATCGAGGACCAACTCGACAATGTAACGGTCCTCAGAGATCAGATTCTTCGAACTTCTCAGCGCATGAAGCCCGGAAAGAACGCTTGTCAGAGGATTCTTGATATCGTGAGCCAATCTCGCCGCGGTTTCGCCCACGAGAGCCAATTGCTCCGCCCTTCGCCGCCGCTCCTCACTCTCTGCGAGGGCCGACAAGTCCCTGAACAGCAGCATATAAGACCCCTCGGCTTCAAGACTCGCGCAGTTGTAACCGATGGTCTTTCGTTTTCCGTTCCGCAAGGTTATCGTGGTGGAGGCTTTGGTTTCGTGGTGATTGAGACCCTCCCAGTGGCCCACGTCTTGAAGGACTTCCAAGAGCGTTCGGCCGATACTGGTGTCATCAAGTCCAAGACAATGCCGCGCATACAGATTCGCCATCAGGATCTCACCATGGGGGCCTATGATCAGCAGTCCACTGCCCATGGTGTCGAACGTAAGCCGCAGGAGCTGCTCCGACCTTTGAAGCTCTTCCTCGGCTTCTCGACGCTCCGTGACATCCGAGGCAACCATCAAGACTGCGGGTTTACCTTCCCACGCCACGCGCACCGTTGCGCCTTCGAGCCACCTCGTCTCTCCTGAAGCATGTATGATCCGAAAGCTCGTGTCCCCACCTTCGAGCTGCCCTTGCAATCGAAGTAGGTATCGTTTTATGACGAAGTCGCGGTCTTCGGGATGCACGAATTCCATGAAAGGTCGTGACATGAGTTCATCAAGAGAATACCCCATAATATGAGCGCCATAAGGATTCACGAACCGGAGGAACCCGCCTTCGGCGACACAAATGCCTTCACGAAGGTTATCAATTAATAATTGATATCTTGCGAAGGAGGCGCGAAGCCGGCCGCTCAGCGCTTTGACCTTTTCCATAAGGCCTTTGTAATCAAGACCGGCTTCCTCGGGCGCGGTCACGCGACTCTCCGAGTCATCTCCGAAATCGGCCCGCAAGGCTCTGAGATCTTCTTCAAGGAGTTTCCGCTCGGTAATATCCTGGTTGGTTCCCACCATCCTCAGCGGAGCGCCGTTCCGGTCGAATTCCACCACCCTGCCTCTGGCAAGGTTCCAACGCCACTCGTCGGACTTTGCGCGTATCCGGTGCTCGCACTCGTAACCGGGGGTCTCTCCTCTGACGTGCGCGTTGAACGCTTTTCTAATCGGACGAAGATCGTCCGGATGGACAAGGCTACCCCACCCGGACACCGTCCAAATGTAGTCATCCGGCGCATAGCCGAACATCCCACCCGATGTCACATCATAGAACGCCTCCCATGTTTGAAGATTGAGGTCCCACACCCCAATTTGAGAGCTCTCCAAGGCAAGTTTCAGCCGTCGTTCAGCGCGGCCTGATAACGAATCGCGGCATCCATTGCGACTCGCAGCTCCGGTTCGCCGATGGGCTTAACCAAACACCCCGCCGCGTCGATCGATTCCAGGAAGTCAGGAACGGTGGCGTCAACCGCATCAGTGACCAATAAGAGAGGGATCTGATACCGGGATGTTATGCTTCGAACCGCGTCAATTCCGGGTCCGGTCTTCATCGTCGAGATATCGAGAAGAATGATATCCGGTTGTAGCTCCGTAATCTGTTCAACAAGACTTTCGTCCGCCTTTACGACCCCCACCACGCGGTGTCCGCACCGCGTGACCGTGTCTTCTAAGAGATGCTCCGCTTCCTCGCGATCTTTCACGGCAAGCACTCGAAGCTGCTTCACCGTTCACCCCCCAATGGGGCCATTCTGGATTGGGAGTGGCTGCGAAAATCAGATCCTGATTTTAGCCTCCCTCGTATACGGATCGGTGACCGTTAATGATACTGTTCCGTGACTCCCTTTGGATCAAGAACTCCGAGCTGCGGTACTCGTAGCAAACGCCTTCCGCTAATAGCTTGTCCAGAATTCCCCGAAATTTGTTCAAAAGTAGGACACTTTAAAAATAGGGCTCGCTTTCAGAAAAGTCAACCAAATCGTGGCACTTTCCTCTTTGCCCTCGATGCGAATGCTTTAACTTATCAAAATTCTTCCCAAACCAGGCAAATGCGGGTTTTTTGTTAGTGAATCGGGTATGAATTTTAGCTCACGCTCCGCGTCTTACCGGAGAACTCGAACCAATCTCGGTCACGATCAGGAAGTATTCAATTCGAGATAGCTCACTTCGCCTCGAACGGAAAAACCACCTTCCAGTCCCGTTTCATGTCCACCACGAGCCACCCCTTTTGGCGCGCGTCATCCAGGGCCTTGTCGAGCCGTCCAACTGACGATTCCCGATCGTACGCCCACTCACGCTCCGCGTCCGTGTGATGCACGATGCCCATCAAGCGAAGCCCGGTTCCCGCCGCGGTCCATTGCAGCATCTCATGATCTCCGTCCGAATTGCCGAAAGCAAGAATCGGTCGTCGGCCGATGTTTTGTTGAATGCCGATGGGTTTGCCCTCTTTATCGTCTATGAAATCCACATCGGGAAGCCGCAGAAGCGCCGGCTTTCCATCGCGTAGTTCCCACTTGAGCTTGAGGCGTGAACCGATCGTCTGTTCGGGCGGCACGCCGTAGATCTTCTCCGCCCACGCGCGCAGGAACTCCACGCCGCTACCGGACACGATATAAGTCTTGAAGCCTTGAGCGCGCAGGTAGGAGAGCAGCTCAAGCATCGGCTGATAGACCAGCTCGGTGTAGGGCCTCTTAAAGCGAGGATGTCTGGCAGAGCCGATCCATTCCTTGACGATCCTGTCGAACTCCTGGCTGGTCATGCCCGCGTGCGTCATCATGATAATCTTCGCGAGACCCGGCTTGCCACCCGCAAGGACGCCCTTCATATCACCGGCGAGAACGGACTTAAACGGCTCCTGGTCCTTCCACTCGGGGTGAGTCGCCGCGAGCGCCTTCACTCTGTCTATTGCAAAGAGGAGCTGGAAGTACGCCGGCTGCTCGCTCCAAAGCGTGCCGTCATTGTCAAGAACCGCTATGCGCTCCGCGGGAGCGACAAAATTCGGGCTGCCTTCCTTTGTCACCTGCTTGACGAACTCCACGATCGCTTTCTTCGATGGCCCTTCGTTCCACGACGGGAGCGCGTCAACTTGGCCGGTGGCCGATTCGACGAAGCCTCCGACCAAAGTGAGGCTCAAGAGCGCAAGAAGGACGATTCTCCTCATAGATCTCCTCCGAACAGCGGCGGAAAAAAAGCCGCGCCCTCCTATCGACATCGCCGGACACGCGCGAAAGAACGTCTCGGTTGAGGCCACAAACCGGCTCTTACTTGCTCAACCCTTTCTGCAGCATCTTCATCACATGGTCAATGCTAAAGCTCGCCGCGTTCCGGGGAGGTGGAAACTCTTTGAAAGAATTCAAGAACCTCGCTTATCTTGTCGAAAGCCTCTTGAGCTTTGTCTCCATGAGCCGTCTCGTTTGCGGGGACATTCCTTCTTGCGCCAGGGCCTGGCGGTACAGGCTTGTGGCCTCCCCAACTCTGCCCTGTTTTTCGTACGTATCCCCGAGCAGAAGATACGCGTCCGCGTAAGCCGGATGGCGCTGAGCCAAACGGCGCAGAACTTCTTCTCCCTCCCGTAGATCACCTTTCCGGTAGCAAAAGAAACCGAGCGTGTAAGCGTACTTGGGTTCACGAGGCCGAAGCTCCGCGGCCTTCCTCGCCCACGTGATGGCTTCTTCCAGACGGTCTTTGGAGAGAACCACGCTCAAATTGTATGCCGCTTCAGCCAGCATAGGGTCGAACCGCAAGGCTGAGCGCAGGCGCTTCTCCGTTGCAGAGATATCTCCTTGCTCGGCCTTGAGCAAACCCATGTTGAAATGAGCGGGCGCGCTTTTGGGATCGATTTGCAGAGCCTTATGTAATGAAGCTTCGGCTTTTTGCAGCTCGCCCATGCGCGCATACACGATGGAGGTGTTCACAAGTGGATGCGCACCGTTGGGATCGAATTTGGACGCGGTCTCAAAGGCTGCCAGGGCAAGCGGAAGCTGGTCCCGGCCCAGAAAGAAATTGCCCAGATTGTAATGGGAAGTCCACTGATCCGGCCTGGCCATAAGAGATCCGAGATACTCTTCCGTGGCGCTGTGCAAGCCGGCAAGATCCTGGTCCCTTAGGAGCGTCCTGGGAAAGCCCGCGAGGACCGCGGCCGCGCGAACACGGACGAGCCGGCTCTCGTCTGCGCAGGCGCGGAGAAGCCCCGTCGCGGTCTCTCGTGAAACGATCCCTGTGAGGGATTCAGCGGCCGCAGCCCGAACGAGGGGCGAAGGATCGTTGAGCGCATTGAGCGATACGGGCGACCTGCGGTCGTCTTCGCACCCCCGGAGAAGCCGTATGAGAGAAGCCGCGAACACCTCGTCGCGATCTTTGGCTTCCACGTAAGCGAGCATATCCGGCAGGCGGCTCCAATCGCGCTTGCGGGCCGCATCAATGAGACCTGAACGGTGAAGCGCCGCAGCCTGATAGTCCCGTTCCCGCCACTCACGGACCTGTTGATCCGCCCACTGGGGCGTTTTGTCCTGATGGCAGCCATTGCACGCGTTCGGCGATTGAAATGCGATGGTGAGCGCAGGCGTGGGAGGCGCCATGGAATGGTCGCTACGACGCATGCGAGCGAATTCAGTCATGGGCATGTGGCAGGAGATACACTTGTTCCCGGGGCTGTCCGCCTTGTGACGGGTATGTTCGGGCGCATTGCTCACCTTGTTCTGGTGGCACGGAAGACACGCTTCATTAGCCTTGTCCGCAGCGCTGAATCTATACCTGCCGCTAGATGTGTGACAATCCAAGCAATCGAGCTTGCCTGACTTCACGCAGGGACTCATGATCCACGAGGTGTACGTGTAGTTTTCTCCAAGATCGCGACCGTCCGGATAGTAGTCCGGGCTTTCGAGCGTCACTAGGTCGAAGTGGTCGAAGAACCGATCGCCCGGCTTGAATGTGTTCGTCAGGGCCGACCCTTTGGCATGGCATGTCGAGCAGGTCGCGTTGTTCTGGTCCTTGGTGAAATCCCGCCCTCCTCGAATGATCTTCAGGTCCTTTGGAACGGTTCCTTTTGGCGCAGCTTCGCATACGCGGATATGTTCCTCCGCAGGGCCGTGGCATGTTTCGCAATTGATGCCCGGCTCCCGCCATCTGGTGCGGTATGTGTCGCTCTTCAGATCGTAGTTGGTCGCGAGTTGGCTCACGTGACAGCCATAGCAAGCAGTGTTGAACGTATACGGCCATTCAGGCCAATTCACGGGTTGTTCGCTCTGCCCCGAAAAATGGCGTAGGCCGCTGGCCGCCATGTCAAACCATTCCTTTTTGCGAACGTCATAAGCCACCGGCAGTGTCTGTAGTCGGCCCCGATCCAATGTCGTGAGGAAATAATAGACGTTCTTGCCGCCTATTGCGTGTTCAATGGGGTATTTCTTCGCCTCCTCGGGACCTTGCTCAACAACGCAGCCCGCTCCTTCTCGGATATCGGCCGTATACCGGTATGCGCCGACCGTTATCTCTCCCGATTGCGGTGTCAACTCCTTCTTTGCGAATTCTGCCGTGTACGGCCGCATTGCGAGCCCGTGGTGAGATGTGGACCACAACTGATAGAACTTCTCATGGCATTTCCGACAGCTCACGGACCCGGTGTAGCCCTCGGAACCGGCGAAAGGAGCGGAAGTAGCGTTGCCTGCGGTGGCGAAGGAAGCAAACGGGAGTCTCCATGAAGCCACGAGAGCGAGCAGGCCGGTTCCAATGGCCATGATTTGAACATATTTCTTCATGAACGCTCCTGAGGATCCTCTATTCTTCAATTGCTCCGCCGATCTTCCTCAAATGCGCACGAAAGGTATAGGATGGATCGGCTATTCGGTTGGCCATGTATTCCGCGAATCGGAGCTGTTCCCGAAGTGTCCGGCCCTCACTGATCGCCGTGGCCTGGCGCCGCTCCGTCTCCCGGATGGAGCGAGCCGTCGAGAGGACTTCTTCGAGGCGCGCCTGAGGAACAAACAGGACGCCGTCGTCGTCAGCGAAGACAAAGTGTTCCCGCCCGACCCGGGAATTCCCAAAACACGCGCGCTCCAGGGCATGGGGTTCCCTTGGATCCAATCGAGTGGGGCCGACTGGATACACACCGTAGCTGAAGATGGGAAATCCAATGGCGGCGAGTTCCGCACTATCTCTGTGGCAGCCCCATACCACGATCCCGGCCAAACCCGACGCCTCCGCTTCCAGCGCAGTCAAATCTCCCACGCAGCCTTCATCGGTTCTGCCTTGGTTGTCGATGACGAGCACGTCCCCTTCTTCAGCGGAATGCATAGCTTCCAGGAAGATGTCCACGCTGCCGTAGTGTACGACTGGAAGCGCCCGGCCTGCGACGCTCGTTCCTGCCTTGAGGGGTCGAATCCCTTGTGGGGCTACGAGAAGAGGAACATCCAATCGCACGCACGCGTCCGCGAGCAGAGGCGTGGACAGCTCGGCAAATGCTTCTCCGGGGAATTTTATGGTCACAAATCCTCCTACGGTTGCGATCGCCGGAGATCGTGTCACCAAATCTCTATCGTCTCTTGCCAAATGGGCACGCGTTTAGACGCAAAAGACAACGCGAGTCGTTGCCGGACACTCCCACAGTGCTTTATAAAATTAGCAACTGCGCTTGTCCAGTTCAATATAATGGGAAAGAGCCCGCGGTTCTCCGAAACCCAAATCGGCCTGGACACCTTCCGCGTGACTCGGTTATGCTTGTCCGCAAAGCGAAGAAACTGCGCGATGATTAAGTTACCGAGCGTTCTTCCCGTGCAGCCGGTCATGTCCAAGAGCCCGCCTCATCTCACGCCTATGATGCGTCAGTATCGGGAGCAAAAACAGCGGCATCCCGACGCCATACTTCTTTTCCGGATGGGCGACTTCTACGAGATGTTCTTCGAGGACGCGAAGAAGGCCTCCCAGATCCTGGAGATCGCGCTCACCACCCGCGACAAGAACAAGGAAGAAAGCGTCCCTATGTGCGGGTTCCCGCATCATTCGGCTTCCGCGTATATTTCACGGTTGTTGGCTGCGGGGGAACGGGTGGCGGTCTGCGATCAAGTAGAAGATCCAAAACACGCTCAGGGAATAGTTCGGCGAGAAATAACGAGAGTGCTCACCCCGGGGCTCACCGAAGAGCCCGGCGCGCTGAAGGCGGATGAGAACCATTTTGTCGTAGCGGTCGTCCCCCGTGGGGAAACTCTGGGCATCGCTGCGTTTGATCTTTCCACGGGTGATCTGCTGGTTACGGAGACTTCCGATCGCGACCTGACACTGCAGGAGCTTCGTCGTTTGGAGCCGAAAGAGATCGTGATCCCCGAAAACCTCCCATCGGATCACTTCCTGCGCACTGCCCTGGATGAATCCTTTTATGTGCGCCTGTTGGACGAATGGATGGCTGAACCGCGCAATTGCGTGGAGACGCTTCGGGACCAGTATGGCGTCCAGAGCCTTGACGGATTCGGCCTGCCGGCGGACTCCGCGCCTGCGCTTGCCGCGGGAATGATGATCAATTACGTGCGACAGACCAGGCCGGACACGCCGTCTCATATCAAGCCGCCCCGAGTGTATCACCTCGGCAATTACATGGTCCTGGACCTAGGCGCACGCAGAAATCTTGAGATCTTCAGGAATATCAGAGACGGTTCGGCTAAAGGAACGTTGGCGCGTCTTCTGGACCGGACATGCACCCCGATGGGCGCTCGTTTGCTCCGTCACTGGATTTCATATCCACTTCTCGATGTGAAGGAGATCGAGCGTCGCAGTGAGACCGTGGGCAAGCTCGTAGACGAAACCCTCGTCAGACAGCCCGTTCGCGAGGCGCTCAAGGAAATCGGCGATCTGGAACGGATCGCAGGTAAGATTTCGCTCAGAAACGTCGGGCCACGCGACCTGGCGCACCTCAAGGAATCCGCGGAAAAGATCCCACAACTCAGCGCTCTCCTCAGCGAGGTCCATACGGATCTCCTCGATCAAATACGCGAGATGGATGATCTCTCATACGTAGCTCACGCGATTTCCGCGGTGCTCGTGGACTCGCCTCCGGTAAATATCCGGGACGGAGGGGTCATCCGGCCGGGATACGACGAAGAGCTGGACGAGCTGCGAGGGATCAGCGCACACGGCAAAGAGTGGATCGCGGGCATAGAAGCGCGGGAACGGGAACGCGCCGGGATACCCAATCTAAGAGTCGGATACAATAAGGTCTTCGGTTACTACATCGAAGTGACCAGAAGCCACCAGGCAAAGGTCCCGCCCGAGTATGTGCGCAAGCAAACCCTGGTGAACGCGGAACGATACGTCACGGAGGATCTCAAAGAATACGAGCTCAAGGTGCTCAATGCGCAGGATCGTATCCTGGAGCTTGAAGAGACTATCTTCAATCGACTCAGGACCCAGCTTCAGGAGGTGATACCTCGGATCCAGACCACGGCGCGCCTCATCGCCACACTTGACGCGCTCGTGTCTCTTGCGGAAACGGCAGCCACACGAGGCTATATTCGGCCCGAGGTTCATGAAGGCGATGAAATCCGAATCATTGAAGGACGCCACCCGGTCGTGGAGACCTTTGAGGGCCTTGAGACCTTCGTTCCCAACGACGCGCTGCTCAACAGATCATCGGACCAGATCCTCATAATCACAGGCCCCAACATGGCCGGCAAATCAACGTACATGCGTCAGGTGGCTCTCATTGTGCTCATGGCGCAGATGGGGAGCTTCGTTCCTGCCAAGGAAGCGTCCATAGGAATCGTGGATCGCATCTTCACCCGGATCGGAGCTGCGGATTATCTCACTTTCGGTCAATCAACGTTCATGGTGGAGATGAACGAAACCGCGGATATTCTCCATAACGCGTCCCCTCGGTCGCTGGTTCTGCTCGACGAGGTCGGCAGAGGCACAAGCACCTTTGACGGGCTCTCCATAGCCTGGGCCGTCACCGAATATTTGCACGACCGACAGGATGGAGGACCGAGAACTCTCTTCGCCACCCATTACCACGAGCTGGTAGACCTTGGGTTGGTCAAGGATCGGGTGCGAATTTACACCTTTTCAGTGAAGGAATGGAAAGACCGGATCGTCTTCCTTCGCAAAATCGTCCCCGGGGGCTCCAACAGATCCTACGGCATTCAAGTGGCCCGCCTTGCGGGCATACCGGATCCGGTCATACGCCGGGCCAAAGAGATCCTGGCCAATCTGGAAAAAGAGGAACTCGACCCAGGCGGTCACCCGAGACTCTCCAAAGGTTCCCAATCCCGAAAGAGTCCTGCGGATGGCGCGACTCAGACCGAACTCTTTGGTTACCCGGGCGATGATCTACTCAAGGAATTGGAAAAGATCGACCCCGATACCCTCACTCCATTGGAAGCGCTCACCAGGCTCGCGGACTGGAAAGGCAGATTCTGCTAAGCGCTTCGACGCCCCATATCCCACAACTAATTTATTAGACTTCATGCTTAGTTGGCCGGAATTTATATTGATTTTTTGGCAGAGCTATGGTATGCTCCTCACCGTGAGAGAATCTCTTCGTCACTGAAAGGCTCTCCCAGGCAAGGAGGACTCCCTATGGCGCTGCGAAGGCTCTTGCCGATCCTGCAGGTTCTCGCGATCTTGGCGATTGCGGTTATGCCCGCTCAAGGGTACGTGGCCTATCACTCCCATGAGACCTTTCTGCAGGTTGCCACCAAGGACATTGTGAAGCTTCTGCCGCGAGCCATGAGCTCATACATTTTTCAAAACCGGTACGATTTCATGCGCGGCATGACTTTTATCAACCGGGACGTTCTTATCAACCTGGGCAAGATGAGGGACTTGGAAGAGATCCGAAAAGACGCGTTCGGGCGCTTGAGCAGAGACATCCCCTACTGCGTGCAAGCGTTCAAAGAGGGCGAGATCAAGCTCGACACATCGCACAACAACTTGGCCGGCCGCCTGGGGATGATCGCATACTCCATAATCTTGGTGGACATGCCCGACATGCCTGACCTGGAGTACCTGGAGCGGTTCTCTCGGACCCTTGACTCCCTCGTGGGCGCCCACGGCATGGACATCTGGGTCTATTACGACGGGTATGGCGATTTTCACTCGCTGGGCGAGCTCTTGGAACGGTTTCGACCGAGCGCTACGCCCCAGTTCAGGTACGCCCGAAGCGAGCTCTTTCCTATTCGCATGAGACACGACACGTTCGCATCTCTGCGCGCGCCGGAAAAGTTCGATATACACATGACTTTCAATGACACCGACATCAACACGATATACACAAAAATGCTCAACGATATTGTAGACGCGTTCACATACATCTGGAAATGCTCGGGCATGGATATCGCTCATCCCTCCTATGCGGCTCCACCGGGCACACTGATCCAGCGCCGCACTTTGCGAAGAACCGTAGCCGGTATGATGCCGACCCGCACGCTCACCAGACCGCCGGCCCCGCGTCCCGCGGCGCCGCGCGGTCAAGCAACACCCTCAGCGGAAACCCCAGGCGCGGCGCCCACCCCTGAGCAGACTCCAGGCCAATAGAAACAGGAGAGCCTTTCGCGACGCTTCCAACCGTTGATGTGATTCCGAACTCGCGGAGCGATCGTCTTACCCTTTAGGAAACGTGTTGGAATAATCTGCCGCTGTGTTAAAGCCGGCTGCCGCCACCAGGGCCGCGCTCGATCAACGCTCTTTGGATCTCCACGAATTCCGGAGTGATGGCCGGAACTATTGGTCGTTACGCGGTGGGGCTTCCAAACCTGGTATTGACGGTGTAGCGCTTAGTATACTATGGTCACCTATACGAAAGCATCGGCTGAGGAAGCGGCTTTCTTAGGGACCTGGTCAGATGACGATAAGTGAGAGCAAGGAACTATTGACGCGAGCGACCTTCATCCAGCGGAGGCTTGGTTGCCGGAGGCCGCCTTCTGCGCCGCCGATTTGCGAAATACCTGGAGCGCGCCGCATGCTTGAGAGAGCATCCTCTTGCTTGGCGCTCGCGGCAATTTTGTTCCTGAGCCATTTCTGCCCACCGGCTTTCGCGGACCAAGGGGCCGCGCCTATCAAACTGCATCGAGAGACAGCTCATCACAATTTGGAGGGGCGCCTGGAGGTCTACGAGGATAAAACCGGCGAGGAATCGTTCGACTCGGTTCGATCAAAGATATTCCACTTAACGCGAAAAGCCGTGCCAAGCTTTGGTCTCACCCGGTCTGTGTATTGGATCAAGCTGGTTCTTGAGAATGACACCCCTGGGCTACGCACGGTCACTTTGCTAATCGTTAATCATCACCTTGATTTTGTGGACATTTTCGTAACATCGAACAGGGGCGCCCACATTGAAAAGCGCCGAGGCGGCGCGCGTGTCCCGTGGGAAGAGAGGGTCTCTCAAGGTAGTCGGCCGGTTCTTACGCTGGATTTCGCGCCGGATGAACAAAAAACACTTTTTATTCGAGTCCAATCCCTGACGCCTTTGTGGGTTCCATTAGTCCTTTCTTCCGAAGAAGCTTACGTTGCGGATGATTTGAGGCGCTACCTGTTCCTCGGGTTTTTCTACGGAGTAATGGGCTTCCTTATCGTTTGCAACTTGTTTGCATGGACAATCCTGAAGCAGCGATCGTACGTTTATTACATCTTGACCCTTGTGGGAGTGGTCATCTGGCAATTGGGTTATGACGGGTTGACTCCTCGCATGACAGTTTTCTCTCGACCTGAAAAATTGCTGCATCTTTTTGTGTCCATGTCGGCATTTACCTTTTTGTTTAACACGATCTTTGTATCTTCGTTTCTCGCGGCAAGAAAGAAATATCCCATTTCGTACCGCGTTTTGGATATTTTCACGATCCTTGCAGGCGCGCTCCTCGTTCTGTATCTCATTAACTACTATGTTGGGAATTTCCTCGCCCATGTTTTTGGTATTTCACTGGCATGGATGTTCGTCATCGTAATCGGACTGACGTGGTATAGAGGAGAAACGACCGCGCGTTATCTTTTCCTCGCGCATATTTCTTTTCCGATTCTTGCCACTATCCTTGTCGGTCAACTGCAAGGATTTCTTCCATACAACGTATTCTGGATTCAAGCGATGAAGATCGGATATCTGTTGCAGGGTATGTTCCTCTCATTAGCTTTGGCCGACCAGTACGCGACAATGCAGCGAGGTTTCCGGCGCATGCTCGAAGAGCAGGTTGCCGAGCGTTCCACGGAGCTGACCGCGGCCAATGAGGTCCTACAACATGAAGTTATCGAGCGAAAACGTGTGGAAGGATTAATTGCGAAAGCCAAGCGCGAGTGGGAGCAAACATTTGACACGGTTCCGGATCTTATTGCCATTATCGATCGAAATTACAGAATAATGCGGCTGAATAAGGCCATGGCCGACAAAATGGGAGTGCATCCCCGGGATGCAATCGGCGCTAACTGCCACAAAGTCTGCCATGGGACCGACCATCCCATAGACAATTGCCCCCTCCGGATGAGCTTGGCCGACGGCAAGGAGCATTCTGCCGAAGTCTCCGAACCCAGACTGGGAGGCGCATTTCTCGTATCGGTAACGCCCCTGCGGAACAATGGCGGCGAGCAACCCGAAATGTTTGTTCACGTGGCCCGAGACATTACCGACCGTAAGATCTTTGAAGAGAAGCTCCGCACGCTTGCGATCACCGACAGCCTGACCGAAGTCTGGAACCGACGCTACTTTCTGCGGCTCGCTCAACGTGAGCTCGATCGGTCTAAACGATATGGTGGGCAGTTGGCTCTCATCATGATTGATCTAGATCATTTCAAGGTCATAAATGACACATACGGACACGATGTGGGCGATGAAGCGCTCAAAAAGGTCGCGGAACTGGCTCGCATCAGTATGCGCCAAGTCGATATATTTGCTCGGTACGGTGGAGAAGAGTTTGTCGCGATGCTGCCTGAAACCGGCATGGAGCAAGCTGTCCGGGTGGCGGAGCGACTCCGGCAAAAGGTGGCGGAAACCCCACTAACCGCCGACAACCGGCCCGTGCGCATTACCCTGAGCATAGGAGTGGCCGTTGCCGAACCAAAGGCCACCGACCTTGTCACCCTTCTCAAGAACGCGGACCAGGCCATGTACAAAGCAAAACAAAACGGCAGAGATCGCGTCGAAGTTTTCGAACCTGTCGCTTCTATCCTCGTGGATGGTGGGTCTGGTGCAGGTGTTTGAGGCGATGCTGGGCCACGTGCGTATAAATTTCGGTCGTCGAAATGTCCGAGTGCCCCAGCATGATCTGGACCGCTCGCAGGTCCGCATCGTTTTGGACCAGGTGAGTGGCGAAGGAATGCCGCAGTGTGTGTGGTGAGATCTCTTTTCGAATGCCGCCCGATCTTGCATATTTCTTGACAATCTTCCAAAAAGCCTGCCGCGTCATGGGCCCCCCTCTTCGAGTTACAAAGAGCGCTTCGGAGCGGCGACCGTGCAACAGCCCGTTGCGGACGCTCTCCAGATAGCTCATCACGGCGCGGGAGGCCGGAACGCCCAGTGGAACCACCCGTTCTTTCGAGCCCTTCCCGACCACGGTGACGCACCCCATTTCCAGGTCTACCTGCCCTATTTCCAGCTTGACCAGCTCCGATACCCTCAAACCGGTGGCATAAAGTAATTCCAACATAGTGGCGTCTCGGCGATTCTCGAGGCTGCCGGTAGGAACCGATGCCAGGAGACGGTCCACCTCGTCCGGCTCCAGGTATTGGGGTATCTTCTTGGCAAGCCTGGGGGAGTCGATCAGTTGTGACGGGTCCTCACGAATGAGGTCGTTCTGAATCATGTAACGGAAAAAGCCCCGGATACAGGAGATCTTCCTCGATCTGCTCGTGGGGCTCAGGCCACGACGGTCCAGGAAGGCCAAGAAGAGGAGCAGGTCTTCGCGGCCGACCTTCGGGACGCTGTTGATGCGGTGAGCTTCCAGGTAGCGAGCGAACTCTCTCAAGTCCGAGGCATAGGCGTTAACCGTCAGGGCCGCCAAGCCTCTGTCCACGATCAGGTGATCGAGGTATCCCAGAATTGATTGCTCGACGGAGGAGATTTCGGAATGCGCCATTTGGCTTTCAAACCGCCACCGAAGCCTCGTTATCCAGGAGGCTTTTCTCGATCTCGGTCAGGTGTTCCCGTAAGCTGGTCTTGATCGTATCAAGGCGTTCAAAGTCAACAACCTTCTTTCGATTCTCGTCCACGACGTAGAAGACGTCCGCAGCTCGGTTGGCCTCCGTGGTGATTTTTGTCAGGACTATGTACAGCCCCAACGAAAAGAGCTTGCGGCATATGTCGTACAAGAGGCCCGGGCGGTCGTCCGCTTGCACTTCCACAATGGTGGCCCGATCCGAAGCAGCATTATCGACCTCCACTCTCACGGGGAACCGTATCTTGAACGGAGTGCCGAAGAGCTTGCCCACGCTACGGCGGACAGCCACCAATTCATCCACGTTAAGTTCCCCTCGGACCACTCGCGCCATATCTTCGCGGAAATGGTTCCATCGTTCCGGATCGTCCAGGGCCCCTTCAGGGATGTCATTCACGTGGAAGGTGGCGACCGCGGTGTCCGGTTCGATGCTATGACTCCAGGCGCTCAGTATGTTGATCCTGTTCGCGGCCAGGGCGCCCGCGATCTTGAAGAAAAGCCCCGGCCTGTCCTGGATAATGATGGTCACCGCGCTGTATCCGGGTTTCGGATGATCGGTCTTCTCCACAATGAAGTCTTCAGGCGAAAGGGACGCTCTTCCGTGCCGGATCAGGTGGCGCCTCAGATTCACGAAGTGATCCACTATGGTACCCGGATAAAAATCGAGCAAATATCGAGACGACGCGCCCGCCAGGTACTGATCCAGTTCAGGACCTTTGAGGTCTTCGGGAACGAAATCCCGAATGAGCGCTTTCACTTCCTTGAGCCATTCGCCCAAGTCCTCGCCTCCCGGCTCACCTTCGATGATGGACAGTGTCCTGTAATAAAGCTCTTCGAGCAAATGACGCCGCCAGGAATTGAACGCCGTCGGCCCCACCGCTCGCAGGTCAGCGTGGGTGAGGAGAAAGAGCATGTCCAGCCGTCGTTTCTGAATTACAGTCTCCGCGAAGCGGCTCAATATGGCCTCATCATGGAGATCTTTTCCTAGGGCGATCTGCGTCATGGCCAGATGATTCCGGATGAGGAAACAGACCTCATCCATATCTTCCTGCGAGAGACCCAACCGCTCCAGCACAGGTCGGGCAATCTCTTCCCCCACCAGCTCGTGGCCTGCCCCGCGACCCTTGCCCACGTCATGGAAAAGCCCCGCGAGATACAACAGCTCCTTCCTTGCCAACTTCTGGTAGATGGTCCGAAGCAGCGCGTCTTCCGCATCCCCTCGGCTGTTGCCGAAGGAGTCCAGATTCTCGAGCACGGCAATGGTGTGCAGGTCAACGGTGTACTGATGATAGAGGTCGTGCTGGCGCAGGAAGCGCACGCGTTCGAACTCGAGGATAAATCGCTCCAGGAAACCAACTTTCATCATCGCGTTGAGAGCCTTGGATATGGCCCCAGTGGATCGCAAGATGTCAAGGAACATTCCGTTGACCTGAGGATCGGCCATCCAGCTATTGTCCAAAGAAGGCAACAGGGTGCGAATCTTGTCGGCAACTCTGATGTCCAGGTCACAGCCGGTTTCAGCGATCTTGCGAAACGCGTTGAGCATGTCACGGGGGTCCGCGTCCATGGTTTCCAGTTCGTATCGATTCACGCCGCCCGCGCCGATGTAGTACCAATTGTCCAGCTTGAGGCGTTTCGCGTCCTTCACAACCGCGGGCCGGAGAAAGAGCCGGGCTCGAGCCCGCACGTCTCGCCCGAAGAAATCCATGTTAGAGACATGCCGATAATACTCGCGCATGAAATTCTCTACCCCGCGACGTTCGGGCGTATCCTTGAACCCCATCTGTTCAACAAGGGCGAACTGCGCCTCAAATGTGAGCAAGTCATCGCGGCGCCTCGCCAGGAAATGAAGCCTGGCTCGCACACCTGATAGGAACGAAAGGCCCTCCTTTACCTCCTGAACCGCTTTTCGGCTACAAACGCCCATGTACGGGAGATCATCCAGGCTCGATGCGCCGAAGACGATGCGCGCCAGCCATGCAATCAGTTGGATGTATCTCAGCGACCCCGGCCCCTCCTTGACATTGGGCTGGAGCAGATAGACAGTGTCCCCGAACTTTTCGCAGGAGCGACGAATTTCACTCTCGATCTTCAGATAGAGATCCAACGGGCTCCGTTCCTTAATGAGCCTTTCCCTTTGGATAAGCAACTCCCGGAAGATCTTCTCGTCGCCCCAGATAAGTCTTGCGTCCATCAGGGACGTGAGAACCGCAAGATCCTTGTCTGCCTCCTGCTCGCACTCTTCCACGGTGCGAACCGAGTGCCCGATCTCTGCCTTGGCGTCCCACAGCAGGTAGAGGATTTCCCGAATGCCTCGGTATACGCCTTCGGGCGCATCGTCCACTCGAAGGAAGAGCAGGTCTATGTCCGAATAGGGGCTCATCTCCTGACGCCCATACCCGCCCAAACCGACGACCGCGAGTAGGTCCTTCCAGTGGCCCAAGAAATGGTCTGCTAACTGATTCAGCAGCGCGTCATAGACAGGATGGATGAGAAAATGCTCAGGATCGGGCGCGGATTTGGCCCGAAATTTTTCGATCCCGTCCCGAATGCGCTGTATCTGCGCCGACCGATCATGATCGGCGAATATGAACCTCATCTACTCGTCCCCTTGAAGAATCGGGAGATATTATAACAGTTGTGGGATCGCATGTCCGATCCGCCGAGCCTTGATTGTAAAGTCTATGACGTCAATCCGCAACGCTGCGAGTTGAGAGCGCGGGCAAGTTCAGTGGTGAAGCAATTGCCCCGATAGATAAGTCCACGCGCCTTTGCCGATGCCTTGGGCCAGATCCTCCAGGTAGCGTTGATTTGTCAGTTTACGCCTTTCTGTCGCATTGCTGAGGAACGCGCACTCGACGAGAATGGAAGGCATTTTCGCGCCCACCAGCACATAGAACGGACCGCTTTTGATTTCGCGATCGTCTCCGGGAGCCACATCCTCAGCCATGTTCCGGATCAGGCTCTTATGCACGCTTTCGGCCAGTTTGATCGATTCTGTCTGTTTTGACGTGACAATCAGATCCAGGAGGGTCGCCTGAATGTCCGTCATGCGCGCCAGGGGGATGTCATTCTCTCTCGCCGCCACAACCATAGCCTTCTTGGAGGACGCTGAGCTCAGGTAGTATGTCTCTATCCCCCGTGGGGATGCTTCATGCGCGGAATTGCAGTGCACGGACAAAAACAGGTCGGCATTCAGTGAATTGGCCAGAGCGGTCCGTTCCTTAAGGGTCAGGTATCGATCGTCGGTCCTGGTGAGCGCCACGGAAATTCGTGGACTGCTTTGTTCCAACCGAGCCTTAATGACCTTAGCGAGCTGTAGGGTCACATCCTTTTCCAGGAGGAGCCCGTCAAGAGAGACTGCTCCGGGATCCTTGCCCCCATGCCCGGGATCGATCACGACCGTGAAACTCCGGGACGCATCCCTTGCCGGACCGGTCCGTGGAGCCGCGTCCGTCGCCGTGATAGGGGGAAGGGACGCACGATAAGGAATCGGAGAGGGAGCGGAGGCCGGCTTCGGCTGAGAAGGGCTCCAGAACGGATTCCCCTCCTGAGGAACGAGGCGCGGAGCATCCTGGACTTTGGCTGGAGGCGTCACCCCAGGATTCGCTGCGAAGGCCGGCTGATCGAATTTCGCGGCGCCACGCGTCTCCGGCCTGGACACAGGCTCTCTTGCTTCCACACGTGGGCCTGCCACAGGAGAAACCTGCGCGGCGACCTGCTTTGCATCCGGTTGCTGATCTCCGCGATGGCCGGCATCCACAACGCGGCTCCGACCGCGTGGGATGAGAATGGATCTCCCCTCTGCGCGCAATCGGCGAGACTCCCGCGCGTATCGGTTGGCGCGGTCCAGATCTTCTCGCTTCCTGGTCCGCTCGCACAGATCGCGAGCAGCCCGTGACGCGAAATGGAGGCTTCGCAGTCCGCTGGGATCACCCCCGCGCTCTTTGTATATTTGTAGGAACGAACGGATGACCCGGAGCCACTCGGCCCGGTCCGTGGAGGGGTCCTTCCTGAGCGCCTCCAGCCGCTTGTAGGTCACCTCGAATGTGGAGAGGGTTTCCTTTTGCGATTTCGATGCGCACAACCCGGGCAGAGCCGCCATCAGCAGGCAGACGAAGAGGAACGGGATTGTGCGAACGAGCATTATCACCCCGTGCGTTACGCTGTTACGCCGGGAACAGCGCCTAAAAAACGGCTATAGCCCTCCTGAGTTCGGCGAGCCCAAGCCCTTTGCGGGGCTGAAGCTCACGGAGAGAATATCTGGTTTCAGCGTGGGGCTGAATGGCCGCGCAGCCCGCGCGAGTCCGGACGCGCACAACTTCGCCAAGGCCGTCCACGACCCTGGCGCCGGACTTGGCGATTTTGTCGTGCAATTCTGCGGAGATAATAAAGCTCGGTTTTGGGGTGGTTTTGAGCACGGGGGCCTCCTCGCTCGTAGTGATACGACTTTAACACAATTATTTCAGTAAATTCAATTTATTTTAGAGAAATTAGTTTAAGTATTTCCCTTTGACCCCCATCCCCACCCCTGCTACACTGTCCTTGATCCGGAATTCCGTAGCTTGTAACGCGACAAGAAAGCGCTTGATATGTCTCAGGAAAACCAGGAGAAGAAAGGTTTTTTCGGCCGTATTTTTGGAAGAGAGAAGACCGCTGTGGTCGAAGAGGCGCCCGGCGGCGGAGTAGTGGTTGAAATGATCGAAGCCTGCGGGACTGAACCAGGCAATGATAAGATGGGCTTGGCTGAGCAGGAAGGCGCCTCCGACGCAAACGCCAAAGAGGCGGAGCAAGACTTCACCAGGCTGGTGGCAGGTCTGAGCAAAACCCGGTCGGGGTTTATTCGAAGCCTGGACAAGGTTTTTCTTGGGCGGAGGGAGTTGGACGCGACAATTGCGTCCCATCTTGAAGAAGCGCTGGTGCGGGCCGATATTGGGGTGAAGACGGCGTATGAGCTTCTGGAAAGTGTGACCGAGCGGGTCAAGCGCAAGGAGCTTGCCGACCGGGGCGCGGTCATGGGGCACCTGAAGGCGGTGATCTACGACATACTCTCTCAAGTGGAATCTCCCATGCAGACCGCCGACGGACCAGAACCCTTTGTGGTGATGGTGGTTGGGGTGAACGGTTCGGGCAAAACCACAACGATCGCCAAGATTGCTGCTCGCCACAAAACGGCCGGCCACAAGGTGCTTCTGGTGGCCGGAGACACCTTCCGGGCCGCGGCAGTGGACCAGATTGAGGTCTGGGCTGAGCGGCTCGGTTGTCCTGTAGCAAAAGGCAAGGACAAGGCAGACCCTTCTTCGGTGGTATTTGAAGGCCTGCGGCAGGCAATGGACGATGCAACGCATCTGGTTCTCGTGGACACTGCCGGAAGGCTCCACACACGGACACCGCTCATGGATCAACTCAAGAAGATCCGACGCACCATGGAGAAACAGCTTCCCGGCGCGCCTCACGAGACTCTGCTCGTCATAGACGCTTCCACGGGACAGAATGCTATTCTGCAAGCCAAAACGTTCAACGAAGCGCTTCCTATAACGGGTCTGGCGCTCACCAAGCTAGACGGCGCCTCTAAGGGTGGAGTGTTGGTAGGGATCTCCAACGAGCTGAAAATCCCGATCCGCTACGTTGGTATCGGTGAAAAAATGGACGACCTGCGGGATTTCAATGCGCGTGATTTCGTGGAAGCCCTCTTCGCGGAAAAGGACCATAATCGATAGAAGTGGCCGCAAAATCTAAGAGTATTGGGAAGAGTTGCCGGGGAGGCCCTTCCAGCAAGAAGGGCTTCCCCGGACCCCTCCCCAAGAACTCCTGGGTATTTGCAAGCGCTTCCAGCGCCTGCGGGATCCTGTGGCCACAGGAGGCGGACGTATCGACCGCAGGCTTGCTTCTTTTTTGTCCTAACACCGAGTTTTTCCGATCAGGTTTGATGGGGAACAGAATGATGGAAAGCATTGACGTGAGCACCCGATCCAGAATGGAGTTCGTAGAGATCACTTCTCAGATAAACAAAGTTGTTTCTCAGAGCGGGATCCGCAACGGCGTGGTCGTGGTATACGTCCCGCACACCACCGCGGGAGTTACCATCAACGAGGCTGCGGACCCGTCGGTGGTTCAGGACATCATCGCCAAGCTTGCGGAGTTGGTTCCCCACAGAGGAGCGTACAAGCACACGGAAGGCAACTCGGACGCTCACATCAAATCCACTCTGGTCGGGAGTTCCGTGCACCTTATTGTGTCGGGAGGATCTCTGGCGCTCGGCACGTGGCAGGGTATTTTCTTTTGCGAATTCGACGGCCCGCGCAAGAGACGGGTCCATGTGGAAGTGATGTCCAAGTAGGCCTGGCTTTAAGACCTGTGACCTTTTCAAACCTGTCCTTGCAGAGGGCGATTAAGGTAATTCGAATGGTAATCGTTGTTGAGATCTTCACCGATGGCGCGTGCTCGGGCAATCCCGGACCCGGGGGATGGGCTGCGCTCTTGCGGTGCAAAGGAGTGGAGAAGATCCTGAGCGGCGGCACGCGGGACACCACCAACAACCGCATGGAGATGCTGGCGGTCATCAAGGCGCTAGAAGCGCTCAAGAAGCCAAGCATCGTGGTCGTCACCACGGATTCCCAATACTTGATGCGGGGGATCACTCAGTGGATCAAGAACTGGAAGAAGCGCGGCTGGAAAACCGCGGAGAACAAACCGGTCAAAAACAAGGAACTCTGGACGCGCTTGGATGAGTTAACGTCGCAGCACACGGTCACATGGCGCTGGGTGAAAGGGCACAATGACCATTCCGAGAACGAACGTGTCGATCAAGCAGCTCGCCGTGCGCTCAAGAAGTATCTTTAGAAGCGCTTCCGAGTTCTCCCTAGACTAAATGAGCTTCATGCCCTGGAGCACCGAGAGCATCACCGCCGCGGCAACCACGGAACCGATCTGGCCGCCGGTATTGGCCCCCATTGCGTGCATAAGCAGGAAGTTCTGCTTGTCGTACTTGTGGCCCAAAACCTGAGCCACTCTTGCAGCCATGGGGTAGGCCGATATACCGGCCGCGCCGATGAGCGGGTTGATTTTCCCGCCGGAGAGCACACACATGAGCTTGCCCAAAAGCACGCCTGCCGCGGTGTCCACGCAGATCGCCACAAACCCCAGGCCGAATATGGCCAGTGTCTGGACCGTAAGGAACTTGTGCCCGTCCATGGTCCCCCCGATGGCGAGCCCCAGGAACAAGGTGACCACGTTAGCGATCTCGTTTTCCGATGCGCCGGTAAGCCTGGAGACTACACCGCTCTCTTTGAGGAAGTTGCCCAGCATGATCATACCCATGAGCGGAAGTCCCTTTGGCGCAATGAAGCCGGTGGCAAGGGTCACCACAATGGGAAAGAGCAACCGGGTGCGAGCTGAGACAGTGGGCTTGCCGACCGTCATTCGAACGCGGCGCTCCTTGTCGCTGGTCAAAAATCTCATGATAGGCGGCTGAACAATCGGCACCAGCGACATGTACGAGTACGCCGCAACGGAGACTGCGCCTAACAGGTGCGGCGCGTATTGCGCGGTCACGTATATGGCAGTGGGACCGTCGCAGGCCCCTATAATACCGATGCAGACCGCTTCGACTTTTGAGAAGCCGAAGGCCAGCGCAAGTAACAAGGCAAGAAAGATACCGAATTGACCCGCTGCGCCAAAGAGCAAAATTCTCGGGTTTTCCAGTAAGGGCCCGAAGTCCGTCATGGCGCCGATACCAACGAAAATGAGGAGAGGAAAGACCTCTGTGGCGATGCCCATGTCATAGAGGAATTTGAGGATCCCGCCCTCGTGCATCACGTCGCTCAGCGGAATATTCACCAGGAAGCATCCGAAACCGATCGGTATGAGCAGCAACGGCTCCACACCCTTGGCTATGGCCAGGTAGAACATCACCGCTGCAATGCAGAGCATGATAATGTTCGGCAAACCCTGGGTGAAAAGGAACTCGAACCCGCTGGTGAGGCCGACAAGACCGTTGATGATGCTGTCTAACATGCTACGCTCCTCCGCTTTGAGGCTTTTTCTCCGCTTCCGTCGGAAGCGATAGCGGAAAAGCGGTCTTGAGTAACCTGATCACGAAGATCAGAATACCCAGTATGAAAAACGTTGCTCCCGTGCCTACAACGGTCATGGTTATGCCGAAAGTGAGATTGTCCATGCATTGCTCCTTTCATCTCCGTTATCGAAATGATCGGTGCCTCCCTGAGCGCTCCTCTCCGCGAGCCGCCTGGCAGAGGGTTCGCGTCCGGAGCTCGGTAGGGATTACCATGTAGAGCTGATTACGAGGGGTTGAGAAGTGGCCCATTGCCGAGGAACGAATCAGTGCGCTTAAATCAACAGGAACTCGTCCTTCGGCCTAGTCTTACGGCTTCCGCCGCGTGATTGCACGCGCCCACGAACCCGAAAGCACGGTCGAGAGCGGCGATCTGCCACTCCCGCGTTCATCTCTCGGCTAAACGCGGAATCATCGCGTCACTTGGGTCATTTTACTTCTGTTTCTCACCAGCGCTGCACTGATCGCAGGAGAGCACCACGGTCCCTTTGTCTCTTTCACATTGGACTCTATCAGCCATCTCACACTTCTGCTCATCGCACGCAGTGCAGTACCAGCAGCAGAGCACCTTATCCCTTTGAGCCTGTGGTGACACCTCCCGCACATGGCCGACCATGGATATGGCCACAAAGACGCTTATGACCAAGAGGCTCTTCATCACTTCCCCTCGATGGAAAAATCCGGGCTGCGCCCGTTCTCCAATAATGTTCCAGCGACTGAGGGGACAAGAATATCACCCTTCCCTTGCTTTTGAAAAGGACTATTCTCCCGGCGTTGCCGAACTCCGCGGCACGCGGCGGAAGAGTTCCGGATCCGGAGAATCGGTCAGCGCGCGGCGACAGGGACGCTTCATTCATTTGGATGGCAGATCAAAGTTGTTTGCGAATTCTCGCGGGTCAACTATACTGAATGCCGCAGGAATCGGGCGCCTCTCCATCCCGATCTGCCGTACTCACGACGGAGACTCCCAGCCGACTCCTTTCCTCGTCAAACCGGTCAGAATTTTCTGGCGGCTGCGGAGAGGGGCCTCTCGCGCCTCAGACCAATGACAAGTGATACACCCCGTTACAGCAGACACGTCCTGCTCTCATTCATCGGAGAGGAGGGACAGCGCAAAATAGAGCGGTCGCGCGTCCTCGTCGCGGGATTGGGCGCACTGGGATCGCTCATCGCCACACTGTTGGCCAGAGCGGGCGTGGGTTTTCTGCGCATTGTGGATTTCGATGCGCCTGAGCTGCACAACCTGCACCGACAAATCCTGTACGATGAGGCTGATACGCTTCCGGGGATTTCCAAGGCTCAGGCAGCCAAGCAAAAGCTTTGCGCCGCCAATTCCTCTGTTCAAATAGACGCGGTGGAAGCCGTTATCAGCTCTGGTAATGTGGAGCGGCTTACGGAAGGTGTGGATCTGGTGGTGGACGCGCTCGACAATATTCGCGCACGGTACTTCGTCAATGACATGGCCGTTGCACGAGCAATACCTTATGTGTTCGGGGGCGCAGTGGAAGCGAGCGGAAACGTGATGACCATTATTCCCGGCAAAACGCCGTGCCTGAGATGCCTTTGGCCGAACCCGGAAGCGGTTGAAGGCCATCCGACCGCGGCTTCGGTCGGAGTGCTCTCTTCAGCCGCCACCGCGGTTGCCTCCGTCGAAGTGACCGAGGCCATAAAGCTCCTGGTCGGCCGGTATGAAGACATCCTTGGCGGTCTGTTGGTCATGGACTTGTGGCGCAACACGTTCCACCGCGTTCCGGTGCTTCCGAACCCGACGTGCATCTGCCGTGCCAAGCCTCCGGACACGAACCGCTGACGTGAGCAGGGGCGCGCGCCGACTATGAAGCATCCCGATTATCCATTCATGGCTATGATACTTGCCGGAGGGCTGGGCGTGAGGCTCAGGCCGGTCTTGTCCGACAGACCCAAACCGCTGGCTCTCGTCCACGGGGTCCCGTTCATCGATATCCTCATAGATTCGCTTGCGAGCAAGGGAGTGCGACGGTTCGCCATCCTGACGGGCTATATGGGGCACATGATAGAAGAGCATTTGAAAGACAAGTACGGGAACAAGCTTGATATAGCGTTCTCTCAGGAGGAGGAGCCTTTGGGCACCGGCGGCGCGGTCAGGCACGCGGCGCGCTTCGCAACAGACTCCACACTTCTCGTAAATGGCGACACCTTCTTTGATGCGGACCTGGACCGGCTCAGTCGCTTCCACTCGGAAAAGGGCGCTCGGGCGACGCTTTCTCTGGTCAAAGCGCAGGACCCCGGTCGGTACGGATCGGTGGAAGTGGATCAAAATGGGCGCGTGACGGGTTTCCGCGAGAAAGACGCCTCATCCAGGGGGCCCGGGCTGGTGAATGCCGGCGTTTCCATGCTTTCAAAAGGATTTATCTTGGATTTGCCCGACATAGGGCGTTTCTCTATGGAGAAAGACGTATTTCCCAAGGTCGCTGCTCGGGGCGAGTTGTTTGCGCTCTGTCAAGACAGGGCCTTCTTCGACATCGGAACGCCCGAGAGCTATGAAGCATTTCAAGCGTTCATGGGCTCCTGCGCTCCATAGTATGGCAGGCCCGAGACAGGCCCGGATCACGTCCAATCTTTGGCTTTCGTTTTGTCCTGTTTCTGGTCTCGTTTCTTCTGGTCTCTGTCCTGATCCGGTTGCTTGAAGGGGCCTCTGAGTTTGGCGCTCATCACGGTCACACCGAGAAACCCCGCTTCAACGTGAGCGGAGTACTCATAACCGTCCCTCACCAGAATGAGCATGGGCTTCTTTCGGCCCTTACTTGTGCGCGCGGTCAGGGCAAGGAATTTCTCGGCGGTAAGGTCTCGGACCCCGTCGTACTCGATGATAACGTCCCCCACCGCCAGCCCCGCCTTCTTTGCGTCGGACTTGGGAGTGAACCCCATCACCATGACGCCTCGCACAGGCGGCTCAGCAGGCAGTTGAGGACCAGGGGCCGCAGTGTCGGTGGCACGAGTTGTTCTGGTCGCTCCCTGCCTTTCCTTTTCCCGCGCCACTGCCTGGGCCACTTCTCTTTGATCAGGCCCGGGAACCCATTCCTTGGTAAGGAAATCGCTCGCGAAATGGAACGGTCTGCGGGCCGAGCCCGTGTCTATGGCTACGCGAAAGCCCGTGTTATACAGCGCCAGCTCCGGCCGCGACCACCCGCGGAACGCGCACCTTAGGTTCACCGCGCCGAAGGTCCATTCGCCCCCTTTCATGACCCGGTGCTCACCCGTGCCTGGTCCTTCGGGATCCACCTCGGGGGTGAACCGATAGTAATCGTCCCCATAATAATCGTTTACCCATTCGAGCGCGTTTCCGGCCATGTCGCACAGCCCGAAACCGTTGGGTTCATAGGAGCCGACCGGCGCTACGTGCTTGTGCCCGTCGTCCGCGTACCGGTCGCGCCATTGGAAGTCCGTGTTCTTGTCCGCGTAGTTGGCTTTGCGTCCGTCAGGGAGCGAATCGCCCCACGGGAATTGGGCCATGGGGAGTCCGCCTCGACACGCGTATTCCCACTGGGCCTCGGTGGGAAGCTTGTACGGGAGTTTTTCGATCGCGGTCAGCCAATCCACGTAGGCCTGCGCATCATAGTAAGAGACCATGACAACCGACTGGGAATCCTCGATCTTCCAACCGGGATTGAGCCAAGAGCTACCTTCTTTGACCTCAAAGCGATTCCGATCCGCGTTGAAGACCTGGCCGCCTCCGTCAGCTTCCGCGTCGGTCACATACCCGGTCGCTTCCACAAAAGCCCGGAACTGCGCCACCGTGACCTCATGCATGGAGAGGAAGAACGGTCGGGTTATCCTTACCTTGTGGAAAGGATACTCGTTCTCCAGGGAAACCGGCGCGCCTTGAGCAAGCGTGGTGATGGCCCACGCAATGTCGGCTTCGGAGCTGCCCATGACGAACGATCCCGCGGGAATTCGCACCATCTTCATACCTTGCGAATTGGTGAACGACACCGTCCGTTGATCTTTCGACACATCGATCAATGATTCCAGCGCCCGCTTCAAGACAGCCTGGGGTTGGAGATCCGGCGTGGCCCCTGCGCCGGAAGAATTCAGATATTCGTCGGCCAATCGCCGCGCTTCGGCTCGACGGCCATTGGAAACGAGATCCTTGACGCGAGAGACCAGGTCATCGTACGAATCAGCGCGCGAAGTGTCTCCGGCGGCAGGCTTAGACAGGGCCACACGCGCAGCCGAATCAGCCTGCGACGGAGAAGCCACTACCCTGAATCCGGACATGTCCACCACGAGATTCGTTTGGACGCCAAATCGGAAAGCATTCCTGGCAATGCCCGCGCCAAAGGCCCAGCATCCTCCTCGAACGACTCTCATCGTCCCACTGCGCGGCCCCGATGGATCCACGATCGCGCCGGAAGAGTCCTTATCTGCCGGCTTTGCGGCAAAGAAGTCCTGACACAGCTCCCACACATTGCCGGCCATGTCGTACAGCCAGAAGCCGTTCGGCTCGAAGCTCCCAACCGGCGCGTACTGCGCATAGCCGTCGTCGATCGTCCGGTCCGCCCAGGGAACCGGAGAGCGGCGGTCGGCTGAATTCAGTTTCGCGCCGTCCGGGTAATCGTTCCCCCAGGTGAAACGTTCCCCTTCCTTTCCACCGCGAGCAGCGTACTCCCATTGCGCCTCTGTGGGCAATTGGTACTGAATCCTCTCCTTGGCGCTGAGCCACTTGCAAAAAGCTTCCGCGTCCTCATGGCTCACCATGCTGACGGGATGATCCTCCCAGACCTCCACGCCCGGGTTGCGCCAGGATGCGCCCGGTTTCTGAGCCCAATGGTTTTTGTCTCGATCGTAGACCCATCCCGAGCCCTGTTTTTCTGCGACAGTGCGATAGCCGGTCTCCTCCACGAACCGCTTGAACTGCCCGACCGTCACTTCGTACTTCCCGATGTAGAACGGGTTGGAAATGCGCACCGAACGATCGGGCTCCTCTGATTCCAGGGTCTCTCGTTGGACGTTCCACTCGCTCTCCACGCGGCGCACCTCGGCGGACGAACTCCCCATGAGGAACATGCCCGGCTTAATCAGCACAAGCTTCATGCCTATGGAATTGGTGGTTTCTCGTCCTGCGACCGGTTCTGCCCCTTGCCCCGCTAAAAGCTTGGAGCGCGCTTCAGCCAGCATGGCTCGGAGCTCTGCCGGTCTGGCTTCAGGCTTCAGGTGTGTTGCGGCCGCGAGAGCCCTTTCCAGAGCCTGCGCGGCCAGAGCCCACTCTTTTCTCTGCATTCGGGATCGCGCCAGGTCTGTCTCCCGCTCGACGATCCGACGGTGCTCCGCGCCATCGTCTTCCGGGATTGTCGGGCTTACCGGCAGGTACCGGTCTGTGCGCGGGTGGAGCCTCTTTTGAGGGGCATCGCTCTGCTGGACCCCTCTCAGATATCCTTGAATGCTCTCATACAGACGGCTTGGGCTGGGGGGACCTTTCTCCGGCGGCGGTTGCTGTTCAGAGGGCGCGGCTTTCTCGGCCTTGCCCTGATCACGCTGTTGCGCATGAGCCTTCCACGTGTCGGCGCCAAACAAAAACGAGCATAGCGCTAGAATCAGAACAAGGCCGAGACCGGCCTTTTGCGCCGATGCCGCTATGATTTGCCGTTGCGGTTCTCTCACTTGATCTCCACCGGGATCTTGCGTTTCAGCTCGTCGGTGAGCTGTTTGTGTAACTCATTGTTCCGTTCGTCCTCCAAACGCCTCATTATGCTTGCCCGCACCTGCACGTACGACGGCATTTCAGGCTGACGCTTTTCATCCACTTTGACCAGATGCCACCCGAACTGTGTTTTGATCGGGCCGCCCACCTGGCCCTTGGGGATGTTGAAGATCACGTGCTCGAAGGAGGCTTCGAAGCTGCCTCTGGGCAGCCAATCTCGCCCGTCGGGCAACTGAAGGGCGCCGCCGATATCCTTGGCCGGATCAATGGAGACCTTCTTGGCCAGCGCCGCAAAGTCCTCGCCGGCCTTGAGCTTTTCGAGAGCTTTCTTGGCCTCCGCTTCGGTATTCACCAGTATGTGACGCGCTTTGATCTCTTCGCGAGGCTTGAATTCAGCCTTGTGGGAGTTGAAGTACGCCTTCATCTCCTCTTCCGAAATCGGCGGCGCCTTGGCTTGACGCCTTCGGAAATACTCCCTGGCCAAGTACTCCGTTTGCGCGTAATCCAGCCGGGTATTGATAGCCGGTTCTTTATCCAAGCCCTCTTTCTTCGCGGCCTCTGCAAAGAGGGTGAATGCGACTACTTCATCGAGGATCTTCTTCCTTCCGTCGGGAGTAAGAAACGGAACACGATTCTGTTCGGGAATGGTCGCGATGATATGGTCCAATGCTTCACGGGTAATCTCACGATTTCCCACCTTTGCAATAACGTTTCCCTCCGCGGCCAAGGCCGCTCCTGCATGGCAAACGAGCGCCCCCACAAGAAAAATGACCGCGGGGATACGACAGAGGCTATTCATGATCCTGACCTCGGCTGCATCTCGGACCGAGCCGGCGCTGGACCGGCTCGGCCGAATTGGTGCGCCGAATAATAAGATAAGGATTTCTCAAAAGCAAGACGCGCTTGGAGGAAGGCCCGTTCCCGCAGCTTCGGATGGATTGAAAGCCTACGAATCTTGGCCCCGGCGTTCTCACCGGCCAGGAGTCCTGAAATCGGCTCTATTCAACGGGCTCTGAGGGGGGATGGTCTTCGGTCTTGGAGGAGACGAGTTGCAGGCGAGGCTTTCCGTCCGACGCTCCACGGATGTCAATCATCTTGAGGCGAGCCTGACCGATCAGCTCCGCGAATCGCTCGAAGTCGGCGGGGACAAACTTCAGACCGCAATAGGGCAAATTTATGTGAACTACTCCTCCAGGACATATGGTCACGTTCCCGAAGTTGGGATCGTCGGCAAGAATTGTCTGATCGTCCACGACGGTTCTCCTGTTCGTCTTGAGGCTATTGTAAGCGCTGGGCCTCTGAACCGCAACAGAATTGGCGACACGGTCAATTCGCATGAATTCTAATGTGATGGCTGTTCAATAACGAGCGACCCATGCGCCATGCCTGTGGAACGCGAGTGCAACAATCTTATCCTAAAGGATAGCGCAGCAAGAAATGGTTTCTTCGCAATGATTTCTTACCGGGGGTGAGAGCGCCGGCGCTGGAGTGAAAATGCGGCTTCTAAGCTAAGGTTTTCCGGCCGGAGCACACCCGGCAAGGGTCTTGTCATTAACCCGTTGACATATAAAGCATTTTTATACTATAATAGGATCGACTAATCCTTGCGAGAGGTAGAGGAATGAGGGTGATCCGAACTGTCTCACTGCTGGGCTTAGTATGTCTGTGGACAGCGCTGGGGGTCCCGTATGCGTTCGCGGGACCGTCTGTCGCCGACCTCCTGATCGAGGGAGTCCAGGCCATGGAGAGCGGGCGACCGACTCTGGCCAAGGAAAGGCTTACCAGCGTCCTCAAGACCGATAAGAGCAATTATCACGCTCTCGTGCTGTTGGGACAACTGGAAGCGGGAAGTCTGGAGGGTCCCAACAAAGCTGCCCGAATCCTGGCGGCGCAGAAATATTTTCTCATGGCATGTGTATCGCAGCCACACCGGCCCGAAGCGAACCTCGCGCTCGGTCAGCTCTACTATCAGCTCGGATATATCGATGAGGGAGACCACTACGCGAAGATCGGTCAGGATCTCGACCCCTCGTCTTATGAGGCATTTGCTGTGCTTGGACAGCGGTACGAGGACAGCGGCAATTATTCTGCGGCGTTGGGGCAGTACTCCGAGGCATTGAAATATTACGGATTCGACCCGTACTTCATTGACAAGAGATACCTGGCCGCCGCCCAGGGCGGATTGGATCCGTACGCCCATCTCCAGGTGGATGTGGATCTCAAGAACAAAATCAGGTACTACCTGTTGGTGCCCAGGGCGCCGGACTATTTCTTGCTTGAAGAATACCGCGATAAGGCCACCGCTCTCGCTCAATCCCGGGGCAGGTTTGAGCTGCCTCCCGCTCGATTCAAGTATTGCGCCGGCTCTCCTGCGCCAAAGGCCGAATACAGCGACCTATACGAGGCGTTCATTAAGGCATCCACATCGCATCCCCTGGAATATCGCGTCTTGAGAAAAGAGCTCGACAGTATCCGTCAAGAAGCTCTCAAAGAGATCGCCGGAATTCAAGACCCGGTGGCAAAGGCCAAGGCGCTGTATATGTTTCTCAAGCAAAGGGTTCTGAAGACCTACGATCTGAGAGAAGGAATACTGGCCCAAGATGTTCTGAAGGACAAGAAATACCTCTGCCTGAATGGGTCCATTTTGTTTACACTTATCGGCGCGGAAGCGGGCCTGCCGGTTTACGGCATGATCACCCCGGGTCATGCGTTTGCAAGCATGGACGCGGGAAGGAGAAAGATCCAGATCGAACTGACCGCTGAGCCCATGTTCGGAACAACCCGCGAAGAGGGTTTCGACGTGGATTGGTGGAAGCAATTTCAGGTACTCAACCGAGTGGATGCGTATGGGGGCCTACTGGGAGGCTCAAGTCACCGGAACGTGGGAGAGGTCACGCCGCAGCAACTTACCGCGTATCAGTTCACCAATACTCTCGCCCACGGTCTTCAAGGCATTTCAAGTAAGTATAAAGAGGAAGAAGAATATCGGAAAACCCTCCTGGCCCTGAAGATCGAAAATAACCGCGATACGGCCACCAAGCTCGCCGAACTCAGGGCCCGATACGAACAGGAGCCGGATAAACTGGCAAGCCTGGAGCTAAGAACCGTTCAGAGACATCAAGAGAAGCAGCGCAAACTGGACAAAGAAATCGATGAGATCTCTCGCAAGCTTTCCCGTGAGAAGGCGGATTACCTTTATACGACCGGACGGGAGCTGTTAAGAAAGGCCCGGGCGCTTGCTCCCACGGTGGAGGAATTCACGGAATTTGAAGAATCTGCGTACGTCGCGACGGCCGCGGCGGATGTGGCGCCGACTCTAGGCGCCATAAAGGACCGGGCCGAACGACGCAAAGACCTTTTTGCGCAACTGGCAGCGAAAATGCGCGACATGAAACTTGAGGAGAAAGTATCCGGAAAAGACTCTCGATTCCTCAAAGACCTCGTAGAAACCATCGCGGCGATTGAAGAGAAATCCAAGACCATTAAGATGGAGGAGAAGACCGCTTGGGCGGGCGAGCGAGAGACGTGGCTCAAAGCAATCGGCAAGATGGAGCAAGGTCTCAAGGAGTTCCCGTGCAGCGGCGAGCTCAAAAGGCGGCTCGAAGCATATCTGCGCATCACAGCCGGTCTCGCCGAGCAGAATGAGGATCAGCAGACCGTTACGGACATGGTGAAGAAAGCCGTGTCAAGAATCCCGGAAAGCGAATTCGCCAGGGAGTACCGGCGCAAGCAATTGGGCAGCTAAAGAGAGTTGTGGCAAAATCGCTCTTGCTCGTCAGCGATTTAGCGTTGACATTTCACGTAGATATCGTGTATATTTCCACCGGTATACAATGAGATGTCTATAACA
>Ga0194126_10000164_pt1 | contig 105700 bp, 81 predicted proteins | sample TA2KigC150mmetaG_FD_148641 | JGI IMG/M metagenome (GOLD analysis project Ga0194126, IMG submission 148641) | Freshwater microbial communities from Lake Tanganyika, Tanzania - TA2015035 Kigoma Deep Cast 150m | ecosystem: Environmental > Aquatic > Freshwater > Lake | place: Tanzania: Lake... | reverse complement strand
TTCAGCGGGGATATATTCCTCACGTCAGGCGCCGTGGTGAGGAAATCGAGGCGAAAAAAACCGTTCCCGGCTACCGCGCTCGTCGATGGATCGTAGAAGTTTGCCATTCATGGTTCAACAGGTTTCGTAAGCTGTTGGTTCGTTTTGAGAAAACCGATTCCAGTTATGTCGCCTTGCATCATTTGGCAGCAACCATTATCTGCTGGCGAAAAATTGGCATTATTTACGGATAAGCTCTAAGTTTATCGGCGCATTAAGGCAAATTTTCTCCGGTTAAAGACTTCAACGCCTGGAGGTAGCGGGCTTGGGTGTTGGTGATGACGTCGGCGGGCAGCGGCGGCGGCGGGGGTTGCTTGTTCCAGCCCAGCGATTCCAGATAGTCCCGGAGATACTGCTTATCGTAGCTCTTTTGGGGGCCGCCGGGCTGGTAGTCCCCCTGGGGCCAGAACCGGGAGGAGTCCGGGGTCAGGACCTCGTCGATGAGCAGGAGTCTTTCGTCAGCGCCGTCAGCGCCGCCCGCCAGACCGAACTCGAACTTGGTGTCCGCGATGATGATGCCCCGGGGCTCGGCCCAGGTGAGGGCCCGGCGGTAGAGGGCCAGGCTCAGGTCCCTGACCTTCGCGGCCAGCTCCGCCCCGATCAGGCTCGCCATGGCGGCGAAGGAGATGTTTTCGTCGTGGGCGCCCAGCTCGGCTTTGGTGGAAGGGGTAAAAATGGGTTCCGGCAGCTTCTGGGACTCCACCAACCCCGGGGGCAGGGACAGCCCGCCGATGGCGCCGGCTTGCCGGTACTCCGCCCAACCTGAACCGGACAAATAACCCCGGACGATGCACTCCACCGGCAGGGGCTTGCACTTGCGCACCAGCATGGTGCGCCCGGAGAGCAGGTCTTTAAACGGCCGGCAGGCCGGGGGAAACTCCTCCACCTTAAGGCTCACCAGGTGGTTGGGGGTCAGGTCCGCCAGGTGCCGGAACCAGAAGGCGGACAACTGGGTGAGGATGCGGCCCTTATCGGGGATGGGCTCGGCCATCACCACGTCGAAGGCGGAGATGCGGTCCGTGGCCACCAGGAGCAATTTGTCCCCCAGATCGTAAATGTCCCGCACCTTGCCCTGGTGCCGGGGACCCAGCCCTGCTAAGGAAGTGGTCATGACCGGGGTATTCATTGGGATTGCCTCCTCACGTTATTGGCGCCGGCGGTTTTTGGCCCAAGTTTCACGACTTTGGGGGTGATCTTTTCCTGGGTTTTGATGCGGTTGGCCGCGTCCTCGGCGGCCTTGGCGCCAGTAAGGGGACCCACCTGGACCTGGTACCGGGTCTTGCCCCCGGCCTTCTGGGTGATGACGACGGCCCGATGGCGCCTGGCCCGGAGGCGCTGCTGGAGGCTCTCGGCCTGCTTCATGGTGGGGTAGGTGGCGGCCACCAGGAGATAGCGCTGGTCTTTAGATGCCACGGCGGCTTCTGCCGGGGCGGCCTGAACCGGGCCCGGGGTCGGGCCGGCGGCCGGCCTGGCCGTGGGGGCCGGCTCCCCGGCGGCCCCGGCCTCGCCGGTCTCCATCAGGGGCGGCCCCCCGCCCACCGGCGGGAGAGCGAGCGGCGTTGCCACCGTAAGGGGTTGAGGCTGCGACACCGGGCGGTGGCCGACGTTGACCCCGATGATGATGAGGGCCGCCGTCAGGACGGCCAGGCCCACGCCCCACAGCAGGCGCCGGGGCGCCAGCTTAAGGGTGTTTAAGTGGGTCAGGGCCGCATCCCTGGCCTTTTTGGCGTGGGGCCGGCTGTGCTCCCAGACCTTTTTCAACCGCGGCCCCGCCTGAGATAGCGGCTGCCAGCTGCGCCGGGATTTTTCCGGCCGCCAGGCCGCGGATTTCTTGGCAACCCCGTGCATGAGTTCCCTAGCCTGGCGCAATTGGCTGACCAAGTCGCCGGCATGGGGCAGCCGCTCTTCGGGGTCCTCCGACAGGCACCGCAGCAGCACGTTCTGCAGGGGAACGGGAATCTCTTCCAGGTCCGCCGGGGGGTATTCCAAACGGTAGGGAAAGGGCTCATCAAAGGTCAGGGGATAGGGCAGACTGCCGGCCACCAGCCGGAACCCCAGGACCCCCAGAGAAAACACGTTGCCGGCCGGCGTGAGCCGATCCCCGTGAATGACCTCCGGCGGCGCATAGGCCCTGAGCTCCAGATGCTGCGGCTGATCGCCATAAGCCGGGGCAAAGGCAAAATTGGCCAGACGGAGGTCTTCCCCCTTGAGCAGGATATTGAGGGGGCTGAGAAACTGGTGCACTTCCCCCTGCTGGTGGGCGAAAGCCAGGGCTTGGCCCAGGAGTTCCAGCAGGTGCAGCGACTGCGGCAGGCTGAACCGCTCTTGCCGGACCCATTGGGCCATTAAGCTCTCGCCGGGAAAGGGCTCCTCCACCAGGTAGAGAAATTTTTCGGCCTTGTCAACGTGGAAAACCCCCAGGATTTGGGGGTGGCGCAGCTTCAGTCCCAGGAGCGCCGCGTGCTCAAACATGTCCCGGGCCGCGGCCCACTCCGGGGCGTCCCGGGCCAGGAGCTTCAGGCTGACCTCGGTTCTCAGGAGATTGTCTTGGGCCAGCCACACCCCGCCCCAGGGTTCTTCCCGGAGCTGGCGCACGATCAGGTACCTTGGCCCGATCATCTCGTGGGCCTCGGGATGATCCGAACGGTTGTAGGTCATCTGGCGGCCTGCCTTGGCTGGGGAAATCGGCCTGATTATCAGGCCAACTCACCATAACACAAAACTAGCGGACAAAAAAGCCCTTTCGGGTCAGGGCGGGGCCGCCGGGCCCGCGTCTTCACTTAACCGGGACCTTAAGGGCATTAGCCAGGGACGGCCCCCCGCCAGGGGATAATTTTTTATGGTTCGTGGTGATAGGAGGCCATGACCGTCAGCCTCCCACCTTAACCGGAGACTTTGCGGGGGGCGGGGCGGGTGAAACCTTCCAGGTCGAGCCTGGTTGGCCCATAATTTTATTCTGATGATCATCAGAATAATTGACAGGATAGAGCTTTTGGGGTAGTCAATAATAGGGGTAATATGGACGAAGCTCTGCTCAAGCAATTGAAAAACCGGGTGGAAGAAGAACTGCGGCAGCGCGAAGTGGCGCTGCTGGATTTTTGGCTACAGGAATTTAAAAATATCATCGGCAAGCGCCACAATGAACTGGCAGGATTGCAGAGCGACGTGAAAAGCTTTATCGCCCGCATGGAGACCCGGCTCCGCACCCTCAAAGGAAGCTCGAAATAACATGTATGAAGTAAAAATCGTCACCCAGTTTGCCGCCGCCCACCGGCTGGAAAACTTCAATGGGAAATGTGAGGGCCTCCACGGCCACAACTGGAAGGTGGAGGTGTTCCTGGTAGGGAAAAATCTGGACGGCGCCGGGCTGCTGATGGATTTTGGCGTGGTCAAGGCCCGGACCAAACAGGTGTTGGAAGAGATCGACCATAAATATTTGAATGAACTGGCCGCCTTTCAGGACCGCAACCCCTCGTCGGAGAATCTGGCCTGCTACCTGTACGAGCGCCTGGGGGCCATCTTCAATCGCGACGAGGTGAAAGTCCGCCGGGTCGACGTCTGGGAATCCGATACCTCCTGCGCCTCCTACTATCAGGACTGAAGTGGCGTTGACCAGAGGCTGCCGTTTAGCCTATGTGGCAGGACTGTTTTTGGGGGTGATGGGCATCCTGGGGGCCCATGGCGGCTCTCTCACCGAGCCCCCGGCGGTCAGTCTCCTGAAAATCCCCGTCCCGGGTTCAAGGCAGAAGCCGCCGGTGAAGTTCAGCCACCGGGTGCACGAAGCCCGGCGAGTCGCCTGCACCCAATGCCATCACGAATACCAGGGAAAGCGCAACGTCTGGCGCGAAGGGCAGCCGGTGGACAAGTGCCAGGCCTGCCACGGTCTGAAGCCGGAGGCTCGCCGCCTGGATGTGAAGAACGCCTATCACCGGCAATGTAAAGGGTGCCATCGGCGGTTGCGGCAACAGGGACGGCAGGCAGGCCCCATAGAGTGCCAGGGTTGTCATCGCCCTACTTAACGGGGCGGCGCGGCCTGGGGCCGGGACGCGAGGTCTTGAGTGGACCGGGCCCGCCTGGCCCAAGATCAGCCGTGGACCCTTGATGCCGATGCGGCTGAACCATTCAGTCTGAGGAGTCGTGATCAAAGATTCCATCACCTCCTTAATCCGGACGCTGCAACGGGAAAGGGTCTTTGGCCTGATCCTGGTCCTGTTGGTGATCCTGCTGCTGGGAGCCATCGGGTTCAGCCTGTTCGAACCCGCCGAGGGGCCGTGGTGGACCAGTTTCGGGCGGGCCATGTGGTGGGGCATGGTCACCCTGACCACGGTGGGGTATGGGGACGTGGTTCCCGTCACCTTCCTGGGCCGGCTGGTGGGCGTCACCCTTATGGTTATAGGCTTTCTCAGCCTGTCGCTCGTGACCGCCACCGTGGCCTCCGTCTTCATTGAACGCAAATTTCGTCAGGAGAAAGGTTTGGAAGCTGTTAAAGCCACGCAACATATCCTGATCCTCGGGTGGCCGGAAGAGGCGGAGGCCTTGTTGGCGCAGTTGTTCAAACGCCTGCCCCTCACCATCTCGGTGGTCCTGATCAACAAAGCCCCGCCGGAGCAGATGGACGCCATCAAGGAGCGGCACCCCCAACATGGGGTTTTCTATCTCCGGGGGGACTACTCCCGGGAAGAAATCCTCCTGAAGGCCAATGTCCAGGGGGCCATCAAGGCCATCATCCTGGCCGACCGGCAACCGGGGGAAACTGCGGCCCAGGTGGATCAGCGCACCCTGTTCACCGCCCTCACCTTAAAGGCCCTCCATGCCAAAATTCGCATCATGGGGGAGTTGCTGCGGCCGGAAAACCGCACCTACTTAGAGCGGGCCGGGGCCGAGGAGGTCTTGATTCGGGGACAATACGACAGCTCGCTCTTAGCGGGGGCCATCGCTTCCCCGGCCCTGTTCCGCATCTACACGTCTTTGTTGATAGGGGATGGGCAGGGCTTATGGGACGTGGAAGTCCCCAGCCGGTTCCACGGGCGTCCCCTAAGCGATTTATCCGCCTACCTCCAGGAGCATCAACAGGGTCTTCTTATCGGCATCTACACCGAGGGCCGGGGCCTGAGCCTTGAGGACCTGTTGTCCGAAGAACCGTCGGCCATTGATGACTTCATCCGGCGCAAGTTCGCCGAAACCAAGATGACCCATCTCCTGGGACGCACCAAAGTGGAATGCCAGATCAATCCCCCCCTCACCCTGACCCTGGGCCCGCACCAGTACGCCGTGGTCATCGCCCCGCAGAGGCCGAGTCTCTCATGATGGATGCCGCCTTTTTCCGAAAGATTTTTCTCTTCCAGAATCTGGAAGAAGATGAAATCCACCAGGTATTGAGCCGCACCGACCGCCGGGAATTTTCTGCCGAGGCCGTCATCATCCAGGAAGGCGAGCCCGGGGATAGCCTGTTCATCATGGCCGCCGGGGAAGTGGAGATCACCAAGCAACTCACCCTGGTGCTGGATGAAGACACCCCCAAAGAGCGGGTGATGATCCGGCTGAAGGCGGAAAACGGGGTCTATTTCGGGGAAATGGCCCTGCTGGAAAGCGAAACCCGTTCGGCCACGGTAACCGCCTCCACCGATTGTTCCCTCCTGGAACTACATCAAAAGGATTTCCTGGAATTGATTGAGCGGAACCCGGCCATGGGGGTAAAACTGCTCCTGCGTCTGGCCCAGATCCTGTCCCGGCATCTGCGCAAGACCAACCAGGACGTGGTGAAGCTGACCACGGCCCTGGCCGTCTCCCTGGGGGGCTAAAGGTGGGAGTGGGCTGCTCCAGGCTGGATGAAACGGTGCAACACCAGCTTTTAGACCAGGCCCGGCGCGCCCGGGAGGCAGCCTACGCCCCCTACTCCAGCTTTAAGGTGGGCGCCGCGGTCCTGACCGCAGCCGGTGAGATCTTTTCCGGCTGCAACATCGAGAACGCCTCTTTGGGGGCTACGATCTGCGCGGAGCGGGTGGCGATCTTTACGGCCGTGGCCGCCGGCTGCCCTGACTTGACGGCCCTGGCGGTCATCGCCGACACCCCCGACCCCATCGCCCCCTGCGGCCTGTGCCGCCAGGTGCTGGCCGAGTTCAGCCCGAACTGCCGGGTGCTCATGGCCACTACCGCGGGCCGCATACGGCTGGCGAACCTTAAGGAACTGCTCCCTCTGGCCTTTCGTTTTCCCCCTGCAGAAAGCGGCGAGGCCGGCTAAACCCATCCACGGAGGAAAGCGGTGATAGAACATAAGCACAAGAAATTCATGGCAATTACCACCATCCTGATAATCCTCGGCTTTGGCCTCTACCTCCTGGTGACCGCGTACCTCTACGCCTGATAGACCCTTCGCTTTACTCAGGCTGACCAGGTTTCGGCTCCGAGTAACGCTCGTCTCAGTTCCCGTAGCCCGAAACCCACTCCGGCCCCTTATCCCGGAGCCATCCGGCGATTTCCCGAAACCCCCGGTCCAGAACCTGGCGGGCGGCAGCCAGACTCGCGGGGAGGGCTTCGGGGTCGACGCCCAGCATCAGGCGCGCCTCGATCTCGGCCGGAGACTTCTCCCAGGTCGAAACCGCCAGGAGCAGGGCTCGGAGGTCCCGGCCCCGGCCCCGGTGGGCCAGGGTTTCCGGCTCTGCTAACCCGTCCCGCACGTAATCCTCCCCCCGATCCCACCCCAGGGTGTGGAGGGCGGCCCGGCGCATCAGGCAGGGATAGCAGCAGCCGCAGGGACCGGCCTTACCTCCCTGCCAGCGGGACACCACCGGCCGGGCGCAGGAGACGCTCTCCCCGAAGAGTTGCCTGAGAAGGTCCCGGGTGCGGCAACGCCGCACCATTTCACCCTTGGTGAGGTTTTTGTAGGGGTTGACCAGGGGATTAACCAGGCCCACTTCCCGCCAGAGGCCTGTAAGCTGCTCCAGAAAGAAGGGGTGGGTGGTGCGGGTGCTGCAACTTCCCAGGCGGTTGGCCGTCAGGGGCGGATTGAGACTGATCCAGCCGTTTTCCGGGATGATGAGGGGGGTCGCGGCGCCAAAGCTTACCGCCGCGGCCAGTCCCAGGGCCAGATAGAGCAGGGATCGGCTCCGCATCGACAGTTCCGGGGCCTCGGGAAACTGCACCCGAATACCCAGATGGCGCACCCGGTCCGACCCGTAATGCCGGAGCAGCGCGGCCGCCAGGGATTGCTGGATGGACGCCAGTTGCCCGAAATCGTAGTGGCTCACCAGGAGCAGGCCCTGCCCGGCCTCCAGAAAATCCAGGGCCCCCACCAGGGAATCGAGGCCCCCGGAGAACAGCATCACCCCGTCCGGGCGCCAGGCGGAGGGCCACTGCCCCTTCAGGCCCAAGTCCAGGGGAGCTTCACGCAGCTTCAGGGTCCAGTCGTCCCCGGTGAGAAAATTAAGGAGGCTGCTCAGGCGCGAGGCCAGGGGCAGCCAGCCCGGGCTGACGGGCAGGTTAAGCGTGATTTGCCGGGTCCAGGCATCGGGCGTGGCGCTTCGAGGCAGAAATTTGTCCGCGGTCCAGACTCCCAGGGCCGCCAGAAGAAAGGCCGAAACCGCCTGACCCGGCAGCCCGGCAGCCGCCGGGAGCCGGGCCAGATTGTGGTGCAGTAGATAACCGGGCCGGCCCGGCTCTCCCAGGTGAATAACCGCGGCCATCCCCGGCGGCGGCCGGCGTTTTTCGTGTTTTTCGTGTTTTTCGTTTCTTTCGTTAGTGGCCTTCAGGTAGAGTTCAACGGTCATAGAGGGACCTCGCCCTGGCCAACCGAACCCCCCGGAAAAATACCCCTGGCCGTTGGCTGGCGTCAGACAGTGCCGGATACCGACGTTAATGGCGGGCAGCGCCCGCCCTTGTTACTGCGCCAACACAGGCTGGAAAGCCTGTGCCACCCATTGACTGCCACTTGGCATTAGGCCGGACCATCCGCCCGTATCCGGGCGTCCAGGGCAACCAGCCCCGGTTTCCCCGGGAAGCCCCGCACCGGGTTGAGGTCCACCTCCCGGACCTGGGGGAACTGCAGCATCAATTGGGACAGGGCCGCCAGGGCTTGGCTCAGGCTGTCCAGGTCCGCGGGCGGCCGGCCCCGGGCGCCTGCCAGAATCCGGCCGATGCGGGTTTCGGCCATGAGGTCCCGGGCCTGGGCCGGGTTCAACGGGGCTACCCTTAAGGCAATGTCGTCCAGAATTTCGGTATCGACACCCCCGGCGCCGAAAGCCACCACGGGGCCGAAGGAGTCATCCCGCCGGGCCCCCAGAAGCAGTTCCTGGCCCCCGGCCACCTGGGACATGACCACCACCTGCCAGGCCTCCCGGGGCGGCAGGCGGCTCCGGGCCACCCGGGCCAGCCGGGCAAAGGCCTGCTGTACCGCAGCCGCATCGCGCAAGTCCAACTCCACCCCGCCGGCCTCGGTTTTGTGAATCAGGCTGGGGGCCGAGAGCTTGAGCACCACCGGGAACCCCAGGCGGCCGGCCGCGGCCGTCGCCGCCTCGGGGCTCATGGCTGCGGCCCAGGGGGCCACCGTGATTCCCAGGGCTTCGATCACGGTGAGGGCCTGGGCCAGGGGGAGAAACCCCCCGGGGTGAGGGCCCGCCAGCGTCTCGGCGATGGCGGCGGCTTTTTGTAATTTTTGTAATGGGGGGGGCTCCGCCAGACTCAGGCTTTCTCTCCGGGCGGCCAGGTCGCGGCTCAGCGCCAGGGCCTGCACCGCGTCCTCGGGAAAATGAAAGACCGGCGCCCCCAGGGTGTCCCGGAGATAGTTCTCTTCGTCCAGGGTGCACAGCACAGTGATGACCAGGGGTTTTTTAGCTTCCCGGGCCAACTCCAGCATGCGCCGGGCCATTTTTCGGGCGGGTTCCCGTTCAAAATCGGCCACGGGCCCGTAATGGAACAGCACCCCATCCACCCCGGGGTCCCGGCACACCGCGGCCATGATGTCGGTGTAGAGAGTGAAATCAAAGACATCGCCCAAGTCAATGGGGTTGGTGGGGCGAATAACTCCGGCCCGGGAGCGGGCCTGGATGGACTGAACCAGCGTCTCGGACAGAGGCGGCAGGGTGAAGCCAAACTGGCGGCAGGCATAGGCGGTGACCACGGCCTCGCCGCCGCTGCGCGAGAAGACCACCACGCGGTTGCCTCGCAACGGGGGCTGGCCCACCAGCCGGGCGGCGTTCAGGAACTCGGACTGGGTTTTGACCCGGATAAGCCGGCTTTGGCGGCAGGCTGCCTCCAAGACCCGCTCATCGGTGGTCAGGGAGGCGGTGTGCGATTGGGCGATGGCGGCCGTCTCCGGCCCTACGTTGGCCAGATGCAGATAGATGGGCTTGGTGGCCCGGTTGGCGACCTTAAGGAGCCCCCGGCCATCCTGCATCCCTTCCAGGTAAACATAAATAGCCTCGGTGCCCGGATCCTCCAGAAGGTACTCCAAAACCTCGTTTTCGGCCACATCCAGTTTATTGCCCAGACTCAAAAACTTATTGAGGCCCAAGCCTTCCTTGGTCATCCAGGCCAACACATGGGTGGCCACCCCGCCGCTCTGGGCAATGATGGAGATGCGGCCCCGGTGAACGCGGGAGCCGATCTGGGCAAAAGGCAGGGCCAGGCCGATTTCCAGGTTGACCAGGCCCAGGCCATTGGGCCCTACCAGGCGCATGCCGTACTGTTTAAGGGCCACCCGCACTTCCTCTTCCAGGGTCCGTCCCGCCTCGTTCAACTCCGAGAAACCGGCAGATTCCACCACGACCCGGGAAATCCCCAGTTGGCCGCATTCCCGCACCAGGGCGGGGACGACCCGGGCCGGCGCCAGGATGGCCGCCAGGTCCACTTTTTCGGGAAGGTCGGCTAGCCCCGGGAAGATCGGCAAGCCAAAGGTGGCGCCGGGCCGGCGGCCCACCAGGAAGATTTTGCCCTGATACTGGAAGTGCAACAGATTGGCGACAATTCCTTGGGCCAGGTTGGCAGGATCTTCGGAGACTCCCACCACGGCCACACGGCGCGGATAGAAGAATTTTTGCATATCCAGCCTAAGTGAAGTATTTATATGGCTAATATTGAGTAACTATACCATGATGTCGAACCCCAAAAACCATCTAAATTGAGCTTGACCGGATATACAAGAGGGAAAGCGGCTGGTCGGGCCTGGAGGCCCGGGTGATTCAAGTCTGCGGCGGACGAAACGCCAAGGCCAGGCTCTCGGTGGCGGCCGTCTCCGGTTTGGCGTCGGCATCTTCGGAGGTTAGATATGGCGTATGAAAAGTGCATCGACGTGAGCGAGGTGATCTGGAAGGAGTTCGAGGACCGCGATCCCGGGGAAATCACCGGTCGCACCGGCGCTCTCTATCAGGCGGGGGTGTATCATCTGCCGTTTCTGGACCGGACCCTGCTCCTTTCGCCGGTTCGGCGGCAGGTGCAGATAGCCGGGGCGCCGGAGGCGGAGCCGGGATTTCGGCTGTGCCTCACGGCCTTGCAGTACCTGTTGCGCATCAACCCGGCGCTCCTGGGGCCGGGGATCAGTCCGCTGGAATTACCCGGCGGCGCCACTTTTTTCCGGGGGCACCACAGCCTGCCCAACGCTCCTCTGGAAGAGCGCTTCGGTGGGGATGCGGCCGGTTTTTTGGCCGCCGGGAAAAAACTGCACGGCGCGACCAGGCCCGCCGGCGATGCTGCGGTGGCGCTGGAAGTCTTTCCCGGCCTGGTGGCGGAAGTCATTTTATGGCAGGCGGACGATGAGTTCCCCGCCCAGGTTTCGTTTACCTTGCCGGCCCACCTGGACCGGTTTTGGTTCCTGGATGCGGTCTGGGGCTTGTTAAGCCTGCTGACCCAGGAATTGCTTCAGGCCGCGGCTGGGGAATAATCCTGATTTTGCTGGAAAAAACGATAATTCAGCGATATAATAATAACGATAAACCATAGTTTACCGTGAATAAACTGCAAGGGGCTCGGGAGAGTGGCAGTGCAAGACAGTGCGAGGGCAGGACCCGCCATGAATATTTCCCAGGCTGATTGCCGGGCGATTTTCGATGCGGTGAGCGATGCCATCCTGATCCACGATGTGGCGACCGGTGAGATACTGGAGGTCAACCGGGGGATGTGCGGGATGTTCGGTTACACCCCGGAGGAAGCCCGGCGACTCAAGGTGACGGCCTTGTGCGGCGGCGAGCCAGGGTCGCAACCGGAGACGGCTTTGAACTTGCTGGCCAAGGCTGCGGCCGGGAGTCCCCAGGTCTTTGAATGGCAGGCCCGGGATCGGGCCGGACGGGTTTTCTGGGTTGAAGTCCACCTGAAACCCATCCGCCTCAGAGGGCGAGACCGCGTCCTGGCAGTGCTCCGGGATATCGACCGGCGGAAACGGGCGGAAGAGGCGCTGCAGGAGAGCGAGGCCCGTTACCGCGTAGTCACGGAAGGGTCTTTGGCCGGGGTGTACATCATCCAGGACGGGGGCTTCGTTTATGTGAATCCCACCATGGCCCAGATTTTTGGCTATCAGCCTGAAGAAATGATTTCCGGGGCGGTGGAACCCCGAGACCTGATTCACCCCGAAGACCTCCCCCTGGTCCAGGAAAACATCCGCCGGCGGCTCTCCGGTGAACTGGAGGCGGCGCATTATACCTTCCGGGGTCTTAACCGAGACGGCGCCGTGATTCACTGCGAGTCTTTCGGGCGGGCGGTGGAATACCAGGGGCGGCCGGCCATCGTGGGCACCTTGCTGGACATCACCGAGCGCCAGATGGTCGAGGAGGCGCTGCGAGAGAGCGAGGCCAGCTACCGCATTGTCACCGAAGGGTCTTTGGGGGGAGTCTATTTGATTCAGGATGGCAAATTCCGCTACGTCAACCCGGTGTTGGCCCAGGCCTTCGGCTACACCTCCGATGAACTGATTGATCGTTTGGGCCCCTCGGACCTCGTAGATCCGGAAGATCGCGACCGCATCCTTGGGGTCGTTGAACGCCGCCTGGCCGGAGAAGGCGTGCCATCCCGCAGTAATTTTAAAGGCCTGTGCAAAGACGGATCGGTAATCCATGTTGAGACCTTGTCCCGCCAGGTGGAATACCACGGGCGCCCGGCGGTCATGGGCACCTTGCTGGACGCCACCGAGAGAAAACACGCCGAGGAGGCCCTCCGGGAGACCACCCACGCCTTGCAAACCCTGATCCAGGCGTCCCCCCTGGCCATTATCGCCCTGGACCTGAAAGGGCGGGTCATCAGCTGGAATCCGGCGGCGGAACGCATGTTTGGCTGGAGTCAAGCCGAGGTCATGGGGCGGCCCCTGCCGACTATCCCCCCAGGCCAGGAGCAGGCCTTCCAGGCGCAGCATCAACTCACGCTGCAGGGCATTCCCCTGCTGGGCCTGGAGCTGCGCCGGCAGCGGCGGGACGGTTCTCTCATCGACATCCGCTTGTCCACTGCGTCCCTCTATGATGGCGCCGGCGCCATGACCGGCATTATGGGCATCATTGAGGACATCACGGAACCCAAGCGGCTGGAGGAGAGGCTGCGGCAGGTCAGCCGCGCCCTCAAGGCCATCACCGAATGCCACCAGGCCTTGATTCGCGCCACCGATGAGAGGGAATTATTGAACGAGGTCTGCCGGATTATCGTGGAGGTGGGCGGTTATCGCATGGCCTGGGTGGGCTGTGCCGAGCATGATGCCCACAAATCGGTGCGTCCGGTGGCCCAAACCGGGTTCGATGCGGATTATGTGGAACAACTCAACCTCACCTGGGCGGATAAGGAGCGCGGTCGCGGTCCCACGGGTAAAGCCATCCGCCGGGGAAAACCGGTGATTTGCCGGGACACGCAAGTTGACCCCGGCTTTGCCTTCATGGCTGAGGAAGCGCGCATAAGAGGTTACGCTTCGGTTCTGGCGCTGCCGTTAAACGATTCTCACACCTTTGGGGCGCTGACCATCTATGCGGCGGACCCCAATACCTTTGACGATGAGGAGATCAACTTGCTTTTGGGCCTGGCCAACGATTTGGCCTATGGTATTGTGGCGTTGCGGGGCCGGGCCGAGCAGCGGCGGGTGGAGGAGGCCCTGAAGGAGTCGAAGCAGGAACTGCGGGGGCTCACGTCCCAACTCATGAGCATCCAGGAACAAGAGCGCCGGAGGGTCGCCAGGGAATTGCATGACGAACTGGGTCAGGCCCTGACGGTTCTGAAAATCAATCTGGTGGCCATTGAAGACAAGCTGGCGCCGGACCAGCAGCCCCTGAAGGTAAATTGTGAACACATGCTGTCCTATATCGATACGGTGATTGAAAATGTCCGCCGCCTGTCCTGGGACCTCAGCCCTTCGAGTTTGGAGGATCTGGGCCTGTCCGCGGCGCTGGGATATCTGGCCGAAGAGACCTGCCGTAATCATGATATGCAGTGTGCGGTGGTGATGGACGAAATCGATCATCTCTTTGCGCCTGAAATCCAAATCAACATTTATCGCATTTTTCAGGAATCCTTGACCAATGTGGTCAAACATGCCAGGGCCGGCCTGGTCTCGGTGAACATTACCCGAGAAGACGGCAAGGTCTCCTTTATGATCCGGGATAATGGCCGGGGGTTTAATTTAAATCAGATCATGTCCGGCAAAGTTGCCAAAAGAAGCCTGGGGTTGACCGCCATGAATGAAAGAGCTCTCATGGCCCGTGGCTCGCTCCAGATCTCGAGCCGGAGGGGCCAGGGCACCACCATTACGTTTTCTATTCCAATCGATAACCATGTGAAATGATTATGTATAAAATTATTTTGGCCGAAGATCACGTCCTGGTGCGCGAGGGGATTAAGAAAATCATTGAGGCCTTACCGGGACTGCAAGTCGTGGGAGAGGTGGGTGACGGTCCCCAACTGCTGGAACTTCTCAAAGGCCTGGCTGCTGATATGGTGATTCTCGATATCTCCATGCCTTCTCTCTCGGGGATAGAAGCCACTCGAGGGATTAAGAAGGCCTGCCCGGCCGTCAAGGTGCTGATTCTGACCATGCATAAAAAGCAAGAATACCTGAATAATGCCATATCGGCCGGAGTTGACGGCTATCTGTTAAAAGAGGACGCCCCCAAAGAACTCCTCAACGCCATCGACATGATCAGGCAAGGGATGACCTACGTGTCCCCGCTGCTTTCCAAAGACCTGGTAAACTTCTATGTCCAGGGCCGGCGCCAGGACGACGCCGCACCGTCCGATCCTCTCTCCCCCCGGGAAATCGAGATCATCAAAATGATCGCCGAGGGCAAATCGAGCAAAGAAATTGCGGCAATCCTGTTTCTCAGTTTTCGCACCATTCAGAATCATCGCACGAAAATTATGAAGAAATTAAACCTCAAGAAAAATACCGACCTGGTGCGATACGCCATCCGCAAAGGCTATACGGCCACTGCTGCTCCCTAAATTCTGCCGTAGTCCCCCTCTAACTGAATATAGCCATGGATCCAGCTCCAAAGGCGGGATAATGGGTACTTTACTCTATAAAAAAGAGCACTTTGCCCCATTTTCTTCTTGAAGGTAACTTTGGTATGGTGAAAATACGGGTAGTTTAAACAGTAACTTAATATTTTAAAGAAATGGGTGAATTATGGCACATCTGTACAAAAAACTGAAAAAAGGCCACGAGTATTTCTATATCCGGGAAACCCAGCGGGTCTATGGCAAGCCCACCACCATTAACCAGGTGTACCTGGGCACCGCCGATAAAGTCGAGGCGGCTTTGGGAAAAGGCGGGTTCTCCCCCAAAGAATTCGGGTCGGTTTTCGCCCTCAACGAACTCGATCGCGCCGTGGACCTGGCCGGAATGATTAATGAGATCCTGCCCCCCAAAAAACGGGTGCGGGGGCCTTCCCTGGGAGAACTGGTCTTCTATGCCGCCCTGAACCGGGCCATCGCCCCCACCAGTAAAAGACAACTGGCGAACTGGTACGAAACCACGGACATTCAGAGGATTCGTCCCCTGAGGCTGGAATCCTTGAACTCCCAAAATTTCTGGAACCACTGGGATCGGATCAGCGATTCAGACCTGGAAAAAATCAAGACGGCCTTCTTTAAAAAGATCCATACCCTCTTGCCGGCCCAGAAACACCGACTGATCATTGAGGCCGCGGATATCTCCGCTCCTCCCAAGCCGTCGGTCTTTGCCGGCATGCCCCAGCCGGATCAGGATTTCCTGGCGGAACACTTGGCCCAGCAGAAGATAGGATTGGCCCTGATTACCGAGTGGAGCCAGGGGATTCCTTTTTATTACCAGAGTTTTTCCGGCGGCGTGCCGGTCACCGGCTTCTATGATCACCTGGAACACCTCCTGGGGAAAGCCTCCAACCTGGGGGTGGGCATCGAAGATGTCACCCTGCTGATTAATCAAGAAATGGATGCCGCGCCCATTATCGAGAAAATCGATGCCAACGACGGCATGCATTTCATTGTCTCCTGCGCGCCTGACTTTGCCCCCGAGTTGACCGAAATCTCTTTGAAGGATTTCCGGCCCCTCCCGGGCAAACGCGGCGCCCAACTCTCCCCCGTCGCCAAGGAAGATGAGAAGATCCTGTTTTTTGAAACGCACGCACCCTTCTGGAACCGCCCCCGCCGGGTAGTCATCACCTTTGACCCCAAGAGCTTTCATAAGAGCTACCAGGACCTGGGCAAGAAAGCACAAAGAGTGCGCAAGGAGATGATGGCGTTGGCGCAGCGCTATGCCCAGGAAGCCAACCAGGAAAAAGCCGTGGAGGCCGTCAAAACTCACCTGGCGCAACTGTGCCTTCGCCTCAAAATCACTCCAGACCTTTTCCAGTTAAATTTCGTTCAGGAAAAAGGCCAGTTCCGCCTCGAGTTCCAGCTGGATCATCGCCAGATGGCCAGCGTCGTACGCCACTTCGGGAAGAATATCCTCATCACCGATCGCGAGGATTGGGCCGTGGAGGGGATTTATGACACCTGCGTGACCCGGGCCGTCCTGGGACCCGATTTGGGCGACGGCAAAGCCGCCAATGCCACCCGGCTTCACGGTAACGGCAAGGATCACCGCAGTCTGTTCCAAAAAGCGTTGCTGCCTTTATATCACTGGACCGATTCGAAAATCCGGGTTCACCTGTTTGTCTGCGTGGTGGCGCTCTCCTACCTCACCCTGCTCTGCCAGCGCATGGCTGCCGCGGGGCTCAAAATGAGCCCTAACGAGGCCATGGAGGAGTTGCGGGAATTGCGGACCGCCATTTACGCCAAGGACTCCGAAGGCAAACTGAAACGGGTGCTCGAGGAAGTCAATGACCAGCAGGCCGCCATCCTCAAAACCCTCGGATACGTGGTCGAGGATGGCAAACTCGCCGCCCTTTGATCTGAAGCGCTTGGAGCGAAACTGCCTGCCAGTCTAGCCGCTGGTTCAATCTCCGGTGGCCGGGGCCAGGACCCTGCCACCGGGGCCGTTTCACCTCCTGCCGTTACCTTCCCCGCCATCCGGATAGGATCCCGTTCTGGCGCCATTTACCGGTCCTCCTGGAACCCTGATTTTTTCCCAATTCCGCGTCCAAGAAAACCGGACCCACCTCACGGGGACCACCTTGACATCCATTCGGATTAATTTTAGACTCGCTTTGTTAAAGCCTATGAAACCCATCCCAATGGAAAATATCGAGGGGCAAGAGGGCGAAGCGTGGACCACGATTATCCGTCCGCAACATCCGTGGTACCAATTCGAGTTAGGAGAATTATGGAAATATCGTGATTTGATTCAGCTCTTCGTCCGGCGGGATATGATCGCCCAATACAAGCAGACAATTCTGGGCCCTCTGTGGTTCATCCTGCAACCGTTATTTACTACGCTGGTATTCACGGTAATATTCGGAAAAATTGCCAAGATTCCCACTGACGGTCTGCCGCAATTTCTGTTTTATCTTGCCGGGACTATCTGTTGGGGGTACTTTGCTGAATGCCTAAACCAGACGTCCCAGACTTTTTTGGCCAATGCCGGGATTTTCGGTAAAGTTTACTTCCCCCGGCTGACGGTTCCGATTTCCAAGGTTATTTCTTATATCTTCAAATTTATTATTCAGTTTGCCATGTTTGTCGTTTTTCTGGTCTACTATTACTGGCAGGGGGCGCCGGTGCACCCTAATCTCGGGGTGCTGGCTCTGCCGTTGATCGTCATCCAGATGGCCTTTCTGGGAATCGGCTGCGGGCTCATCGTCTCCTCCCTGACCACCAAGTACCGGGATCTGGTTCTGGTGGTGGGCTTCGGGGTCCAACTGTGGATGTTTGCCACCCCCGTGGTATATCCCCTTTCCCAGATTCCCGAGAAGTATCGGATTTTTTTTGCCCTCAATCCCATGACCTCCGTGGTGGAGGGCTTCCGGACAGCCTTCCTGGGATCCGGTTCCCTCAGCGCCCCGTACTACCTCTTGGGGGTGTTGATTACTCTGGTGATCTGTTTTGTCGGGATCGTGTTGTTCAACCGTATTGAAAAGACTTTCGTGGATACGATCTAAAGGACCGGGCCCTCAAATTTTATGGCCACCGCACTTCAGATAGAAAACTTGGCCAAAGAGTACCGGTTGGGCAGTATCGGCCACGGCGCTCTGTATATGGATCTCAAAAGCTGGTGGTGCCGCCTCAGAGGCAAAGAAGACCCCAACACTCCCTTATACACGGGAGTCAGAGGCAACGGCGGCGCCCGAACTTTCTGGGCCCTGAAGGGGGTGTCCCTTTCGGCCGAACAGGGTAAGGTCCTGGGGATCATCGGCCGCAACGGCGCGGGCAAATCCACGTTGCTGAAGATCATTTCCCGGATTACGGCCCCGACCATCGGGGAGGTCAAAATTAAAGGGCGGGTGGCCAGCCTGCTTGAGGTTGGCACCGGTTTTCACCCTGAGCTGACCGGCGCCGAAAATGTCTTTCTCAACGGCGCGATCCTGGGGATGACCAAGGCCGAGGTCAAGAGTAAGTTCGATGAAATCGTGGACTTCTCCGGCGTGGGCCGGTTCATCGGTACGCCGGTGAAACGGTATTCCAGCGGCATGTACGTCCGGTTGGCCTTCGCGGTGGGCGCCCATTTGGAGCCGGAAATCCTGTTGGTGGATGAAGTGCTGGCCGTGGGGGATGCCGGGTTTCAGAAGAAGTGCCTGGGCAAGATGGACGAGGTCAGCAGAGAGGGGCGCACCGTGTTGTTCGTGAGTCACAACCTCGACGCGGTCTCCACCCTGTGCGACCGGGTCATCTGGCTGGACGAAGGCCAGATCTTCCTTGACGGCCCCGCCCAGGAGGTGGCCCCCGCCTATCTGGACGCCATGCTCAAGCAGGGGACCGCTGACCGGGCCCCGGCCCGGCTTCAAGGCAAGATGTTTTATTTTAAAAAAATCCTCCCCGTGGACGCACAGGGCGAGTTCCTCCCCCAGGTCAAATCAGGAGGCCCTTTGACCCTGAAGCTGGATTACGTCTGCCGTCCGGAGGTCAAATCCGAAAATATCTGGATGACCGTAGTCTTCGGGAACAATCGGGTGAGCCAGGCTTTTTCCTGCCCCTTTGAATTTGCTGCGGCCGACAAAGCCGGGCTGCGGGAGGAGGGGAGTTTCACCCTGACGCTGCCCTTTTTGCCCCTGGTGCCGGGGGTGTATGAGGTCAGGTGCGCGGTCTTCATCAATGGATTAAAGGTGGACCGGTTCCCCACCCTCCTCCGGGTGGAGGAAAATGTCAACCTTCAGGAGAGCGACGCCAGCCAGGTCCCCCACCATAAACCTCTGGGACAGGACAATCTTTTTCTGGTGGACTACCGGTGGTCCCTTGACCAAGATCGCCAGGGGTGACGATGGAGTGCACCGCCCCGGTTTTGGGGAAAAAAATTTCGTGAACTCCCGCACTGGTGAGCGATGGATATCTCAAAAAAAATTGAAACAGCTTTGCGGGATTATTATACTGACTTTTACCGGGAAAAGTTGGGACTGGCGGATTGGGAATCCCGGGTGGACCTGCGTCTGCAGGAGGAGGAAACCTTCGGAGAGCCGATAGTCCGGAAGGTCGAGCTTTGGCTGGATTACCGGTTTCAAGGCAAAAAAGTCTTGGTGGTGGGGACCGGGACGGGCGCGGAAGCCATGGCCTTAAGCCGCCGAGAGGGCCTTATCTACGGTATTGACCCGAGTCCGGCAGCCCTTTCGATCCTCCGGTGGAAAGCGGGGCAGCACCGGCTCGATCCCGAGTCTTTCCTTTTAGCAAAAGCCGAGGCGATTCCCTTCCCGGATGATTTCTTCGATTTTGTCTTTTGTTATACCGTACTTGAACACGTCCAGGATGTAGAGCGCGCCATTGACGAGATGATCCGGGTCTGCCGCCCCAACGGGCTGGTATTTTTGGCCCTGCCTGAATACCGCTTTCCGTCCGAACCTCATTATAAAATTTGGTTGATTCCGTTTGTCCCCCGGTGGTTCCATGCCATCTATCTTAAAGCTCTTGGGCGCCCCACCGCATATTTGTGGACTCTAAATTTTTTGACCCGTCCCAAACTGGACCGTATGTTGTGGAAAAAAAATGTAACAACTATTCGAGTTAATGAGCCGTTTTTAAGACAGTGGAAGAAAATCAGTTACAAATATATTTTTTCGGTTATTTTTGCTGTTACGCCCCAGCAAAATATATTTTTGAGAAAAATGCCCAGTAATTAATATTAAGGGGAACAATAACACGCCTCATTTAGTTGCACCACACCTTAGGTGGCTAGCAGGAAAACCCTTTGCAACAACCGGCCTCGGAAACAGCTCGTACTGTTTGCAGTTTTCGGTTTGCTGTTGCAATCGCAGTTCATAGCCTTAAGTCGGCCTGGCCGGCGCGGCAATCAAGGCCAAGTCCGGCAAGTACAGGGCTGCACCCCGCAACCTTGACATCTCGGTTTAGCCCATGCTATAAAAAGCTGGCCAACGACAGAGGGATGTAACCCTTTCAGCATCTGGGAAAGGGATGCTGGGAAAAATTGTCGGTTCTTCCGGATCTTCCGTGGGTGGCTGGCCAAGGTCAAGATTTTCCTCTATCAGCGAGATCGCTCTCTTCGCCTCGGCATGGGGCATGCCAGTGTAAGCAGGCGAAGATTAGGGGATAGCTTTGATCCCTTTGGCTCCTGGATGTGGGTTTCGCTAACCTCTTCTATCCTCACGCACCCGGAGGGACCGTTATTTTTTGTTGTGAGTATAGGTTCGCAATAAGAGCGATGGTTATGCATATCAAATTTTGGTGGAAGACCCTGCTGTATCATTTTCTGCCCAGGGGTATTGGTTATTATAAAAAACTACACAATTATATTGATGATTCCTACGTACACGACCGGGACAAGCATCCGGTTAGACAGAAGCATCACGTGAAAAGCGGCTGGAAGGCCGAAGAGAATGGAGAATTTAAATATCGGGATTACCAATCTTACGAAGAGTACAGGACTCACCAAATACAAAAATTTTCCGAAATGCTCAAGATCCAGGGAGGTTTTTCCGGCCAGGAAATCTCCAGGTATAGATTAAAATTTTATAAAAGATTCAGCCAGTTGGATAAATATCTGCCGAAGACTGCCAGCATCCTCTGCGCCGGGGCGCGGCAGGGGACCGAAGTTGAGGTCTTCCACGATTTAGGTTTCAAACAGGCCTATGGCATTGATCTCAATCCCGGTCCGGACAACAAACTGGTCAGGGTAGGCGATTTTATGCGGTTGGAGAATGAGAGCAACTCACTGGACCTGGTCTATTCAAATTGCCTCGACCACGCCTTCAATCTGGATGGCTTCTTTTCGGAACAATTTCGGGTAGTAAAACCGTCCGGCTATGTCCTGCTGGATATCGGGTTAACTGGAGGAGGAGCTTTTGAAGCCGTAGAATGGGATTCGGAGCTTCCGGTTATATTGAAAATTCTTCAGTACTTTAAAAAGATTATCCGAGTCGAGAGAGAAACGGCGTGGATCTGGCTCCTCCTGCAGAAAAGTTGATTAGATCATTTCTCCAAGCCGCGGGGGATATTCTTGCCAGGTCGTTTACCAGTAGACCTGGTTGCAGCAAACCCAAGGAGGCTAACCAACTGATGGGGCCGACCGTTTCAGCTGGCCTCAGGAGCCGGGCTAACGAGCCGGTCTGCCCTAACGCTTGGGGGGACTCCCCGATCTTATGCCGCTGCCAAGACTCCGGTTCCCCTGTAGCGGCCGGCAGCGCGGCAGGGACGGCCTGAGGAACTTGATGGAAACAGTCATGAATCACGCCAGACTGGCGATTCCCCTGCACGGCAAAATGGCTGCCCGGAGTCTCCACACCGGCCTCTTTGCCAGCAGTCTCTTGGAACGCCGTATAGAACCCCTCTATTTCATCGGACCCCAATATAGCAACACCGGATTGCTGGACAATCACCGCTATTTCCTGCTGGACACCAGGTTTTATGACGTCTTCACGGACCGTCACAGGTGGTTGCAAAATCTTATGGAACTCAGGCAGTTTGCGGTGCGCACCGAAACCACCGACCTGAGGCTCCGCAATCAACTGGAGGGAACCCTGTTCGCCGCAGAAAATCTCTCCCAGTTGTGGCTCCGGGCCGCCAGGATGGATCTGCTCCGGCGCATACCCGGCTTGGGTGAGGCGGCCGTCTGGATTGAGTCCCTTTTTTATCGCACTTCGGTCCACACCGCGACCCTGAAGTCCCAGGATATCCGGGCCGCGCTGATTCCCGGCCTCGGCTCCGACGGCTTCCAGCAAGAGGGATTTTTTGCCCGGGAGGCCCAGGCGTTAAAGATTCCGGTGATCTCCACCATCTCCAACTACGACAACATCGTCAGCCGGGGCTTGCGGGGCTTCATGCCGGATCGCCTGGCGGTGTGGAGCCGGCTGATGGCCGATGAAGCCATCAAGTTCCAGGGGATTCCCGCGGCCAGGATTGAAATTACCGGCCCGGTGCAGTACGACCGTTACTTCTCTCCCATCCCGGTGAGCCGGGAGGGATTCTTGCACGCCAAAGGCCTGGACCCCGCCAAGCCCACCATTTTCTATGCCGCCGGGGTGGACGTGGTCTGTTATTTTGAAATTTTCCAGATCATCAAGGAGACCTTTCTGGATACCCGCCGGTGCAACCTGGCGTTCCGGGCCTACCCCCACCCTAAGGTCCTCAGTTCCCCCGAGTGGCTCTTTCTGGAAAACCAGATGCTGCAAACCGAAGGGGTCTATGTGAGCAACCCCCTCAGGTTCTCCAGCGACCTGCTGGAAGGGGAATTTTTTAAATCAGTTCTGCAGGGCGACGCTGAACAGGATGAACTGGCCTGCCTCTTCAAATACTCCGACGTCCTGGTGAACCATTTCTCCACCGTTAGCCTGGAAGCCTCCATCTGCGATCTGCCGGTGATTCACATCGGGTACGATTCTTATAATTTTAATCTCAAGGCCTGCTTCACCTCGGCCCACATGCGGCGGCATACCCACAACCGCCGGAAGCTGCGTCTCATGGCCGCCAAGATCGCCGAAACCCCGGCCCAGGTAGTGGAATATATTGAGTTGTATTTAAAAGACCGGAGCATCGACCAGGAACCGCGGCGGGCCTATGCCCTGTCGGAGATTGGCTACCTGGACGGCAAGGCAGGGGAACGCCTGGCGGAGCTGATCAGCACTGTGGTATCCAAATAGAGCGGTGGGAGATGCAGCCTGAAGGTCGTGCGCCGCGAGACCGAAGATGATAATGATGCGATTAGGCATTGCCCGCCATGGAAAAACCGGTTAATTTGGGGTAGGTTGAATCAGACAGCAATTTGATCAATCCCGAAACAAAAGACTACCAGAAACTACCGATTTAAAGTCAATAGTACCCAAGAGCACGCCCCATGGATCATGACCTCAGGAAAAAATATTTTGAAGAGCTTGAAAAAGAGCTCCAAGAATTGATCGACCCCGAAACCGGGTGGCTGAATTGGCGCTATGCCGAATTGATTCCTTGCCCGCTGTGTGGCGAAGCAACAAACTGCCATGAAAAATTATTTATAAAGAATGGCTACGCTTTTGTCCGCTGCATGCAATGCGGCCTGATTTTCACCAACCCCCAAGTGAAGACTGATTTTTTAAAGGAACTTTATGGCAAAAGCCGCGCCACGGATATCTGGGTGGAAATTCAAGAGTCTTCCCAGGAACAGGCCTGGAAAAAAGATTATTACTTAGAGAATATAAATCTTATTATTAAATATTGCCCAGGAAGAGTATGCCGGCTATTGGATATTGGCTGTTCGAGCGGCTATTTCCTGCAACTCGTGGAAAATTATTTTAATGACAAAATAAAAGCCGTCGGGATTGAACTGAATGAAAAGGCGGTGTCCTATGCCCTCTCCAAAGGACTGCAGGTCAGGAAATGCCTCCTGGAGGATTTACCGAAGGAGGAAAAATATGATATTTTTACGTTGTTTGGGCTAATTGAGCATTTACCCAGCCCCAAGCCTTTTTTGGAGCAAATCAAAGAACATGCCAACCCCGGTGCCGTCATTCTGGTTATTGTTCCCAACGCGTATTCCCTGTACCATCTTTTTCTCCAGCAAAAAAGTGTCAGTTTTGATGGAAGAAACCATTTATTATATTTTTCTGAAGATACTATTAAAAAGTTATTTAGGGATACGGGTCATGAAGTACTTTATTTTGACACAATATTGACCGGCCTTGATAATATTAAACGTACCATGCAGTGGTATGATCCTTATGATGTTTCTATAAAGACAGAAAAATATATCCCGTTGTCGATGATTACCATGTTAAATGAAGATTATATTTATCAAAATAATTTAGGCTTAAGACTGAGGCTTTTGGCAAGAATAGCTGGATAAGGATTCTAATTTTTGTTGCCGGTGCCGCCATGCTTTTTAACCCCAGCTTCACCATAGCCGGTCACCCGGTGGGCGCCGGAGCCCCGGTGTTCATTATTGCCGAGGGGGGGGTCAATCATTTCGGTGACCCCAACAAGGCCCTGGCTTTGGTGGACCTGGCAGCCAGGGCCGGGGCGGACGCTTTTAAAACCCAGGTGTTTTCCACCGACCGCCTGGTCTCCCGCCGCCTTCCCGGCTGGCGGGAGAGACTCCGTTCCAAAGAGGTCACCTTTGATTTCCTTGGCCGGATGAAAGAGCGGTGCGACCAGCGGGGTCTCATCTTCCTGTGCACCGCCCATGAAGAATCCACCCTGCCCTGGCTGGACGCCCTGGAGGCGCCGGCCTTTAAAATCGGCTCGGGTGAGCGGGACAATGTTCCCTATTTGCAGAAAATCGCCAGCCGAGGTAAGCCCGTGATTCTTTCCACGGGCATGCATGACTTGGAAATGGTCAAAGCCACCCTTAAGATCTTTGCCGAGGCCGGCTGTCGGGATCTGGCCCTGCTTCACTGCGTCAGCAGCTATCCCACCCCCTATGCCGAGGTCAATTTGCGGGCCATTAAGGCTTTGCAAGAGGTTTTCCCCGGCCCGGTGGGATATTCGGACCACACGGACGGCCACCATGCGGTGCTGGCCGCGGTGGCCCTGGGGGCGACCATCGTGGAGAAGCATATCACCCTTGATTTTAACGTGCCCGACGCCCAGGACTGGAAGGTCTCGGCAGGCCCCAAGGATTTCCCGACTCTAGTGCGCCACCTGCGGGAAGTGGAAGCGGCCCTGGGGAGCGGGGTCAAAACGGTGCAACCCTGCGAGGCTGCGGCCCTGACCTGGGCCCTCAAAAGCCTGGTGGCCGCCCGGGACTTGCCCGCCGGCACGGTACTGGAAGAAAACATGCTCATCGCCAAGCGAGCCGGAGCCGGCCTGGCCCCCGTGCAGCTGCCCAAAATCCTGGGGCGGAAGCTGAGTCTGGACCTCAGCGAAGACCAGCCCCTGGAATGGGATCATCTGGCCTCATGACCACGCGACATATAGCGGTGCTGACCGGAAAGCGGGGAGGCTATGGGGCTATGAAGCCCATGCTCAAGCTGATCGACGCTGATCCGGCCCTCAAGCTTTCCCTGATTGTCACCGACCAGCACACTAACCCCAACTTTGGGGCCACCATGGTGGAAGTGGAAAAAGACTTTAAGATAGTTGCGGCCGTGGACATGGAGCAGCGGGACGGCAGAGGCCAGGCCAGGGCCCAGGCCATCGGAGTGTGCGTGACCAAAATGGCGGAAGTTCTGGCGGACTTGCAGCCTGACATCCTGTTGTTATATGGCGACCGGGGCGAAGTCATTGGCACGGCCATCGCCGCTCTTCACCTGGGGATTCCCATTGCTCATCTCCAGGGGGGTGACATCTCGGGGAACATCGACGAATTGATCCGCCACGCGGTGACCAAACTTTCCCACCTCCATTTCGCCTCCAACCTGGAAAGCGCCACTCGCATACTGAAGTTGGGGGAAGAGCCCTGGCGGGTTTACGTGGTGGGGGACAATCACATTGATCAAATCATCGCTCGAGATTATACTGACGAGGAAACTCTCAGACAACGATACGCTATCGGTCCATTGGAGAAGCCCATCATCGTCCTGCAGCACCCGGAAACCACCCGGAAGCGGGATAACTATGCCGACATGCAGGGCACGCTGGAGGCGGTTCTGTCCCTGGGACGGCGCACCCTCATCATTTACCCTTGCTCAGATCAGGGCTACGAGGAGGTCGTCAGAGCCATCGAAATGGGGCGCGGCTTGCCAGGGGTGTCCATCCACCACAACATCGAGGCTGAGGACTTCTGGGGGTTGCTGTCCATGGCCGCGGTGCTCGTGGGAAATTCCTCCGCCGGCCTCATTGAAACCCCTTATCTCCACATCCCTGCCATTAACCTGGGGAAACGACAAAAGGGGCGACGCCGGGCCGAGAACGTCATTTCCTCCGAATTCGGTAAGGAGGCGGTGGCCGCCTGCCTGGAAAAAGCCCTTAACGACCCGGAATTTGCCCGAAGTGTGCAACAGTGCAGCCAACCCTTCGGCGACGGGCAGGCGTACAAGCGGATTGTCGCAGTTTTAAAAACCATTTCCCTGGATGAAAAACTTCTGAACAAGGGAATTACCTATTGATATGGGTCCCCTCACTGCCCTGTATTACCGCATCTTGCAGTATCAGCCCGAGAACCTCAAGTTTCTTCACGAACATTTCCGGGTCATCGAGATCGCGAATCCTGATGCGGACAGGGAAGAAATTCTGGCAGCGGTTGACCTTGGTTTCGCCCCCCTGGGATATTATTTCGGCCGGGCCAAGATGGAGCTTTGTCCACGGCTGAGGGCCATCGCCACCAATACCACCGGGGTGCCCCACATCGATGTCAAAGAGGCCGCGGCCCGAAATATCAAAGTCTTTTCCCTTGAGAAGGAAGTTGAATTCCTGGGGACGATCACACCCACGGCCGAGCATACCTGGGGGTTGTTGCTGGCCCTGATGCGCCGGAGTCCCTGGGCTCACGCCGCGGTTCTGCAGGGGCAGTGGAATCGCCGTCCCTTCGGGGCCCCCCGGATGCTGTCCCGCATGACCCTGGGGCTGATCGGCTGCGGCAGATTGGGCCGTATGGTGGGTCGCTACGGGCTGGCCTTCGGCATGAAGGTGGCGTTCTTCGACCCTTATGTGGAGGGCTGTCCCCCCGGCTTTGAGAGTTTGGGGACTGCGGAACAATTGGTGGCCGCCTCCGACGTGGTGAGTTTGCATGCTCCTGCCAATGAGAGCACCTACAAAATGCTTAACCGGGACCTTTTAGAAAAATTCAAGGTCGGCAGCTACTTGGTCAACACGGCCCGGGGAGAGTTGGTGGACGAAGTAGCCTTGCTGGAGATGCTGCAGACTGGACGCCTAGCGGGGGCTGCCCTGGACGTCCTGGACGGCGAGTTTGTTCCCGGCTTCCAGGTGTCGTCCCATCCCCTGGTGGCTTATGCGAAGGCACACGACAATTTGCTCCTGACCCCGCACATCGGCGGCTCCACCATTGACGCCTGGCGGGAAACGGAAAGGCGGGTCATCGAACTGGCCTATGCCTATCTCTGTGAAGAAAAATGCTCATGATCATACCCGGCGCGATCTGGGGTTTCATCCCCGCCCGGGGAGGCTCGAAAAGCATACCCCTGAAGAACCTCGCCCGGTTCGGGGAGCGTCCGCTCCTGGACTATTGCCTCCTGGCTGCCAGGGCGTGGGGGGGCTTTGCCCGGCTCTTCTGCAGCACCGATTCCCCGGAGATTGCCGCCAGGGCGCGCCGGTTTGAGACGGAAGTCTACCCCCGCCCAGCCAGCCTGGCGGAAGACGCCACCCCGATTTACGGCGTCGTGGCCCATTTCCTCCGGGACCTGGAAGCGCGGGAAGGCAGAGTAGCGGAGGTCATCGCCCTGCTCCAACCCACCTCACCCTTCGTATTGGCGGACCACATAGATCAGTGCGTCAAGAGCCTCCTGGCAGACGACTCGGCCGGCTCGGCCCAGACCATCGTCGCCTGCCCCCACAACGCCCACGCCTATAACCAGCGCCTCGTGGTGGACGGCAAAGTCAGATTTCGGTTTCCCGAAGAACGACGTCTGGCCTATAATAAGCAGACCAAGCCGCCCCACTATCTGTTTGGCAACTTGTTGGTTTTTCGCAGCGCACAAGCCCTGGCCCAGGGCAGTCTCTTCCCGGAGCCTTCCCTGGCGGTCCCCATTAGCCATCCGTATGAGTTTGATGCGGACAGTCCGGAAGATTTTCGCCTGGGGAGTTTGATCTTGGCTCATGGCCTCGTGGACCTGCCTCATCTGCGGCAAGCCGAACTTTAATGCGCAAGGAGCGCCAATAATGCGGATTCTGGTTTTGGGGGGGGATGGTTACCTCGGGTGGCCCACGGCCATGCATTTCTCATCCGAGGGAGACGAGGTCATGGTGGTGGACAATTTCTCCAAGCGACAGATAGAGCTGAATTTCGGCATCGAACCGCTGGATTCCATCGCCACCTTACACCGCCGGGTGGCCTTGTGGAAGGAAGTTACGGGCCGGAAAATCCACCTGCACGTGGGTGATCTCCTCAACCACCGTTTCATCTACAAGGTTTTGGAGGAGTTCGAGCCGGAGGCCATCCTCCATTACGCCGAACAGCCTTCCGCCCCCTATTCCATGTGGACCCGGGAATATGCGGTGTACACCCAGCATAATAACGTGATCGGCACCCTGAACCTGCTTTTTGCCATCAAGCGGCACTGCCCCGAGGCCCACCTGGTTAAATTGGGAACCATGGGGGAACACGGCCGTCTCGCCATTGACCGCAACGAGGGCTACAGCATCAACCGGCCGAGCGGTCGGACCGATGGGGTGTCTTACCCTCAGTCGCCGGGAAGCTTTTATCACCTTTCGAAGATCCACGATGCTTATAATATCAATTTCACCTGCCAGAACTGGGGGCTCCGGGCCACCGACCTGGCCCAGGGGGTGGTCTACGGCTTCGAGACGGACCACACCCGGCTCCACCCGGAATTGCGGACCAGTTTTCACTACGATGACATCTTCGGCACGGTCATCAACCGCTTCTTAGTCCAGGCCGTGGCAGGCTCTCCCCTGACGGTTTATGGCCAGGGCCAAAAACCGCGCAGCTTTCTCAACCTCCTGGACACCATCAAGTTCGTGGAACTGGCCGTGGAGAATCCGCCCCGTCCGGGCGAGTTTCGCGTCTTCAATCAGTTTACCGAGGTCTTTACCGTGAACCAACTGGCGGAAATGGTGCGGGAGGCGGCCAGAACCAATGGCATCGAGGTCTCTATTCAGCACCTGGAAAATCCCCGTCACGAACCGGAAGAGCTACCATACCCCGTCAAACCTGCAAAGGTGTCGGAACTTGGCCTCAGTCCCCACCTCCTGTCTGCCGGCCTGATTACGCAGATGCTGGATTATATCGCCGGGGCCGCCGCTCGGATTAACCCCGAAGTTTTCCTGCCCCGCATCAAGTGGCGCCAGGATTCCAAGATGACCGTAATGGATTAGCTCTATTCGAACACACCTTGGCTTTAAGGAAAACCAGATGGAAGTTCCCCAGCCTCCTTATGATGTATGGGTCTGCGATCTGACCCATACCAAACAGACTGTTGCCAGCAATACCATCCCCCTGGCAATAGGATCAATAGCTTCCTATGCCAAAAAGCATTTAGGAGAATTGATCCATATTCGGTTGTTTAAGTATCCTGAAGAATTAATAAACAGTTTTCTTATCAAACCGCCGCATATTATAGGTTTCAGCAATTATGTCTGGAATCTTGATTTAAGTTACTCTATAGCCTCTCATATCAAGAAAATTTACCCAAATATTGTAGTGGTATTTGGAGGTCCGAATTATCCAAACAACGTTATCGGACAGGAATCATTTTTAAAGCAAAGGAACAATATTGATTTTTATGTTTATCGAGAGGGGGAAGCATGGTTTTTATCATTATTAAAAGCTTTGCTGGCTAATAAATTAAATATCGAAAAAACCAAACTATCAAGTTTGCATAATTGCCATTTTTTAATTAATGGTGATTTTCAGTTCCAGAACAGTAATGCGCGCATTGAACTTGACGAGGTTCCTTCTCCCTATACCACCGGCCTTCTCGATGGATTTTTCGACGGCCAATTAATGCCGTTGATTCAAACAAACCGTGGTTGCCCTTTTTCATGCATATTTTGTTCAGAAAGCGATAAGTATTTTAATAAGGTGTCCTTTAGAAACCCCGATCACGTTGTAGAGGAACTTAAATATATTGCTCAACATATTAAAGGCAACAAAAATATGTTTATTGCGGATTCTAATTTTGGCATGTACCAGCAAGATCTGCTGATTTCTCAGGGTATTGCCAAGATCAAGGAAACCCATGGCTTTCCCGATTATATTCATGTGGCCACGGGGAAGAATGCCAAGGAACGGGTTTTGGAGGCGGCCAGAATTACCGGGGGTCTTTTTCGTCTTTCGGCCTCGGTGCAGTCAACGGACCCCGATGTTTTGAAAAACATCAAAAGACAGAATATCTCCCCTAAAACCATAATCGATCTGGCCAAAATGGCTACCGCAATTGGCAGCAATACTTATGCAGAAATCATACTTGCCTTGCCGGGAGACAACAAGAGATCTCATTTTAAGAGTATAGAAGACGTCATCAATGCAAATCTCAATTATATCAGGTGCTTCACACTTATGTTGCTGGAAGGAACTGAACTTGATTCAGAAGAAACGATATCCAGATATGGTTTGGTATCAAAATATAGAGTACTCCCCCGATGTTTTGGCGTTTATGAATTTGGCGGAACCAAATTGTTATCAGTTGAGACTGAAAAAGTATGTGTGGCTAACAATACCTTAACTTTTGAAGATTACCTGGAATGCCGGCTGTTTGCCTTGACAATAGAAATTTTTTACAACGACGGGATTTTATCGGAATTATTGTTATTCATGGCTAAATATGGCATCACACCTTATGAATTTCTTAAAATAGTTCACGACCTAAGAGATGGATTGCCGGAATTATTGTCAGGAGCATATAAAGATTTTCTAAAAGAAACCAGTGGAGAACTGTGGGAATCAGAAAATTTATTATTAGAATATGCCAAAGACGAGGCAATAATCCAAAAATATATAGACGGGGAACTTGGTAGTAACCTCATTTTTAAATACAAAGCCCTTTCTTTTATAAAATTTATGGGAGAAATTCATGAAGTAGGGCTTCAAGCAGCCAAAGATATAATAAGCGAAAAACAATTTTATGATAAAGATGAGATTTTAGTATTCTTAGATGAATTTATAACATATAGTCTTTATAAGAAAATAAATCTCTTGGAATGCGATCTTGTGTATGAAGATATGTTTCAATATGACTTGATTTCTGCAGAGTCGGGTGATCTTAACGGCAAACCGGCGGATTGGAAGCTGATCAAGCCAATTACTTTAAGATTTTATCATGATAATCAACAAAAAGAGGTCATTAACTTTCACCGACAAGAATTCGGTATGAGTATTGTGGGGATTGGCAGAATTTTATCGCGCCTTCATGTTAAAAAAATGTATCGGAAAGTGGCGGCAATTAAGGGCAATACTATCGAAAATCTTACTCACGCCACGACGGAGTCCCGCACCGTGACGGTTTAGAGGTGAAGCCATGCCAGATTTCTTTTGCGACCAGGTGGTGATGGTCACCGGCGCTTGCGGCTCCGTGGGCCAGGAACTGGTGGGGCAATTGCTGGGGCGGTTGCCGGCTCAGGTGCGCCTGTTCGACAACAATGAGAGCGGGCTGTTCTTGATGCACCAGCAGCTCTCCCCCCGGCACCCCCAGGTCCACGCCTTCCTGGGGGATGTGCGGGATGCCCAGAAGGTGGCCACCGTGGCCCGGGGATGTGACGTTATTTTGCACTGCGCCGCTTTCAAGCACGTATTTTTTTCCGAATACAACCCCTTCGAGGCGGTGCAGACCAATATTCTGGGAGTGAAGAACGTTATTGAGGCGGCCATCCGCCATAACGTCAAGCTGGTGATCTTTACCAGCAGCGACAAGGCGGTGAATCCCACCAGCGTCATGGGCACTTCCAAACTTATGGGGGAGCGTTTGATCACCGCGGCCAATGTCGTGCGGGCCAACTCCGCCCAACGCTTCTCCAGCGTCCGATTCGGCAACGTCCTGGGCTCCCGGGGGTCGGTCTTTGAGGTGTTCGCCCAGCAGATCAAAGCCGGCGGGCCGGTGACGGTGACGGACCCCAATATGACCCGGTTCATCATGTCGCTCGACCGCGCCGCCCTTCTGGTCCTTTCGAGCGCCGGGCTGGCCCGCGGCGGCGAAGTAATGGTTACCAAGATGGATGCCATCCGCATCCCGGATCTGGCCCGGGTGATGATCGACCTGCTGGCCCCCGCCTATGGCCACGACCCGGCTGCCGTAGAGATCAGCATCATCGGGGCCAAACCCGGGGAAAAGATCTATGAAGAGCTGGTGAGCCAGGATGAGACGGGGCGCGGCGTGGAACTGGCGGAACTTTACGTGGTGCTGCCGGCCTTCCGGGCCATCTACCACGAGATTGACTATCAATATCCCGGCGCGGCCACCGGCTCCCCCCTGACCCAACCCTATAATTCGGCCCAAACGGAGCCCCTGACCCCGGAGGAGCTGCGACAATTCCTCCTGGAACACCGGCTGCTGCCCCAGGAAGTCCTGCGGCGTTTCCCTGATTTAAAGGTCCGTTCATGCGCATCCTGATCCTGGGCGGAGACGGCTACCTGGGGTGGCCCACCGCCATGTACCTGTCCCGGCGGGGCCACGAAGTGGCGGTGGTGGACAATTATTTTAGGCGCCGGGCCTGCATCGAATTGAACCGGGAACCCCTGATAGCCCTGCCCAATCTGAACCGGCGGGCGACTCTATGGGAGCGGGTCAGCGGCCACCGCTTGACGGTGCACATCGGGGATGTCTGCGACTATCCCTTTCTCCTCCAGGTCTTCCGGGAGTTTGAGCCGGACGCGGTGGTGCATTACGCCGAACAGCCTGCCGCACCCTATTCCATGATGGGGCACCGCCAGGCCGTCTTCACTCTCACCAACAACCTGGTGTCCACCACCAACCTGATTTTTGCCGTCAAGGAGTGCAACCCGGCTTGCCACATCGTCAAGCTGGGAACCATGGGGGTGTATGGCACCCCCAATATCGACATTGAAGAAGGTTATCTGGAGGTGGAACATAAGGGACGGCGGCACCGGTTCCTCTATCCCAAGACCCCCGGCTCCCTCTATCATTTGACCAAGGCCCAGGACGGCGACCTCCTGTACTTTTATTGCCGCATGTGGCCCATCCGGGTCACCGATCTCAACCAGGGCCCGGTGTACGGCTTGACCACCGGGGAATCCGCCGAAGACGAGCGCCTGCTGCCCATGTTCAATTACGATGACGTCTTCGGCACTGTCCTCAACCGTTTCCTGGTGCAGGCGGTGGCCGGGGTCCCCCTGACGGTTTACGGCCAGGGCGGCCAGACCCGGGGCTACCTGAATATTCAGGACACCCTGGCCTGCGTGGAACTGGCCTTGCTGCACCCCCCGGCGCCGGGGGAATACCAGGTGTTCAACCAGTTTGTGGAGACCTTTTCGGTGAACGACCTGGCCCGGAAAGTTCAGGACGCCGGCCGGGCTCTGGACCTCAGGGTGGAGGTCCAGCACCTCCCCAACCCCCGGCGGGAAGCCGAGGAGCACTACTATAACCCGGCGCAGACTGGCCTCTTGTCCCTGGGGCTTAAACCCCACTATCTGGATGAAGCCACCCTCTGCAGGATGGTCCAACTGGTGCAAAAATATCGGGACCAGATTCAGCCTGAGTTGATTTTTCCTCAGGTTCGGTGGTAGTCTGGGTGAAGTGAACCGTACTTTTTGAACTAAATTTGTGCTATAATCTCAGTGATTCGGTCTCAAGAACTGCAATGTTGGGCTTGGCAAAGAAGTTCCCAAAACTATTTTTGGGTAAAGGCGGCCGGGTTGGCGTATAATTTCAGGCGAGAACCCCTTACCCGCGGCTGAAGGTGACCGAGCCAGCTTCATAGTCAACGCCAAGGCGGCATTTGCCAGACCCCGCGTCAGGTCAGGGCGCCCACCACATGACCCTGAAGCAAATTCCCCGATTCATCAAAGGGCTGTTAAAATCCAGCGGGCACAAAATTGCCTTGAGCTACAAGCCCAAGAGGTCGCCCTGGGGAGGCGGCAACCAGGTGCTGGAGCAACTGGTGGCCCATCTGCAGGACCGGGGGCATCGCGTCACCTTTCGCCTGGAGCCGGGGGTAACGGCCATTTTACTCGTCGACCCCCGTCCCGCAGACACCACCACGTTTGGCGTGTCGGAGATTAGCGCCTTCAAAGCCGCCCACCCCCAGGTGTTTTGCGTACACCGGATCAATGAATGTGATCTGCGGAAAAACACGGCTGAAATGGACGAGATCTTGCGCCGGGCCAACGTGGTGGCTGATTACACCGTATTTATCTCACATTGGCTGAGGGACTATTTTATCGCCCGCTGGTTTGACCCCCGATGGCCTCATGACGTGATCCAGAACGGCGCCGACCCAGAGTTGTTTTACCCGGCCCCGGCCCATGACTACCGGCCCGGCTCCCGGTTCAAAATCGTCACCCATCACTGGTCGGATAACTGGAACAAAGGCTTCCGGGTCTATCAGGAAGTGGACCGGCTCATTGCTTCCGGGGAGTTGGGGGACTGCGCCCTGATGGTGATTGGGCGCTGGCCCCAGGAGATCAAGTGGCAGGTCACGGCAACCCACCCCCCCACCCGGGGCCGGGCGCTGGCCCACCTGCTCAGGCAAAATCACGTCTATCTCACCGCTTCCCTCTGGGAGCCCTGCGGCATGCACCACGTAGAGGGGGCCCAGTGCGGTCTGCCCCTGGTGTATCACGAGGACGGCGGGGGCATCGTGGAATTTGGTCGGCGCTACGGGGTGAGTTTCCGGGATGATCCGGTACGCGCCCTGCGCCAGGCGCAACAACAATATGCTACTCTCCACCGGCAGGTATTGGCCCAGGCTCCCTCGGGCGTCAGGATGATCGCCGCATATGAAGCAGTGCTTACCGGAAAAATCCACCCGGCATCCCGGGGTGAACCGGACTTGGCCGCCGGTGAGGCTGGAGGGACATAAGCCGTGGCCGTCACCGGGAGAGAGGGCTTCCTAAACCCGGGCTGGCGGCGCCTCACCCTGGCGGGCCTGGGGCGAGGTTTCGCCTGGGGGGCGGGCGGCCGTGATCTTGTTTTTACTATACGCCTGGATAGCAACCGGTTATACTGATGGAAGGGCGCCGTTGAAACAAAATATGATAGTTGACATTCCTGAAGCCCTCATCCGCTCCCTGGACTATTCCCTGCGGCGCCATTTTATCGATCAATTTTATTTCCGGCAGGCGCCCCGGCTGTCCCCGGGGGGGCGGGTTCTGGACCTGGGCGGCAACAAAAGCCTGAAGCGGGGCCGCTTTGATCTGGGGCAGTATGATTTCCAGGCATGTTACGCCAATCTTTCCGCCGCCAAGCGCCCCGACGTCCAGGCCGACGCGGCCCTCTTGCCCTTCAAGAACAAGGTCTTCGACGCAGTCATTTGTGCGGAACTGCTGGAACACCTCCCGAGACCCAGGCAGGTGCTGAAGGAAGTCCACCGGGTGCTGAAGCCGGGGGGGACCCTGCTTATTTCGGCGCCCTTTCTTATTCCCATTCATGGCGACCCCGACGACTTCGGGCGCTATACCGATTCGTATTGGCGCACCACTCTGGACTCTCTGGGATTTCAGCAGATCGCCATCGAATTACAGGGGGGGTTTTTCAGCGTCCTGTCGGACATGCTCCGGGACCTGATGCTCCATTGGGGCACCCTGGCCTGGCCCCGGCGGGGCAGCCTTCGGGGGATGCTCCTCAGGCTGATCTTTTGGAGCCGCCGTCAAGCCCTGAAACGGGAAGGCAGCCCCCAGGCCCCCAAGGACGATTTTTACTACAAGTACACCACGGGGTTCGGCATCTTGGCCCTCAAGAAATAAGATTTCTCCTGACCTTGCCGGCTGAGAGCAGGGCATCAGCTGTGGGGGAGGTTTTGGCGATGCCCACCTATGGTTATAATTATAGATAAATAAAACTGGCGATAATATGGACCTTTATAATCAAGAAGAATCTATCCAATTCTACGAAAAGCGTTATGCTAAAGGCTATATGGATGAATGGGAACCCGCCAAAAAACAACGAGTTTGGGAAATTATCAAAGACTTGAACTTGCCGGATACCGGAGAGGCACTGGATTTTGGTTGCGGGACTGGAGTATTTACGGAGGTCATCAAAAAAGCGTTACCCCATTGGCGGGTTTACGGAACGGATATTAGTGCAACCGCCATAGACCGGGCCACAGAACGTCATACGGATTGTAATTTTTTTGTTCTTTCCGATAATAATTTTAAAAACAAGAAATTTGAATTTCTATTCACCCATCACGTATTAGAACATGTTTATAGTATCAATAATGTCATTGAAGAAATTGTTAATTTTATGAAACCATCTTCCAGTTGTTTACATATTTTGCCATGTGGCAATAGTGGCAGTTTCGAACATAAAATATGCTTATTGACTCGCAATGGGATCAATAAGGATTTAGAGGGTAGATTTTTCTTTGAAGATGAGGGACATGTTAGGAGATTAAATACAGAACAAATGAGTCTATTGTTAAAACACCATAATTTAATATTAAATAAAGAATATTATGCCCACCAATATTATGGGGCTATCAATTGGATTCTTAGTAACCGTGAGCATATAATGCGGATGACAAATCCGGTTGATGGTTTGAATTTAATTTCGAAATTTAAATTGTTAATATTAAGAGCTTGGTTGATTTTAATTTACATATTAATACGTCCAGCAAATTATGTTAAAAAATTCAAAGAAAGAACGAAGGTTGGAATTAAACAATATATATTTTTGAGCATTGGAATATTTTTGTATCCCCTCTCGGCACTAGTTTATAATTATATAAAAGATAAATCTGAACAGGAATGGAGATTAAAAAAAACTTATAGGAACGGCAGTGAGATGTATCTTTATTATAAGCGAATTCAAAAATAGCACTGTCCTTGCAAATACAAATTTTATAGCTTGGCAAAGAAGGGGAAAATTAATAACCACGGGATTGCCTGATTCCGAAAAAATTGCCGGTTGTTAACCGCCAATTCATCGTCGGCTGATCGGGGTTTTTAACTGGGTTGGCCTTGAAAGCCGAGGTACAACCCCAGGCTCCTCGCAAACGCCTTGCCAGGTGCGGGGGGAAGAAGTCGCAAGGGTGGGCCGACCTCTGGATGTATTCGCGGAATGGAAAAGAAGACGACATTTCTCCGGAGCCGAACCCTCTCCCATTGGAGGAGAGGAGTTAAAGATGATGGTTCCGTAAAAAGTAAGAATTTTCAAAAAACCTGGTTGTAACTCATTGATTTTATTGAAAGCTAATTCCATAAATAGAGCCTTTTCTGACTTTTTACGAATCCATCAAAGATGGGACTTTCTTAATGCCCCCATTTAGAGCAGGGACCCTATGACCAAGAGACGAGCGCTCATTACCGGGATCACCGGCCAGGACGGCTCCTACCTGGCGGAACTCCTCCTGGAGAAAGATTACGAAGTCCACGGCCTGATCCGGCGCATCGCCCTGGAGGACCCGGAGCACCGACTGTGGCGCATCAAACATATTCTGGACCGACTGGTATTGCATGCCGCTTCCATGGAAAGCTATCCCAGCATCTTCAAGGTGGTGGATGCGGTGAAACCCCACGAGTGCTATCATCTGGCGGCCCAAAGCTTTGTGAGTTATTCCTTCGAAGACGAATTTTCCACGATTAACACCAACATCAACGGCACCCATTTTGTCCTGTCGGCCCTGAAGGAAGCGGCGCCCCTTTGTCGGTTCTATTTTGCCGGCTCCAGCGAGATGTTCGGTAATGCCACCGAGACGCCCCAGAACGAATCAACCGCCTTCAATCCCAGGTCGCCCTATGGGATTTCAAAGGTCGCAGGCTTGCACCTGACCCGCAATTATCGCAGCAACTACAATCTCCATGCCTCTGCGGGGATCCTGTTCAATCACGAAAGCCCCCGCCGGGGCTTCGAGTTTGTGACCCGAAAGATCACCAACGGGGTGGCCAGGATTAAATGCGGCGAGGCCAAAGAATTGCGCCTGGGTAACCTGGATGCCAGGAGAGACTGGGGGTTCGCGGGTGATTACGTCCAGGCCATGCGCCTCATGCTGCAGCAGGACGCCCCCGGCGACTATGTGGTTGCCACCGGCCAGGAACACTCGGTGAGAGATTTTGCCGAAGCGGCCTTCCGGGTGGCGGGCCTGAACTGGCAGGATTACGTGGTCACCGACGAGCGGTTTTTCCGGCCCACGGAGATCTATGTTCTGCGGGGCGATTACACCAGGGCCGCCAGGGTCCTGGGATGGAGGCCCACCGTGAGTTTCGACGAATTGGTGGAGATGATGGTTGCAAATGATCTGCAACTCGTCAAACAGAAACAAAGGAAATAATCAGCCTTTATTTTCTGGGTTCAAGAGATGAATTTTCGGACATCGGCCCCTTTCCTCTTATTCCTGTGGTTCTCACTTCATTCATCTTCCGGGTTTGGGCCCAATTCCCCTTACCGTTTGGGCCGGTAGAGAAAGCGCCATGACCAAAGAAAAGCATGACACGCTGGAGCCGATTGAACAATACGTCAGGTCAATGCCATTTTATAAGAAAATTATCTTTGCGCTGGTACCATTAGCGATTCTGTTAATTTTATTGGAAACCGGAGCCCGCCTGGTCTATTACCAGGTGCATGGAAACCATAAGTCCGCCCTGGTGGCGGCTTTTCACAAGCTCCAGAACAAGGTGGCCCTGGCCGTTTCCACAAAAAAAGTGGAGGTTGTGGAGAACCGCCTCCCCAAGGGCGCCAAGGGCGCGTTGTTCAACCCGGAAGGGGCTGAGTTGCTGGCCTATTTCCAGGGACAGTATGAAAAAAGCTTTGCGGAACTGGTGGAGGAAACGGGCAAGCTGGGCTCCAGGCTGATAGTTCTGTACCCTCCTTCGAACTTTAGCAAGGACCCCCGCAGCCGCGATCTCTGCCAGTCGTTTTTTAAGGGTTTGGCTGGCAAGTACCGGGTTGATTTTGCGGATGTAACGGCGGCGTTCGCCAGATACCCGGCTGAGACCGTGACTTTATTGCCCCAGAACGGCCACCTGTCGCGGTTCGGCAACCAGGTGGTGGTGGAAGAGCTTGCCAAATATATCCAGGGGAATGCCAGCCGCCGGAGGGTGGCTGCCTTTAGTACCCGGCCCCCGCTCCTGGGGGATTTACTGGCTCGTGAGAATAAAATCTGGCTGTTTGCCCCGGAGATGCCTTACCGGGTGGTGGTTAACTCCCAGGGGTTGAGGATGGATCGTGACCTGCAATTCCCGAAAACGAAACCGCGCATTTTGTGCCTGGGGGACTCCTTCACCTTCGGGCCTTATCTGGCCAACCACGATACCTATCCGGGGTTGTTGCAGCAGAAATATCCGGACAAAGAAGTTATCAACGCCGGAATTTGCGGTTACACTATTGCCGACGAGGTCTCGCTCTTGAAACAACGGGCCAAATATTGTGAACCGGATATAATTATTCTCCAAGTGCTGGATAATGATTTGATGGATTTCTTTTATTTCAGGAGGCAAGTCTTCGCCAGGGACAGGCAGGATTTTAAGCCGACCCCCCAGGAAGAAGAATACCTTGCCAGGTTACGGGCCCTGGAGTCGAAGCCGGCCCAGGCATCGCGTCCGCAATAATTGCATGCTTTTGGGGTGGACGGTTAATTGATTCCCTTTGGCCATTTAATCAAACGGGTTGGGCGTCAAACGGTAAATGCCGCGTGTCGCTCCATTTCCCGGACCTGGCGGCCCTATTCCCGGTTAATGCTGGTGGACGACTCCCCCATCTGGGTGCTGGCCTGGGAAATGCGGGAGTTGGCCTCCCTGGCCAGGAGAATGGGAGTGAAGCTGGCCTCCCCCGGTTGGATTGATCTGGCCCCACGGCAGGTCCTGTTTTTCGCCAGTCATTTTAGCTTGCTCCTGGCGGAATCCTGGCCCCGGAACCACCTGGTGGGCGCCGCCTATTTCCACGGCAGACCCGGCAACGGCGTCCCGGAGTTTGACGCGAGCTATGAGAGATTATGCCGGGAACATTCACGTATTCAGCGAATTCAAGTTTCCCATACGGAGATGCGGGACCTGATTTTGAGTTCCGGCATCGCGCCCGAAAAAGTTTTTATGATTCCCATCGGCATTAATCTGTCCTTCTTCCAGGTTCAGACCCCGGAGTCCCGCCGGCAGGCCCGGGCCCGGCTGGGCATCCCCGAGTCCGCAGTGGTGGTGGGCTCTTTTCAAAAAGACGGGGTTGGCTGGGGCGAAGGCCTGGAGCCTAAACTGGTCAAGGGCCCGGATATTTTCTTGAAAGCCGTTGATTGCCTTAAACCGCGGATACCGGAGATTTTCGTGCTGTTGTCCGGTCCGGCCCGGGGGTACGTGAAGGCGGGTTTAGAAAGCCTCCGGGTGCCTTACAAGCACCTCTACCTGGATTCGTATCCGGAGGTGGGGCGACTGTTCCAGGCCCTGGACGCCTACATTGTTTCTTCCCGTCAGGAAGGCGGGCCCAAGGCGGTGTTGGAGTCCATGGCCAGCGGGGTGCCCCTGGTGACCACCAGGGTGGGACAGGCCATGGACCTGGTGCGCCACGACCGGAACGGCTGGATGGTGGAGTCGGAGGATTACGAGGGCCTGGCCCACTGGACCGAGTATGCGGTGAGCCAGCCAAGCCGCGCCGCCGAAGCGGTAGCCAGAGGCCTCCTGACCGCCCAAGCCAACACCTATGATTCCCAGTTTCCCCAGTGGCTTGATTTCATGAAGGGGTTCGTAAATTTCGACCAGGGGCATTCCGGCTAAACTCCCTTGAACAGGCGCCATGGGTTTTAAGCAAGTTCTAAAGCACATCCTGCCGGGACCGGTTATCGGTCTCCTCCAGCTGGCCCTGGCCCCGGTCCGGCGGCTGCAGAAGCGGGTCAACCAGTGGCTCATTCTGGTAAGCGGCATGCCGGGAGCGGGGAAAATCCGCGTCTCCTTCGGACATTCCCGGATGCCTGGGTCGCAGAAAATCGTATCGGGCGGCATGGTAAAATTTGTGACGCTGCAGCAGATTTTTCCCCATGCTCCCCGGCGGTTCAACATCCTGTACCTGGGCAGCAGCTCCCTCCCGGCAGACCTGCCCCAGGTTCTGGGGATGGCCAGGAGAAAGAAGGCCCGACTAGTCCTGAATCAGAACGGCGTGGGTTATCCGGCCTGGGCCGCAGCTGATTGGGAAACCGTGAATGCGCCCATGAAGCTGGTGCTCCATGAGGCAGAGTATGTTTTTTACCAGAGCCAATTCTGCAAGCTGAGCGCGGACCGCTTTCTGGGGGAAAGAGGCGGGGCCTGGGAGATTTTGTACAACCCCGTGGACACCGGCTATTTTCGCCCCGCCCCCGCGTTCCCTGCCGGCGGCCTGGTGCTGTTGAGTGTGGGGACGGCTATGGACCGCTATCGGTTCGAGTCGGCCTTGCGCACCCTGGCGGAATTGGTCCGCCGGGGGGTGGATGTTAGGCTCGTCGTGGCCGGCGGATTGGCCTGGAACGACGATCGCGCCGGGCTGGAAGCAGAGGTTCGGGGATTGGTGGAGGCACTGGGGGTTGCCCATCGGCTGGACCTGCTGCCCCCATACTCCCGGGCCGAAGCCCCCGCCATCTTTCATCGGGCTCATCTGTTGTTGCACACGAAGGTATATGATCCCTGCCCCATGGTAGTCCTGGAGGCCATGGCTTGCGGCTTGCCGGTGGTTTATGCCGGCAGCGGCGGGGTGCCGGAGTTGGTGGGCGAGGACGCCGGCATCGGGGTGCCGGACAAGGCCAGCTGGGATCGGATTCTGCCCCCCGATCCGGTGAAACTGGCGGACGCGGTGGATCAGGTGGCGCAGGGATTGCGGCAGCGCTCCCGGGCGGCCCGGGAGCGAGCGGTGGAGAAATTCGATTTGCAACCATGGCTGATCCGGCATCGGGAAATCTTCGCGCGTCTCGTATCATAAAAGGAATCCAATGAGCCAAAGTGTTATGATCCATAATTGGTATGGTATGAAACGAGGCATATCTTAAATCTGGGTGTTTTAAGTCCCCCTTTATTAAAGGGGGATTTAGGGGGAGTATTAAGCACTTATTTAATCCCCCCCTTACCCCCCTTTAGAGAAGGGGGGAGAAAAAGCCTGGATTAAATTGCCATAATTAATTATGAAGCGTCCCAATAATCCCTTGAAGCCCTGGCGAGCCCTCCGCACCGGGGCCCGAATCGGTCTGGAAAGGCTGGTCAGCCGGATTCCCGAGGCCATCTGGTTGCGGTTTCTTAAACTGAGATGGGCAGGACTTTCGGCCTATGGGGCGGAGGCGGCCTTGCGGGCTCTGCTGACTGAAGAAAAAGCCTTAGCCGGTTGTATCGACCAGGAAGCGATCCGCTACGATCACGGCATTCACGCCAAGCATCGCCTTACCCGGTATCATGATTTTTTCGTCCACCGGATTTTCCCGGACGAGAGGGTTTTGGATGTCGGCTGCGGGAATGGTGCGGTAGCCTATGATGTGGCGGACAGAGCCAAGGCCCGAGTGGTGGGTATTGATCTGGACCCGGTCTATATCGCCCAGGCCCGGGAGCGGTTTTCCCATCCCCGGGTGGAGTACCTCTTGGGCGATGCGCTGATCTGTCTGCCTCCGGAGGGCTTTGACGTGGTGATTCTCTCCAACGTCCTGGAACACCTGGCGGAACGGCCCGAGTTCCTGAAAAAGCTCATGGCCGCGGCGCGCCCCTCGCGCCTGCTGATTCGCGTCCCGCTGTTTGAGCGGGCCTGGCAGGTGCCGCTGCGCCGGGAACTGGGGCTCGAATGGCGCTCCGATGCAACCCATGAGACGGAATATACCTGGGAGACCTTCACTGAGGAAATGACGGCCAGCAATCTGGTGATCAGCCATGTGGAAATCCGCTGGGGAGAAATTTGGGCGGAAGTGAAAGGACCATGAACGAAACCGGATACCCCAAAGAGCAGTTCCCACAAAATCCTCAGCTAAGTGTAGTCATGAGCGTTTTCAATGGCGAACCTTATCTGCGGGAGGCGGTGGATAGCGTTCTGAACCAGACTTTCGAGGATTTTGAGTTCGTCATCGTGGATGACTGCTCTACGGATACGAGTGTTAAGACCTTGGAGAGTTATGATGATCCTCGCATCGTGCTCCTTTATAATCCTACCAACATCGGGTTGACCAGGTCTCTCAACCGCGCCTTGAGCGTGTGCCGGGGGGAAATCATCGCCCGTCAAGATCAGGACGACGTGTCGATGCCGTCAAGGTTTAACGATCAGTTGCAGCATTTGGCCCGGCATCCTGAGATCGGGGTTTTGGGTACCCAGATGGAGGTGATGGATGAACGGGGGGAATTTTTAGAGAGATATGAGTTGCCCGTCTCCCATGCCATGATCGCCTGGCAATTATTTTTTGGGCGGTCTCTGGCCCACCCCACGGTCATGATGCGCCGGACCTGGATCGAAAAAGCGGGAGGGTACGATGTATCCTTTCCGTATATTGAGGATTTTGAACTGTGGACCCGGCTGGTTGCGCTAACCAGAATTGAAAACCTGAGCAGCGCTCCCTATAAATACCGGCGCCGGTCCGATTCTATCAGCAGCACGAAAGCCGATGAACAGCTCTGCAATATTATTTCAGCCAGACGGGTGTTCGCCGCGCGTCTCTTAGAATCGGAGCCTCCCCGTCATCTCTTGGAATGGCTTCACTACTCGCAACTCCCAGAAAATCAACTGACCCCAGAGCAAAGAATTAAAGTAATCTCTTTTATTCTGAGCCTCAAACCGGCGATGCAGGAGAAGGGGATCATCAAGGCGGACGAGGCCGGCGAAATTGATGCCGATATGCTCACCCGGCTGAGCCTTGCCACCGGATTTGCCCCACCGGCGCCGGGCCCGGCTCCGTCCCGATATGAGGCCTGTATCAGGCCTTTTCGCCTGGTTGCCAAGGCGGTGGCCAACCCGAGGCGAACCAGGCAGGTGATTCTGCAACGGACCGGTGACCTGCTGACCCGGTTAAGCCGGGCGCCCGTCCCGGTTCCGGAGCCCGCTGCCGCAAAGGCTTTGGGACCTGGCGTTCATCCGGCGGAGGGGGTCACGGTGATCGTGCTCACCTATCAGCGGCGAGCGGCTTTGGCCGCGCTGTTGCGCAGTCTTCTCCAGCAGAAACTGGGGAGCCTGCCCCTGGAATTAATTGTGTGCAACAATGCGCCGGGCATCCGACTCAAGCCGTCGCGGTTTTCCTCCCTCGGGAGACTGTTCCGCCAATTCGCCAATCTCAAGATTTTTAATTCCAGCTATAATTGGCGCTGCCGGGTCAGATATGCCGTCGCCACCCTTGCCGCCCACGACACCGTCATGTTTATCGATGACGACATCACTCTCCTCGACCGAAATTTTATCAGGTATATGTATGATAATTTTCGGACCCTGGGGTCAAAAGATCTCCTCTCTTGCTGGAACAGCCTCTGGGTGGATTGGAACGAGGATAATTTTAGCTGCGCCTCTTTGACCTTCGAAACCCCGGGAATAACCCAGTTGACCCAAACGGACACCATCGGTCCTGGAATATGCATGTTTAATAAAGCACTCCTCTTGAATGCCAGAATCCTTGATCTCTCCCGAGGCTTTCCCAAGGCGGACGACATGGCCTTCCCCCTGGTGGCCGCCGTGGAATGGGGCAGCAGAAGCTATTTTCTCCCGTCATACAAGATGTTAGAAATGCATTATGAATATAACCGGAACCCGCTTTACACGGTTCCGGGGCACAGCGCCGAACTCTATGCCCAGTTCAAGGGTTTGCTGAAAGAAGGTTATCAACCGGTATTGAGCAGAAATGCGGCGGGCGGCGTGGAAACGGAGACCCCGGAGCGCGATGCGGCTCAACGCCTGCCGGCCATGCAATACTCCTGGAGATAATTTTCCAGAAAATCGCTCCGGTTGGAGGGCGCCGGCCCGGGCCGGCCGACCCCGATCTCCGACAGGGGAAGAGGTTATCGAAACCGCTTTTTGCTGGACGCGGCAAAGGCTGCGGCAGAATTTCGGATCAACGGAGATTACGTGATAAATCTAATACGAGCTTTTTATTATAGAATTTATCGTCTCAGATTATTAAATAACTATCCTAAACCTGGGGATTATCATAAGACTATTTGGTCGCAAGAAGAAGGGAACAATCTTATAAGAAATTCACTACTTTCTCCAGGACCTTTAATGGTTACAAGATTTGGGTCTATTGAATTAGATTGTTTGACATATTATTTAAAATTTCGTAAAAACTCAAAATTTAAAAAGATGTCATATAATGATCAGACTCGCAATTCAATGTTGGAAAATGCCGGCTTTTTTCCTACGGATAATGATTCGCTCGATGCCTTCTCTGAGTTATACATAAATTGTATTAATCAAATTGATTTTATAGGGGTTTGGTTTAATTTTTATGAAAATATAGTATGCCAACGCTTTTGTTCATATGCTTACTTGATACCTCTGAGGTCGATTGAGCCGTATTATTCTGGTAATCCTTGGAGTAAATCCTTAGAAAACAAAAAAATTCTCGTTATTCATCCATTTAAAGAATCTATAGAGTCTCAATACAAAAAAAGGAATTTACTATTTTCAAATAAAGATGTTTTGCCTTATTTCGAACTTATAACATTGAAAGCGGTTCAATCTATTGCCAAAACAAAGACCGGTTTTGAAACCTGGTTTGACGCTTATGAGCACATGTGTGCTGAGGTAAAAAAAATTGATTTCGATATAGCCATAATTGGCGCCGGAGCATATGGATTACCACTAGCTTTTTATGCAAAATCTTTAGGTAAGAAGGCAATCCATATGGGAGGGGCTACTCAGATTATGTTTGGCATTAAAGGAAGGAGATGGGACCAACATGAAGTAATATCAAAACTCTATAATGAATATTGGGTAAGGCCATTGCCTTCAGAAAGGCCTGATCAATACCATAAAATTGAAGAAGGCTGTTACTGGTAAGCATCAATCAGGGGATGCCAATTAACTAATGAAGACGGGCTGAACGAACGGGGATCATATTATCTCTATTTTTTAAGCAATGAAACTTTTCAAACTCACCTCATTTTATTCAGCCTATATCCAAGACTTTTACGCCCGGCGGCCGGCTCTGGATGGTGAGTCATATGCCCGGCAGAAAGCGGCCTTGGACTATGATGCTTTTGGGGAGGGAGATTCCTGGTCCTATGCCCTGACCCCCTTGGGTTATGAGGTCATGGAAGTGACGGCCAATATTGAGCCGCTGCAGAAGGCCTGGGCCGGAGAGCACGGGATTAATTTTACCCCGGACCGCTGGTTGTGGGATATCGTCTCCGCCCAGATAAAACAATTCCAGCCTACCCTGGTGTTCATTGATGACTTTTCGACTTTTTCCGGCCAATGGCTGAGGGAACTCAGGCAGGATTGTCCGTCTATCCGCCTGATTCTCGGTTGGTGCGGCGCGCCCTTCCAGGATCCCGGTGTTTTTCAGGCCTATGATGTGGTATTATCATGTATTCCGGAACTGGTGGACCGCTTCCAGTTAATGGGACATAAAAGTTTTCACCTCCATCATGCCTTCGAAACGCGGTTGTTGGAGCGGATCACCCTAAACCACCAGGATATTGATTTCTCGTTTGTGGGCGGCATAAATCGGGGGAAAGGCAGTCATCGGCAGAGGGAGCGGCTCTTGCTGGACCTGGTCCGACAGGTTCCCATCCGCATTTATACCCCTAATTTAGATCGATCTTTCCAGGAGGAAATCAAGACCTTTGCCCGCGGCTGCCTGCACCTCGCGTTCCAGGCGCTGCGGCAAGCCGGGGTATCTGAATCGAGCCTGGCCAACCTCCCCCAAATTGGCAGAGCCGCGTCATGGTCATACCGGCCGTTGTTTTCGGTTCATCCCCGGCTTCGCCCTTGGGTTTCGCCCGCGGCGTTTGGCCTCGAAATGTACCGGACCTTGAGAAGATCGAAGCTCAGCTTCAACAGCCACACTGACATTTCGGTCAACTCCGCGTCCAATATGCGTCTGTTTGAGGCGACCGGCGCCGGCTCCTGTCTGGTGACGGACTGGAAGGCCAACCTGAGCCGGTTATTTGAACCGGATAAAGAGGTGGTGACCTATAAATCTGCCGGTGAATGTGTAGAAAAAGTGAAGTGGCTGCTGGCCAATCCGGAAGAAAGCGCCGCCATCGCCCGGGCAGGTCAAAAGCGGACGTTAAGAGACCATACGTTTGTTCAGCGACGGGTACAGATGGATGACATCATCAGAAAAAGCTTGGGATAAAGAACCCTTATGACCGATGGCCAATCTTTTGACGGAACCAAGATTCTGATCACCGGCGGAGTCGGGTTTATCGGGTCCAATTTAGCCCGGCGGCTGGTTTCGTTGGGGGCCCGGGTGACCTTAGTGGATAGCCTGGTCCCTGAATATGGCGGCAATCTGTTCAACCTGGCCGGGTTCGAGAACCGGGTCCGGGTCAATATTTCCGATGTGCGGGACAGATACAGTTTGAATTACCTGGTGCAGGGACAGGACTATCTCTTCAATCTGGCGGGCCAGACCAGCCACATGGACTCCATGCATGATCCCTTTACGGACCTGGAAATCAACAGTCGGGCCCAACTCGCCATTCTTGAAGCCTGCCGCCATGCCAATCCCGGCATCAGGGTGGTATTTGCCAGCACCCGCCAGATTTACGGCCGGCCTCGCTATCTCCCGGTGGATGAAAAGCATCTTTTGCGTCCGGTGGATGTCAACGGCATCAATAAAATGGCGGGGGAGGGCTATCATATTCTTTACTATGACGCCTATGGGATCAGGGCGACGGTTCTCCGGTTAACCAATACTTACGGCCCCCGGATGAGGGTGAAGGACGCGCGGCAAACTTTCCTGGGGATTTGGATCCGCCTGGTTATCGAAGACCAGCCCTTTGAGGTCTGGGGGGGAGAGCAGCTGCGGGATTTCACCTATGTCGACGATGCCGTGGAGGCCTTGCTCCTCGCCGCCACGCGGCCTGAAGCTATCGGCCGGATTTATAATCTTGGGGGGGAACGGGTGATCAGTTTAAGAGAATTGGCGGCCTTACTGGTCAAAACCAATGGCGCCGGGGAATTCTTGATTCGATCTTTTCCGGAAGAGCGCAAGAAAATTGATATCGGCGACTTCTACTCGGATTACCGATTAATTCGGCAGGAATTGGGTTGGGAACCAAAGGTTCCATTGAATCAGGGACTGTCTCTGACCCTGGACTTTTACCGCAGATATTTGCCATCTTACTTATAAGAGCCTAATTTTGTCAAAGTTAGCAACTTTACCGGCCGCGCATCCCCAAGCCAGTTATCTATCCCATCAGGCAGAGATAGATCATGCGATTCAACAGGTCCTGCAGAGCGGCTGGTACGTGTTGGGCCAGGAAGTAATCGCTTTTGAGCAAGAATTTGCCCGCTATATCGGCGTCCGGGACGCCATTGGGGTGGGGAGTGGTACAGATGCCCTGGTTCTGGCGTTGCGGGCCTGCGGGGTGGGACCGGGAGACGCCGTCCTGACGGTGTCCCATACGGCCGTGGCCACGGTGGCGGCCATCGAATTGGCCGGCGCCCGGCCGATCCTGGCGGAAATTGAGCCGGAGACCTTCACCCTTGATCCTGATAGCCTGGAAGAAGCTATCAAAATGCAGGGCCAGGATCAAATCAAGGCGATTATCGTGGTTCACCTTTATGGACACCCTGCGGATATGCCCGCCATTAATGATATCGCCAGACGTTATGGGATAAAGGTCATTGAAGATTGCGCCCAGGCGCACGGCGCCGCTTTGCAGAACCTCAAGGCCGGGGCCTTGGGGTCGCGGTTGGCCGCCTTCAGTTTCTACCCCACCAAGAATTTGGGGGCTTTGGGCGACGGGGGGGCGGTGGCTGCCGATGATCCCGAACTCGCGGCGCAGGTGCGCCTGCTGCGCCAATACGGCTGGCGACAACGCTATGTCAGTGAATTGCCGGGGATGAACTCCCGGTTGGACGAACTCCAGGCGGCGATCCTGCGGGTCAAGCTGCGTTATCTGGATCAGGAGAATTGCCGGCGACAGGAAATTGCCGGATATTATAACACCTTGCTGGCAGAAACCCCCCTGCTGCTCCCGCAAGTCAGACCCGGCGCCACGCACGTCTACCATCAATACGTCGTGCGGAGCCGGAAACGGGACCAACTGCAATCGTTCCTGGCGGCCCATGGCCTCGGCGCCATGATTCATTATCCTGTCCCGGTGCATTTACAGCCGGCCTATCGGGGGAGAGTTACGCTGGCTAACCGGTTAGCCGGAACTGAAGCAATTTGCCGGGAGATCTTGAGTCTGCCCATGTACCCGCAAATGACTGACGGAGACGTTGAACGGGTCGGGGGAGTGATCGCTGATTTTTATCGGAAAAAATAAGGCCCGGATAGGAACACGTCATGTTCTGCTTTTGCACGTATTTTGACCGGCATTATTTAATAAAAGGGCTGGCACTATATACTTCCCTTAAAAAACATTGTCAGTCATTCAAGCTCTATATCTTATGTATGGATCAACTGTGCTATGATATTTTAAGTAAATTAAACTATGAGGAGATTCATTTAATCTCCTTGGAAGATTTTGAAAGATTCGATAGGGAACTTCTCAAAGCCAAACAGAACCGCTCGCTGATTGAATATTATTTTACCTGCACCCCTTCTTTACCGTTATTCATATTAGCCAACCATCCTGATGTGAATCTCATTACCTATCTGGATGCGGACTTATTTTTTTTCAATAGCCCGAAACCGGTATTTGATGAAATATCCGACCACTCCATAGCGATTATCGAGCACCGCTTCCCGCCCTACTTGAATGATGCTGGGGCCAACGGCAAATATAATGTGGGCTGGCTGTCTTTCCGGAGGGATGGCGCGGGTCTGGCCGCCCTCCGGTGGTGGCGGGAGAAATGTCTGGAATGGTGTCATGACTGGCCTGATGCCGGGCGTATGGCGGATCAAAAATATTTGGATGACTGGCCCACCCGGTTTCCAGGGTTGCTGGTTTTGCAACATAAAGGGGCCAATCTGGCCCCATGGAACATCGGCGGCTACTGGCTTTATTGGCGGGAAAACCAGGTCTATGTCGAGGAAGATCCGTTGATTTTCTTTCACTTCCACGGGTTCAGACAGGTAAATCGATGGATCTATTTGACCAACCTGGCGTCCTTCCACCTCAAGCTGTCGACCTTCATGCGCACTTACCTATTTGCGCCTTATATCGGGGCCCTCTTGGACGCCAAGCGCGAAGTATCGCCTTTTTTGCATAAGGTTCAGATCGGCAAGAGTATAAGAGATCCGGTGGCAAGTTTGCCTTGGCAAAAGGCAATGCGTATGGGCAGAAAAACTTACGACACCGCTAAAAGCATTTTTGATAAAGATTGTATTTTTATACTTGACCAAAAGAGCTTTTAAACCAAATCAATCGCAATAATAAGGTATGCGAACCCGCAAGCTATTATTTTATGGCGTAATGGTTTTACTGCCTGTCTTTTTAGTAGAAGGTTCTTTGCAAATTATTAATTTTATTATTCCTAATGGGATTTTATCAGATATAGACCCAAGTATTCCAGATAAGGTTTTGGGACATCGGCCCAACCCCCAAAATCCTGATCATGATAGCAACGGCTTCCGGAATAAGACTATTCCCCCACATATTGATATTATGGTTTTGGGAGATTCCCAAACGTATGGCACCGGCGTCAGCCGCGCCAATGCCTGGCCCCAGCAACTCGCAAAGTCTACCGGTCTTTCGGTTTATAATATGGCCTTCGGCGGCTGGGGGCCGGTACAAAGTCTCTTGCTTTTACCTGAAGCGATGGCCAAGAAACCCAAGATTATCATCGAAGCTTTTTATGCGGGCAATGATCTGTTCGACTCATTCTCTTTGGTTTATACGTCGAAAAATGGGCTAGATTTCTTAAAAACCCGTGACCGACAGGTCTTGGAAAGAATTGCGGCGCTCGACCTTCAGGAAACTATTGACAAGAAGGCATCCAAGGCGGATATCAACGTGGCCCAAGCGGTTAAAGATGAGGATATTCTTATTACTGTTAAATCATTTTTGCGAAATCATGTCAAAATTTATAGAGTAATAAGCTTTACCAAAAAGCGTCTCTGGGATATTTCTTTTGAAGATGAAAGTAAAACCTGGGATAATCTAAAAAATTTCGTGAAATCTCATGAGCAACAAAAAGCAGTAATATTAGAGAATCAAAATATCAAGACTATCTTAACTCCCGCATACCGTTTGACCGTCGTGAATTTAGATGATGTCAGAATTTCCGAGGGACTGGACATTTCATTGAAAACCTTCAAAATTATGTCTAACCTGTGTGCTAAGCAGGGGATCAGATTCTATGTGGTGTTAATTCCAACGAAAGAAAGTGTTTTTAGCGTTGCGGCTCATGGAATCAACGACTTGAATTATTTAAGTTTGTTACAAAATGAGCGATTAATGTGGAAAAAAACTAAAAACTTTTTGCAGGCCAACGATATTCCCTACATCGATTCTCAACCGTATCTGCAAGATAAGCTCTTGCAGGGACTGCAACCTTATTCGCTTAACGACGATGGTCATCCAAATAACTATGGTTGCCAGGCGATTGCCGAGGGAGTAGGCGACTTTTTCAAAAAGAACCCGGCGGCCCGAATCGGCCCGGTGGATTGATGCAAAACCCAACAAGCCCATTGTCTAAAACTCTTCCCCGCGTAGTGGTCTCCAACGGTTGCCATCGCTTCCACATGTATCAGACGGCTTTGGCCTGTCAGCAGGGGGGGGTCTTAAAGAAATTTATTGCCGGTGGTTATCTCAAGAACGACGCTCTGATCGAGTTCCTGAAAAGCGCCGCCGGCCGGAAAATGCTGGGGGCCGGAGTTTCCAAGCGTTTGCTGGCCCGGCGGCAGGAAGGTCTCGACCCATCCAAGGTGGTGGCCTTGCTGGCTCCGGATTTGGTGGAACGGTTGGGGCGCTCCCCCCTGGCAAAGCGGTTTGCCCCGGGATTTTTTTCCTACTGGTCCATGAAATTATTTGGCCGGCTGTCCCAATATTACGTCCAAGGCGCTGATGTGCTGCATGTGCGCTCCGGTTACGGCCGGGGCGCCATGGCCCGGGCCAGGCGAGCCGGCGCGGTGTGTCTGGTGGACCACTCCATCGCCGACCCCCTGGTCATTGCGGAAATGCTTCAGACCGAGGCGTCCCGGTGGGGTCTGCCGGAGGAGTTTCCGGATCTGCACTGGCGGTGCGTGTCCCAGGATATTGATGCGGCTGACCATATTTTAGTGAACTCAGGTTTTGTGCGGGAGACGCTCATGGCATGCCGGAGAATCCCGGCAGACAAGATAACGATTTTAACCTTGGGGGTAGATCTGGCTCGCTTCTCCCCGGCGCCGGTCGCCGGCTCAAAGCCGGAACCTTTCCGGATTCTCTTTGTGGGGGAGATCGGTTTGCGGAAAGGGGCGCTCTATCTGCTCCAGGCATGGGAAAAATTAAAATTGCCGGACGCCGAACTCATCCTCATCGGCACGGTGGTGGACATAGAAGCACGCCTGGCTCAGATAAAAGCCAAATTTCGTCTCCTGCCGGTTTTGCCGCAAGCGGAGTTGGTGGCGCATTATCAAAACGCCTCGGTCTTCGTATTTCCTTCCCTCATGGAAGGCTCCGCCCGAGTCATTCAAGAGGCCATGGCTTGCGGTTTACCGATCATAACGACTCCCAATTCTGGTTCTATCGTTAAGGACGGCGTTGAGGGGTTCGTGGCGCCCATACGTGACCCAGAAGCGATCAGGTCCCGCATCCTGGAGTTGTATAACCATCCTGCCAGGCGCAGAGAGATGGGCCTGGCGGCCAGGGCTGCGGCCGTGCGTGAGTTTGCCCCCGAAGTTTACCATCAGGGGTTAATCCGTCTTTATGCTTCTCTAGGGCCCGACAAATTTTCTGAGAGTCGCCCATTATGAAAAAGATTTATGGTCATCAATGGTGCTAAGTACAGGATTTCATAAATAAGCTAACATCATATATCGCCCCCCTAACCTACCCCCTCTCCCCCCGAAGCGGGGGGAGAGGGGGTAGGTTAGGTCGCCAGATTTTTATGATGCCAGAGCATCAAATCGGTCCCATCTTTTCCCCTATCCCCCAATGGGGGAAAGGGTCAGGGTGAGGGGGAAGTGATCTGCACGAAGTAAGAAAGACGTTACCGTATTTATGAACCACTGTACTAAGCCAGGTGATTACTTGAGAACCTCATGATGGTTATGCACAATCAGACCACCAGCCGGGGAAAACTGCGCCTGGCCATACTGACGTTACATCCGATTCATTATCAGACCGCCTTGTGGCGGCGCCTGGCGCAGGAGCCGGATCTGGACCCGGAAGTCTGGTTTTGCTCGGACGAGGGGTTGGATACCGCCGACCCGGTCAGCGGCTACGGCCAGGCGGTTTCGTTCGGCCGGCCCCTGCTCCAGGGCTTTCGCTCCAGGTTTTGGCGCAATCTGCCGCTCACCAGAAATTCCAGCTCTTTTTGGTGCCGGGTGAATCCCGGTATCATCACGGCCTTGGGGCGGGGGCGTTATGACGCCCTTTTTGTCCATTCCTATCACAATTTTACCCAGTTAGCGGCGATCCTGGTGGCCCGGCGCTTGGGCACGAAAGTTCTGGTGCGCTCGGAACCCACCCTGAAATTACCGGTTAACGCCTCGCGCCGAAGCCTCAAGGGCATCCTGCTGCCCTGGCTCTTCGGGCAGGTGGATGCCTTAATGGCCATCGGCGCCCTCAACCGGGAGTACTACCGGCATTACGGGGTGAGTGAGGCGAAGATTTTCCTGATGCCCTATGCCGTGGATAATGCCTACTTCTTTCAGCAGCGAGAAATCTGGGCGCCTCAGCGGGAACGGCTAAAACAGGAATACGGCATTGCGGCGCCTAAGGTCATCCTTTATGTGGGCCGTTTTCAGCGGCGCAAACGAGTCTTAGACTTGATCCAGGCCTTTGAGAGCCTCGGTCTGGCCGGGGTGAGCCTGGTGCTGGTGGGAACCGGGGAGACCTTCGAAGCTTGTCGCCGTTATGTCAGTAACCGCCATCTGACCGGGGTCCACTTGTTGGGATTTCGCAATCAGGCCGAGCTCCCGCGCCTCTACGCCATGGGAGACGTATTCGTGCTGCCCTCGGAAGATGAACCGTGGGGCTTGGTGATCAACGAGGCAATGTGCTCCGGCCTGCCGATTGTCGCCTCCGAGCGCGTGGGAGCCGCAGCTGATCTGGTCCAGCCGGGTTACAACGGCTTTCGCTTTCCTCCCGGAGACCGACCGGCATTGGCCCAAGCCCTGCGCCTGGCCCTTAAAGACGGGGCCAAAGAGCGCATGGGGCAGGCATCCCTGGAAATTATCCGCGGCTGGGGGTTTGAGGAGGACATCGTCGCAGTGCGCCAGGCGCTGGGTCTGGCAAGCCGCGCCGGACGGCGCGAGACCACACTATGAGATACTCTTATCCCTGGAAAAGTGCTAACCTATGCACCAGCGGATTAAAATCGGTTCAGCACTCCCGGCGGCTTGTTGCCTGACATGAATTTTCCCCGAATCAGCATCGTCATGCCCTCTTTCAACCAGGGTATGTTCCTGGAAGAAGCCATCCGCTCCATCCTCGATCAGCACTACCCAAGCCTCGAATTTATGATCCTGGATGGGCAAAGCACCGATAATAGCCGGGCGATTATTGAGCGGTATGCTTCATGCCTGGCGTATTGGCGGAGTGAGCCGGACCAGGGCCAATCGGACGCCATTGCTCAAGGATTAGCCCGGGCCACGGGGGATCTTTTGGGGTGGGTCAACAGTGATGACGCGCTGCTGCCGGGATCCCTTTGCGCCATCGCCCGGGCCTGGCAGGAAAATCCGACCGGGGGTCTGTTCGGCGGGAATTATATTCTGTTCGATAAAGAAGGACGCATCACTCGCTGCAAGCGGCATCCCGCCAATGCCGGTTGGTTCGCCAAACGCGGTATTTTTGCCTTCAATCCACCGGGAAGTTTTTTTAAGCGGCAAGATTACGAGGCGGTGGGAGGTCTGCGGACCGACCTGCACTATGTCATGGACAACGACCTTTACCTGCGCATGATCGCCAGGGGTACGCGCTATAGTTATGTTAACCGGTATCTTTCCGTGTTTCGGCAGCATGAGGGCCAAAAACCGACGGTCTTTCGGCAGAAGGCCCAAGCCGAAATGGCGAGGTGGCAGCGGGAACTGTTGCCCGCCGAGCTCAGGCGTTACGCTCTCGAGACGCGCTGGCTGTGGCTCTTCAGATTGTGGCAAGTCATCAACGGCAACTATCTGAGCATGTATCGGGATACGGCCAGGCTGAAAGGCCGGCTGTGGCAAACCGTGGCGTGGGAGTAGCCCGACGTACCCGTTACCCTGCTTCACCCGAGTTTTGATTTCCCCGGCAACCGTGCCGACGCCCTGAGTAGGGAATCGAAGGCATGAAAATTTTGCATGTCATTGCCAATTTGGCGCCCCGTTACGGCGGCCCCTTCAAAGCCTGTTGGGAAATGGCCCGGGCCGTGGCCGATCTGGGTCACGAGGTAAGCATCTACACCACCAACCAGGATGGCCCCGGGACCCTTCAGGCGCCCACTGACCGGCCGGTATGGCGGGAGGGGGTGGAAGTAAGGTATTTCCCCATTCAACCACCCAGGTTCTGGAGCACCTCCCTGCCCCTGGCCGGAGGTTTACGGCGGAAAATCAAAGTCTCTGATCTGGTGCACGTTCATAACCTCTATCTCTTCCACGATCTGGTGGCGGGTTACTACTGCCGGGTTCATGGGGTTCCCTACCTTATCCAACCGCATGGAGCTTTGGACCCCTTTATCTATCGACGTCATCGCGGGCGCAAACAACTCCTGGAATGGGGATTCCAGAACCGGAATATCCGGAAAGCTGAGGCCATCCTGTTCACTACGGCAAATGAACAGGAGCTGGCGGCGCCGTTCACCTTCCAGACTCCGGGCCTGGTGGTGCCCCTGGGAATAGACCAGGCTGAATTTGAGCTCATGCCGGAGCCGGGCCGGTTCCGGTCCCGGTATCCCGAAATCGGCGATAAGGCCATCATCCTGTTTCTGGGAAGGGTTAATTTCAAAAAAGGCCTGGATATCCTGGCCCAGGCGTTCGGCGCCGTGGCCCGCCGCCGGCAGGACGTCCACCTGGTGGTTGCCGGGCCCGACAATGAAGGTTGGGGGGACCGGGTGCGGTCCTGGCTCAAAGATGAGGGGGTCCTGGCGCGGTCCACCTTCACGGGGATGCTGTTGGGGCCCGACAAGGTGGCCGCCTACCGGGACGCGGCGATGTTTGTCCTGCCATCCTATTCAGAGAATTTCGGCCTGGCAGTAGTCGAAGCCATGGCCGCCGGCCTGCCGGTGATCATTTCCGATAACGTTAATATCTGGCGGGAAGTGGAATTGGCTGGAGCCGGGAAAGTGGTTCCGTGTGATGCGCCTAAACTAGCAGATGGCATCTTGGATTTATTAGATAAACCGGAAACGGCATATCAAATGGGACAAAAAGGCAAAAAGCTCGTAAGGGACGATTATGAATGGCATAATATCGCCATCAGGCTGCAAGAATCCTATGCTGCCATTATTGACCGGCATCGCCGGCGCATGAAATAAAAATGGTAGAACAATATGCTTTTTGAAGGAAAATATGAAGCCATGCGTCAATAATAAATTTGACTGTTGCGACAATCATTGGAACCAAAATGAAGCGCAGATAGCGTTCTCAGCCTAAATTAAAGGATATTTATGAGTATTTCTGTGATTATATTAACTTTTAATTCTGAAAACAATATTACATCAACGTTGGAAGCTGCAACAAAAGTATCTGATGATATCCATATCGTAGATTCTTATAGTACTGATAAAACCTTGGAAATTTGCGAAAGATATTCGGTCAATATTGTAAAACATGAATTCTTGAGTTATGGATCTCAAAGGAACTGGGCTATGGATAATTTAGCCATGAAATATGATTGGGAATTGCACCTGGATTCAGATGAGCGACTTTCAGAAGAATTGATTAATCAGCTTAATTCTCTCAAGAACTGTTTTCCGGAGAGCATTAATGGTTATTATATTCCCCGACTGGTGCATTTCATGGGGCGGCCGATAAAATATGGCGGGATGTTTCCTATCTGGCATATGCGCTTAATCCGGCATGGGAAGGGAAGGTGCGAAGAACGCCAGTATGATCAACATTTCTATGTTACCGGACCTTCCAGCAAACTATCCGGAGTTATGATCGATAACATCGGCATGAATCTTAGTGAATGGACGTCACGGCATAATCGCTGGTCTGATGCCGAAGTTATGGAGATGCTCGGGAACCAGACTGAAGGGCGTATCCAAGGACGTCTAACGGGAACTCCGGTGCAAAAAAAAAGACTTTGGCGGAATTTTTATAACCACTTGCCTCTTTTTGTCAGGCCTTTTTTATTATTCTTCTACCGTTACTTTATCAGGCTTGGTTTTTTATGTGGTAAGGAAGGTTTGATATTTTTTGTTTTACAGACGTTTTGGTTTCGTTTTCTTATAGATGCCAAGTTATATGAGAAAAAGCTCGTTGAGCATAAATGAATTTCTCTACCAACAGATTCCCGGCGCCAACCCGGACAGATGACGCTGCGTCGTGCCTGATGTGCGGCCAGACGTGCCGGCCGGTTTTGGAGGGATTGTTTGACGACCGCTTCGGGGCTCCGGGAACTTTTGCCATTCGGCGCTGTTGCCACTGCGGCCTGGAGCAGACCTGGCCCCGGCCGCCGGAAGGGGAACTCAAAGGCTTATACGAGCGGTTCTATAACGCCGGGGTAAAACCTGACAGCGCCTATCGGGGCCTCAGGGAGCGCCTTTTCGCTTCCGGATTGTATCGCCTCTGGCTCTCGTGGGACGGGGACATGGGTTTTCATGGACGCCGGGGAACCGGAAGGCTGCTGGACGTGGGGTGCAATGAGGGGCGGGGCTTGAGCCTGTATGCCGGCAACGGCTTTCAGGTGGAAGGCCTGGAGCTGAACGAGTCGGCCGCAGCCCTGGCCCGCGGGCGGGGCTTTCGGGTGCACACGTCGCCGCTGGGGCAGTTCAGGCCCCAGGAGCTTTTCGACGTGGTGGTCCTGGCCAACGTCCTGGAGCACGCCTGGGATCCGGTGCAGATGCTGGCTGAGGTGCGGCGCCTGCTGCGGCCGGAGGGGGAAGTCTGGCTTTCCTGCCCCAATGCCGCCAGCCTCTGGCGCCGAGTGTTCGGACGCGCCTGGGTCAACTGGCATGTGCCCTTTCATCTTTGGCACTTTTCCCCGGCAACCCTGCAAACGGTCCTTACGCGGGCCGGCTACGAGATCACGACTCTCGACACCTTCACCCCGGCTCTCTGGATGGCCCAATCTCTCTGTGTCAGCCTGGCCGCCCGCCAAGGCCGGACCAACCGCGTCATGCGGTCGGCGCCAATGGCCGCGGGGCTGACGCTGACGGCCCGGGCCCTGGTGTTGCCCTGGTTCAGGCATCTCAACCGGAACCTGACCGGGGACTGCCTGATCGCGACGGCCCGGGGCCGGAAAGGATGAATCGGTGGCGCTGCGCATCCTGATTCACGGCATCAATTATGCTCCGGAGTTTGTCGGGATCGGGCGTTACACCGGGGAGTTGGGGGCCTGGCTGCACGAACGGGGGCACGCCGTTACCGTCCTCGCCGCCCCCCCCTACTATCCGGTGTGGCGGGTGCCGGCCGCATACCGCCGGCCGGCCTGGCGGCGAGAATGGCTGGAGGGGGTGGAGGTCCTGCGCGCGCCTCTCTATGCCCCGGCCCGGGTGACCGGCAAGGGCCGGGTGCTGCATGAGCTTTCCTTCGGAGCCAGTTGCCTCGCCTGGTGGCCGACTCTCTGGGCGCGGTCCTGGGACGTCGTCTTGGCGGTCTGCCCCCTGCTGCAATCGGGACTGGTCCCGGCGCTCCTGGCCCGGCACCAGAAGGTCCCCTTCATCTTCCACGTTCAGGATTTGCAACTGGATGCGGCCCGTGAATTGGGGATCATCCAGCAACCGCTCCTTTTCGCCCTCCTTTCGCGCCTGGAACATTTCCTCTTCACCCGGTCCCAGGCGGTGACCACCATTTCCCGGGCCATGGCGGCCAGAATACAGGAGAAAGGGGCGCCGCCGGAACGCGTCCACCTCCTGCCCAACTGGGCTGACCTTGAGGCTATCAAGCCCGGAGAACGCCGGAATGCCGTGCGGCGGGAGTTGGGGCTGAATGCCGAAATCATGGTCCTGTATGCCGGGAGCATGGGGGAGAAGCAGGGGCTGGAAATCATCCTGGACGCGGCGGCCATTACCCGCGATAATCAGGCCATCCGGTATGTGTTCGTGGGGGAAGGGGCTGCCAGGGAACAACTGATGGACCGGGCCCAACGTCTGGCCCTGGAGACGGTGAGCTTTTGGCCGGTACAATCGAGGGACCGTTTCCCTTTGCTGCTGCAGGCGGCCGACATCCACCTGGTAGTCCAGAAGGACAAGGCCTCAGACCTGGTCATGCCTTCCAAACTGGGCAACATCCTGTCCGCGGGGCGGCCATTTATTGCCACTGCCCGGCCAGAGACGGAATTGGGCAGAGTCGCCACGGAGTCCCAGGCCGGCCTTTTGACCCCCCCGGAAGCGGCCGGCAGCCTCGCCCAGGCCGTTGTCCACCTGGCCCAAGATGAAGAGGCCCGGAGAAAAATGGGGCTCAGGGCCCGTCAATTTGCGGAAGCCTGGTTGGGACGTGAAAAAATTATGGCAGAATGGGAGCGTTTGTTTTATGGTCTGGTAAATCAGGGAGACCGGGACCGGATTTGACCCGGATAACGCGAGGTCGCACGGCAAAAGGCGCGGGCCGCGCCGGATGTTGGTAAAAACCGGTTCAGGCAGGAGAGTCGCAGGTGTTTAGTCATCGCCAGGGCATTTTTAATGAATACCGCTGGATCATCTCCCGGTTGCAATGGCTCCTGGACGGGGTCCTGGCGGTATTGATGCTGGTCCTCATCTGCTGGTTCTATGAGGAATCCTTTCGCCTTATCTTCCAGGTCCTGGCGCTGGTCACCTTCCTGTTAACCATTATCGTTTTTCGGGCCACCCAACTCTATCAGCCCTGGCGCGGCGCCAATCTCATCCACTTGGTGCGCCGGGTTCTTCTGGCCTGGCTGGTGATCGTGGCCATCCTCATGCTGCTGGGATACGCCAGCAAGACCTCGATGGTTTTTTCCCGGAAAGTCATGTTCACCTGGATGGTGACAGTCCCCGTGGCCATGGTGATTCTGCGGTTGCAGGTCTTTTGGGGCTTGCGGTGGCTGCGGCAGCAAGGCCGCAACAGCCGCACCGTGTTTATTGCCGGGGCGGGGGACCTGGGACGCCGCCTGGCGAAAAACGTGGTGGAGACTCCCTGGCTGGGGATGCGCCTCCTGGGGTTTTTTGACGACCGGGTCACGGGGGAAGTCCTCCTGGATCACCAAAGCTATCCGGTGCTGGGCACCCTGGACGACATGATTGGGGTCGTGAAGAAACAGCAGGTCGACATGGTCTATCTGGCGTTGCCCCTGCGAGCCGAAGACCGCCTTCGCCAGGTGGTGGAATCCCTCCAGGACACCACCGCCTCGGTCTATTATGTCCCGGATGTCTTCATTTTCTCCCTGCTGTCCGCCAGCCTGACCGATTTGCGCGGCATACCGCTCATCGCTTTGTGGGAAACCCCCTTCTTCGGGGTGAACGGCTGGCTGAAGCGGGCCGAAGACCTGGTGCTGGCCAGCCTGATCCTGATACTGGTGTCCCCGCTGCTCGTCCTGATTGCCCTGGGGGTGAAGTTGACGTCTCCGGGCCCCATAATCTTCCGGCAACGGCGCTATGGCCTGGATGGTTCTGAGATCATCGTCTACAAATTCCGCACCATGGAAGTCTGTGAAGACGGCCAGCATATTGCCCAAACAACCAAAGACGACAGCCGGGTGACCCCTTTCGGCAGATGGTTGCGGCGCACCAGCCTGGATGAGGTGCCCCAGTTTTTCAATGTCCTCATGGGGTCCATGTCCATTGTCGGGCCCAGGCCCCATGCGGTGGCGCATAATGAGTATTACCGCCGTCTCATTCCGGGGTATATGCTGCGGCACAAGGTGCGCCCCGGCCTTACGGGGTGGGCCCAAGTCAACGGCTGGCGGGGCGAGACCGAAACCCTGGAAAAGATGGAAAAGCGGGTGGAATATGACCTGGATTATCTGCGCCGCTGGTCACTGTGGTTCGATCTGAAGATCATCATCCTGACGATTGTTCGGAGTTTTAAAGACAGCCACGCCTATTGAGGGTGGAGGCGCCCGGCGCCCGGCGCCCGGCTGATAAGTTCATGGAGGCATTAGATGAGTCGGAATAAAAAGGCGCTGGTTACCGGCATTACCGGACAGGACGGCAGCTATCTGGCCGAGTTCCTCCTGGCCAAGGGTTATGAAGTGCATGGCCTGGTGCGCCGGTCCAGCACCTTCAACACCAGGCGCATTGACCACCTGTACGTGGACCCCCATGAAGCGGGGGCCCGGTTGTTTCTTCATTATGGGGATCTGAGCGACTCCGGGCAACTTAGCCATCTGATCTACAACCTCCAACCGGACGAAATCTACCACCTGGCCGCCCAGAGCCACGTGCGGGTCAGCTTCGACATGCCCGAATATACCGGGGATGTGACCGGCCTGGGGGTGACCCGGCTCCTGGAGGCCGTTCGCCGCAGCGGCATCAAGACCCGGTTTTACCAGGCCTCGTCCAGCGAACTGTTTGGCGACTCCCCGCCGCCCCAGAATGAAGCTACCCCCATGTGTCCCCGGAGTCCTTATGCCGTGGCCAAGCTTTATGGTTACTGGATGGTGCGCAACTACCGGGAAGCTTACGGCCTCTTTGCCAACAACGGCATCCTGTTCAACCACGAATCGCCCCGCCGGGGGGAGACCTTTGTGACCCGCAAGATCACCCGGGCGGTGGCCAGGATCAAATTCGGCTTGCAGAAGAAACTCTACCTGGGGAACCTTTCGGCCCGGCGCGATTGGGGCTATGCCCCGGACTACGTTGAAGCCATGTGGCTCATGTTGCAGCAGGACACCCCGGAAGACCTGGTGATCGCCACCGGGGAGGCCCATTCGGTCCAGGAGTTCCTGGAAGAAGCCTTTTCCCATGCCGACCTGGACTGGCGGGAATACGTCGAGATCGATCCGAAGTACTTCCGGCCCACGGAAGTGGACTATTTATGGGGAGATGCCGGCAAGGCCCGGCGAATCCTGGGCTGGGAGCCTCGGGTCAGCTTCCGGGAGCTGGTGCGCATTATGGTGGATGCCGACCTTAAGGATCTGATCGACCTGCGCCAGTGCCAGGACGTGATCCAGCGTCTGCGGCAGGAAAACCAGCTTGGCCCCCAGGGCGAGGCGGACTCGCCGCGTTAGCCGGAGGAGCCGGCGACCGCACGCCGCCGGCCAACAGGGAGGGGACCTGCAACATCGTGAAACCTGATGCAAAAATCTATGTGGCCGGGCACCAGGGTCTGGTGGGAGGCGCCATTTGGCGGCGGCTGCAGGCTGCCGGGTTTAAGAACCTGGTGGGCCGCAGCTTACCGGAATTGGACCTGCGGGCTCAGGCCGCGGTGGCCGACTTTTTTGGCCGGGAACGACCTGAGTACGTCTTCCTGGCGGCCGCCCGGGTGGGGGGAATCAGGGCCAATGCCACGTTTCCGGCGGACTTTATCTACGACAACCTGATGATTCAGGCCAATATCATTCACCAGGCCTACCGCCACGACGTCAAAAAGCTCATGTTTCTGGGGAGTTCCTGCATCTACCCCAGGCTCTGCCCTCAGCCCATGAAGGAAGACTATCTCCTGGACGGCAAGCTCGAACCCACCAATGAGCCCTACGCGGTGGCGAAAATTGCCGGCATCAAGATGTGCCAGTCATATAACCGGCAGTACGGCGCCTGTTTCATTTCGGTGATGCCCACCAATCTCTATGGCCCGGGAGACAATTTTGACCTGCTGGACTCCCACGTCATCCCCGCCCTGATCCGGAAATTTCACCAGGGCAAAATTACGGGCGCCCCGGAGGTGCCCGTCTGGGGCACCGGCGCCCCCCGGCGGGAATTTCTCTACGTGGATGATCTGGCCGACGCCTGCTTCTTCCTGATGGAACGCTATCAGGAGGGGGAGATCATCAATATCGGGGTGGGCCAGGACATTCAGGTTTTGGAATTGGCCCGGGCCGTGGCCGCGGTCATCGGCTTTAAGGGGCAGATTAAGCTTGATCCCGCCTATCCCGATGGCGCCCCCCGAAAATTGTTGGACGTCAGCCGCCTGACCTCTCTGGGGTGGCAGGCCAAAACGCCCCTCCCTGAAGGTCTGCACAAAACCTACGACTGGTTTTGCCGGAGTCCCTGGGCGCGGAAATCCTGAGCCGGCGACCCCTTCGCCAGGCCCCGTCAGCAGAAACTCTGACTCCCATTCCCGGAAAGAGAGTTATAATTGCTTCACCTGAGGCGTTCCTTTAGGACCCACCCGCGGCCCTGTCCCTGGGAAAAAGGCCGCGGGGCTTGCCCGGGAAGATTGACGGGCGCCGGGGGGTATTGCATCTCATGAGCCGTTCAGCGGCCAGCGCGGTTCGCCGGCCTGACTGCTCCCCCTGAAAGGCTTTTGCCGCATGTTTACTATCAAGACCTTACAACAGCGCCTGATAATCTTTTTGATCCTGCCGATGGCGGTTTTTCTGTTAAGCATCGGCGTGGCGGGCTACATTTATATCCGGGGCACTCTCTATGGGGAGTGGCAGGAAGCCGCCATTCTCCGGCTGGAGCGGGCGGCCCATCATATGGATATGCGCCTGAATGAGCCCCTGCAATGGATCCCGTCCCTGGTCAATACCGGCGGTGACCGCCGGGGGACGGACAACCAGAACTGGATATTGCAAAAGCTGCGGGAACAGCCGGGGGTGAGCCAGGTCAGCCTGGAGTGGCAGGAGCCGCCGCCCGGCGGCGCCGGGATTATCCAGGAGGACAGGGGGGGCGGGGGCTTGGCCCCCCGGGTGGCCAAAGTCTCTCCGCCCCAGTTTTTTTATCCCCCGGATCATAAAACCGTGAGCCTCAGAACCACTCTCCTGAATGAGGCGGGACAACCCCTGGGACGCCTGGAAGTGACCATGAAACTGGACTACCTGATGCATGGCATCCTCACTTCCGGTTGGTTCCATGCCTTTATGGCCTGTCTGGTGAACGAACAGGGGCAGTACCTGGCCCACACCAACCCGGCCATGGCAACCCGGCATTGTCTGGGGGAGACCCAAAATCCCCTGGAGCTCGCCATGCTCAAGGCCATGAAGGAGAAGCCCTACGGGACCGAGGTGGGCCATAACCAGGTGATCGGCTACTACCGGCTGCACGCGGCTCCCTGGGCCATCATGCTCCATGCCCAGGAAAACCAGATCATGGCCCCGATCCTGCGTTTTCGCTTTTATTATATCCTGGCGGGTCTGATCTGCCTGGCCGTCAGCCTGATTCTCATCCGCCTGGGAGTGGGGTCCATAGTCGCCGCCATCCGGCGGCTCTCCCGGAAAGCGGCCCTGGTGGCCCAGGGCGATTACGGCGAGTCCCTGGAGGTCCGATCCCGGGACGAGATCGGCCAGTTGACCCTGAGCTTCAACGACATGGTGGCGGGCTTGAAAGAGCGCGATTTCATCAGCAATACCTTTGGCCGCTACGTGGACCAGGAGATCGCCGCCAAACTCATGCAGCGGCCGGAAGCCAGCCGTTTGGGCGGGGAAAAGCGGCAGGTGGTCATCATGTTTTCGGATATTCGGGGTTTTACTCCCATTGCCGAGACCTTGAGCCCGGAGGCCACCATTCAGCTGGTCAACGGTTATTTTTCCCGGATGGTGGAGGTGCTGCGCCGGCATCACGGCATCATCGTGGATTTCCTGGGGGATGCGATCCTGGCCTTTTTTGATCCGCTCGACGGTCCCCTGGCGCCGGTGGGGCGGGAGGCGCTGCAGTGCGCCCTTTCGATGCAGCAGGCCATGCTGGGCGTCAACCTGGCTGGAATCGGCCAGAAATTGCCGCCTCTCCACATGGGGATCGGCCTCCATGCCGGGGAGGTGGTGGTGGGCAATATCGGTTCGGAAACCCGGGCCAAATATGGCATCGTGGGGTCCGCGGTGAACCTGGCCCATCGCATCCAGGGCCAGGCCCGACGCGGGGAGGTGGTGATCTCCGCGGCGGTGTACCAGCTGATTCAGGCCGAGGTCACCATTACCCGGGAGTTTGAGGCCCGCCTGAAAGGAATTCAGGACCCAGTTGCCCTTTATGCCGTGGGGCAGGTTACTACCCCGTGATATTGCCGGAAGGTGGGTCGCGCCGCCGCGACGCGGCTTCAAAAGAGTCCGAGAAGTTTGCCGGTTGGCAATCGCGTCCTCGCCGCGGAGGCGGGGATACAAGGGTCAGGTAGAGGGGTGCAACCGAAAAAACTGTTGGCAAAAAGTGGATAGGAAGGGTTTTTGCTACAGATGGGTCACGGACGGATTGCGAAGGGGGCTAATGTCATAGGTCGCTGACGGTGTTGAAATAATCGGCCAGCAGGATCCGGCAATACTCACAGAGTTCTATGTTCTTCTGGTCCAATATCTCCAGGTTGGCGGCAAAACCCATGAGACAACCCTCCCGCCGGCAGTGCGGCAGGTTAAAGGTATGGCCCAACTCGTGCAAGCTCAATTTGACCAGGCGTTCCAAAAAGATAGGTTGTCGCGGCTTGATGTTATCGGCGCCCCCCCCGGGGCGCAACGTCGAAATGATCGCCGCCTTCCCGTCTAATTGGGCTTCTCCAAAGACGAAGGTAAATATCGGGATGCAGAGGTCTACCGCAGTTATCCCCAGTACTCGGAAAGCCTCGTCGTGGCTCTCGCTGAGGAGGTATTCCAGGAGTCGGGTGGAGTCATATTGATTCCGTGGCAGGTGGTAGGTATGGGGCGGCAAGGGTCTGGGGGGCAAGATCCTTACCGGTAGGGAAAGAAACTCGGTAATGGCCGTACACAAATGCTGAAGGACCAGCAGATCCACGTGGCCCAGGGGAACCAGCCCCAGAAACGGACGGAGTGACATAGAGTTCAACCGTGCTTCAGCCGGGAAGCCGCTTGGTTGACTATCTTCAAGGCGTTAGGCCATATTTCTTGATTTTCTCGTAAAGGGTGTTGCGGTTGATCCGCAGGACCTTGGCAGCGTTGGTGATGTGACCGCCTTCCGCGGCCAGCACCAGGGCGATGTGACGGCGCTCCATATCCTCCAAAGAGAGATTCGCGGCTTCCTCCGCTCCACCCGGAGCAAAGACAAAGGGCAGGTCGGCAGGTTTGATCTGCCGGCTTTTTCCCACCACGACCGCCCGCTCGATGGCATTTTCCAGCTCCCGGATGTTCCCGGGCCATGCATGTCGCCGCATCGCCGCCAGGGCTTCTGGATGAATGGAGTCAATCTTCTTGCCGGTCTCGGTGGCATAGCGTCGCAGGAAGTGCTCAGCCAGCAGGGGGATATCTTCCGGCCGCTCCCGTAAAGGGGGAACCTCCAGGTGGATGACGTTAAGGCGGTAGAAGAGATCTTGACGGAAGGTGCGACGCCGTATGCTTTCCTGAAGGTCCTGATGGGTGGCGGCGATGACCCGAAAGTCGCTGTTTATCGTCGTTGTCCCTCCCACCCGGGTGAATTCGTGGGTTTCCAGGACGCGCAGGAGATCGATCTGCATCTTCATGGAGATGTCGCCCACTTCATCGAGAAAGAGGGTCCCGGCGTTGGCCATCTCCAACCGGCCTTTCTTGGTAAATTTGGCGTCGGTGAAAGCGCCTCGCTCATGGCCGAAGAGTTCGCTCTCCAGGAGATGTTCCGTGAAGGCCCCACAGTTTATGGCAATAAATGGACTGTAGCCGCGCGGGCTCCGGGCGTGAATGGTCCTGGCCACCAATTCTTTGCCGGTGCCGGTTTCCCCGGTAATTAATACGGTGGCATCGCTGCGGGCCACATTGACGATGGTTTCGAAGAGCTTGAGCATCGGGGGGGATTGGCCTACCAGGTTTTCAAAGCGGGTTATGGACGCTACCCGGTCTTTGAGAATCAGGTTTTCCATGGCCAGAGTCTGCATCTGAACCAGTTTCTCGATAGTGAGGCTGAGTTCCTCCAATTCGAACGGCTTAAGCAGATAATCGTTAGCCCCCAGCTTTATCGCTTCCACCGCGTCCTGAATGGCGCCGTGGGCCGTCATCATCACCACGGCCGTATCGGGATCGTTCTCCTTCAAGTGCTTGAGCAGCGTGATCCCGTCCATTTGAGGCATTTTGACGTCAACCAGCATGATATCATAATGGCGTTCTTTGATCTTGGCCAATGCCACCGGTCCGTCGTCCGCAGTTTCCACCTCAAAACCATCCTGCTTTAGCCAGTCGCTAAAAGCTTCGCGTATACTCAACTCATCATCCACTACCAGGATGGTGATCTTTTTGTGAGGCAACATGGTTTTCTCCCCATTTATAGGCGGGCAGACGGATAGTAAAGCAGGTTCCACGGCCCACAACGCTGTGAACTCTGATAACCCCCTGGTGGTCCCCGATGATGCCATGCACCACGGAAAGCCCCAGCCCTGCCCCCAGACCGCCGGCTTTGGTGGTATAGAACGGTTCAAAAATTTGGGAGAACTTATCTTTGGGAATGCCCATCCCGGTGTCGGCGATGAGCACCAAGACCTCCTGGCGCCTGGTATTTCTGGTCACCAGGGTCAAAGCGCCGTCTTTCGGCATGGCATCCTGGGCATTCAACAAGAGGTTTAAAAAGACCTGCTTCATCTTCCCTGGATCCGCCCTCACCTGCAGCAGATTTGGATCCCAGCGGGCTTCCACCGTGATCCCTTGCAGCCGCATCTGATGCTCGGTTAGCGACAAGGTTTCAGCCAACAACGTATTGAGATCGACCGGTTTGAATTCCGGCTTGGACCGGCGGGAAAAAGGCAGGAGGCTGGAAACCGTTTTGCCCACCCGGAAAATTTCATTATAAACTATCTCCGTGTGTTTCTTCATCATTCTCAACTCTTCCTCGCCCAGAAATTCCTTTTCCATCATGCGCTTGATCACCCGGATGGAACTGAGGATGCCGGTCAACGGATTGTTGATCTCGTGCACGACGCTGGCGGATAACTTCCCCAAAGAAGCGATCTTGTCTTCGTGCAGCATGCGGGTGCGGCTGATTTCTTGGGTAATATCCCTGGACAGATCGACCACTCCCCGAATCCGTCCTTCCTCATCAAACAGCGGATGGCAGACCACGTGCAGATAGCTTTCCCGGCCATCCTTGTCAAAGTGGACGTGGATGGCGGAAGCGGTCTGGCCGGTAGCCACGGTTTTCTTTAAGGGACAGGGATGATCAGGGCTGGCGCAAGGCTCCTGCAAGTGGTGGGACACTTCATAACAGTGCTTGCCCACCACGTCTTCCCGTGCTAACCCCACCATCTCCAACAAGGCCCGGTTGACCTCGACGATCTTATAATCGAGATCTATGACCATCATGTGGTCCTTAATCCCATTGACAATGGTTTCCAGAAAGGCCTTCTCTTTTATGGCATACTTCAGCAATGCCTGGGTCTGGGCCTGCGATTGCTCCAGGGCCACTTCCAGTTTCCGGCGGGGGGTGATGTCTTTGATGACCTCCACCACCCTTTTTTGGGTTGCTTCCGGCGGGAACAAGGGTGACATGGTAATTTCGTCGCAGTGCCCCTTACCTTCGGAGCCTAAACAGTGGTGCAAAACCTGGACGGTTTGGCAACTCTCCAGCACCCGGGCCATGGGACAGGCCAATCCTTTGGCGTCACAGGGCTCATCGAATTGATGAAGCACTTCATAACAAGGTTTCCCGACGACCTCCGCTTCCTTTTTTTGGAAGCGGTTCAAAAAGGTGAGGTTGACTTCATCCACAATATAGTTGGAGAGCAACACCAGCACCGGGTCGGGCAGGTGGTCGAATATCCTATGGAAGCGGCTGCGTTGCCGTCCCAACTTGATTTCACTTTCCACCTTATTTCGCAGGCGGTCTTCCTCCCGGCGCAACAGTTCCCAGAAAAGACGGGCCTTGATGTGGTCGATAATCTGGGTATGGAGCTGCTTTTGCCGGATGATTCCTTCCCGAACTTGCAGCTCCCCGGTGAGTTCCAGGATCAAGTCCGGGGCTTCCTTCAAAAGCATGGCGTAGTCGTCAAACGTTGGAATACCCATACTTTTCGCCAGGACCATGCCCTGGGCCAGGGGATTGGGGTCGGCCATTCCGAGGATTTCAATTCTTCGCGTGTAACTTTGATTTCCCGCGAGAAGCTGGAGAACCTCATGCCCCCCCCTGCCTCCCCCGACAATACCTAGTCGCAATGGCGCAACCTCTTGAATAGACGATAGTTCCACAGGAATAAGGTCCCAGAAGTCCTCCCAAGAAAAGAATGGTCGATCCACGTTGAGAACCATTAAATTCCCAGGGGCCTGCTCACGCAATTGCTGAGAAACTTCGGGGCGGCCGGTGGCGTTGACGATGATGGCTAGGTCGGGAAGTTTGAAGAAATCAGCGAAATTGACCGTCACAAAGAGGTTGAACCGATTAGCGTAGCTTATACCGGGAGCTTCCGGGTTCAGATCGGCCACTCCCACTACATGCAAGGGTTGCTCGCGGAGGAGTTGATCCGTCTTCCGGGTTGGCACCAAGGCCTCCAGGATAGCCATGCCTTGCCGTCCCGCTCCCACAATAGCCAGATTATATGACCGTTTGTCAGGACTCATGGTGAATTCCAGGAGAATAGGTGGAATGCTCTCTTATTGTCGACCACGGATAGGTGGCAACCTCTTCTCACCCCGAGAAAAATATACCTGAAATTTTGGGTAAGCTCCTTTTTTAAATTTAACATGAATTTACAAACCGTGCTATTTCTGAATATCGGATAAAAATGAATCACCTATGGTCCCGGGATTCCCGAAATTTTGTATATTGATTGAATATAATAACCGTTTTTATCATCCTGAAGAAATAAAGAATCTCAACCTAATGGTAATTTAAGAAATTTTTATCAGTACTCAGAATAACATTATTGATCCAAGGTTTCATACCAAGTTGCGCGCATAGAAGTAATATTTGTCAATGCTTTCGTGGCGCAATTCATGGCGCCCCTACAAATAAATTACCTGTTTGATGGCAACTTGGTATAACCGGGATTGTGAGGGGCACTCCGGTTTACCCGGCGCCGCCTCGTGGGGGCGAGGCGCAACTTATGCGGGTCGGAGGCAAAGCGCCCTGAAAATAAAGGCGCCCCGCCTTCCCTCAGGAAGGCGGGGCGCCGGGTAGATTTTATTTTGCCGGCGCCGGAGTCGGGTTGCATTCATCCGTCTGCCAAAAGTAACACTTCATCAAGGTTGCTTACGGTAAAACGACCATGACGTTGCTTTGCACCCCTTGTCCGGCGGCGGATTGCACCGTCACCGTGGCCGGGGGTATGGCGAGGCCGGCGACCCTCAAAGTCCACGGAGCTCCCGGCGCCGCCGGCGGGATCATCGGCACCTTGGCCGCACTCCAACCTGTAGCCGTCAGAGCAGCCTGGACATCAGTGGAAAAGGCTTCAATGTTTAAATTATAACGATTAGGACGCCCCGTGATCAGGGTGGCTTCAGCCTTGGTAATGAAGATTCCGGCCACCAGAGATGACGACTGAACCGTGGGGGTAAAACCGGGGGTGGTGCCGGTGCAAACCACCGTCGGGTTCGCCGGCAGACCAGCGGGGAAGTTGACCCGGGCATAGTACTGGTTCTGGCTGCGGGTCATGAGAACCCCAGATCCAGCCGGCTGATCAGGCCGCCTCACCCTGAAAGCTGTCCCCGCGGGGACCGGCGGGGGGACGGTGACGAAAACATCCGCAAAGACCCCGGCGGCGCTCCGATTATAGGTGGCCCGGGTAATGTTGTAGGGGGTGCCGTCATAGAATTTGCCCCCCACGGCGATTTGATCGGTTTCCCAAACAAGACCGGAGCCCGGCGGCCCTTCGACCCGGAAAAAATTCTGGAAACCCGAGGGATGGAGGGCGCTGGGGATGGGACTGCCCGTGACCAGGGCAGGAAGCCCATCACCGATATATCCCGGCGGCGCTCCGGTCACCTGGCGTAAAAAGGGTCCGATCTGGCCGTTCAACGCTCCCGTGAAGTCTCCCGGGGCGCCGATCCCGATGTCGGAGGTGTCGTTGATCCCCCTTATTCCCGCCGGGACGTCCGAGAACGTCTTGGCGCCGTAGGGATGAAATACGGTGTAGGTTCCCGGGATGGGGGTGTCGATGCGGATCCGGATCCGGGCAAAGACGATTTGCTCCCCGGGGGCGGGATCGCCGGTATTAAAGGTGCACTCCAAGGCCATACCCAAATCGGCCGTACCGGCAGACGTAGGCATCGTGGCATCGCCGGTCCAATACATGGCTTCGCCGCCGAACCCGACTTGGACTGAGAAGGGATTGAGGGGGTCCACCGGGTCCGAGAACACCAGGGGATTCCCCGGGGCCAATACCAGCGTCTGCCCCAAGCTGTCCCGGTACCACACGGGAAAACCGTTAAAACCGGTGGGCGCCCCCAGTTGGAACGGGGGGGCCCAAGGGGGCGTCAGGGGATCTCCGTCCGCATCCGGCACCACCGGCCCCACCGCCGATAAGGCTGGCAGACCCGGCTGGGCAAAAGCCAGGAGCAACACCACGGTCAACCAAAGGAATCGACCTTTCTTCAACATGACCAGTTCTCCGTATTATAGCCGGCGCCTCTTATTGGGGAGGCGCCGGAGTTGGGCGCCGAGGATCATTCATCCAGAAGGAGCACTTCATAGATCGGCGTTATAGTGCCCGATTGCAGCTTCGCAACAAAGGCGGCCCCCGTGGCAGTTAGAGCCGGGGCAGCCTGAAAAGGATTCTTGGTGGGGAAGTTGGTGGAGGTGGTGAAACCCGCCACATAGGCGCGCGAGGAAGAATCCACTGCGATGCCGAAGCCAAAGTCGGTCGCAGTTCCACCCAGATAAGTGGAGTAGAGGAGGCCGGTCCCCCCGGCATTGAGTTTGGTTACAAAGGCATTGGGCGCCCCCGTGAGGGTCTTCTGGAGAGGACCTAAGAGGGGGAAATTAGCGGAACTGGTCTCGCCCGTGACATAAGCATTGCCTAAAGCGTCCACCGCAATAAACCAGGCGAGATCACTGCCGTTGCCGCCCAGGTAAGTAGAATATACCGGGGTCCCGGTGGGATCGAACTTGGTGACAAAGGCATTGCTGGCGCCTTTCAAGGTAGTCTGGAAGACGCCCGGGGTGATGGGGAAGTCAAGGGAATCGGTGTTCCCGGCCACGTAGGCGTTCCCGGCGGCATCCACGGCAATGCCCCCGGTAGCGGCATCGTCGCCGCCCAAACCGGTAAGGATAACCGTGGAGCCTCCCAGGTAGGTGGAGTACACCAGGCCTGCCAGGCCTCCAACGCTGGGGTCAATCCGGGTGACAAAGGCGTTGGTGAACCCCTTATTCGTGGCCTGGAACGGGGCCACCGAGATGGGGAAGTCACCGGATTGGGTCTCGCCGGCCACATAAATGGCGGTGCCGGCGGTATTCACCGCGATCCCCCACGCCGCCTCGGACACCGCGCCTCCCAGGTAGGTGGAGTATACCAGGCCACCCGGGCCTGAGATGGCGGGGTTAATCTTGGCGACAAAGGCGTTGACGCTTCCATTAAGCGTGGTCTGGACGGAGGCGCCCGCCAGGGGGAAGTTGGTGGAGCTGGCATCCCCGGCTAGGTAAGCAATCCCGGCGCCATCTATGGCAATGACCTTGCCGATAGTCGAACCCGTGCCGGGCCCGGCAGCACTCGCGCTCCCCCCCAGATAAGTGGAGTAGGCCAGGGTCCCGGTGGGGCTGAGTTTGGTCATAAAGGCGCTGTTAGTTCCCGCTAAGGCGGCTTGGAGCGGGGCCGGGGCCACCGACAGGGGAAAGTTGGCGGAGAAGGTCTCGCCCGCCACATAGGCAGCGCCGGTGCTGTCCACGGCAATACCTAAGCCGATATCGTCATCCGCGCCCCCCAGGTAGGTGGAGAAAACCAGGGCGTTGCCGGCGGGGTTGAATTTAGTGACAAAGGCATCCTCCACCCCGCCGAAAACCGTCTGAGCGACACCAACGGTGGTGGGGAAGTTCACGGATTGGGTGGTGCCCGCCACATAAGCGCTGCCGGAGGCGTCCACCGCAATGGCGTTGCCTGATTCCCAGGTGTTGCCTCCCAGGTAAGTGGAATAGACCAGGATCACCGGATCAATGATCAGCGGATAGCGGGTGTCATAAGAGGCCAGATCAAAGCCATAACCGCGCTTATCGGGCAGCAACCGGAATTTCCCCTCCCGGCTGACCCGCTGGCCGTTGATTTCCTGGTAGATCACGGGTTTCTGCTGGACCAGGTGGCCGCCGCCGGGCAAGGTGATGGTCAGCTCGCCGCCCTTCGTGATTTTCAGGGCCTTGATCCCCTGGTAGAGGAACTTAACCTGTTTTGGATCCGCCCCGGGTTTAATAATGAGGTCGTACTCCACCTGCTGGCCGGCACCGTAAAATTTCAGGTCGATGCCCGGGTAGGCCTCCCGGTACAGCACCGACTTATAGGTGGGCACCTCGGTGCGCCATTTCCCGGGATCATTCCCCTGGTAATAGTTAACCTTGCCCGGCAAGGGTTCGGTGGCCAGGATTTCCACTCCGGGGCGCATTCCCTGGGGGCGCAATTGCACCAACGCCTGGTCACCTTTGGCTTTACCTTTCTTTTCGCCCCTTCTCTTGGCATCGTCGGAAGCCCGGCTCAGGCTCAGGGCCATGCTTTCGGAAGTAAAGAAGACGGCATGACCTTGGCCCCGGGCATAAAACTTCACTCGTGAGTCAACCTGCCCCTGGTTTTCGGTGAAAAATAGGGGAAGTCGCCCGTAACCCTCCGCCACCTGGGCCTTGGATAAGGAACTCGGCCCTGCTGCCGGCGCAACTGACGGGGCGGATGCCCATATCGGGCCTGCGACCAACGCGACGCTCCCCAACAACGTCAGCACCGCGACTATGAACTTTGAAAATAAACGCTTACGGGCCCTCATAATCCCCTCCTAGGTGTTCTCGTTAAAAGAAGCATAAAGGTTGACCAGCGGTTCTCTCAGAACGCAACGAACAGTTGCGGGAAATCTCGCACGACCTGCGGTTCTCCTGCTAAGATCGCCGCGGACCGGCTTAAGTCGTGCTGCCGCGCCTCAGTTTCTTGAGAGGAAAATGGTTCCATTAAATTTTTCGTCACCCTTGAAGGTTCCCTTGGCCTTGACTTCCTTACCCGCATGGCGCCGCTTAGGATTGACGAGAACATTGCCGTTGATGGGTCCGGCCCCGGCAGCTTGATTGATGGAAGCCGCGGGGTTGAAGTCGAGATTCGCCACGAGGGTCCCCTTGATGGAGTCGGGGGTGCGGCGGGTCGTCTGCGGTGCACCTTCCCGGGTTATGTCCCAGGCGCCCCGGAGCAGGAACTGTCCTCCCCCTTTGTTTTCGATCGTACATTTAATGGTGAACTTGCCGGCGAGGACGCGAGCCCGGCCTTGGGCCGCGGCCGTGGCTTCCACCACATAGCCGGTGGTGAGATTGCCGTCAGTTTTTATCTGCTCGGGGGCAATCACCGTACCATTGGTCAGAACCCAGGTCATGGTCCTGGGGGGCTTGGCCTCAGGGTTCGACATGGGCTGGGCCAGCAGCGTCGAGGCGCTGAAAAGCGCCAGGGCCGCCACCAGAAGAGAGGTGAACAGAAATGGGTTGGATCTCAACCTGGGCATGGGCAGTTCTCCTTTAATGATTGAAGCCGGTCTTTATCAGTGCCTACTGGTTCTAACGGTCGATCTCTTCCAAAACTCTCCGCTGTTTTGCAAAGAATATAACCAAGCCCCGCGGGTTTGAAAATAGGCATTTTTACCTATTTTCTAATGAACGGAAGACGATTAAAATTATCTCAGGTTGCAGGATCAATTTCTCAAAATAAGGATAGCGGAGTGCGGCGGATGTCGGCCGGTTCTTGGCAGGAGCCATTTATAAGGAGGATGTTCAATGAAACGGCGTGATTTTATTAAATACGGCGTAAGCGGTCTGGCCACCCTGGTGGTGGGCAGCAAGATGCCGTGGCTCATGGCCAACCCGGCCTACGCCGCAGTCCAGACCCAGACCCTGAATTTCACCATTACCGATGCCGTCAAAGAGATGGTGACGCATGAACCGGGGAACAACCTGGCTACCTGTTACTTCTGGATCTATAAATCGAACGCCCCGAATTTCCCGGCGGATTGCCCCGGGCCGCAAATCTATACCACCGTGGGCGATACCATCAACATCAGTATCACCAATGACCTGGATGAAGACCACGCTTTTTTCATCCCGGGCATGTACAACAGCGGTCCCATTGCGCCGGGGGCCACCGTGACCGGAACTTTTCGAGTCACCCGAGCGGGCAGCTATCTCTACTACGACAACCTGAATGCCCCGGTGAACCGGGTCATGGGGCTGCACGGCGCCTTCATCGTCATGCCCGCCAACCTGCGCGGCACCCGCGCCCGGGGGGGTAATCGGTTGACCCCTTACAGCTTGCCCACGCCCAATGTCCAGCAACTGTTCAACGATTTCGGCCGGGCCGCCTGGTGGCCCGGCCTGGCCTGGGAACAGGGGGATGCCGCGGCCACCCCGCCCACCCTGCCTTTCCGGCAGTACGTCTGGCTGCTCCACCAGGCCAGCCCCGTGCTCTTTGAGGAGGTGGGGAACTTTACGCCCGGCGCAGATTACCCCGCGGCCGCGTTCATGGACGCCTTTATCGGGGAAACTGACAGGCCCGGCTTACCTCCTCTCATCGCCACCAACACCGATCCGAGGATGGCGTTTCCCCTCCCCTTTGGCCCGGGGATTGCCATCAACAACGCCTTCAACAAGAAGCCGCATTTCTTCACCATCTGCGGGCAATCCGGGCATTTCAGCCACAATCATCCGGCCATCACCCCCATGCTCCGGGTGGGGGAGCCGTGCCTGGCCCGGGTCATGAACGCCGGGTTGTGGACCCATTCCATGCATCTGCACGGCAATCACTTTTTCATCGCCTGCGTCAACGGGCGGGTCCAATCCAACCTTCTCTGGGTGGACACCTTCACCTCGAAATCCATGGACATTTACGACATGGTGATTCCCTTCATGCGGCCCCCGGATGTCCCCAATACCCGGGGCATCGGCCGGGCGGACCCGGGCCTTCCGGCCGGCCTCGGCGCCACCTGGCCCCCCCAGCAAGAGTTTGCCATGTATCAGCCCGCGACCGGCACCTTCAAACAAAGTTTCCTCAACCCGTTGGTAAACGTGGATATCCACCAGCGGCAGTCGCCCCTGGTCTACGCCATGCACGACCATACGGAGCCGTCCCAGACGGCCCAGGGCGGCAACTACAACTGCGGCTCGATTTCGGGGATAACTATTATCGGCGACCGGAACACGCCCGGCTGGAAGGATTTTCCCCGGGATGAAGATTTTGACATGATGCTGACCTTTGGGAACGGCGCCCCGGTGACCAAGCCGGGGGGAGGCAACGACCCCCCCCTGGTCTGATCCCCTGAGATCAGGATCGGGACCATAAGCCTAGTTCTCTGGATTACTTGATGAACAGGAGATAAGGAGAGATAAGATGGCGCTGCCAAATTCCGGTATTATCATACCCCGCCGGTCCATTGCCGGCATGGAAGGCATGTGGGCCAAGATGTGGGACCCGCCCAAGGAAAGCCCCGGCACCCCTGAGTTGCTGACCCCCACCAATCCCGTGCCGGCATTTATGGAGTCCCTTGGCTTAGGCGATGTGAAAGTTCCTAACACAGTGCAGTTGGCGTTGACTGAGGGCATCACCATTACCGGTTGGAATGGGGCGCCCCTCGTTATCATGGCCGTCGGGGACCAAGACATGGACGCCTCCAAAGGCGGCACCTATCCGGGAACTATCCTCCGGGTGCCCCGGGGGGTGATCTTCCATGCTGAGACCCAGGGCAAGACGTCGCCGCCCCATACCATTCACTGGCACGGCATCGAGCCTACTCCCATGAACGACGGGGTGGGGCATACCTCCATGGAAATCGGGAAATACACCTACCAGTTGCAGCCCAACTTCATCGGCAGCTACTTCTACCACTGCCACCGCAACACGGTGCAGCACTTTGAGATGGGACTCTTCGGCTTCCTCATCATCGAGCCGCCCGACGCCTATGCTAACCCTCTCACCGCCGGCGGCTACCCGCGCCGCACCGCGGCCAGCCTGGCGGCGTTTCCCCAGTTCCCGGGGTTCGTGGCCGGCGACCTGGCCAGCGGGGACCCCCACGCCTATACCGTCCCCTATGATTATGAGGCCCTCTGGGTCTGTGATGACATGGACTCCTACTGGCACAACCAGATCGGGCTGGAGGCCAGGGCCTGGTATCCCGCCATCCTCAACCGGCCCGGGGTGGACGACCAGTTCTGGCACGGGCACTTCCATGACTTCAACCCGGATAACTGGTTTATCACCGGTGTGGTGGTGCCCAACGCCCCTGGGGTCCTGGGGACCATCCCGCCTAACGTGGTCGTTCCCCCGGGTCTCAACGGCGGGGTTACCGGGATGCAGGTGTCCGTCAACGCCCAGAGGGGCAAGACCATCCTGGTCCGCGCCCTCTGCGCCTCCTACAACTCCATGCGGGTCACCTTCCCGGTGGACGTGGTGATCATTGCCTGGGACGGCCGGGCCCTGGGGGTGCCGCCTTTGGCCCGGTACAGCCACGCCTATAGGGTGCCGGCCGGGACTCCCATTCGTTACAGCGTGGCCCGGCGCATTGACGCCCTGATCAGGACGGACACCGCGGTCAACGCCTTCGCCACGGTGGAGTTCTTTGATACCCGGGGGGAGAATGTCCCCGGCCGGGAGCGGATTGTGAAGACCGCCCGGATACCCTTTGTGATTAATTAAGCCCGCCCCCGGGGCGCGGCGGCAGCACCGCCGCCGCGGCCCCCGGGGATGTGCGCCGGGTTGGGGTTGGGATGACGCCCAACTAGGGGTTTAAGGGGGATTATCCGAGTGAAGGTATTGAGGTGGCTTCTGGGAACCCTGCTGCTGGCGGCCGTCCTTCTGCAACCGACCGTGGGGTCCGCGGTGGTTCTCGGCCAGATCGATACATTCCAAGACGGGACGCTGCAGAACTGGGATGCGGGGCTGGGCGGTATCGAGCCTCCCTTTCCCCCGGTGGTGATTCCAGATGGCGGCCCCGGGGGCGTCGGCGACCGCTATATGCAAATCACCGGGATCGGGGGACTGCCAAATCCGGGGAGCAGAATAAACGTCATAAACCGGGACTTGCAGTGGTCAGGGAATTACCTGGCCGGGGGCGTGAACGTCATTACCATGTCCCTGAAAAACACGGGGGCCACTGACCTGGTGGTGCGGGTCATGATCGGCGATGTGGCGGTGGGCAGTCTGCCGCCGCTCAATATGGCGGTGTCCAGGGACTCGGTGGTTCTGCCGGCCGGCGGCGGGTGGGTTGCCGCGACCTTCAACATCACTCCCAGCCGGATGGTTGCGGCCCGGGGGAATGTGCTGCCGGCCTTAACCAATGCCGGTGAGTTGCGGATCATGCACAACCCGAACCCGACCTTCCCCCCCCCCTCGGCTGTGGGTCAACTAGGCGTGGACAATGTTAAAGCCGCTGCCGCGGTGACTGTCGGCTGGATCGATACCTTCCAATACGGCACGCTGCAGAACTGGGATGCCGGCTTAGGCGGCATTGAGCCGCCGTTTCCCCCGGAAATTATTCCCGGCGGCGGCCCCGGCGGCGTTGGCGACGCCTTTATGCAAGTTACCGCCATCGACGGCGCCGTGGGTCCCGGGAGCAGGCTATCCGTCGTTAATCGCAACGCCCAATGGTCAGGAAATTACCTGGCCGCGGGCGTGAATTTCATTACCATGTCGCTGAAAAATACCGGTCCCAACGGCCTTCAGGTGCGGGTCGTGATCGGCGATGTGGCGGTGGGCAGTCTGCCGCCGCTCAATATTGCGGTGTCAACGAAGGGGTTGTCTCTGCCTGCCGGGGGTGATTGGGTTACCGCGGTATTCCCCATCAGTCCAGGCGACCTTACCGCCGCGCGGGGGAGCGTGCCGGCGGCTTTAACCAACGCCGGCGAGTTGCGGGTCATCCATAACGCGGCGGCCACTTTTCCGCCCCCCACCATTATAGGCCGGCTGGCCATAGATAATATTAAAGCGGAGAGGCGCGCCGGTCTGCCGTATTTGCCGCTGTTACTGTTGGATGATTGAGCCGATGAGAGATTTTTATCCCAAATATTAAGGATGAGGAACTTCCCATGCCGAAAAAAAGGGTCAAGAAAAAGTTGATGATAAGGCAAGTCTTCGGGTTACTGGCCATCGCCCTTAGCCTGGCGCTGCTCGGGGGAACCGGCTGGGCCCAACCGCTGAGCGCGTTTACGGTTCCAGAACCGGTTTTTCTTGCCAGCTATGTATTCGACAAAAACGCCGCCATCCAATTGGGCAAGGCCCTCTTCTGGGACATGCAGGTGGGCAGCGACGGCATGACGGCCTGCGCCAGCTGTCACTTCCATGCCGGCGCCGACAACCGGTTCCGCAACCAGATGAATCCGGATATTTTAGGGGGCTCCACTACTTTTAGCCCCCCTCACGGTCCGAACTCCACCTTGACCCAGGCTAGCTTTCCCTTTTTTAAGCCCGTCGATCCCGATACTGATGCCCCCCTGGCGCGGCCGTTCAATCACGACGTCGCTTCTTCCCAGGGGGTTAGATTGGCTCAGTTTGTGGACATCAAGTTAGGGAGCGCGGTGGATATCAGCACTCCCCTGATCGACCCCATCTGGAACCTTAACCTCAGGGGTCATAGAGTCAACGTCCGGCGGGTGGAGCCCCGCAATACCCCCACGGTCATCAACGCGGCCTTTAATTTTGCCAATTTCTGGGATGGGCGGGCCAACAACATCTTTAACGGCGTCAATCCCTTTGGCCCGGCGGATGCTAACGCCAGGGTCTTCGAGGATAAAGGCACGGGACTCACTCCGGCCAGGGTCCGGCTGGAAAACGCCTCCCTGGCCTCCCAGGCGGTGGGACCGCCCCTCAGCGACTTGGAAATGTCTTTCCGGGGGCGCACCTGGCCCAAGCTCGGCAAAAAGATGCTCAGCCTGCCGCCCCTGGCCAAACAGGCGGTGCATCCCCGGGACAGCGTGCTGGAATCTCCCCTGGCCAAGTCCACGAAGATCGGTGACGTGATTACCTTGATTAAAGGTCTGAACACCACGTATAGCGCCATGATCCAGGCGGCGTTTCAACCCCAGTATTGGAATAATACCACCCAGCATCTTGAGTTTGTCAATCCGGCCAACCCAGACCTCGGCCTTAAAGTGGTTGCCGGGCCGGCCACTCCGGGCAACACCAATCAGTTCACCCAGATGGAGGCCAACTTCTCCCTCTTTTTCGGTCTGGCGGTGCAGCTTTATCAGGCGACCCTGATTTCCGGCGAATCCCCCTTCGACCTCTTCCTGGGAGGCGCCGCCAATCTGACCCCACCGCAGCAGCGCGGCCTGGCGCTTTTCCAGGCGGTGGGTTGCACCGGCTGCCACGTTCTCCCGATCAGTACTCAGGCCGCCGAACCAATAGTCAATGGCGCCGCCCTGGCCAGATTTCCTCCCCTGTTTCTGCCGCCCGCGGCAGCCGTTGAAATAATGAACACCGCCGACCGCCTGATAGCCTTTTATGATAACGGGTGGAATAATATCGGCGTGGTGCCGACTCAAAACGACCTGGGCCGGTTTGCGACCGCACCGTTTATCAACCCGTTAACCGGCGCTGAGTTTCCCCTGGATTATAGCCGCCTCGGCATGTTGTTGAGGGATGGCCTGATACCGCCAAGCTATAACAGTCCACCGACCGGGGCGCAGGCCAGCTATGTTGCCGGTTTTATCCCGCCCTTGCCCATCGGCAACACGCAACCGCCGGACCGGAACGGCAACCATGGGGCCTTTAAGGTACCCCAGCTCCGCAATGTGGAACTCACCGGCCCCTTTATGCACAATGGCGGCATGGCGACCTTGCGTCAGGTGGTGGACTTTTATACCCGGGGCGGCAACTTTGATGAAAATAATCTGGCGGACCTGGACCCCTTGATAGCTCCCATCGGCCGGCTTATTGGGCAGCCATTGGATAAAAATGATCTGGTGTCCTTTCTGATGGCGTTGACCGACAACCGGGTGAGAAACGAATCTCGTCCCTTTGATCACCCCGAGCTGATTGTGCCTCACGGGACCACGAAGACCGGCGTGGAGATCACTTTCAAGGTCCCGGCGGTGGGCCGGGACGGCCGCTCGGGCGAATCGCCGCCGCTGCCGCCGCTGCAACCCTTTCTCAACGCGAATCAGTTTACTCCTTAAGTCACTGGCGAGGCCTTGGCTGCGAGGAACGGTTCAGGGGGTCAAGCGTGAAAAAGAGTCTCAAAGGCCAAGCTTGACGCAGGCATCGATAGGATGCCGAAAAATTTCGCATACTCGAATAGAGGGACATAGTTATGGTCGCAAAGCGCTGGTGGTGGATAGTTATCGGGTTAGGGTTGCTTCTGGCCCTGCCCATGGGCCCGGCATGGGGTAAAAGCCCTGACGCCGGGGTGACAATAACCGCCCTTAAGGTAGAGCTTAAAGTCCAGAGCATAACCAAGGAAAATTTTTTCATGGGTGAAGTATGGGTGTCACCCGCCAAATTTACCGATATCCAAAACGGGAAGTACTATGTGGGCTATGCCCGGGCCGTTGGTCTGGATGTTTTTAGGGTCGAGTATGACCTAAGCCCGACGTGGTACTCCAGCGACCCCACCATGGTGAGAGTTGCGCCTCGTTCGGGCCATAGAGTAAAGCTCACTGTGGTCAAAGAGGGAGAGAGTTTCTTAATGGTGACCGCAGGCTCCTTCTCCAAGAAGTTGGCCATTAAGTCCACTTATCGGGGTGGAGCGATGTACGTGGAGATTTCCCAGGAAATAATCAACCCGAAGCCGGCCAGCACCGCTCGGTAAGGGTGAGCCTGGGGAAAGCCGGGGCGGCATACGCCCTTGTTTACTGATTGAAGATGATAAAAAAGTTTTTTCCCATAATTTTGGGTTTAATCCTGGCCCTGCCGGCTTACACCGGAAGTATGCCGGGGAAGGCTCCTGTTCCTGAAAAGGGACAAACCTCTTCTCCACAAGAACCCGCGGAGCAGGTGATTATCATAAGAACGGCCCCGAAGGATGCCAAAGGGGATCAAGTTACCGTGGGAAAGAAAGGGGAGATTCAAGTCCCTCGCAGTACCGAAGGAAGTAGATTTACCGCCAGCGCGCCAGTCAGCGGGGACCAAACACCTGCTGAGAACGTTGCGCCTAAAGAGGCTGAGGAACCTGCGTCTAAAGAGACCGATGATGACGTAGAGGCCAAAACCGCCAAAACCAAAAAAGGGAAAGGCGCTAACCGGGCCGGGGATACTGGCGAGCCCCAGAGTGTGACCGGGTCCATGAAAAGTGGAGAAGCCAGAGGCGCCTCGGGAAGTGGAGAGGGCATGGCAGTTGGTGGTTTTCCCTCCAACTCGCCGGCGAATGTTGGGGGAATCCTTGGGGGCGGTGCACCATCGGGGTTTAGAAGCACCACGATTCCGACTCCCCTCCCGATAAATCAAGGGGAAAACCAAACGCCAATCACCCCTCCTTCCCTTCCGACCGCCCAACTCCAGGCCCTCCTGGACGCGCAGGTGAGCGATGCCGGAGTCCCGGGAGCGATCCTGGCCGTGCAGACCAAAGACGGCGTGTGGATCGGCGCGGCCGGCAAGGCCGATTTGGACGCCAACGTGCCCATGACGCCGGACATGCAGGTCCGCCTCGCCGGGGTCACCAAGGTCTTCACGGCGGCGCTCATTATGAAGCTGGTGGAGGAGAACAAAATCGCCCTGTCCGATACCGTGGAAAAATGGCTGCCGGCCCTTCTAGCGCCTGGAACCGTGCCCTTCCGTGCTCAGATCACCGTGGCCATGCTCCTGAACCACACCAGCGGTCTCTATGACTATGTGGGTGACCCATTTTTCACTGACCTTATGCTGTCGGATCCTTACTATGCCTGGCCTTCAGATTCTTCTTATGATGAAGTCATATATTGGATTTACAACTCCGCTTTCCTCCCGGGCACGGCATTTGAGTATTGCAACGCCGGTTACTATCTCCTGGGGAAGATTGCCGAAGCTGCCACCGATGAACCCTTAGAGGATGCCATCCGGACCCGGTTCTTCAGCCCCCGGGAGATGTCCCGCACCGCCCTCACCAGAAGCGGCCAGAAAACCGGTCCTTATACCCGGGACTATTGTTGGATCGACGTCGATTATTACCCCACCCTCGTGGACACCTCTCAGCTCGTGGACACCTCCGGTTGGGATCTCTCCTGGGACTGGACCTCCGGGTCCGGGGTGAGCACCGCCCAAGATATGCTTACCTGGGCCCGGGCCCTCTTCGGGGGCAAGGTGGTGAACGCCCAGTCTCTTTCGCAGATGACTACCCCTAAAGCCCCCTCCACCTTCGGCTTCGGACTGGAGGTTTTCGACTCGGACCCCTGGTTTGGGGAGAAAATGTACGGTCACGGCGGCGAAAACCCGGGCGTTCTCACACGCTGGCTGTATTATCCCGACTCGGGGCGCACCATCTTCATCGCTCTGAACCGGTTCGACAAATTTACTCCTCCCCAGATGGACGCCTCCCTAGTGGCTGATGCCATCCTCAGCGGCGTGAGTAGTATTTTGGTGAATACGACCCCATGAGATTAGTCCCCCCTAACCGGGCTGGGCAGAGCGCGGGAATTAATAACCGCAAAATTCTCCGGTTTTTTCCAGGCCGTAAAGAACAAGTCATCCATGATGGTTTCGTAAAAAGTCCAAAATTCCCTCCCCCTTGATGGGCGAGGGTCAGGGTGGGGGTGAAACAATTAATATCTTCGATGAGTTATCTTCCCCCTCCCCTTATACGAAGTTGCGCGCATAGAGGTAAGAAAAACTCACGGTTTGTAGGGGCGCACCCGCGTGTGCGCCCAACCTGAGGGGCGGACACATGGGTCCGCCCCTACAAAAGATAAATTACCTGTATGATCGCAGTTTGGTATTAATCCCCTCCCACCAGGGGAGGGGAAAAAGACTTTTTACGAGGTCATCATACTTGCAATAGAGGGCTGTTTAACGGTAATGTTATGTCCAAGAAGCCGCCGGGGCCGGTTCGCGGGCTGCTGATTAGGTTTGCGGAAAGAGCGCAGGTTGCCTGTCCTGATAAAATTTTTCATGCTTACTTTGGGATTGTGGATCTGTGCGTCTTCGACGGCCTACGGAAAGATTCAACGGTTTACTGACAGTCAGGGAACTGTGCACATCACCAATAACTTACCGGATAAGACCCCTGATGAGAAAAAGCCGGGCGTTGAGAATCGGGCCGGAATTCCTTCTGGCTCTTCCAGAGGGCCAATCGCTACCCCGCCCGCTCCGGAGGTAGTGGAGCCTCTTCCCCAGCCTGAGCCCGAACCCGAACCCGAAGCGCCAACGCCTGAGGAGACGGGGAACCCGTGATACCAAGTTGCGATCATACAGGTAATTTACCTTTTTCTTGTGTAGGGGCGGACCCATGTGTCCGCCCACAAGAGGGCGCACACGCAGGTGCGCCCCGACAACAGCTTTTCTTACTTCTATGAGCGCAACTTGGTATAAGGCGTACTTGGTTTCGTGGATAGCCAGGATTCTGAGTTTGAATGCAGAAGGAGTTTTCTTAACTGGCAACTGACCACTGGCCGCTGCTTCACAACTCCACCAGTTCGGAGATCAGGGGATGACCCATGAACAGGCTGGCCAACTGCTGAAAGCGCGGCGTCAGGTCGGTGGTGAGGTAACGGCGGGTCCCGCCCCGGCTTAAGCGGCTCTCCATCTCGGGATGGCGATTGAGGTAATCCGCCAGCTTGGCCGCGGTGACCTGGCCGGAGCAGATCAGATCGTGGCCGGGGCCCAGGATGGCCCTGATCTGGTCTTTCAAGATGGAATAGTGGGTGCAGCCCAGGATCAGGGTGTCCACGCCCTGGAAGGGGGCCAGATAGCGGCGCAGGATCAGGGTGGCGCCTTCCCACTCCTGCTCCCCGCTCTCGATGATGGGCACCAGGAGCGGACAGGCCTGCTGGACGACCGCAACCTCGGGGTCGAGTTTTTTCAGCTCCAGATCGAAAGACTGGGAGATCACGGTGCCCTCGGTAGCGATGACCCCGATGCGCTTCACCCGGGTCCGGGCCACGGCCTCTTCCACCGTGGGGATCAGCACCCCCAGGACCCGAAGGCCGGGGTAGCGGGCCGGCAGCCAGACCTGCTGGATGCGCCGCAAGGCCCGGGCCGAGGCGGTGTGACAGGCCAGGATGATGAGCCGGCAGCCCTGGCGGAAGAGATAATCCACCGCCTGCTCGGTGAAGCGGATCACCACCTGGTCGGACCGGGTGCCGTAAGGAATCCGGGCATTGTCCCCCAGGTAGAGGTAGTCATAATCCGGCAGGACCTGCAAAAACTCCCGCAAGACCACCAGCCCGCCGAAGCCCGAATCAAACACGCCGATCATACTCAATACCGTTTTCAGTTTTCGGTTTTCAGTTAAAAGACAGAGCCTCTGGGATAGTCGGCCGGGGCGGGTTTCAAACCCGCCCCGGCCGCGTTCTGGTCCGGCATTTAATCCGACAACCGCAGTAAAATGCCCCGCTGGTAAGCGGACCGCAAGCTCAGGGCGACCAAGCCGTAGCTGACGAACAGGTATACCACAGTTTGGGAGAACCCGTAAAGCAGGGGGTGGCTGGACGTCAGGGGGAAGCCATAGAAGTGCCGGAAATAATCGAGAAAATAGGTGAGCGGAATGAGCTGCGCCAGGAACTGGACCCCCTGGGGCAGCACGCTGACCGGATAGTAGAGGCCGCACAGGAGCAGCATGAGGTAGGAAAAGGCCCAGGCCGCCACTTCGGCCCGCTGGCCGAAACGCAGCACCAACGACAGGACCAGGGCCCCGATAATGGCGGCGTTCAGAAATATGCCCAGGAGAAAGAAGATCAGCCCCGCCGGGCCGGGCCGCCCCAGATCCATGTCGAAAAAGTAGACGCTCAGACCTCCCATGATCACAAAGACCAGCAAGCCCCGGACCAACCCCACCAGGCCCGAGCCCACGAGGATGTGGAACAGGCGCACCGGGGCGATGAATTCATGTTTCAGGCTCTTGGACCAGACGGAATAGAGCAGGGCGTAAGACAGGTCCAACTGGGCAATCTGGACGGTGTTCATGGTCACCGCGCCGATGAGGATAAAGGACACCGTTTCCCCCGACAGGCTCAGGAACCGGGTCAAGAGACCCACGGAAAAAACGCCGATGAGCGGCCAGAACACCATCTCGAAGATGGCGAAGACGTTGCGCCGGTTCACCAGGGTGCTGCGGGTGCTGAAGGCCCAGATCTTATTCAGGTGAGTGCGTAATTTCATGGTAAATTTCTTCCAGGTCCACGGGCTTGACCACCACCTTAGTCAGCTTCTTTCCCATCAAATACACGGCCTCCAGGATAGCCGGCAGCCGCTCGTCCACCCGGTCCAGCACCAGGTCCACCCGGGAGTCCTGCACCGTGTAGCGCAACACCCCGGGCAGGCGGCCGTAGTCCAGCGGCGCCGGGGAGTCCTTAAAGATCAGGCTCAGGTGGTCCCCCAACCCCAGGCGCCGCTGCAAATCCGGGATGCGGCCTTCGCTGATCAGTTGGCCCCCTTTTAAGAAGGCCACCTCGGTGCACAGCATCTCAGCCTCCCGCAGGTTGTGGGTGGTCAGGAGCATGGTGACCCCGGTCTCCCGGTTGAGCCGGAGAATCTCCTCCCGGATATGCTGCGCCATCTCCTGGTCAAGGCCCGACGTGGGTTCGTCCAGGAAAAGCAGTTCGGGGTCGTTGATGAGGGCCTTGGCCAAAGCGAGACGCTGTTTGAGGCCGGTGGAGAGCCGCTCGAAGGTAACCGCCCGGTGTTCCGCCAGCCCGAATAAGTCCAGGAGCTTTTCCACCTTGTTCGTCAAGGCCCGGCCTCCCAACCCGTAAAGCCGGCCGTAGAACCTGAGGCTGTCCGAAACCGTCATGCACCAGAGGAAATGGGCGCCGCTGGCCGCCAGGTTGATGCGCTCCTTGAGGCGGGCCGCCTCCCGGACCACATCCAGGCCCAATACCTTGGCCCGGCCGGTGTCCGGCAACAGCAGAGTGGCCAAAATCGAAATGAGGGTGGTCTTGCCGGCGCCATTGGGCCCCAGCACGCCGAAGATGGCCCCGGGCGCGACCGTGAGGTCCACCTGCCGGAGCACCGGCTTGACCGGGCCCCACAGCCCGGTGCGGAAACCCTTGCCGATTCCCTGTGCGGATATCGCAAGTTGCATAATAAAATATAGAAGAGGGTTTAAATATTATAAATCATGTAAACTACAAAGAAAGCCCCCATACCAATGACGAGGAGGGTAAGAAGGATATCAAGCAATAATGACGGTCGATATGTATCTTCATCGATTTCTTTTTCGACCTTTTTATATCTAATAAATGCAAGTACTCCCATCAAGGCCCCGAACGCAACCAGGACTATGCCAAAAATCGATGAATATCCTACCGAAGAGGGGGCAGATTCATGAGCAACTGATTTTCCCAAAAATGATGATAAATTTTTCATGAAAAACGCAAACTTCTCGACGACAAAACCAAATGCCATTATGCCAATGCTTGTTCTGATCCAGGCAAGAAATGTCCTCTCATTTGCCATGTGATCGCTAGGATTGCGAACTTTTACCGATGATTTATTTTTAGTTGTTTCCTCCATACCGCATGCCTTTCTTTCTTATTTACGCCCATGGTCTAAGCTAAGTCTATCAAACCTGGGCCTTGGGGCCAAGGTTTTCTGGATTTGAGGCAAGCCGCCCCGCTTGCAAAGCTGCTTAGGCTGGGGTACATTAGCCTCACATGAGCGAGGAAGAACGCATCGTCAATCCTCGGCTCCAGGCGGAGGACCTGGGGTTGGAGGCGGGGTTGCGGCCCCGGAGTCTGGCCGAGTTCGTGGGCCAGGAGGAACTGCGGCGCAACCTTGAGATTGCTCTGGCTGCGGCCCTGGGCCGGGGCGAGCCGGTGGACCACATCCTGGTGCACGGTCCCCCGGGTTTGGGCAAGACCACCCTGGCTTTTATCGTCGCCCACGAAATGGGCGGGGGCATCAAGTCCACGTCGGGACCGGTGGTGGAGCGGGCCGGGGATCTGGCGGCCCTGCTCACCAACCTGGCTCCCAAGGATGTCCTGTTCATTGACGAAGTCCACCGCCTGCCCACGATAGTGGAAGAAATCCTCTATCCGGCGATGGAGGACTTCCGCCTGGACCTCATCATCGGCCAGGGGCCGGGGGCCCGCTCTCTAAAGCTGGAGTTGCCCCATTTCACCCTGGTGGGAGCCACCACCCGGGCCGGTCTCCTCACTCCGGCCTTGCGAGACCGCTTCGGTTTGATGCTCCGGGTGGAATTTTACCGGGTGGAAGATCTGGCCCAGATCACCCGCCGGGCCGCCCAGGTGCTGGGGGTGGAGATAGATGCCGATGGAACCTGGGAAATCGCCCGGCGCTCCCGGGGGACCCCCCGCATTGCCAACCGTCTCCTGAAACGCGTGCGGGATTACGCCCAGGTGCGGAGTGACGGCCGCATCACCCGGGACTGCGCCGACGCCGCCCTCACCCTGCTGGACGTGGACGAGTTGGGGTTCGACCGCATGGACCGCCAGATCCTGCTCACCATCCTGGAGAAGTACGACGGCGGGCCGGTGGGCCTGGGAACCCTGGCCGCGGCCCTGTGCGAAGAGGAAGACACCCTGGAAGATGTCTACGAGCCCTACCTGATCCAATGCGGCTTCTTGCAGCGCACCCCCCGGGGCCGCATGGCCACCAACCGGGCCGCAGAGTATTTCGCCAAGCTGCCCCGCAAAGGGGCGCACCCCGCCTTGTTTTAGGGGGATCAGGCGGCCAGAGACGGCCGCCCCGCCGCCCGGGCTTTTCTGGTCAGGCGGGCCTCCGTGCCCGCCGGTTTTTTTTCTGGTTTATCGGAAACCCTATTTCCCCGGTTGCAGGATTTTCAGCGCCTTTTCTAACGATTCCAGGACATCATAGATCGGTTCGCACGCCAGACAATTTACGACATTATCCCGGCCCCGGGCGGTAAAGATGGCTTCCCGGGTCCCCTCGCACTGGCAGCGTTTGGCGGCCTGGCGCAGTGCCTCCACCAGCTTGGGCAGGGGGAGTTTATCAATATCCAGATTCTTTAATTCGTTTTCCATGCGTCGCTCCTTAGATGGCAAATTGTCCGTATCGACTTCAATCAAATCTACCAAGCATCTGTAGGGGCGGGTTTTAAACCCGCCCCTACAGTCAAATTTTCCTGCGGCCCGGCAAAGGGATATTTTTATATCATAAGCAGGACGCGACCCGTCCGCAAGGCCCCGGGAAGATCAGGTTGCTTATCCCGCCTCAATCGTTATATTATGTGCAGCGAACTACCCGGTAATAAAGAGGTATGAGGTAATCATGACCGAGCCCCCCCCCTCCTCCATGGCCCGTTACGGCGTCTGGTATGTGCTGGCTTTAATCCTGTTGCTGTCGATCTTTCAATATTACAGCGCCATGCAACAGTCCGTGGAGATCAGTTACAGCGAATTTCGCCACCTGGTGCAGATCAAGGGCGTCGATGACCTGGTCGTCAGCACTGACAGCATCACGGGCAGCCTTTTGCCCAAGGGCGTCGACGAATTGGCCAAAGAGAGAAAGAAGCCTGACCTGCCCCAGACCCTGGAAAAGCAGTTTGACAAGAAAAAGCCGATATTTTCGGCGGTGAGGCTGGAAGACCAGGATCTGGTGAAGCTCCTGGCCAAGGACAATATCAGTTATCGCGCCGTCCAGGAAAAGACCTGGCTCACGTCTCTCCTGGCCTGGGTGTTCCCCTTCCTGCTCCTCATCGGCATCTGGGTCTACTTCTTCCGGAAGATCGGCAGCGGCGCCGGCGGCCTCATGACCGTGGGCAAGAGTAAGGCCAAGGTTTATGTCCAGGACGAAACCAAGGTCACTTTCCAGGATGTGGCCGGCGTGGAAGAAGCCGAAGAGGAACTGAAGGAAATCATCGAGTTCTTGAAGACCCCAGCCAAATTTCAGGTCCTGGGGGGCAACCTCCCCAAGGGCGTCCTGCTGGTGGGTCCCCCGGGCACCGGCAAGACCCTGCTGGCCCGGGCCGTGGCCGGAGAGGCCGGGGTCCCCTTTATGAGCCTGTCCGGCTCCGATTTCGTGGAAATGTTCGTGGGGGTGGGCGCCGCCCGAGTGCGAGATCTCTTTGCCACGGCCCAGGAGAAGGCACCCTGCATCATCTTCATCGACGAACTGGACGCCATCGGCAAGGCCCGGGGCCTTAGTCCCATGGGCGGCCCGGAAGAACGGGAAAATACCCTGAACCAGCTGTTGTCCGAGATGGACGGCTTCGACACCCGCAAAGGGGTGATCATCATGGCCGCCACCAACCGCCCGGAGATCCTGGACCCGGCCCTGATCCGCCCCGGGCGCTTCGACCGCCACATCCTGGTGGATCGGCCCTCCCTCAAGGGTAGGGAAGATATTTTGAAGATCCATACCCGGAACATCAAGATCTCCCCGGAGGCCAACCTCCACACCCTGGCGGCCCGCACCCCCGGCATGGTGGGGTCGGATTTGGCCAACATCGTCAACGAAGCGGCCTTGCTGGCGGCCCGGAGAAACAAGTCCAGCGTGGAGATGGACGACTTTGAGGCGGCCATCGACCGGGTGGTGGCCGGCCTGGAAAAGCGCAACCGGGTTATGAACCCCAGGGAAAAAGAGATCGTGGCTTATCACGAGACCGGCCATGCCCTGGTGGCCGAAGCCCTGCCCACCACCGACCGGGTGCACCGGGTGTCCATCATCCCCCGGGGCATCGGCGCCCTGGGCTACACCATGCAGCTGCCCACCGAAGACCGCTACCTGATGACCAAGACCGAGCTGGAAGACCGCATGGCCGTAATGATGGGCGGCCGGGTGGCCGAGGAGTTGACCTTCAACGAGATTTCCACCGGGGCCCAGAACGACCTCTACCGGGCCACGGACATCGCCCGCTCCATGGTGCGGGAGTACGGCATGAGCGAACACCTGGGGCCCATCACCTTCGAGCGGGAGCGGCGCCCCCTGTTCCTGGACACCATGCTCTCCCCCGGCTCCAAGGATTACAGCGAAGCCACGGCTTTGGAAATCGACCAGGAGGTGGCGGCGCTTCTGAACCGAGCGCACCAGCGGGCCAAAGATGTCCTGGAAAAAGACCGGGAGGTCCTGGAGAAAGCCGCCAAAATCCTCCTGGAAAAAGAGGTCCTGGAAGGCGAGGAACTGCGGGAGATTTTGAATTCCCACGGCCAGGAGCAAACCGCTTGATATGATGGCAGCGCGGGCCTCCGTGCCAGTAATGTAGGGCGGGCATTGCCCGCCATGTAGGCACTGCGCACCCTGATACACCAAGCCCCGGCGAGACGCCGGCGCCACCAAAGAATTGCCTATGAAAATGCCAGGCGTTATGTCTTTGTCTTTCGGCACCCCTCATAAATTCTTCCCCTCCGGCGCCGCCTTGCAAGACTACCTGCTGGCCCACGCCGGCCCCGGCGCCCTGGCGGTCGTCCCCCACCAGCGGCTGGCGCACCAGGTCTGGCACCGGCAGCGCCTGGCGGCGCTGGAGGCCGGCCGCTCCGCCTGGGAACCGCTGCCGCTCTTCACCCTCAACGCCTGGTGGTCCGAGCTCTTCCAGGGGCTGTGGCCCCAAGAAGCTTTGGCCCCGGCCCTGGTGCGCCTGGCCCGGTGGCGTCAAGCCCTGCAAACGGCCCCGCCGCCGTCCGGCCCCACCCCCGAGCTCGTCTGGGCCCAGGCTTTAGACGAAGCCCACACCCTCCTGTGCCGCTACTCGATGGCGGGCGGGGACGCCCGCCCCACCGCGGGCGAGGGGGATTCGCCGCTGGTGGCCTGGCGCCGTCGGGTCACCGGCATCTATGTCGATCTCTTGCGGGCCGGGGGCTGGCTGAGCCCCGGGGAACTCCCGGCCTATCTCACGACCGCCCTTAGGGAGGGCAAGATCAAGCTACCCCCCCGGCTCCTGGTCGCGGGCCTGGAAACCCCGGCGCCCATGGAAGACCTCTGGCTTAAGGAGGTCAGCCGCCGCACCCAGGTGGTCCACCTCCAGGTGGGGGGCGACCTTGAGAACGTGCGGCAGGCGGTGGCTCTTCCCGACCCCGGGCAGGAACTGCATTGGGTGGCGGCCCAGCTGGTGGAACTCGCCCGAAGCGGCCTGCCGCTGCACCGCCTGGCAGTCACCGCCCTGGCCATCGACGCTTACACTCCCCAGCTGCGGCGAGTCCTGGCCGAATTGCTGGGGCCGCCCCAGTCCCCGGAGGGCTGGGCCTACAATTTCTCCCAGGGGCCGAACCTGTCCGAAGTCCCCCTGTTCCGGGCCGCCCTGCTGCCCCTGACCTTTATCGCGGCCCGGGAGCGCCGGGAAGACCTGGTCTCCCTGCTCCTGTCTCCTTATTACGGAGAGGTGCAGGTCCATGGCGGCCCACCGGCCCAATGGGACCGGGCTTTCCGGGAGCGGCGGGTGGATCAGGGGTGGGATCAGCTTCGCCAGGCGGTGCTCCGATCCCGGCCCCCCGAGGCGGATAGAGCGGTTTTGCCGCGGCTGGACCGGGTCTGGAACTCCCTGAAGTTGCCCGCAGCCCCCGCGGGGCAGTGGGGCCGCCTTCTTAAGGCCGCCTGGCAGGAACTGGGGTTCCCCCGGGGGCTCGGTGAGGCCGAACGGGAGTCCTGGAATCGCCTTGACGGGCTCCTGCCCGAACTCGAAACCGCGCTGGGGTCGCTTGGGCTTACGGCCGGGGAGTTTCTGGAGTGGCTGAAAATCGGGGCCCAGAGGGTTATCCTGCCCGGCCCGGGGATTCAGACCGCGGGGATCCAGGTCCTGGGCCTCCTGGAGATGCGGGGGTTGGACTTTTCCCAGGTCTTCTGCCTGGGCATGAACTCCGGGACCCTGCCGGCCCCGCCCCGGCCCCTCCCCCTGCTCTCCGCCGGTGAAAAACGCCTGGTCCTGGGCGGGACGTTTCAGAGCCAGCATCACTTTGCCGCGGAACTCTTCCACAATCTGTTGGGCGCGGCGCCCTGCCTCACCCTGACCCGGCCCCGGGTGGTGGACCAGGAGGAGTTGGTGAGCACCCCGGTGTATTTGGGGGAGTGGCGCCAGGCCGAGATGGCGGTGCTGACCACCCCAAATCCAGCCTGGCTGCGGTCTCCAGCCATTCAGGCCGTGTTTCAGGCCCCGGCATCTTCTGCCTTTCCGGGGTACCTTGACCATCCCTTCGCCTGGACCCTGCCTGGAGAAATCTCCTTGAGCCAGGTAAGCACCGCCCTGGCGTGCCCTTGCCGCTTCCTGCTGGAAAACTTGCTGAAAATCAGGGAACTGCCGGAGATCGAAGCCGGTCTTGACCCCCGGGAGCGCGGCCAACTGCTCCACTACGTCCTGGCCCGCTTCACGGCGCACTTTCAGGAGAAGCTTGAGGCGGATCAGGCCTGGGACCACGGGTGCGGCCGGGAACTGCTTCAGGAGACCGCGCGCCGGGCGCTGGCCCCTTTGAGTTCCGATCTCCACTGGCAGGCCGAGGAAAACCGCTGGCTGGGGGAGGCCGGCTTGTTGTGGGAGTGGCTTAACCTGGAACGGGAGCGTTTTGAGGCAGGCTGGCGCTGGCAGGGTTCAGAGGTGGCCTTCCAAGACCTCCGGGGCCGGGACTGGCCCTTTACCCTGCGCGGCCGCATCGACCGCCTGGACTATCACCCGGAGAATGCCGACCTGGTGGTCTGGGATTATAAGAGCGGGGAAATCCCCAAAAAGGGCAAGGTATTGGATGAACTGGAAGAATCCCAGCTGCCCTGCTATCTCCTGGCAGTGGAGCAAGGGCGGGTGCCGGTCAACCAGGCTGCCGCAAACGTCCGGGCCGGGTTCATCGGCCTCAAGTCACCCCGGCCCCAACACCTGAAACACGAGGATTTCGGCGCGTCGCCGGAAAAGTGGCGTGAGGCCGCCCTCGCCTTTGCGGCGAAGGTCACGGCCCTGGGCCGCCGCCTGGCCGCGGGGGATTTCCGTCCCGACCCCGCCCCGGCCCCGGAGAAGCCCCACGGCGGGGCGTGTCAATATTGCCCATACGAGCTGGTCTGCGGCTTTGCCCCGGAGCCGGTTGCGGAAGATGAATTGTAGGGGCGGTGCCCTCACCGCCCCTACACACAGGATTTCATAAATACGCGCACGTCATATATCGCCCCCCTCACCCCAGCCCTCTCCCCCCGAAGCGGGGGGAGAGGGGGTAGGTTAGGTCGCCGGGCTTTTTATGATGGCAGAGCATCAAATTGTTCCCATCTTTTCCCCTCTCCCCCAATGGGGGAGAGGGTCAGGGTGAGGGGGAAGTGATCTTCACGGAGTAAGAAATACGTTACCGTATTACTTTAGCACTTTACTAACGGATTGCCATGACTACAGAACCAACCCAGCCCGCCGATCAAGCCATCCGGGACCAGGCCCTGGGGCCTGGAGAGAGTTTTCACCTGGAGGCCCCGGCGGGCTCCGGCAAGACTTCCGTGCTGCTGGCCCGGTTCCTCACCCTCCTGGCCCGGGTGGACACTCCCGAGGAGATGCTGGCCCTGACCTTTACCCGCAAGGCCGCAGGGGAGTTGCGCGCCCGGGTCATGGCCCTCCTCTGGGAACGGCAGGACCCGGGGCCTGACGCCTCTCCCCTGGAGTTGCGGCTCCGGGAACTGGCGGCCGCGGTCTTTCGGCGTCACGGGGATGAAGCCCAGCTCAAGCTGACCCCGGAGCGCCTCCCCATTATGACCTTCCACGGCTTCGGCGCCCAACTCCTGAAGCTGGCGCCCCAGGAGGCCGGGGCGCCGCTGGAGTTCAAACTGCTGGAAGAAGACGAGGCCCGGTGGCTCAAAGTCGAAGCCCTGGACGAGATGCGCCGGCGCTTGAACGGCCGCCCCCGCCGCGACCAGGTGCGCCAGGCCCTGGTGCGTCGCCTGGTGCGCCTCAACAACGACTGGCGGCGCCTGGCTCAAGAGCTGTACGGGCTTCTGTCCCGACGGGACAGTCTGGGAGACTTCCTGGATCTGGCCCGGGTCAGCCGGGATGCGGCCGCGTACCGGCAGCTCCTGGAGGAACGGTTCCACATGGTGCTGCGGCCGTCCCTGGAAGAGCTGCGGGCCGGCCTGGCGGGCCGCGCCTTAGGCAAGGTCTGGTCAGGGTTTTGGCGGGAACTCCAGGGGTCTGTCCATGGCGGCCTCATCCTGCCTGAACTGCCCGGATCGGCCCCCGCGGATTTATCGGCCTGGCAAGCCATTTCTCAGGTGCTGCTTACCGCCAGCCAAGGGGAGCCGCGCAAACGACTTTCCCCTAAAGACGGGTTCCCTGAGGGTTTTGACCAAAAAAAATGGGCCCCCCTGATCCAGGACCTGCCCGAGACGGTGGTCAGGTTTTTGAAGCAGTGCCGGGACCTGACCCCCACCGGGGCGTCTCCGGAAGAAGCCGCGGCGCTCCAGGATCTGGTCATCCTGGTGGGAGAAGCCCTGGGCGTGTACGAACAGCTCTGCGCCCGGAAGGGGGCCCTGGATTTCGTGGACCTGGAGGCGGCCACCCTGAATCTCCTCACCGAGGATGAGCCCCCGGAGGTCATGCTCCGCCTGGATTGGCGCCTCAAGCACCTCCTGGTGGACGAATTTCAAGACACCAGTTTGAACCAGATGCAACTGCTCTGCCGTTTGATGGCCGGCTGGCAAGCGGATGAAGGGCGCACCCTGATGGTGGTGGGGGACCCCAAGCAGTCCATCTATGGCTGGCGTCAGGCCAAGCCTCGCCTGTTCATGGCCTCCCGGGAAGGCCTGCCCTGCGGCGGCCACGAACCCCTGCCGCTGACGCCCCTCTCGCTTACCACCAACTTCCGGGCTACCCGGACCCTGATTACCTGGGCCAACGAGGTGTTCGGGAGCACCGTCATGAAGAGCGGCGCGGCCGGGGCCCGGTTCCATCGGGCCGAGTCCCGCCCCGGGGCGCCGGAGGGACCCGCGCCTTATCTGGCTCTGTTTGCCGGGGAAAGCGACCCGGCGGCCCGGGGGCTCGAGGCCCGCTGGCTGGCCCGGCAGGTGGCCCAGGCCCTGGCCGCCCTCAGGGAGCGCGAGACCATCGGCATCCTGCTCTTCACCCGCACCCATCTGCCCCGGTATCTCCAGGCGTTATACGATGCCGGGCTGGCGGTCCGGGTCCGGGAGGGCCTGAAGCTGGCCGAGAGCCGCACCGTGGCCCACCTGCACAATCTGGCCCTGGCCCTGACCCGGCCCCAGGACGAAGTGGCCTGGGCCGCGGCGCTCCGGGGTCCCTGGGGCCCCCAACCCCTGGCCACCCTGGCCCGGGTGGCCCAAATGCCGGGGGGTCTGTGGCCCGAGAAATTGCGCCGATTTACGGCACAAACCGGACAGGATGACTGCCCCGCCGACTTGCCGGGGCTGGCCGAGTCGCTTTCGCAGGCCCGGGGCCAGGTGGGGCGGAGGCCGCTGGCCGACATCCTGGCCGACTGGCTCGAAGCGAGCCGCGCCTGGGCCGGGATCGCCGCCTGGGAAGGCCCCCCGGGAGTGGCCAACGCCCGGACCTACCTGGACCTTTTGGCCGCGGCGGATGCAGGGCTTCCCGAAGCCACCTTCGCCAAGGCCGACTTCAACCTCAAGGAGGCTTTTCAGCCGCCGGACCCCCGGGCCCAGGCCTCGCCGGTGGAGATCCTGACGGTGCACGGGGCCAAAGGGCTGGAGTTTCACCAGGTGTTTCTCCCCTTTCTGGACTGGCAGCCCTTGAAAAGTGAAGACAACACCCCCCCCTTCCTCCTGGAGGAGATTCCCGGCCGCGACCGCTACGGCCTGGCCCTGGCCCGGCCCTATGTCCAGGAAAAACAGAGTTCTCTTTACTTGCTGCTCCGGGGCTTGAAAAACCAGCGGGTGGTGGACGAGGCCCGGCGGGTCTTCTATGTGGCGGTGACCCGGGCCCGGCAGCGCCTGGTCATGTCCGGCCTCGCCCGGCTGGATAAGCAGGGAAATTGGCGAATCGAAAGCGACAGTCCCCTGGCCTGGCTCAGAGCGCATTACCGGCTCGACCTGCCGCCGGCGGGGTTTTCCGTAAGTTCCGTAAGCTGGCCCGAACCGGAAATGCACGTGGAACGGTTAACAGCAGTGGAGCCCCACACCGGCGAGACTGCCAGTCTCCCGGACTTGCCCGCCGCCTGGGATTTTTCCCCGGAAGCCGCGCCCTATCAGGTGAGTTTCCCCTCCGGCCTGGCGGCCCCCCGGGAAGAGACGGCCACCCTGCCGGAAACCGAATTGGCTGAAGCCGGCGACGCGGCCCGGCTCCGGGGAGTAATCATGCACCGGGCCCTTCAAACCCTGGCCAGGGGCGGAGGCCCGCCGGATGCGCCCTCCCTGGCCGCGGCCCTCCGGCAGGAGGGCATGACCGCTCCGGCGGCCGTTTCCCTGGCGGCGGAAATTCAGGCGGAACTCGCGGCCTGCCAGGCGGACCCATTCCTGGCCGCCCGCCTGCGGCCGGAAATCCCCCAGGCGGCCAGCGAGTGGCTCCTGGAAGACCGACCCCGCCCGGGCGCCATCCGCCGGGGGGTCATCGACCATTTGTCCTTCGATGGCCAAGACTGGTGGCTCCTGGATTACAAGACCTCCCGCCCCGCCGCCGGGGAGGATTGGGAAGCCTTCATCAGTCGGGAGACCGAGAAGTACCGCCCCCAGCTCCTGGCCTACCGGGAGATGGCGGCTAAGGCCAAAGGGTTGGCGTCGCCGGGGGATATCCGCGTGGGAATATATTTCACCGCCTGCCGGCGGGTGGCGGAGGTGTAAGGTTTTCGCCTACTCCATATCTTCAATTTATAGCCTTATGATAATTTTCTGATATCATTATCTTATTTTCTTATATGGCTATGATTCTCGAGAACTTAATTTCTAAACTCAAAGCCGTGGTGGGCGCCGGCCACCTCCTCACCACCCCGGAGGAGCGTTGGGGTTACGCCTATGACGCCACGGACCGGGCGGCCATGCCGGAGGCGGTGGTCTTTCCCGGGTCGGCGGCGGAGGTGGCGGCGATTGTGCGCCTGGCCAATGCGCACCGGTTCCCGGTGGTGCCCCGGGGGGCGGGGACCGGCAGGAGCGGCGGCTCGGTGCCGATAGAGGGCGGGGTGGTGCTGGTCATGACCCGGTTGAACCGCATCCTGGAGATCAGCCGGCCTGACCTGGTGGCGGTGGTGGAGCCCGGGGTCATCCTCACCCGGCTGAAGAATGCGGTGGAGGCCCAGGGCTTATATTATCCCCCGGACCCTGCCAGCGCCGACTTCTGCACCATCGGCGGCAACGTGGCGGAGTGCGCCGGGGGGGCGGTGGCGGTGCAGTACGGCGTCACCCGGGATTATGTCCTGGGCCTCGAAGTGGTGCTGCCCACCGGGGAGCTCATCACCGCCGGGACCCGCACCATGAAAGGGGTGGTGGGCTATGATCTCACCCGCCTGTTTTTGGGATCGGAAGGCACCCTGGGGGTGATCACCCGGATTACCCTGAAACTGGTGGCCAAGCCCCCGGCGCACCAGACCCTGGCGGCGGGATTCGGAACGCTCAGCGCCGCGGCCGAGGCGGTGAGCCTGATCCTGACCTCGGGTCTCGCGCCCACGGCCCTGGAGTTCATGGACCAGGTGACGCTGTCGTGCGTAAAAGAGCTGCTGCCCTTTGAACTCCCGGCGGGAACGGCCGCCCTGCTGCTCATCGCGGTGGACGGCCACCCCAAAGATGTGGAGGACCGGGCGACCCGCATGGCCCGCTTCTGCCGGGAGCAGGGGGCCAGCCCGGTCCTTCGGGCCAAGACCGGGGACGAGGCCGAGCGCCTCTGGAAGGCCCGGAAGGTGATTTCGCCCGCCCTCTTGAAAGTTAAGCCCCACAAGGTGAGCGAAGACGTGGCCGTCCCTCTGGGGGCCATTCCCGCGTTGATCACCGCGTTACAGGAAATTTCCCGCCGCCGGGGGCTCATCATCCCCAGCTACGGCCATGCCGGGGACGGCAACATCCACGTCAACGTGCTCTACGACCCCCAGGTCCCCGGGGAACGGGAGTCGGTGAACCTGGCGTTGGAGGATATTTTTACCGTGGTCCGGGAGCTTAGCGGCACCCTGTCGGGGGAGCACGGCATCGGTCTCACCAAAGCCCCCTATCTGGGGATAGAATTATCCGAGGCGGTCATAGCCTTGCAGCGGCGGATCAAGCAGGCCTTTGATCCTCACAACATCATGAATCCCGGGAAGATCTTTCCCGGGTCCGCCCACCGGCCGTGATTGCCCCTTGACGCCGACGCCTCCCCCATGTTAAAGATAGGGTGTAAACGGATATAAGAATTTTTAATGCTTGACAAAAATTTCACAATGGCATATTTTGACCATTAAAAACCCGGCGATCAAAATATTGAAGGAGGATATGTCTGCATGGCGAACGTGGAATTCAAAGGTAAAACCTTTACGGTAGATGAAGACGGTTTTCTGGAAAATCTGGATCAGTGGAATACGGAGTGGGTGGAGTATGTGAAGGACTCCGAGGGCATCGCTGAACTCAACGATGAGCATTGGAAAGTCATCAACATGCTCCAGGACTACTACAAGAAAAACGGCATTGCCCCCATGGTCCGGATCCTCTCCAAGGTAACCGGCTTTAAACTAAAGCATATTTACGAACTCTTTCCATCCGGACCGGGCAAAGGCGCCTGTAAGATGGCCGGGTTGGCGAAGCCCACCGGTTGCGTCTAAAACACCCTCCCCAGCTTCATAAGTTTAGGCGACAGGAGAAGCAGATTCCCTCATTCCGGGGGAATCTGCTTTCTCATGCTATCCGCATGCCGCCCACACCGAGAATTAATTTGACATTCGTGGCGCGGGCCTTTAAAGTTCAATCAGGGAAATCTTTAATTTTATAATCCAGGCGCGCACCGGGCATTAAGAACATGCCGGGGGAGCGGCTGGTGTGATTTGTGTAATAGGATTTTGCCCCTGGGGTCAGGAGTGAAGTTCCAGGAGGAGTGCCACATGACCCGGCCGATTCAGAAGGTCTTGTTCATCGAACCCCGGTCTCCCCAGGAGCATATTTTTAGCCGGTTGGCCATCCCCCGGTTGGGGTCGCTGTTGCTGGGGACCATTTTGCAGCAGCAGGGGCTGGAGGTCAAAGTGGTGATCGAGGAGATTTCCGCTCCGAATTACCGATCCCTGGACTTCCAACCTGACCTGGTGTGTATCTCCAGCATCTCCTCCACCGCCCCCCGGGCTTACGAACTGGCGGACTTCTACCGCCAGCAGGGCCTGCCGGTGGTCCTGGGCGGAGCGCACCCCAGTTTCTTGCCCCAGGAAGGGTTGGAGCACGCCGATTATGTGGTCTGCGGGGAGGGTGACGAGGCCCTGCCGGATCTGGTCAAGGCCCTGGACACCGGCGGCAGCCTGGCGGACATCCACAATCTCTGCTATCGGGACGGAGACGCCATTCAGCAAAACTCCTGGCGGCCTTTCCTGGGGGACCTGGATTCCCTCCCCATCCCCGATTACACTCTGATTCACGGCTGGAAAGCCCGAAATAGGCGAGGCGTGATCTCCGTCGCCACCTCCCGGGGCTGCCCCTTCAACTGCAGCTTCTGTTCGGTTATCCAACTCTTTGGGCGCAAGCACCGCGTCACGTCCATCGACCGGGTGATCGCCGAGATTCGCCAGAACGGCCTCCAGGCCCGCCACATTTTTTTCTGCGACGACAATTTCACCGCGGACCGTAAGCGGACCAAGGAGTTGTGCGAGCGCATCATCGCCGAAGGTCTGAAGATCGAATGGAGCGCCCAGGTGCGGGTAGAAGCCGCCAAGGACTTGGAACTCCTGGAACTCATGGCCAAGAGCGGCTGCTTCGTTGTCTTCGTGGGGCTGGAATCCATCAACCCCGCCACCTTAAAGGCTTACAACAAGTCCCAGACCGTGGAAGGCATCAAGGACTGCGTGAACAATTTTCACCGCGTCGGCATCAAGGTCCACGGCATGTTTGTCTTCGGCTCCGAAGAGGACCACTACCAGGTGATCCGGGACACTGTGAAGGTTTCCCGCCAGCTGGACCTGGACTCCCTGCAATACCTGATCCTCACCCCGATCCCCGGCACGCCCTTCTACCAGGAGATGGAGGCCCAGAACCGGATTATCTGCCGGGACTGGAGCCAGTACGACGGCCACCACACCGTGTTCCAACCCCGGCAGTTCACTCCCTTTGAACTCCAGATGGAAACCAACCGGGCCATGAAGAAGTTTTACAGCTGGCCCTCGGTGATTAAGCGCCTTATCGCCCGGGACCTGTTTTTCGCCAAAATGAAGGCCTTCGGCCGCATCCTCCTGTGGAAGGCCACCTGGAAAAGAAACAACTATTTCCAGCAGCTTCAAGATCAGCTCTATACCCGGGTCCAGCATCTGCGCCAATGGCTGCCGCAGAAAGGCCGCATGCCCCGAGTAGGGATTCCCGGAGATGTCTGGAACCTATGCACCTGGGAAAAGGGTCCCCGGGACTTTCTCATCAAGTTTCTGGAACGCTTGGGGGTGGAGGTGGTTCAGGAAACCAGCCAGGGAAAGGCCGGGGGCGGTTCCCGGCAAACCATGCAGGTGGTCCAGGCGGAAATCGCCCGGTTGCAGGAACAGGCGGACTTCATCCTGCTGCCCCTGTGGCAGGGCCTGGGGGAAGCCGCCCAGAAAATCAAAGACCTGCACCAGGAGTTCACCAAGGATACCATGGCCCGGCTGCTCGCCTTGGAATTCAGCCGGGAATCCTTCTATAATGCCTGCATGGAACTGGGCCTGTGCTGTAACAAGCGCCTGGGGCGCATCCGCCGCATCTATTTCCAGACCCTGGCCGAGGTGGGCACGCCGGTCTGAAACGCGCCAAGTCTGGAAGGGCTTTCGACCATTTCGTCAGGGTCCACCGCCCTTCCCTTGAACTCCCTCCCCAGGCTTTTATGGTGGAGGGTTTTTTTACGGGCGACGTTCACTGTTCTGCCACGCGGCTCCGGTCTGCTTCAACTCTGGATCTCGGAATCTTCCCGCCGAAAACGGTCCTGGCGTTCCACCGATTATATCTTCAACTAGCGTAGTGAATCATAAATAGCTTTACAAAGCTTATGCGTTCTGCTATGCTGTTGGACATGAGCAGAACAAAACCCGTCATCCTGACTGTGGAGGAACGCCAGACCTTGGAAACCGGGTGCGAGGCCGGAACCTGCCTTATCGCCAGGTGGTGCGAGCCAAGATCATTACCATGGCTGCCGATGGGGTTTCTAATCAAGACGTTGCCAAGATTCTGGGAGTGTCGCGGCCTACGGTCCAGCTCTGGCGAGAGCGTTTTTTGGCCTTGCGGTTGACCGGACTTAAACAGGATGCTCCCCGTCCGGGACGCAAGCCCGCCATATCTCCGCAAAAAATACGCGCCGTGGTGGAGGCGACCTTGCACACGACCCCGCCCCAGGCAACTCACTGGAGCACCCGCAGCATGGGCCGCGCCCAGGGGTTGAGCCAATCCGCGGTGCAGCGCATCTGGAAGCAACACCGCCTTAAACCACATTTGCTCAAGACCTTCAAGCTCAGCCGCGACCAGCACTTTGTCGAGAAGTTGGCCGACGTCGCCGGGCTCTATCTCAATCCTCCGGACAAGTCTCTGGTGCTGTGCGTGGATGAGAAGAGTCAAATCCAGGCTCTCGACCGCCCCCAACCGGGCCTGCCCCTCAAGAAGAGCCGTTGCGGCACCTTCACTCACGATTACAAACGCAACGGCACCACCACCCTGTTCGCAGCCCTTAACATGCTGGACGGCAAAGTGATCGGAGACTGTCTGCCCCGTCATCGACATCAAGAGTTTATCCGTTTCTTGAAGAAGATCGATGCTGAGACGCCAGCGGGGTTCGATCTCCATCTGATCGTGGACAATTACGGCACCCACAAGCATCCTCGGGTTAAAGCCTGGATCCAGCGGCATCCCCGATTCCAGCTGCACTTTACCCCTACTTCCAGTTCCTGGTTGAACCTCGTGGAGCGTTGGTTCCGGGAGATTGCTGACAAGCGTATTCGCCGCGTCTCCTTCCACAATGTGCCGGACTTGATCGAGGCAATTATGGCCTATCTGGACAATCGCCATCAAAAGCCTCAGGTCTTTGTATGGAGCGCCCCAGCCAGAAATTGCTTGACATAGGATGGGATACATGGTGATACCTGCAACATCTAACCCCGATAAGCAAGCCTGCCCCGGACCATTTGCCGCGCCGTTTTTTCCTACCTTCCCCAAACCGGCAACGTGGGCCAGGAAAACGAACCCCGGGCCCAGGAGGCCAACTCTGCTTCTCCCTGCGGGCTTTCTATCCGTGAAGCAGGGATAAGGCGGGTCCTGCAAACGTTAGACCGGCGGCGGTCAATCAAGGGTTCAGGGTTAATCTGCCGGCCTGATGCGGTTTGGCAAGCATGAATTGCCCGGCGACGCCGGGGTAGTCATGGGGACCGGGCCTCTGAGCCCTCGGCCGGTTCATGGTACGCGAGCTTTGCCCCCCACGAGGAGTAATTGATGGTACAGGACAGGAAACCTCCCAAGGGAGCCCCGGATCTCCGGAAAAAAGCCGAAGCCAGTTTACAATCCACGGCGCCGGATTTTCAAGAGTCGTCCCTTGATGAAATTAGCGTCCTGGTTCGTGAGTTGCAAGTGCATCAGGTTGAATTGGAACTGCAAAATGATGAATTACTCAGCGACCTGAAACAGGCCCCGGCGGCTTTGGAGGAATCCCGGTCCCTCCACAAGGCCACCCTGGTGCAGAAGGCCCCCTTTATTAATGAGCCGGGGGAGATGATCGGCACCGTGGGCTATGGCCAAGATATCACCAAAGAGAAAGAAATAGAGGGGGCGCTCAAAGAAAGTGAAAGCCAGTACCGGCTGCTGGTCAATCAAATCCCCGCCGTGGTCTTTAAAGGGTATAAGGATTGGAGCATCGATTTCTTCGACGATAGAATAGAAGGGGTCACCGGTTACCGCAAGGCAGAGTTTGACTCCCGCCGGCTCAGATGGTGCGACCTGATCCTCCCGGAAGACCTGGATATGGTCAGCGGGTTATTTATACAAGCCCTCTCGACCGACAAATCCTACGTCCGGGAATACCGCATCAGGAGAAAAAACGGGGAGATTGCCTGGATTCAAGCCCGGGGGCAGATTTTCTGCGATGCGGCCGGCCAGGTTGATTTTATCAGCGGGGTATTCTTTGACATCACCGCGCGCAAGGCCATGGAGGCCCAACTTGTGCAGGCCCAGAAGATGGAGGCGGTGGGGCGGCTGGCCGGGGGCGTGGCCCACGATTTCAACAACCTCTTGATGGCCATCATGGGCTATGGCGAACTCATCCGGGCCAGCCTCAATAAAGACGATCCCCTCTATAAATATAGCGAAGATATCCTCAAGGCCACCGAGCGGGCCGCGTCTTTGACCCAGCAGTTGCTGGCCTTCAGCCGCCGGCAGGTGATGCAGCCCCAGGTGCTCAACCTCAACCGGGTGGCGGCCGACCTGGAAAAGATGCTGGGGCGTCTCATCGGGGAACACATCGATCTGAACATCGTGGCCGGCCCCGAACTGGGGGCGGTGAAAGCCGACCCCGGCCAGATAGGCCAGATCATCATGAACCTGGCGGTCAACGCCCGGGATGCCATGCCCACGGGCGGCCGGCTCACCCTGGAAACAGCCAATATCGAGTTTACCGCCAGCCATAAGTGCTACAGTGCGGCGGCCCCGCCGGGACGTTACGTGAGGCTGGCGGTGACCGACACCGGAGGCGGCATAGATGCGGAGACCCTGGATCACGTCTTTGAGCCGTTCTTCACCACGAAAGAGGTGGGTCAAGGCACCGGGCTGGGGCTGTCCATGGTGTACGGCATTGTCAAGCAAAATCACGGTTATATCGAATTGGAAAGTCAGACCGGCCAGGGCGCCACGTTCAAGATCTATCTGCCGCGCTTCGAGGCGGCGGTGGAGGCCCCTGGGGCCATGGTGACTCTGGCGGCCAAGCTGGAAGGGTCCGAAACCATTCTGGTGGTGGAAGATGAAGACGCTCTCCGGACTTTGCTGGGCCGGTTTTTTCGCCTGTACGGGTATAACGTCATGGAGGCCCGGCACGGGGGCGAGGCCTTGTTGATCTGTGAACGGCACCCGGGACCAATCCACCTCATGGTGACCGATGTGGTGATGCCCCAGATGAGCGGCAAGGAGTTGGCCGATCGTCTGGCCCCATTGCATCCCGAAATGACGGTGTTCTTCATGTCGGGCTACACCGACAGCGACCTTACCGCGTACGGGGCGCCGGAATCACCGCAGCACTTCATTCCCAAGCCTTTCCGGCCCATGGACCTGGTAAAAAAGGTCCGTGATTCCCTGGACGCCTCCCGGGGGTTCACGGCTGAGTCCCCGCCTCCTTAAGGGTTCATATCTGCGCTCAAAAAAGTTATTTCCCTTCGTAGCGACTGTCTTATGCCAAGTTGCCATCTAACAAGTAATATTGAGATATGGAAAATTCGTCATCGAACGAAGTTTTTCCGGGTTACTAGCGAGATCATTCAAGCCCAGGCAGAGGTTGTCCTCTACCTCATCAAGATTCCGG
>Ga0194126_10000162_pt1 | contig 106554 bp, 87 predicted proteins | sample TA2KigC150mmetaG_FD_148641 | JGI IMG/M metagenome (GOLD analysis project Ga0194126, IMG submission 148641) | Freshwater microbial communities from Lake Tanganyika, Tanzania - TA2015035 Kigoma Deep Cast 150m | ecosystem: Environmental > Aquatic > Freshwater > Lake | place: Tanzania: Lake... | reverse complement strand
CCTGGCACAACCGCTTCGTATTTGCGTTGAGTTGGAGCTTTTGACATCGGCTCGGCGCCTCGTATGGGCTGGGTGGCAAACAGATAAGTTGTTAAAGTAAGGCGATTGAAACTGTAGGCCCCATTATCTCACGGAACCGGGCAAATTCGTCAATAAGAACACTCTCTATCCCACCAATGTGGGCGATTCTCGGCGCCGGGAAAGATCCTTGGCCTCTGGGAATCATGTCCCAGACGCATTTGTTTTGCCCGGCGCTGAAATTCCTATCTTGATTTGCCCTGGGCGCATTCCGTCATCCCTGCGAAGAGCGTCATTGTCGTGAAAACGGGAACACGAATCCGGCGTGGGAAACCTGGCGCACGCTTTCCCGACACTCGCTCGTCTATCGTGCGGATTCCCGCGCTGGTTCGGGCCATGGTCCGGTTTTGCGCGGTCCGTTGTCCGGTTTTGGATGGTGTTCTACAATGGTGTTCTACAGTGTTCTACAGTGGTCTTCTACAAACCAGTCAAGCGGAGAAGGGGATTTTTCGTTGATTTTCGGCCTTGAAATAATGTAAAATATTTTAAATATCCTCTTATGATGAGCTTGGAAATAAGAAGATACAGTCATGTTTCGATGGTTGTGCCTGTATTTGGGTATGGTTTGTATGTCAGCGCTTGTGTCGGGAGACCCCCTCTTCGCTGAAGAATCGGCTTCTTCCAAACAGGCTGTCATCAAGAAACAACGCTCTGCTAAGGGCGCGGCCGCCAAATCGTCTCGGCCCGAACGGTCCTCGGGTCCGGTCACCACAGAGAGAGCCGTTCTTCTTCCGCTGGTGGCCGCTCTTAACAAGTCTCCGGCGGACGAGTTCCAGTGGTTTCCCGGAGCTGCGGAGTCGCTCTGGGAGGCGCCGCTTGCTCTAGCAAACTCGCCGGGCATTTCAACAGGCATACAGGAAGAATCGGACGCGGTCCTTCGCAATGCGGGAGATTGGCTTCGTCTTGCTTTCCCGATATTTCGCTCTCCCGGCGGGCTACCCACCGGTCTGTACAGCGTGAGAGAAGCCGGCCCCAGCAATAGGCGTCTCATCCCGCGCTCCCGCGCCAGAGATGGCTCGTTGCGCGAGGATGGGGGCCGTTCCGCGGCCGGGCTCTCTCCATCGTCCAAGAGCGGGTATGAACTCGTGGAAATAGAGGTGAGCCATTCCAAGCACCGGCTTAAGGTGATCGGCCACGGCGCTCCGGGTCGAAGGGACGTCCTCTTCGAGACCAGGGTAGGATTAGGATCCTCCGGATTCCCTACTCCCAAGGGCGTCTATTATGTTACCCACATCTATGATGATTCACCTCTTTGGATTCCGCCTCCCAATCGCGCGTGGGCTGCGGGTCAGAGGCCGAGCCGCTCCGTGTACGGCGGGACAATGGCCCCTCTTCTAAAGAAGAGGCCCGAGCGAGCGGCCCGCGTCAAGAAGCCTGAGACTGTGTCGGAAGACTTCGTGGAAGGCAAGATGCGGCTGGACGACTACGGATACCGCTTCCACGGCACCAACGCGCCCAGAAGCATCGGAGGAAATCAGTCCCACGGGTGCGTCCGCATGCTCCCGGAAGATGCTCGGACGGTAGCGGCGTTGATCAAGGCGCACATCGGTATCGCCGGCCGACGCAGCGGCGAAAATGGGACCTATGTCACCCTCCTGGCGCCCGTGCGCCTCACGATAGTCAACTAAAAGCGGTCGTAGAACCATGAGCTTTTGAAGAAGTGGCCGGGGAGGCCCTTTTGAAAAAAGGGCCTCTCCGGACCCCTCCCAAAAAACTCCTGTATTCCGACGATTTCTACCCGAGGTGAGATAATACGGCGGGTCAACTTATAATCAATGCGGCGCACAATTGCTGCCTGTCCGAACAAAGGAGTCATCCTTGCCGCGTGTTGTGGTGCGAGCGGACGGCGGTGGACTCTTGCCGGTTCTTGCGCCTCTCCGCAGCGGGCTAGCCGACAAGCAGACTATCCCAGTTGACATAATCCCTGGAAACCATAATATAGATAAAGTCGATGTAGCCGATAGGTCGCGGCAATGACCGCCTCCGGGTGAGCGGCGCGAGTGACTGTCGGTGGGATGAGAAAACCGAGGAAGGGATAACGTATGGCGCCCGAAAAGATAAGGCTCACGAGCTTCTCCAAGACGGCCGGTTGAGCCGCAAAGGTGGGTCCGGGGGACCTGGATCAAGCGCTGTGCGGCTTGGCGATTCCGGACAATCCGCGAGTCCTTGCCGGGATTCGTGGATCAGAAGACGCCGGAGTGTACCTCCTGGACGATGGCGCCGCGCTCATTCAGACCATAGACTTCTTTACACCTATTGTAGACGATCCGCGGATTTTCGGCAGGGCTGCCGCGGCCAACGCGCTGAGCGATGTTTACGCCATGGGCGGCCGGCCTGTGACCGCGATGAACGTGGTCTGCTTCCCGGTGAGCAAGCTGGGATTGGAGCCGCTCCGTGAGATCCTCGCCGGTGGCTTGGAAACGCTCACAGAGGCGAACGTGGCCCTGGTGGGCGGGCACAGCGTGGAGGATGCGGAGCCCAAGTATGGGCTGGCCGTGGCCGGGCTGGTTGATCCGGACCAGGTTATGAGGAACTCCAGCCTGCAACCCGGTGACCGCCTCATCTTGACCAAGGCGGTGGGGACGGGCCTGATCGCCACAGCGCTCAAGGCGTCTTTAGCCGGCCCGCTTGCAATCGACGCGATGGTTCGATCCATGTGCGCCTTGAACCGGCGAGCCTCAGAGGTGGCCGTTCGTTTCGGGGTAAGGTGTTGCACGGATGTGACCGGATTCGGCCTCGGGGGTCACCTTGTGGAAATGGCCCGAGCGTCCCATTGCCGGCTCAGGCTGAATTCGGCCGCGGTTCCGCTGCTTGAGGGCGCGCTGGATGCGGCGTCGACAGGGCTGGTCCCCGGCGGGGCCCACTCAAACCGAAAATTCTTTTCCACGTGGATTTCCTTCGAGAGAACGCTTTCGCCGGAAATGATCGATGTGATGTTTGACCCGCAGACTTCCGGAGGGCTCATACTGGGAATTCCATCGGCTCGGTCCCAAGAACTGAGAGACACGCTCCAGGAAGAAGGAGTGGAGATCGCGGCGGAAGTCGGCGAAGTCACGGAAACCCACCCGCAAGGCTTGGTTGAAATAGAGTAAGAGCGACCGCAAAGCCTGCGAGCGTCTGGAAGAGCACGCGGGGGGGCCCTTCTTGCGAAAAGGGCCGCCTTTCGCAGACCCCTCCCCAAGAACTCCTCATCTACCGAGGCCGCGCTCCCGAGATTCAGGCCATCACGCGTGATTGAGCATCCGAATCTGCTTCCAGAGCCCTGTCCGATATCTGGTACGGAAGACCAGCCCCAGAAGGATCACGTAGACCACGCTCCACGTCCAGGCGGTGGTCAAGCTCGCATCGAAGTAATGAATCAGCGCGTAGACAGGCGGGACAAAGACGAACCACGCGAGCAGCACTTGGGCCCACATCGCAAACCGTGTGTCCCCCGCGCCCTTGAGGGCTCCCGAATAGATGATGAACAGAGTATCGAACAGGCTATAGACTGCTACGAGCCTCAGAATGACCGCGCCTTTGGTCACGATCTCTTGGAAGCCTTCCTCCGAATGCGCCCCGGATCTGAAGAGTTCCAAGAACACCGCGGGGAAAAGGAGAAAGCACAACGCCATTACACCCATGTACGCCAACGCCAGGGTCAGGGCCGACCGAACGCTCTTTTCGGCAAGCTGCAATTTGTCTGCGCCGACGTACTGACCCACCATGGTGGCGGTGGCGATGGACATGCCCCACATAGGAAGAAAGGAGAGCATTTCTATGCTCACCACGATGTTGCTCACCGCGAGGTCTCGCTCTCCCAGCCTTCCCACCAATAGGACGAAGAGGGCAAAAGCGGCTACATCCAAGAAGAGCTGCAATCCAGCGGGAAGGCCGTACCGAATGATGAGCTGAAACAACCCCCGGTCCCACCGAAACTGACGACGGGTCTCGTACGCTTCTTGGTGGCGAGGCGCAAGGAAAAGATAGCCCCAGTACAAGACGGGGCATACTTGGCTGACGGCGGTGGCGATCCCCGCGCCTCGGATGCCCAGCTCCGGAAATCCCAGCTTCCCGAAGATGAGCACGTAAGCCAGGACCATGTTCACGCCGTTTGCCAGCGCGTTCCCCCAGAGAATGGTCCACGTCTTTCCTCTGCCGGAAAAGAAGGACGAGAGGGCCGCGTTCATCGGTAAGAAGAGCCCTCCCAGCATGAGCATGGTGTAATAGTCCTGTTCAAGCTCAATGAGTTTCTCACCATGCGCGCTCCAGGTAAAGATCCACCAGCCCACCGGAATGCACGCCAAAATGAACGGCGCAGACATAGCCGCAAAGAACACCCCTTGCCATACGGCCCGCGCGCACGCAGGCCGATCGCCGGCGCCGTGGAACTGGGCCACAATCGAGTTCACGTACTGGGCAGTCCCCATAAAGAGCGAACAGAGGGTGAAATAGGTAATTCCGGCCGGGCTTGCCGCGGCAACCGCAGCCTCGCTGTGCCACGCGAGGAAAAGGCGGTCCACGAAAAGCGTGAGCGTCAACGAACCGGTGGCAAGAATCAGTGGGCCGGCTATCTTTATCACTTCACGGCGCCCACCGGGCTCGTCCCGGAAATAGCGCGGCCGCGCAGTATCCGAGTTCCCCAATCCGAACGCGGCGCGGCGTTTGGGTGATTTTTCCGTTTCAAATGCTTTCACAGGGGAGTTCGTGGTTCAGTCTTCCTGATTTTTGCGTGAGAAAAGGGAGCGGATCGTGCTGACTGCGGAGGGCGTGCCTTTCGGCGGTTGTCCGTCTGCGCGGATCTCCGGGCGTTCTCGTTCCCGCGGGGTCTCGTCAATCTGTTCAATCACCTCCACTCCAACGTCCTGCACATAGGCGTGTCCCTCGGTCACCTCGGTTTCGTCGGTCAGGATGCCTTGGGCCCCCAGGGTGTCTCTCACGTCGCTATCGCAGGCGGGGCACTTCGCGAAAGGCAGAGGACTCGGATGCCCGCAGTGCGGACAGATATACAAATTCGCAAGAAACGCCGCTTCCTTGGCCTGGTCTCTCTGAACCGAAATCTCTTTTCGCCATTCCAGGTCTCGCGGCGAGATCACCTTCCGGTCCAGTAGGGCTTTGATCAGGCTGAGAAAGGCGCGCGGAGAAAGCTCATATTTTTCCCGAAGTTCCTGGTCAGCCATAGCGGACCGGAAGTCGGAAAGAAATGCTTGCGGAACTCGTCCGCGCTCTGGTGAGCTATTGTCCGACATGATGCTGTTGTCTGGTGATCGGAGGAAGAGGCTTGAAGCTTTGAGAGCGAGCCTCAGCCAGATCCTTCCATCGAGCGTCCGGGGTGTCGCGTGCGCTTTTCCAAGCGCTGAGAATTCCTCTCGCCGCGTCGCACGAGTTCTCTTCCCATGTGGTAAGACCTGCCCGGCCCAGGATCACGAGGTTTTCCCCGCTGTTGCCCATCCTGCGCACGGGCGCGGCAATGGCCGGGACTACTTGGACAGCGAGCTGTTCACCGCTTTCTTGAGTACGGGAGAGTACTTCCAGGTAACTACCTTTCTGGCGTCGAGGATCAGTTCTTCACCCGTCTGCGGATTACGACCTCTGCGGGAGTGCTTGGACTTGACCGTCCACTTGCCGAAGCCGGATATCATCACATCTTCTCCCGCTATCAATCTCTGCTTAATTATATCGAGCAGCTTCTCAACGATCTCGGTCGCCTCACCCTTCATAAAACCGCAGTCATCAGCGATTTTCTTGGCGATATCGGCTTTGGTGAGCGTCATGTATTCCCTCCCACGCAACTCGAATTCAAATTTCACGGCAGCGTTGTTTTATAACAGTCGTGCAAGAAAAATGCAAGAAACTTCTTAACCTAGTGCTTTTCACCCTCCGGGGGGCGCCGAGCAAGACCTGGTTGCCGATAAACCACGATGGTCTTCGTCAAGTCTACCGAATGCCGCCGGTCACGCGAGAAGACTCGACTCGCGCGTGTGACGCGGCCACGACTTTCCCGTGGGCGAGGTTCTGCGGTAACCCCTGTCTTACAAGGGCCTGCCTCAAGAGGTCGGCAACATCGTGAGGCTTGAACATGAACCTGAGACCGGATTTAAGACCAAATTGGTTGGCCGCTCGGAAATAGCGCCAGTACGGCCTGCGAAAACGGAAGTACTCGAAGAATAGAGCCGCTGCTCTTGAAAAGACCAGGATTCGCTCATCAAAACCCAGGAAGATTTCCGGCGCCTTGCGAGCCGCATCGATCATCTGCTCCACCGCCAAATCCAGATCCAAAGCTTGAGAAAGATACCAGAGAGGCTGGAGAGGATCCGCGTCGGCCGGGAAAAGACCCTCGCGAACGGCAACGTCCCATAGAACCGTCCGTGGATAGACCCGAACGCCGCTAAAGAAATGGGCCACATTGGTCACCCTGCGTCCCTTCTTCTGAAGGTGTGTGAGGGCAAAATCGAGCGATTCCTGTAAGGTTTTGTTAGTCTCACCTGGTCCCCCGATCATGAAGAACCACCATGCGGCAAACTCGGTCCGACCGATTGCCTCCGCTGCTCGCATCACATCGTCCTGCGTGAACCCTTTTTGGTAGTTCTTGAGCATCGCGGGCGAGGCGGATTCGGGCGTGATCATGAAAGAGCGGAATCCCGCTCGCCACATGAGATCCAGATACTCGGAGTCAAGGCTCTTGGGACTCACGCCCATGGCGGTGAAGTGGGCTTTCCAGGGTCGCCGTATGATCTCCTCGAGGATGCGAACAGAGTGTTCCAGGGGTTCATTGAAGACCGAATCGACGAACTCGAAAGTATGGGGCCGATACTTGAGAACAGCCTCCTCTACTTCATCCACCACATCCTTTGAGGACCTGAGACGGAGTCGATTCCCTTCAAGGGCCTGATTGTACGTGCAGTAGACGCAATTCTGGGCGCATCCTCGCTTGGTTTGCAGATTGTAGCTGCCGCCTATCTTCTGGTAGCCCCGCATGTCGAGCCAGCGGCCCAAGTCAGGGTTACCCCACGAGAATCGCCCCATTTGGGGCGGTGTGAGGTGGAATAGTCCGTCTCGCATCATTCCCACGCCGGGAACGGCATCAGGAGAACGGCCGTTCCCGAGCGACGTCAAGAGTCGAGGAAAGCTCTCCTCGCCGTCGGAAACCACCACATAGTCCGCGGCCATATGTCTCAGAATTTGCTCCGGGACCAGACTTGCCCCCGACCCTCCAACGACGAGCGGCGCGTCGGTGATTCTCCGTATATGGTTCGCCATCTCTATTGCTTCGGGAATATAGAGCACTTGGTGCAACATATTCACGTTGTCTATGTTCCGGACCGATAGGCCGATCACATCAGGAGAAAACCCTGCAATTGTCCGTTTGAGGTCTCGCTCCAGGCGCTTGGAAAAGCAGAGGTCCAGCACGTGGACTTCGTGCCCGTCTTTCTCACTGGCCTCCGCCACATAGCACAGCCCCAGAGGAGGCGCTGCAAGCAGGTCTTTCTTCGTGTTGGTATTAATGAGGAGAACTTTCATAGCATCTCTCCCGCCTTGCGGCCATGTGCCGCCCGAGGAGAAGGCTTAGGACCCAATTCATAGCGCCGGCAACGACACAGCGCACACTGAAAGCCAGTATGCGTCTTCTTGCGTGGCACGCGCGGGCAGCCCTCCCCTGGGGGCGCGTACACGGCGGTCCTGAGAGGAAGGTATTAATTGCACCGACAATAAGAAATGATTTGCGCGCCGTGATGTCAATGTCACCCGAAGGTCCAGGGGATCAAGGAGATGAAAGCCGCAACCAAGGGCCTTAACCGCCGCTTCTTTGGCGCTCCAGATCAGAGCGGCCGCTTGAGAGCTCGTTCCGCCCATGCGTTCTCGTATCCGGCCCAGCTCTTCATCATAAAAAGCTCGCGCGAAAGGGTACGTGCTGTGGAACTCACGCTTCTCCGCCACGTCGATGCCCACGGAGTAACGGGGAAGTCCCAGCGCAGCCCAGATTCTCCCCCGTCCGTGAGTAAAGGATACCGAAAGCGAGTCTGTCCCGTCCACCAGCAGGCGCGGCTTTCCCAGAGGCCCGGAGGTTACCTCAATATCATGGGCCGAATCGGCGCCCAGGATTTCGAAAAGTTCCTCGGAGGCAGAAAGCTCGCCCAGCGCCCGAAAAAGGCGCTCAACGAGCAAACGATGGATTTCGGACCTCTTGCCCCGTACGTCGTCACGGGGTGTCTCCCGCTCGGAACAATAAAGCGCCAAGCCCTGCCCATCCTCATCGCGCACCAGCGTGACTGTGGAGTCCGGTTGCCGCTCTGAAAATATCGATTCACCGCACGTGTGTGACGGCGCGTGCGCAGAACGGCTCTGGCCCTCACTCTCCGCTGGAAGGAAGTGCGCATGGTTCATGGATGAAGTCTCCAAGCCTCTGCGTCCCCGCGCATACTTCTTTTCAAGATACACGGAAGCTCGCCATTCTACAACTCATCTCAGAGCGGGATAATGGCCGATTTGCCGCAGACGGCGCAGAGACGCGCTCAGTTGCGCCGGATAATGGGGCCTCATAAATCAATTCCCCGGCCTCAAAACCGCCCTGTTCACGGCGATCGTTTATCAGCAATTACAGTGGCTCCAATGGGCCTCATCATGCCGAGAACCAGCGCATCACCATGTCATGCGCCGTCATGACGGTCTTTCCGTCCCGATCCACACCACGGGCCGCCCATGTGATGCCCTCATCGGTCCGGCCGCTGATGCGAGCTTCGACGGTGATCACTTCGTCTTCCAAGCATTGTCGGAATATGTCGATGCGTCCTATCCTAAAAGGAATCATGGAGCGCTGTTCGTTCTGGTCCCTCATGATCACGTAGAAGTTCGCCACCTGCATGAGCGCTTCCAGGAGATACGGCGAGAACTGGTAACGAGTCATGCGCGGCGGCGCAAAATCCTCCGTAACGCGGTAGGTTATCCGGCCGCGCACCGCGTCGGGGCCGGAGCCGTGTATCTCTTCCATGAGGCGGTATCGTCCCTGCATGTCCGTGCGGTCGCTGTACCATCTCAGCACCTCGTCGTGCAGCATAGGTCGGCTGTCAAGATCGCCGTCCGTGACAGGGAATCCCGGCATCCGTTCAGGGGGCCCAACCGGGCGGGCGCCGAGGGCCACTTGGGCTCGGTAATTCGCATTCACTCGGTCCATGAGCCGGCCTGAGGGTGAAATCTCTCGCGAAGATAGCGAGACTCCGCAGATAATCCGCCCATTCGCCAAAGATTCTCGTCGACACGTGATCTCCGATTCGCGCTCCACTCCAGGAGGACACGTTATGATGTCCAGGAAGCGAGCATCTCTGATTCCAAGCACATGCAACGAGGGGTACAGAATCTTAGAGCATTCCATGAAAGTCTCTAAGGCCATAATAGCCGACACCAGGGGATACTTAAGGAACTTGAACGGCTTATGATCTGCGATCCAAGGATCGCGCTCCTGAGAGAAAGTCCTGGTTGCCCGTAGCTCGCCTGTGCGCAGGTCCAGACCGGTCACCGCGTCGATGAGCGGGAAGTCGTTCCGCTCAAAGGTAACGCAGGCCAAGTCCATCGCATCCGGCTTAGGTGTGGGCGGCGACATCTGCAAGCGCACCGTGGGCAGATCCGGCAGACTTCGCATGAACATTACCCACGCGTCATCTTTCGGCCCCAGGGTTAGTTCCCTCGTGAAGAGGCACGCAAGCTCTTCCGCATGTATGTAGGCCGCGTTTACCCTTTTCATGAAAGCCCGGACTTCTTCGTTCTCCGCCATGCCCGCGCCTTCTATGGGCGAGAGCATCAGGGCGCGCCAGAAGACCTCGTCATGTTGCGAGCGCAGATGATCGACCAAAGCAGACATGATGCGGTTACCGGCCGAGTAGTTTACTTGCCCGGGGTTGCCCTGAATCGCTGCGCCGGAAGAAAGACAGACGAAGAAACGCAGCCCCGCGGGCCGTGCGGCCTGGAAGAGATTCCACGCCCCGAGGAACTTCACGGCGGTCACACGGGCAAAGTCTTCCGTGGACATCTGTCTGAGGAAGTTGTCCCTGAGCAAGCCCGCTCCATGAATGATTCCGTCAATCCGGCCGTGCCTTTTCACAATGGCGCCCATTACCTGGGCGACTCTTTGGGGATCCGCCACGTCACAGGTATAGTATGAGGCGTCAGCGCCGAGTCCGCGCAGCTCTTCCACAAACCGGATGATCTCCACGGTTTTGGCCACATTAGCCATCTCGCGATCCAAACCCTCGGGCGAGATCCCCGGCTTTGCCTGCTTGACCATCCGCGTTACCGCGTCCGGATCGAGTTCTGTCGAGTTCACCAATTCTCGGAAATCAATATCCGGGTCGAGGGTGGAGCGTCCAAGAAAGACCATGCGGCAGCCAAACGGAACAAGGCTGCGAGCCAGGTACGACGTCACTCCGTACCCTCCGCCCGAAATCACCACAACACTCTCCGGGCCAAGCTCAACAGATTGGGCGCGGCCCATGACGAGCGGTTCGACACGACCCTCTGTGGTGAAAGCCTCCCCGCCGTGATAAATGAACTCCACCACCTTGCGGCTTCTGTCCAATGCGCCGCGAATTGCAGACCGCAGGTCGGTCTTTTCGTCCACTCGCATCGTGCGGAACTGGACCGAAGAGAACTCATGAGCCAGACTCAGGAACATTCCCAGCACACCTTCCGCCAGCACCCGCCCGATTCCTTCTGGGTGCTCGGTCCGATGGATGAGCAAACAGAACTTTCTCGCCGGTGATTCCAGGAAGATCTTCAGCAGCCGGAAGAAGCCGGTCAGGATGCGTGAAAGATCTTCTGGTTCATGCTTCTTGCTTTCGAAGACGTCGTCAATGATGAAGACCGTTCCCGCGAGCGATTCCACTTCCCGCAAGCGGTTCTCCGCTTCGGCTGCGCCCGCTTCGGTAGCGAGATCGCAACACTCATCGCGGGCCTCGCCCGCTTCGCCGAATGCGGAGAGCACCAGGTTCACTCCATAGTCCCTGCGAAACACCTCGGCTACCCGCCGCCGCAATCCTGTCCCACCCTCGGCGGAGTACACCACCACGGACTCCAGGGTGTCCAACTCGACCGGTTGGGAATTCCCCTCCTCCAGCGGAACTTCACGGAAGACGAGTCGCTTGATTGGTTCCTGCTCCGGCGAAGTAGTGGTCCGTTGAGTGGGCTCTGTTGCGGAAACAGCTCCCTCTGCGCGGGCGCCTGAGAGATCGACGGGAGTTTCCGCGGCGGCGCGAGCCGCAATTCCCTGTTTTCTGGCCAGAACCGCGGAGATGGTGTCCGCGACCTCTCTGATAGTCCGCACATCCATAAATTGCTCAAGTTCGATCTTAATGCTGAAGTGATTTTCCACCGCGTCCATGATTACGGGCAGACGACTTGATCGAATGGACAGATCTTCTCGCAGATCCATATCGGGTTCGATTTCGTCACGCTCGTACCCGGTTGCTTCCATGATGATGCGAATCACAGCCTCGGTGACGTCTTCTCCCTCGGAAGGCGCTTGCGGAAGGGCCGCGGTCGGAACCGCCGGCGCAGCGGCGATGGGAGCCGCGGCGACGGAGGCCAAAGGCATAGTCGGGATCGCAGGCGTAGACGGAGTCGTCATACCCGGCAGCACCGTTCTGAGGACCGTCTCGAGCTTTTCTTCGCTAAAATTCGGGTCCACCTCACGGCGAATCGCGGCCAAGATGCTCGGTTTCAGGAAACGGCCGAATGTTTCCATCAGAAAGGAGTTGATCTCACGCTGCACGACCCACTCTATGGCCCCGGGCGCGCCCGTGGACCGCGCCGTGGCCGCGGTGCGCTGAGCCGCAGGCGGGGCCGAGCTCGTGTCCGGCCGACTCTCTTTTCCCGCAAACGCGACGAACTTAGGTTGAGTCTTGGGCTTGAGTGCGCCCCTCGCGTAAAGCTGGGCCAACGAGGTCCGATAGATAAGGCTCTCCGCGGACGGAAGACAGGTCTGGAGGCAGTCCGCATCCGGGTTGCCGTCTGAAATGAGGTTGCTCAGAATGTCCCGCGGCCCCACTTCCACAAAGAGCCTGACACCATAGTCGTCCCAGAGCGTCCGCGCGTTCTGCATCCAATGGACCGGAGATTCCAGATGAGCCATCACGATCTTCTTGATCTCTATTGAATCGTCCGGGAAGGGTAGCATGGTGGTGTTGGAGATCACGGGGATCTTTGGAGCATGAAATGGGATGCCTGCTATGAATTCTTCCAGTTCGTCGTGGATACAGGCCATAATCGGCGAATGGAAAGCCATGCTGACCCGCAATTTGGTCCGGCGATATCCCTCGGCCTTGAGTTCTTCGCCCAGGGCGGTGACCGCTTCCGTGTCGCCTCCCAGGACCACCTGGTTCGGCGAGTTGATATTGGTGACATAGACCTTATCCAGATCCCGGAGCCTCTCCTGGAGATAATCCAGCGGCGCATCCACCGCCATCATGATGCCGGGGTCCGCGTTCATTTCGCAGGCCTTATCCATACAGAGGGCCCGCTTGTTCACGATACGGAAACCGTCTTGGTACGAGTAGACATCTGCTATACAGAGCGCAGTTAACTCGCCCAGACTGTGACCCGCCATCGCCGCCGGCCGAATGCCCAAGGAAATGAGATACCGGGCCATGGCGTATTCCATGGTGAAGAGGGCCGGCTGTTGCCATCTGGTCTTTTGCAGGTCTTCTTCCCGATCGTGGAACAACAGCCGCAAGATGTCGAAATCCGCCACCTCGGCGATGCGATCCATCCAATCCCGGATGACCGGGAAAATCTCGTACAGCTCGTGAGCCATTCCCGCGTAGTGGGATCCTTGACCGGGAAAGACCAGCGCCAACGGAGGCGGCGCGCCCTCTGCAAGTCCTATGTGGATTCCCTGACGCGCCAGGGCTCGAATACGCTTGACCGGCGCTGGGCCGCCGTTTCCCATCGCTTCGGCCTTCTCCACCAGCTCCAAAGCGAGCGGCTCGTCATCAGCGACCACACCCATGCGGTAGGTCTTGTGGCCGATTTCAGTAGTGTACAAATGCAGACCGCGCGGCAAGTCCGCTTCCTGGCTTTCCTGCCGAGCCGCGGCCTCGGGTTGAGGAATGGAAACCAGCGCTGTGTCCTGATCCTCGGTTGACTCCTCCACCTGGAGCACGTAGTTGGATCCGCCAAACCCGAACGCGTTCACCTGGAAGCGTCTTGGTTTCCCGTCGCGGGCTTTCCACTCGGTCAGCCCGGTGGCCACCGAGATTCCCGACCCGTCCAGTTCCATGTCCGGATCGGGGGTCTGATAATTGATGCTTGGAGGAAGCGCCTTGTCTTTCATCGCCATCACACCGCGGATCAGGCTGTTGACGCCCGAAGCCCCCAAGGTATGACCGATCTGCGACTTGAACGAAGTCAGCGCGACCGGCCGGCCGGGGCCGTAGAACTTCCTGAGCGCGTGGACTTCCTCCACATCGCCCTGCCGCGTGCTGGTCGCGTGGCATTCCACCAGATCGACCCCTTCCGGACCGTACGGCGCGTCCGCGAACGATGCGGCGATCGCTATTTCCTGCGTGATCCGGGAAGACTCCACCATGCCCAGATGATTGTTGCTCGCGCCCATAGCGGTGATGTACGCGTGGATCCTCGCGCCTCTGCTTCGGGCCACGGATTCACGCTCGATGACGATCATGCCGCCGCCTTCCCCCAGGACCATACCGTCACGGTCCGCGTCGAACGGCCGGCTTACCTCATGCGCTGCCCGGTCCACCCCTGAGAGTCCCGCGAGCGCGCCCAAAGCCGAGAACTCCAGGAAGTGCATGGGGGTGAGGCTCTCTTCCGCGCCTCCTATGACGGCCGCGTCAATTATGCCGTTTCGGATCATCTGGTATGCGCTGTAGAGCGCGACAAGCGCGGTTGCGCACGCGGCGGAAACCGCAAAACTGGGTCCCTGGAAGCCGTACTTATTGCAGATGAATCCTGCCGCCGCGCAATTGAGCCTGCCCAGAAGGGTGGTGTCGTCGATGACGATCCGTCCGGATTTCACGGCTGCGGCCACCGCTTCCTCCGCATCAGGACCCAGCGGGATCGCGCTCTTCATCGCAGAGACAAGCTCTTTGGTCCTGCCTCGAATAATTACGTCCTGGAGTGTCGCCGCGGCCTCGCCGGAGTTCTGGGAAATCAGCACCGCGATACGCTCTTTGGGTATGTCCGAATCAAGAATGCCCGAAGCTTCCACGGCCTGTTTGGCAAGCCACATGGTTACTTTGGTCGAATCGGTCATGGTCCTGAAGTCCTGTGGCGGTATGCCCAGGTCTTTCCGAGAAACCTCGATGCGCTGGAACGCTCCCACCTTGCAGTAGGTCTTCTCAGGAGTGCGGGGGCGGGGATCAAAGTAGAGCTGATGGTCCCACTTTTCGAGAGGCACGGGAACGATACCGCAGCGCAGGGCTTTACTGGCTGCCCATACTTCTTCGGGACTGGCGCCCAGCGAATTGACGATGCTCATCCCGGTTATGGCAATGCGTTCCTGTTGCGGAACATGGATCGCGGTTTTCCTCACACCAAGTCCCACGGCGGCCGGCCGACCGCGGCCCGCTTCAGGCATTTCACGGGGGCCGAACACCTTTCTTACCGGCCCTTGGAAGGGGAGGCCCGCGGGCAGAGGCGCGTCCGCAAGATCCCGGTGAAGTTCCTCCAGTGAGCGAATTCGGCTCAAGACCCCGGCGGAAGCCCCTGTCATGAACTGGCCCTTTTCCATACAAGACTGCTCGTCCAGTGGCCGGCCACCGGGACCTTCGATCCCTCTGGCCGCGATGAGCAGGCTGCCCGCAGTAAGCTGCTCAATCTTGTGCCGGAATGACGATTCATCCTCCGATCCGGCCGCGAAGTCGCGCTCCAGGCTACAGACGGCCTCGATGCGCGGGGTCCTCAACGAACGGACCCTGAGGCCGGTCCCCTCTCCGGTAAGCACTGACGATCCCGGGCCGGCCTCCAGTATCATGCGTCGATACAGCTCGCTGAGCGCTCCGGTCTCCACGATTTCACGGGTGGTGAGGTAGCAGGTTCCCATCTGCACCGCGTCCGCGCCCAGCATCGCAGCCATGAAAGCAGTCTCTCGATTGCAGATCCCCCCGGCCAGTATCACGCGGCGGCCTTGGCATAGTTCGGGCTCGCGATTCCTCAGGTCAACGACCATCTGGGCGAGGGTTAGGGTCGAGTGTTCGCCGACATGGCCGCCCGCCTCATTTCCCTCGCAGATCACGTACCGGACGCCGACGTCGAACGCGAGTTTGAGCAACTCCTCATTGGGCGCGATATAGATGACTTCGATGCCGCTTTCTAGAAGCTCACGGGCATGGGAGGGCTCCCCCGCGGCGATAACCGCGAAGCGAGGTTCTTCCGCGCGTATCCATGCAAGTTGCTGCTCGCGGAAAGGGTTTTCCTGGAGCGTGATCACGTTGACCGCATAGGGTCGCTCCCCCATAACTTCACGCACGCGACCGAGTTTTTCCTCAAGCAAACGACTATCCATGAGCCCGAGAGCCAGGGTCGGCAGGGCTCCAGCGTCAGCGACCTTCGCGGCAAATTCGGGCACATCGGTGATCCAGGACATGGCCCCCTGGATAAACGGGTACCGCGTCCCCATCTCCTTAGCCACCGGGCTGTCGGAGAACGCCTTCTCCTTCTCGCCTGCTCGACCGCACGCTGTTTCGATCTCCCTGATGAAGCGATCGATGGCCTGTTCCGTGCTCGAACCGAAGCGACGGACAAAGGATTGGGCAAATGCGGCTTCCACTCCCAACGCGAGCAACTCGTCGCGCGAGAAATGACTCTCCAACGGGTCGATCGCGGCCTCTTCAATCCGGTGGGCAAAGAAACGCCGCTGTTCGTCTCGGATCTCGGCCCCGCACAGGGAGCCGGCAAACTCTCGCAGCTCCTTGACTGCTCTCGAATTCCCCTTATTAAAAAGCCGACAAGGGACCTGGAGGTTGAGCCCGGTCAAGTCCATATGCTCCGGTCGGAGCTTGCTGATGCGATCTCGCGCCTCATCTCCGAGCGAAATCAAATCCGTTAACCAATGGACGCTTTCAAAGACCACTCCGGCCGCGCCCGCGGCAAGAAACGCGGCGGCAGCCTCGGGGGTGGCGATGCCGCCCCAGGTCACCACGTTGCGCCGGCGGTCTGCGTTGAGGAGTTCCACCCGCACCGCTTCGTACAGGGTGAAAAGGTTCTCGCCGCTCACGAAGCCCGCGGCCTCGGAGCCCTTCAGAGCGATGTCCTGTACTTGGGGATATTCATGAATCACGCGGCGGATCAGGCCAAGATCGCTCACCACGGGAATACAGCGGAGACGGGGGGCCAGTTCCACCATTCTGTCAAGGCACACTCCCGGATCCTTGTCCAAGAGAACAGGATGGAGTTCTACCCAGACCGTGTTGATGCCGGTTTCCGACAGAAGTTCTTCCAGCTTGGCGTCGAGCAAGGTTCGGGGTGAAACCTTAACGTGCGCGGTCTCGTCCGATGCGTCCGCTTTCAGGAGAGCAGCGGCCATAGCCGGCGGGTCCGTTCGGGTCAGGTCAAAGACCGCTCGCGCGGCGGTGCGTCGGGCCACCTCGACAACCGAAGAAGCAATATCCTGGTGGCGCCAGACAAAGGCGATCAAGGGAAATTCACGCTCCTGCAACATTTGAAACCTCGAACTCCACGTCATAAATCAAACTTTTAATATAGCACATTGAGCGAAAGGGTTAAGCTAAAACGACAGCGCCTCCTCATGTGAGCGAACAAGACGGATTTACCCGAGAGGGAGAAGGTGGTATTGTTATAGGTTATCCGACTCGGCCGGCCGCAGTGCGCGGGTCTCTACGCGGGCACGGTCTCACGAGTGGCGATTTTCGAGAGGTGATTGAAATCATTATGAATAGACCAATGAAGGTTTTGCTTACGGGAGGCACTGGATTTCTGGGAGAGTATCTTCTCGCCGACCTCCTGGAACGAGGACACGTCGTCTGGGCGCTCTATCGCAGCGAATCTCGGAAGCTGGACACCATCAGGTTCCTGAGCAGCCTTGGACTGCCGAGGAGCGCGGACAGTCTCCACTGGTTCAAGGGCGAGCTCCTTGAGGCCGACCAGAAGTGGGATGAATGGCGCCGCGAATACGAGGGACTGGATGAGGTGGACAATCTCCTCCACAGCGCCGCGTCCACTCGGCACTATATGGACGAGAACGGCGAGCCCCTCAAGACCAATGTGGGCAGCGCCAAGGTGCTCAAAGGGCTGGTAGAGCTCCATCCCATGAACGTCCACTTGGTCAGCACCGCGTACGTCTGCGGATTCGTGCCCAATGAGAGGGTCTATGAGAAGCACAACCCTCGGGGCGATTTCGTCAACGTGTACGAAGAGAGCAAGTGGGAAGCGGAACAAATCTGGAAGGACCGGGCCACGGTGTTACGACCCAGCATAATCGTGGGGCATTCCGAGACAGGGCGGTGCACGTCCTTCACCGGGTGGTACTATCTTTTTCAGGCGGTTCACCTGCTGGACAGGCTTTCCAGGGAAGCTACCGACTATGACAGGCACAACCTCAACATTAATGTCCCTGCGAGCCCCGTCGGCGCGGCCAACATAATCCCGGTCGATTACGTGTCAAAAGCCGCGGTGCGCATCATCGAGAACGCGAAAAACCATAACAAGGTGTTCCACCTCACCCATCCCGACCCGCCCACGCACCAGGCGACCCTGGATCTCATTTGCAAGAAGTTCGACATCGGCGGGATCAACTTCGCGGGCGAGGGCGCGCCGTTTACCCAGCCTCGAAACAGAATCGAGCGAATGGTCTGGCGCCAAATGCAGACGATTCTTTTCTACTTTTCCAACAACCCCATATTCGACCGTTCCAACACCGACCGCGCGCTGGCCGACTACCCGGTCCCTCCCATGACCGACGAAGTCATCCACCGTGTCATTGATTACGCTATAGAAAAGGACTGGGGCCAAGCAGGCGCGTGAAGAAGAAGCTCGAAGCGTTACCGACCATGGAGCTCGCGATCAGTCTTGCCTTTGCGTCCCCGACTGCCCTCGATAACCAACGGGCCTCCTCTTCGCATCACCCTGCCGCGTAGAGGTCCGCGGGACGGCCAACCGTTGGAAGACCGCTTACCGCCGGGGGCGGGCCGTTCCTGGGGAATCAGTCCATGCGCTTGGGCTCTCCGGGGACGCTGAATCAGGCTTGGCCGCCGGATCATCCGTCGGCCTTGAGCGTTCACCCTCGGTTCTGCGGCTGCGCCCCCAACCGGTATTCTTATCCCCCGTCCCGGGCGCATCAGTCCATGCGCTTGGGCCCGCAGGTGCGCTCGAATCAGGCTTGGAGGTCGGCGACCGACTCTCGATCTCGCTTTGGTCTCTACCTCTACGCCCCCAACCCATACTACCGGAAAACCAGGGCGCGCCCTGTTCATGCAAGTCCCTTACACTCTCGGCGCTACCCTCTTTTTTGGACGGGGCCTCGCTTTGGCTCCCTGAAGTTACCTCCGCCCCAGCCTTGGGCGCAGAGGTGGGCTTTGCGGCGGCCGGCTTCGGGGCCGGTTCGCGGCTGCTTTCTTTAGCTTGCTCGGCTTCGGCCGCGGGTTTGACTTTTCCAGGGGCCACTGTGTCCATAGGTGTTGCTTGAGCAACCAAGCGAATCTTCTCGGTCTCGAATGTCTTACCCTGGGCTGCTTCGGGGATAGTCAAGAGGATCGCCTCGTTCTTGTACCCCTTTTTCTCGAATTCCAGCGCGTGCGGCGCCTGCACCTGCATGGCCCTCACGACCAGCCTGCCGTCGCGGCCGGTGGTCCCAAGGTACTGACCGCCCAGCTTCACCGTCACGTGTTCCGGTTCCGTCAGGATCTCCAATGTGGCAAGCGCGGGTTCAAGCTTCACGCTCTTCTTCATTTGGAGGTTCTCCGGCGACAAAGTGAGAGGTTCCAGACTTGCTTCTCGCCAACCCTTCTTCTTGATCCTCACGCTTATTGGTTTGTCAATGGGAAGATCTTCGAGTCGGAAGATCCCGAGCTTGTCGGTCTCACCTGCCGGCTTCCCCGCAACGTATACTTCCGCGGGCGCGGGATCCACTGCCAACTCGAGCGAGCCACGGGCAGGCGCGAGTTTGACATGGGCGCCTTTCACGTGCAGCTTGTCCGCGGTGATGACGATCGGGCCGACACTTGCTTCGAGCCACCCCTGCTTCTTGACTCTGATGGACAACTCCTGCCCAAGGGGAAGATCCCCCAGAACGAACGAGCCATCCTTCTTTGACTTCCCCGCCAACTTGTCTCCCACGTACACTTCCGCTTCAGGCGGGTCGGTCAACAGGTCCAGTGTCCCGACTGCGCGTTTAAGCTCCACCTTCCTCCCGGAAACATGGGGCTTGTCCGGAGTAAGCGTAAGAGGCTCAAGGCTTGCTTCCAGCCAACCCTCCTTCTTGACCTTGATGGAAAGTTTCTTTCCGAAAGGAAGTTCATTCAGGGCCAAGCTCCCTTGCTGGTCTGTTCGACCTACGGGCTTGCCGTCCAGGAAAACGTCCGATCCGGGCGGCTCGGTAATAAGCGTGATCGATCCGAGGATTTGCTTGAGCTTCACCCGTTTCCCATCCACCTGCGGCCGGTCTTGCGGGATGGTGATCGGACCGATGCTCGCTTCCTGCCAGCCCTGTTTCTTGACCGTGACGGAGAGCGGTTCTCCAAGCGGGAGGTTCTCCAGCCGGATCGCGCCGGTCCCGTCAGTGGCCCCAACCAGCCGATTCCCCACATAAACGTCTGCGCCGGGCGGGTCGGTAACCAGGTCGAGAATACCGCCCGCGGGCTGAAGCTTTACATACTGCCCCGTGACATGAAGCGAGTCCCGTGAGAACGTGACAGGGGCTATGCTCGCCTCTTTCCAGCCCTTTTTCATGATCTTCACCGGTAGCGGCCTCCCCAGAGGCAGATGCTTCACCACCAAAGACCCGTCCGCCTCGGTCTGACCCACCAGCTTTCCACTCACATAGACCTCCGCGCCCGGCGGATCGGTCAAGATCTCCAGCACCGTCGGCGGCCGTGAAGCGAAAGCGGCCGACACCGACAGAGGAAACACCCCCTCCACGGAACCGGTGAACTGGGGATGCTGAGCGCCTCCGGTGGCTGCTCTCGTCTTGTCGTACACGAAGTCGTACGCTTCCTTGACGCTGATGACCCCGTCACCGTCCTTGTCAGCCGCGCCCTTTAATCCCTCGATGAGGAAATGCGTGAACACGCCGTTGTCCATGCGGCTGCCTTCAAGAGAATACTCATCGGGCCTGCTGGACGTTATGATCACTCGACCGCTGGAGGACGTGAAATCCCGGAGGAACAACCTCAGAGGTATGACCGAGCTCCTCGCCTGCCAGTCTGTGAATCCCCCGGAGTGACACGCATCCGCGATCATGACCACTCGGGGGCAGTCCAAGTTGCGCAGGAAGCGCAAGCCGGTCATGTTGAGCGCGGTTACTTCGAGATATTCCGGGTCCGCATCATGGGTAAGGAAAAAGAACTCTCCCGGACGTTTCGGATCCACAGCGCCATGCCCGCTGAAGAACAAGACGATCGTGTCATCTTTCCCGGCTTGACGAAGCTCGTAAAAGAGGTGCTTCTCGATTTCGCTTTTGCTCGCGCTTTCATTGGCTCTGAGGAAGACATGGGCCGCTCGAAAAAGATCCCTTTGGGTTTCTATGAATTTGGCAAAGTCCGTCGCATCCTTGGCCGCGAGTTTCAGTGACGGGATCTTGGCGTTCTTGTACTTGGCGACACCGACGATGACAGCATACAGATCGCCGTTAGGGAGGGACGGAACTCCCGATAGAGCGGTTTCCGTCGACTGTTTAGCGCCTCGACTCGCCCGATCTGAATCCGCCGCAACGCCAACGGCAGGCTGTAGAGCCATGACCAGCGCGAAGATCGCCACAACCAGCACACCACCTGTGTCGATCAACCCACCGGAGGAACTGCCCGCGTGGCGGGTCCACACCGCGCGCAACAAACCGAATCCGGCGCCCATTGCAGGATGATTACCACTGCATCTTATCTCTTCGATGAGCTTGGACATTGTCATGCCCTCTTCACCTAGTTTTCTTGCTGCTCATTCAATCTCGGCTCGGGCCGGAACTGCCGAAGTCATCCGCCGCGTTATCGATTACGCCATAGAAAAGGACTGGGGTCAGGCCGGCGGGCGAGGAACAAACTCAACGCGTTACCGATTTTCTTGGAGATCGCGTTCAGACTGGCCTCTGCGCCCCCAGCCGCCGCCGGCCGAAGGATGGCCACCCGCCTTAATATTCTCGAAAGTGCTCCCACGGAGCGTTTGAGGTTGGGCCTCTGAGGCACCCTCCGCGGCGGCGTCCTGAGCACTCGGCTTAGCGGCCGCCGGCTTAGAAATCGGTTCCCTGGTGTCTTCCCTGGCGCGCTCGGGCGTGGGGCTGGGTTTGGCTACCTGGGTCTCGCGAGTAAGGACCACTTTTCCGCCGAACTCGTAGACGCTTCCTTCACTTCCAGGAGGAACCATGATGGAGATGGTTTTTGTCCTGAATCCGTTCTTTTCGAACTCGACCTGAATAGGAACAGCCACTTTAACGTCGTTGATCGTCACAGATCCCTTCTTGTCTGTGGCGCCTGCGGCTTGCCCGTTGATCTTTATGATCACCTCACCCGGCTCCGTGCTCATCTGCAAAGACGCTATGGCAGCTTGAAGCTTGATCAGTCCGCTCTTTATGTTTGACTGATTGCCGGTGAAATAGAACGGTCCCACTACCTTTTCCAGCCAGCCGTCCTTTCGGAATGTCACCGCAATGGGCGTGTCCATGGGGAGGTACTTGATGTGCAGATGACCATCCTCGGATGTTCGGCCTACCATCTTGTTGTCGATATGGATGTTTACTCCGCCCGGATCTGTTTGCAATTCCAGCACGGTCGCGGCACGCGGGACGTACCCGGAAGTGACCGGCGGCCGCTTATCCAGACTCGCGACAGCGGCAAGAGGGAAAAGCCCTTCCACGATCCCTTCAAACTGCGGATGCTGAGCGCCTTTGGTCTTATCTTTGGTTTGAGAGTATACATAGTTGTACGCTTCATTGATCGTGACGATGCCGTCAGAGTCCTGGTCTCCCTTACCCTTCAGGGCTTCGATGAAGAAATGGGTAAAAACCCCGTTTTGGAGATCGGACATCTCCAGCGAAAACTGGTCCGGCCGGCTTGAGCTTATCACCACTTTCCCCGATGACGCGGTGAAATCCCTCACGAAGTTATTGTAGTTCGCGACTGCCTTGGCCCCTTCTTTGGAAAAGCCTCCCGCATGGCAGGAATCTGCGATAAGCACGACCCGCGGGCATTCAAGTCCCTTGAGAAACCGGAGGCCGGACATATTGAGACTCGTCACCTCAAGGTACTGCGGGTCCGCCTCATGGGAAAGGAAGAAGAACTCGCTGGGCCGAAACGGGTCCACGGCGCCGTGGCCGCTGAGAAAGATGAGTATGGTGTCATTCTTCCCTGCCTTACGCAGGTCGTAGTATAGATACTTTTCCAGTTCGGCTTTTGTCGCCTGCTCGTCCACAAGGAGCTTCACGTTGGTCTTCTTGAAGAGGTGTTTCTGGGCTTCGAGCAGACTTGCAAAGTCCCGAGCATCCTTGGCAGGGAACTTCAACGCGGGAATAGAAGGGGTCTTGTAGTTCCCGATGCCCACAAAGAGCCCGTACAGCTCTCCTGGCGCATGCCCGGGAATGGCGATGACATCCTGGTCAGTCCGGCTCTCCTGGCTCGCAAAGACACCCTGAAAGGTAAACAGGATAAAGAACACCAAAAGGACGGGCAAGGCTGTCCCATAGCCCCCCCCGTACGCGCGCGGATTTTGATTGCCGATAACGACGGATCTAGGCTCGGACATCCGGACGCCCCCCTTTGTTTGGCCATCCGTTGATCGGGCAGGTCTAGGCTTGGGATCTATGTGCGACCGTTGGGAAGCTCACGAGCATCAAGAGAAACGATTTCAGCTCGAAGAAATAGCCCGATGAACTCCCCGCCAAAAGATCGAGAATCGCAAGAAACTACATTTAACGCTGATTATAGGGTACTCTCGCAGGATCTATTCTGTCAAGCGCAATGCTTTGCCACGCAATTGCCCTTGACGCGCCTGGGAGAACGAGATTATCATACACAGTTTGATCATGCCGCCCATAGATTGTTATGCAAAAGGAGGCCCTTGATGCCGAGGGGAACGTATCTCTTTTCTTCTGAATCGGTGACTGAAGGTCATCCCGACAAGATTGCGGACAGGATTTCGGACTCGGTGCTCGATGCCATGCTGGAGCAGGATCCGAAGTCCCGCGTGGCGTGCGAAGCCTTGGTGACCACCGGCATGGTAATGGTGGCGGGAGAAATCACCAGCAGAGCGGCGGTGGACGTTCCGGAACTCGTGAGAGAGACCATCAGATCCATCGGTTACACCAGCTCCGCGATGGGTTTCGACGCAGACACCTGCGCGGTCCTGGTAGCTCTCGATAAACAATCCCCGGACATTTCCATGGGCGTGTCGAGCGGTGAAGGGCTCTACCAGGAGCAGGGCGCGGGCGATCAGGGCCTCATGTTCGGATACGCAAGTAACGAAACCCCCGAACTTATGCCTATGGCAATTCAATATGCGCACATGCTCACGGCTCGTCTCTCGCAGGTGCGCAGGGAGAAGATCTTGCCCTTCCTGAGGCCGGACGGGAAATCACAGGTCACCGTGCAATACGTTGACAGCCGACCGGTCAGAGTCGATACGGTGGTGATTGCGGCTCAGCACGAACCTGATGTAACCCACGAGCATATCAAAGAGAGCATAGTGGAAGAGGTGATCAGGAAGGTGATCCCGAAACGTCTCCTCGATGACAAGACTCGCTTTCTCATCAACACCACGGGCCGCTTTGTCATCGGAGGACCTATGGGTGATTGCGGGCTCACCGGCCGAAAGATCATCGTGGACACTTACGGCGGGTACGGCGCTCACGGCGGCGGGGCCTTCTCGGGAAAAGATCCCAGCAAAGTTGACCGATCCGCGTCCTATATGGCTCGACACGTGGCAAAAAATGTGGTGGCCGCCGGCATAGCGGACAAGTGCCTTCTCCAGGTGGCGTACGCCATCGGCTACCCGGAACCTGTCTCACTGACGGTAGACAGCCGGGGCACGGGGAGGATTTCCGACGAGCGGATCACGGAAATCATCAGCGAGTTATTCAGTTTCAAGCCTGCTGCAATTATCGAGTACCTGGACCTCCTGCTTCCCATTTACAAGAAGACCTCCGCGAACGGCCACTTCGGTCGAGAAGATCCGGACTTTACCTGGGAAAAGACCAACCGGGTTGATGAGCTGAGAGAGCGGGCGGGTCTCTGACCGATCGGTATCCTTCACAGGAGGTATTCTTTCCTGGGGAGTGGGTGGGTAAGTATTCTGATTTCTGTAAGGAGCTTCAATGGATTACCACATTAAAGACGCGGGACTGGCTGAGAAGGGAAGACTCAGGATTGACTGGGCGGAACGCACCATGCCGGTTCTGCGGATGATTCGAGAGCGATTTGCCCAAGAGAAGCCGCTGGATGGCGTAACGCTGGCGGCATGTCTTCACGTGACAACCGAGACGGCCGCGTTGGTTCACACGTTATCCGCCGGCGGCGCGCACGTATATGTGTGCGCGTCCAATCCGCTGTCCACTCAGGATGACGTGGCCGCGGCCTTGGTGGAGGCGGGGTACCATGTGTTCGCCATCAAAGGAGAAGACACGACCACGTACTACAAGCACATCAACGCGTGTCTTGACGCCAAGCCTCACATCACCATGGACGATGGGGCCGATCTGGTTGGAACCATTCACGCGGAACGACAAAACCTGGTCACGGACATCATAGGCGGCACCGAAGAGACCACCACAGGCGTGATCCGACTGCGGAGCATGGCCGAACGCGGAGTGCTCCTGTTCCCCGTGATCGCGGTGAACGACTCCAATACCAAACATTTCTTCGACAATCGGTACGGCACGGGCCAGAGCACCGTGGACGGCATTCTCCGAGCTACCAACAGGCTGATGGCGGGCAGTGTGTTCGTGGTCTGCGGGTATGGATGGTGCGGTCGCGGTGTAGCCTCACGGGCCAAGGGCATGGGCGCTCGTGTGGTGGTGACCGAAGTCGACCCTCTCCGGGCTCTTGAGGCGGTCATGGACGGGTACAACGTGATGCCTTTGTCGGAAGTCGCGCCAATCGGCGACTTCTTCTGCACGGTCACCGGTGACAAACACGTGATACGGAAAGAGCACTTCCGGTTGATGAAAGACGGGGCCATTGTCTGCAACTCCGGGCACTTCAACGTGGAGATCGAAATTGACGCTCTCCAATCAATGGCGTCATCGCGGCGTATCTTGCGCGACTTCGTGGAGGAGTTCGTCTTGAACGATGGGCGGCGCATAATCCTTTTGGGTGAGGGCCGGCTCATTAATCTTGCGGCCGCGGAGGGACACCCATCGTCGGTTATGGACATGAGCTTCGCGAATCAAGCCCTCGCGAGCGAGTACCTGGTTAAATCGGGCAAAGGGCTTACCAAGCAGGTTCATCGCATACCCGCGGCTGTTGATGACGAAATTGCCAGACTAAAACTGGAGACTATGGGAGTTCGCATCGACGCGCTCACGGTAGAGCAGGCGCAGTACCTCTCTTCCTGGGAAATGGGAACCTGAGCGTCGTTCGGTTGACGCCAACCCTGGCGAATCAATTAACTACCGGGCAGGCCGAAGGTACGAAGAGATGCCATCAGGCCATAACTCCGCTGAGACGAGCGCCCGTCCGACCATTCTGGTCGTGGACGACGATGATATGGTGCGCAGCGTTCTAGCCGAAGCCATCAAATTGGCCGGCTATGACGTGGAGGAGACCGACGACGGAGTCAAAGCCCTGGATATGGCCACGGCCACCAGGTATGACCTCATCGTAACCGATATGCGTCTTCCCAGCCTCGACGGACTGTCGCTGATCCGCGAACTGGCCGCCCGCGGCATCGATACCGGAGTCATTGTCATTACGGGGTATGGCTCCATCGAGAACGCGGTGGAGTGCATGAAGGCGGGGGCGTTGGAGTACCTGATCAAACCGTTCACCGTGGATCAAATACACCTCGCAGTGGCCAAGGCCATGGACGTTCGCGATCTCATGCGAAAGGCGCGTGAACGGGAGTTCTTTCGCGATCTATCATACGTGGATGCGCTCACGGGAGTCTTCAACCGAAGATATTTCGACGAGGCTCTGAGCAAAGAAGTCGAGAAGTCCCACCGACTGAAACTACCCCTTGTCCTACTCATGATCGATATTGATGACTTTAAGGTGTACAACGATCGATACGGACATCAAGAGGGAGATGAAGTCCTCACTCGCCTGGGCGAGATATTCAAATCCACGGTCAGGTCATATGATATAGTGGCCCGATATGGCGGGGAGGAGTTTGCGGTTATATTTCCCGGAGCGGGCAAGCGCAACGCGGCCGAGCTCGCGCTCCGGTTCCTGAATGCCGTGAGAGACCACACATTCAAGGCGCGGGATCATGCGCTGCCACACCCGGTGACTATTTCCTTGGGGGTGGCTTGCTTCCCCGATGACGCGCAGGATAGCCGAACACTCGTGCGGCGAGCCGACGAAGCGCTCTATGAAGCCAAACGAACCGGAAAGGACCGCTTCCACTTGTGGGAGAGCGAACAGTAGCGAGTCGCTGAGTTGGGGGCCGTAGGTCGAGTCATCTCGCCCAAGAGGCGCGGCCCGGGGTGGCGCCGTAATCTTTCAACAATTTCACGATCTGGCGCCGTTGCCGGACGGAGAATTCGCCCTCTATCACGGGAGAATAGGCCCATCCGAGGACGGATATCCCTTTGTTGTTGGTGGCATTCACGTCGGCCCCTTCTTCGAGCAAAGCCCTCACTAATCTGATCTTCCCCATTCCCACCGCTAACATCAGAGGCGTATTCCCCATGTCATCGCGGGCGTTGACGTTCGCTCCGCCCGCTATCAAGAATTTCGCAATCTGTTCCGAGTCTTTCCTGCAAGCCTCCAGCAGTTTGGCGCCCGCTTTGTCTTTGGTGTGAGCGACAAGCGCCCTGAGCGCGGCCACATGGCCCTTCTCCAAGGTAATGTCCAGAGCCGTGCGGCCTGCCTTATTTCTCAGGGTTGGATCCGCGCCCCGTCTGAGCAGCAAGGCGACGACCTCATCGCTACCCTGTCGCGCAGCCAGTGTCAGGAGAGTTTCCCCTTCGGAGGTCGCCTCATTCAGTTCACCGCTCTTCTCCAGAAGGGCTCTGACGAGAACGCTCTCTCCGCTCCTTACCGCTTCCTCCAGGGAAACCGGAAGGGTGGTCCGATGCAATCCGTCAGGAGGCGCGTGCGGAGCCGGCTCGCCAACCAAACCTTTCGTGGTTGAGGCGCTCCGGTCCATCAGAACGTCCGTCCTGGACGGTCCAGGATCTTGCGCAGAAGGCGCGGCTACGGGCGAGGATGCCTCTGGCGCCGCCTCGATTCTCTCAGTTCTGGTTGCGCTCGGCTCAGGATCAGGCGCGGTTTGTGAAACGGCGGAGTCACGAGCGTCGGTCAGGGACGGTTTCACTGGAGGAAGGGTTTCCTCCGCAACATCGGTGGCGATATGGGCCGGGGGAGGTTTTGCAGTCTCCAAGACAGGAGAAGCGATCCGGGGAGACGGTGAAATGAGCGTCGCCACGTACAAGCCAATGAGAAGAACAATTAGGGCCGCGCCGACCATGGAGAGGCCGATCAGCGCCGTGCGATCAGCAAGCAATCTTTCCAAGAGGCCGGGAGGGCGCGCTTCGGCCGGCGCACGAAAGTCGTGGAAGGCAAACGGAGGAGATTGAACCGACGGGGATTGAATCGCTTCAGGAGCTTCTTCGTCCATTCCCTCCGGCACGAAGGTTTCAGACGGCTCCTCCAAATCCATCAGCTCGGCAAAACCAGCCTGATCCGACTCGAAAACGCTCTCGAGCGGAGGCGCCTCCATATCTTCTTCAAGAAACATCAACTCTTTGATTTCCGTGATAGGATTGCCCAGACCGCAGCCAGGGCAGGTCTCCGCTAAACTAAGCATGGGCCTGCCGCACGATGGACACGGGCTAGTGAGTTTGGCTGTAGGTTCAGACTCCGGATCGATTCCTTCCAGGTCAATGGGATCGAGCGTGCCTGCGGCAAGCAATCTGTCAAAAACCGACTGAAGCTGACGCATTGAGAGGCTATGCTTCTCCATGAGCTCAAAGTCGGTCATGCCCGAGCGCACATCGTCAACAAACAGGCTAATCTTGACGTGTCGCATTGCCATCGAGATATACACCCTGGAAACTCACCGATATTATAACTCATTTTGATCGTTCGGCGAAGAGGGATGTTCTTGAGGTAGGCGAATGGTGGACCTAACGAGAGAGGGAAGGCGCTTCGAACCAAAGGCCCGTCACCTGGGCGTCAGGGGTGGCGCGATCCAAGACAAGCTTGATCAGTACATCGTCTTTCTCCTTGCTGAATCGGGCTTTGAAGAGCGTGATAGTGTTTCCCTCTTGCTCGTATGAGCCCAGGTATTCCACTGATTGCGGAGAACCCAAGTTCTTGCGCACGTTGGTCTTGAATTGTAGGAACATGGTCCTGTTTTGCGCGCTCTTCATGGCGGAAGAGAACCGAACCGAATAGACTGTGTAGTCACCCTGGGCCAGCCCTTCTATAATCCCTTTCACTATTCCTTCCGCCACAGCCCGAGGCGAAACGTCGCGCGGCCCCTGAGCAAGGGTCGCGGGTTGGAAGATCGGCAGAGATAAAAGGGCGAAGAAGGTTAGGGCCGAGACCCAACGCATATGAGAACTCGTCGTAAATAAGGCGATCTGTTCGCACTGTGCGCTGTCTCCCGGCTGAAAGAAAGGCTCGATGCGGACCGTGGAACGTGCCCTATGCGAATTTGTGGCCGTTTGTGACTGCCTGCGCAAGCGCTGAACAGCGAAGGCGCGCTACTTGCGTTCCTCCTTTACTTCCGTGAAGTCAGCGTCCACCACGTCTTCTTCGGGTTTAGCGCCGGCTGAAGCTCCACCACCGGCCTGGCCCGCTCCCGCTTGTTGGCCTGCGCCTGCGCCGGCCTGCTGATACATGGCCTCAGCCAATTTGTGAGATGCCTGCTGGAGTTCTTCCGAGGCCGCGCGAATCGCCTGGGTGTCCGAGCCTTCCATAGCGGTTTTGGTTTTGCTGATGGCCGCTTCGATGCTGCTCTTGGTCGAAGCGTCGATCTTGTCCCCATGCTCTTTCAGCGACTTCTCGGTCATGTACACCATCGAATCAGCCTGATTCTTAGCCTCCGCAAGCTCGCGCTTGGCCCTGTCGTCCGCGGCGTGAGCCTCCGCGTCCTTGACCATTCTTTGGATCTCTTCTTCGGTAAGTCCGCTGGAAGCGGTGATTTTTATGGACTGCTCGCGGCCCGTCCCCAGATCCTTGGCTGAGACGTGCACGATGCCGTTGGCGTCGATGTCAAACGTCACTTCGATTTGAGGAACACCTCGAGGCGCAGGCGGAATTCCTGTCAGCTCGAAACGGCCCAGGGTCTTGTTGTATCCGGCCATTTCTCGCTCGCCCTGCAGGACGTGGATTGACACCGCAGGCTGATTGTCCGCGGCAGTGGAAAAGACCTGGCCCTTCTTCGTGGGAATGGTGGTGTTCTTCTCAATGAGTTTGGTGAAAACCCCTCCTAGGGTCTCGATGCCGAGGGAGAGCGGAGTCACGTCCAGGAGCAACACATCCTTGACTTCGCCCGTGAGCACGGCAGCCTGAATCGCTGCGCCCACAGCCACGACCTCGTCAGGATTAACCCCCTTGTGAGGTTCCTTGCCGAAGAGCTGCTTGACTCTGGCCTGAACGGCGGGCATCCGCGTCATGCCTCCGACCAGGATCACTTCATCGATGTCATCGGCGGTAAGACCGGCGTCTTTGAGCGCGATCTTGCACGGTTCGACGGTCTTTTCAATCAGGTCGTCCACCAAAGATTCAAGCTTGGAACGGGTCAGTTTCGTGGTCAAATGTTTGGGGCCCGACGCGTCCGCGGTGATAAAGGGCAGATTGATATCGGTCTCCATCGAAGAGCTCAGCTCGATCTTGGCTTTTTCCCCCGCCTCTTTGAGACGCTGCAGCGCCATCTTGTCGTTGCGCAGGTCGATCCCTTGATCTTTTTTGAACTCGTCCGCAAGGTAGTCAATCAAGCGCTGATCGAAGTCTTCACCACCGAGGTGGGTGTTGCCGTTGGTGGACTTCACCTCGAAGACGCCTTCGCCGATCTCCAGGATGGAGATGTCAAAGGTGCCGCCGCCCAGGTCAAAGACCGCTATCTTCTCATCCTTCTTCTTATCCAGACCATAGGCCAAAGACGCGGCTGTAGGTTCGTTGATGATGCGCAGCACGTTTAGGCCCGCGATCCTGCCCGCGTCCTTGGTAGCTTGTCGCTGTGAATCATTGAAATACGCGGGGACCGTTATGACCGCCTCAGTGACTTCGTAGCCCAGGTAGTCTTCCGCGGTCTTCTTCATTTTCTGCAGAACCATGGCTGATATCTCAGGGGATGAATAGACCGTGCCTCTCACCATGACCGCAGCATCGCCGTTCTTTCCCTCCACGATCTTGAAAGGAAGGGTCTTCACGTCCTTCTGCACTTCGGGATCGGTGAATTTTCTCCCGATCAGTCGCTTTATGGCGAAGAGCGTGTTCTCGTGGTTCGTTATGGCCTGTCTTCTTGCCACCTGTCCCACCAGCCGCTCTCCCGAATCCGTGAACGCCACGACGGAGGGCGTGGTGCGACCACCCTCGGAGTTGGTGATCACCACAGGATCTCCTCCTTCCATAACCGCGACACACGAATTCGTTGTTCCTAGATCTATTCCTATTACTTTGCCGGCCATCTTTTCCTCCTCGCCGCTTACATCCTCTCAGTCCGTATTCAGCGCCGATCCTGTCGTTCCTCAACACATGTTAGGTAGGCTTATTCACGCCTCCATCTCATCCCCTCCCCGCTGCAACCACCACGCGGGCCGGTCGCAACAGGCGATCCTGATACATGTACCCGTCCTCAACCACGTCGATCACGGTGTTGGGCTCCTGCCCGACAGCAGGAACCGCGGCGATAGCCTCATGCGCCGTCGGATCGAACGCGCTGCCCAGAGACTCGATTTTCTTCACTCCATGCTTGGTCAGGGCGTCCGTGAGCATTTGAGCAATCATCCGCACCCCTTCCACGAAGCTTTCCAAAGCGCCCGAGTGTTCGGAATGCTCCATGGCCCTCTCGAAATTGTCCAGCACGGGGAGAAGGTCCAGAAGCAGCTCCTCATTCCGGTACTTCAAGAGCTTCTCCCGCTCCTGCGCCGACCTCTTGCGGAAGTTGTCCAGCTCTGCCACGGCCCGCATCCAGCGGTCCTGCTTGTCAAAAGCCTCTTTGGCCAGCTCCACCATGAGCCGAGCGCACTGCGCGCGACCCTGCACCCACTCATCGTCTGAAGCCGCCCCAGCGTCCTTGACGATCCGGAGAACTGCCGCGGCCTTAGGCCAGCGATCCGCGTTCTCCTCAGCCTCTGCGGCCAATCCCTTGAGGATTTCAGCCTCGGACTCGGGTTCATGCCTTTCCTCTGAGGGAGCGACATGTTTTTCAGGCTTTTGCTCCGGAGTCGTCTCTCCGCTCACGTCAGCGACGCGGGCGGGAGTTCTGTTTATGGGCATTGTCACGTCTTTGACCTTCGTTTCATCCACCATGGCCTCCCTAAGATGCTTCGTGGCCACTGTCGAATGAGACAGCTTCCGTTGTTCGTTCCGAGGAGCGGCGCCTCCTACGCGATCCGGGGTCAGGATCTCCCGACAAGCTCAAGAGAGGAGCGCAATGGTTGACAGCTCGCTCATAAGCTCTATTGGGAGGCGATGGGAGAAGCGCCGAAATAATCCAATAAAACTCAGACGTTAACCATTCCTCCGCTCAACAATACATTTGGGCGCCGGCCTCAGCCTTGTCAAGTGCGCAGCCTAGGCAGGATATGTTACCCCGGAGCAAGGCGGAGCGGTGGCATCGCTCGAGAGAAGACGGCGAATCCCGCGCATCGGGAGACTGTTCACTACACTCACCGCCCGCTGAGTCATCCGGCCGTTAAGCCGGAACAAGTCATTTGTCATTGCTGCGGCAAATGGCGATGATTTTTTTCCTGATAATACCCCAATAGAGACTTTTTGTTGTGATAGACCGTGTCGGAGAGTGAGACTTTGTAGATATGGGGGTTGGAAAATCTCTTGTACTCAGGCTCCAGACTCTCGATCTCCAGCGCGGCATGGTCACGGATCTGTGAGAGGTCCGGGGTCTCATAGGTCTGCTTTCCTCCGAGGAATACGGGAACAAGGATTTCCCTGACCTTGTACGGCGGCCGATAGGTCTTTTTCATGTAATCGTACATGGGGTGATGCGCCCTGACCGGGTCGCCTGTGGGTAGGGGCTCGTCAGCGTCGGCAAGCAGGTCTCCGATCATGTGCCCGCTCCCGTTGTAGAACCGAACGATCTTCTTCACGCCCGGGTTGGTAACTTTCTCCGGGTTCTCGGAAATCTTTATTTTGGGAACCAGCTTGCCGTCGCCGTGGTCCGCGGCCATAAGTTTGTACACGACGCCCAACGCCGGGGTTTGATACGAAGTGATCAGACGTGTGCCCACGCACCATATGTCGATTTTCGCGCCCTGCTCTGATAGGCTATGGATCAACCATTCATCCAGGTCACTGCTCGCCAATATTTTGACGTCGGCAAAGCCCGCTTCGTCAAGGAGGAACCGAGCGGCCTTGGAGTAATATGCCAAGTCTCCGCTGTCTATCCTGATTCCTGTAAGCTTCTTCCCTGTCTTTTTCATCTCCTGAGCCACCTGGATTGCACGCCGCACGCCTTCCAGGGTTTCATACGTGTCGACCAGCAGCACACAATTATCCGGAAACACCTTGGAGAAGCCTCGGAACGATTCCAGCTCATCGTCAAAGCTCTCCACCCAGCTATGCGCATGGGTGCCCCGAACCGGAATTCCGAAGAGTTTACCAGCTCTTACGTTCGACGTGCCCACGCATCCCCCGATATATGCCGCCCGTGCGCCGTATAGCGCAGCTTCCAGACCGTGCGCCCGCCGAGTGCCGAAGTCCACGACCGGCGCGCCTTTGGCGGCCAAGCGCAACCGGGCGGCCTTGGTTGCAATCAGAGTCTGGTGACCCACAATAGCAAGCAACGTGGTCTCCAGCACTTGCGCCTCCGCAATTGGAGCGATGACGCGAATGAGGGGCTCGTTCGGAAAGACCACCGTGCCTTCAGGGACCGCCCAGACATCCCCGGTAAACTTGATCCCGTCCACCAGCAGTCGAAGAGCCTCCTCGGAAAAGAGCCCAAGGCTCTTGAGATATTCCACGTCGTCCGGGTACACGCGCAGGTTCTTGATATACTCGATCACGGATTGGAGTCCGGCGCAGACGCAAAAGCCCCCATTATCGGGATTTTTCCTGTAGTACAGATCAAAACAGGCCAACTGGTCCTTCTTGCCCAGCGCCCCATAACCCGCGCACATGGTAAGCTCATACAAGTCGGTGTCCATCGTATGGTTGTTCCGCCGCAGACCGTCCATGCCGCAGGCGGCGTCGAGTTCACCAATGTGCGATCCGGTTTCAGAGTCTATCAGTTCGACGCGATCCAGAAGCCTGTCGGTTTCCGGATCACGCAAGACGGGTTTCATGTTTCGGTCTCCTCTCGCTTCCCCTCGAAGAACGCCTTGAAAGCCTCCTCATAAGGTTCGGCGGCTACACCGACCTCGGTGATAATGCCCGCGATGAGATGGTGTGGCGTCACATCAAAGGCGATGTTCCGGACGGGCACTCCCTCAGGGGCAATCCTCACCCCACCGATATGCGTGACCTCCGCGGGGTCTCGCTCCTCAATGGGTATGCCTGCGCCCGATGGCGCGGACAGGTCTATGGTAGAGAGCGGCGCAGCGACGTAAAACGGGATCTCGTGATACCGGGCAAGCACGGCAACGGAATAGGTGCCGATCTTATTGGCCGCATCCCCGTTGCGAGCTATGCGGTCCGCGCCCACAACAACCTTCTGAATTTCCCCCCTTTGCATGAGAGCGCCGGCCGTATTGTCCGGGATCAGGGTGACCGGAATTCGGAGCTTCATCAGTTCCCAAGCAGTAATGCGCGCTCCTTGATTCAGGGGTCGTGTCTCGTCGGAGACCACACTGATTTTCTTCCCCTGCTCAACCGCAGCCCTGATGACTCCCAGCGCGGTTCCATAGCCGGCCGTTGCGCATCCGCCCGCATTGCAGTGAGTCAGAACCGTATCGCCGTTGCTCAGCAGATCCGCTCCGGCCTCTCCAATGCGCCTACACAGGAGACGATCCTCCTCTTCCATCAATACGGCCTCTTCCTCCAGGCGCCGCTGGAGTTCCCGGAGATCGCCGTCCCCGGATCGAGCAAGCACGCTCCTCATACGTTCCACGGCCCAGAAGAGGTTCACCGCGGTCGGTCGGGTCGCGGCGATCTGATCGCAGACCGCCTTGAATCTGCTCCGGAACAATTCCTGGTCATGGACATCCGCGTCCAGCATTCCCAAGGCGACTCCCATGGCCGCGGCCACTCCGATAGCCGGCGCCCCTCGAACCGCGAGACGGCGTATTGCGTCACATATCTGATCCACCGTGCGAATCTCGATGTACAGCTCTTCCGTAGGGAGCCGCGTCTGATCCAATAGCCTGATGTGATCGCCCTTCCACTCAATGGTCCTGAATGGATCTTCCACCTTGAACGTCCTTTCGCGCTCACACGTGGTTTGTGAGTGAATATGGTCCGCCAAAAGGCCCTTCGACGATGAGAGGATCAGGATAACCAGCGTCGGCCCAAGAGTCAATGGCGAGAGCGGTCTGAAGCTTATGCATTCAGGTATCCGGAGGCCTGCCTCAGTCATCAGTGTGAGGCGCGACGCTCCCCTGACCGCTCGATCGCGTCCCTATCCGATTGGGATCTATGGACGGTCGGGGGCAGTGTCGAGAGGAATATTTCACAAAAATGCTTAAATTATGAAGTATTAAGTCAAATTACTCAACTTTTTATTTGATTTTTTATGGCAGTGCTGCTATATAGCGCTAAAAATTCTGAGAGGGTCCGAGATGAAATTCCGCACCTCTTCAGTCCTCATCGCTCTCGTCGCAATTGCGCTCATCGGTCTCGTGGGAAACGCCCATGCCAGCAGAACCTGGTACTTGGCCCTCTGCCAGGAGCTGGTGAACAACGCGCGTGCGTACGAGGCGCGGGCGGACGCGCATAACCGACAAGCTCAGGGACTTATGGTCCAAATCGAACAGATGGCCAGATTGCCGAAGAATCAAGGCACCATGTCCGGGATGGACAAGCTCTTCTCCATGTATGATGAGAACCGTGCGATGGAGGCCAAGTACCGTCAACTCTACCGTAAGTCCACGGAAGAAGCGGACAAGTGCATGAAGGGCGTCGAATGAGTGACACCTGAGCTGCTGATGGTCCCCTTGGTCGATCGGTTCTTCCTTTCCATAACTTCTTCAATAGGGTGAGCTTCGAACCTGAGTTCTCGCGATTTGACTCATATGCCGACCTCTCGTGAGCCGACCGGGTGAGGTCTTTGCCCACAGGCCGGAATTCACCCGGTTGACGCTTCCCGCCTCAGCTCGTTTCAACCCTTGAATCAGCGAAGAGAACCGCCGGCGAGACCTCGCGTGAGCCCGGCGCACGCCGGGCAGCTCTTGTCCATGCGCGCGGAACCGGTCCTTTCGTCTTCACTGTTGGCGGGTGAGCCCTTATAATGAGAACAGTAACGGTTTTGACCTGACCGTGGGTGTAGGGGTCTCTTCGGAGGTTCGCGTCCACGGTTGTGGTGTGTCTATTCCGATCAGGCTGGAGGTGGCCATGATCCCCAGCTCATTCGTCTTTCCGCTGAGGCTGTTGGGTTGGGCCGCGCTCGGCTTCGCGCTGGGCGTAGGATGGAAACTAGGCAGTCATCTCGTGAACGCGACGCTTGGCAGGGAAAGGCTGTTGCGCAGGACGGAGGAAGGCCAACGGCCATCCTGCCCCTCTTCTGACGAAAGGCCGGACGACTGTCGCACCGGAGGCGCTTCATCCAAGCCTACTTGATGGCTGAAGATCATTCATGAGACGGCGCTGTGGGATCAGCTTTGATGCCATATTTCCTCATCTTCTTGTACAGGAGCGTCCTATGGATACCGAGGATTTCCGCGGCGCGGGACTTGTTATTGCTTGCTCGCTCCAGAGCGTAGCGGATTGCTTCGCTCTCCGAGTTTGAAGTCACGTCCCTGAGTGAAGAGTTCGCTGACTCCACGAGGCCTGCCGGTTTGCGGTGGAGGTAGAAGGGGAGGTCGGACGGGTGCACCGTCTCCTTTTCCAGCGAGGAACAGACTCGTTCGAGCACGTTAGAGAGCTCGCGGGCATTGCCCGGCCAGTCGTAACGGTGAAGCACGTCTTCTGCGCTCGGGTGGAGCTTGATGTCAGGGCGGGTGAGGTCCCGGGCTATCTGGTCCAGGAGGTGCCGAGCCAGAGGGACGATATCTTCTTTGCGCTCTCGGAGAGGGGGAATGTTTATGGGGATCACGTTTAGACGGTAGTAAAGGTCCGCGCGGAAGCGGCCCGCCGCTACCATCTCTTCCAAGTCTTGGTTGGTCGCGGCAATCAGACGGAAATCCACTTTCTGCACCGAAGTGCCGCCGACCCGCTCAAACTCCTTTTCTTCGAGGACTCGCAGCAGCTTCGGTTGCATTTCCAACGGCAGGTCCCCTATTTCATCCAGGAATATGGTCCCATGATGCGCCAGTTCAAATTTTCCCGGTTTTCCGCGGTAATTCGCGCCCGTGAACGCGCCCTGCTCGTACCCAAAGAGCTCTGATTCGAGCAGATCCTTGGGGATAGCTGCGCAGTTGATCCGAACAAAAGGGTACAACCGCCGTGTGCCGGCATGGTGTATCCCCTGGGCGAACAGCTCTTTGCCGGTCCCGGACTCGCCGGATATCAACACGGGCATGTTCGTGGCCGCGGCCTTGAGCGCCTGCTTCTTCAACGTCTCAATGGTCCGGCTTATTCCGACGATGCTCTCTACCGTGTACCGGGTCGCGCGAAGGGACATGATCTCCCGTTCGTACAGCTCCAGCTTGGATTCCAGCAAAGACAGCTTCTTCGCCAACTTGCCCACATCGCGCACATCCTTGAACATGACCTGACCGAAGACGGCCGTCACTTTTCCGTTCTTTTTGATCGGGATGCGTTGAACCACCATATCCTGGCCCTTGATGCGATGAGTGTCATTGATTTCAGGCTTTCCCGTCCGGGCTACGATGTGCATCCGGGAGTTCTCCACGACTTGGGTGCAGTGTTTGCCGATCTGGGCTTCAGGCTCCACCCCCAGGAATCGGCCGTACGGGGGATTCATGTGGGTGACGAACCCCTGAGCGTCGGTTACCAGTATCCCGTTGTAGATATTGTCGAGGATGAGGTGGAGCAGCTCAAGCTCTTCGCGGATTTCCGGGGATAGGTCCGGGGAGTTCCGTATTTTGCTTGAGTAGCGATGGGCTTTGTGGAATTGGGTGTGATGGCTCTTCATCCCTGCCTCCACCGTATCAACCCGGCTACATGTATCCATTGTGCTACATTATACGCGACCGCTTCACAACAGGTAAACCAAAAAAACAACGGCCTCACAATAAAGAGGTCTCTATTTTCCAGGATGTCGGCGATCCGCTCACGTGCGCGCGAAACTGATCTCCGTTTGGCCCAGGGATTGCACTCTTTCGCCTGGAGTTTCACCGACTGCGCGGTGGGTAGGGAGATGGATATTACGGAACCGAGAATTCAGCGCGAAGAAATCCTGATCCTGCTGGACGATGATTTCAATTCCGGGAACGTCTGCATCGTCACCGGGGCGGGAACGGGGATCGGACGAGCCACGGCAGTTGTTTCGGCCGCAAACAACCTCATGACCGTCGGATTGGACATCAACGCGGAGGAAGGGGAGAAGACCAGGCAGATGGCCCAGGAGCTGGGCGGGCAGATGCTCTTCATCAAGACCGACCTCGCCAACGATCGAGAGGTGGAAAAGGCGGTTGCGAAGGCCGCATCACTTGGCGCGATCAAGTACTTGGCCAATATAGCGGGCATGCAGCACATCAACGCGATTGAAGATTTCCCGATGGAGAAGTACGATCTGATGCAGAAGGTTATGCTTCGCGCTCCGTTCTACCTCTCCAAGTTGACCATTCCGCACATGAAACGGAGTGCGGACGGTCGAGGAGTTATCGCGAATATGGCCTCCGCTCATGCGCACATCACCACGCGCAACAAGCCGGTTTACAATATCACGAAGTTCGGCTTGCGCGCGCTGACCCAGTCCATATCCGCGGAAGGCGCGGGCCTGATCCGCTCATTTACCGTCAGCACAGGTTTCGTGAAAACACCGCTTGCTCTTAATCAGATACCTTCGCAGGCTGCGCAGCGAGGGATAACCCTCGATGAGGTGGTGCGGGAGGTAATGATGGGGAGATCGCAGGTCAAGGAGATGATGAGCCCGGTGGAGGTGGCGAATCTCTTCATATTCGGCTTTTCCCGGTATGCTCGGTACCTGGTTGGCGGAGATCTGTTGTTCGATGGAGGCATGGTTTTGACTTACTAGGGTAAGTGCTGTGAGGATACAAACCCACTAAACGCAGGAGGTGGAGATGAGACGCACAGTGTTGAAAGGATTGGCGATTCTCTTTGTCGCGTTCTTGTTCGGGGGGGGCGCCTTGCCGGCAAACTCCAACGCCGCGGACACGATCAAAATCGGCTTTGTGGCCGACGTATCCGGAATCGGCGCAACTTTTTACAAGTCCCAGAAAGCTGCAATCGATCTGTTCGTTCAACAGACCAACGCCGCCGGAGGCGTCCTGGGCAAGAAACTGGAAGTGGTGGTCCGTGACGCGCAACTCAAGCCGGACATCGGCGCCAACATGGCAAGGGAGTTGATCCTCGCTGAGAAGTGTGATTTCCTCATTGGACCCACCAGCAGCGCCGTGGCCCTTGCTGTGACCAAGGTCTCCAAGGAATTCAAGAAGGTCGTGTACTTCCACACGTCGAACACGGAAGCGCTGACCTCCACGGATTATCAGCCCTTCATGTTCCAGGTGGTGCCCAACACGGTGATCGAAGGGCGGGGTATTGCGCAGTTCCTGTCCAAGAAGCCTTTCACCAAGTACGTCTATATCGGGCCGGACTATGCGTACGGTCATACCCAGCACAACAGCTTCAAGGAAAGAATGGCGCAACTCAAACCCGACGCCAAAATCCTCGAGACTATCTGGGTGAAGGTGGGCGAGACCAACTATTCGCCGTACATTCCCACCCTCATGGCAAAAGATCCGGAAATGCTTTTTACCAGCCTGTGGGGTGGCGGCTCCGCTACCTTTATAAAACAGGCCAAGCCGTACGGGTTCTTTAACAAGACTGGTATCACCTCACTATATGACCTTGACATGCTCCGCGTCGCGGGCATGGACATGCCGGAAGGCCAGTTGGGGTATGCTCGTGCGGCCTTCTATGCGATCGACACGCCGCAGATGAAGGAATTCAACCAGAAGTACTTTGACAAGTTCAAGGAATGGCCGGCGGACTGGGCTATCATGGCGTACGACGGTCTGATCGCGCTGACCGACGCCATCAAGAAGGTCAATTCCGTCGACTCGGAGAAAGTGGTCACCGCGATCGGCGGGCTCAAGTTCAAGTCTTTGAGGGGTGACCGATTCATCCGCGCGGAAGACCATATGATGAATGCGGGCATCTACGTGGGAACTACGACGAAGGACCCCAAGTACAAGGACTTCCTCATCATGAAGGATGTGGTGGAAGTGCCTGCCGAGCAGGTCTGGTTCTCGCTTGACGAGCTTAAGAAGCTGCAAGCGGGTCAGAAGTAGCGGCTGTTCGGGCTGGTCTCCCGCGGCCGCGAAGCCGGGGAGACCGGCCTCGGTTCGATTCACGTCTTGGTAGACTGAATCATGGCGAGAAGATCATGTCAGTGCAATTTTACCTCTTTCTGCTGATCAATGGTCTGAGCCTCGGAATGCTCCTCTTCATCATCGCGTCCGGGCTCACTCTGGTCTTTGGTGTTCTCAGGGTGATCAACTTCGCGCACGGCTCCCTGTACATGATCGGGGCCTTTCTGGCCTATTCTCTCAGCCTTCTGATGACGGGAGGGAGTCTCTTCAGTTTCTTCGTGATGCTCCTGGTGGTTCCTCCTCTCATTGCCGTGATCGGGTTTGTCCTGGAATACACCCTTTTTCGACGCATATATCGGGCGGAGCATCTGTTGCAGTTGCTGCTCACCTACGCCTTGGTCTTGATCCTGGACGATCTTGTAAGGCTTGTCTGGGGCGGAGACCCACGAAACGTGACCCGACCGGAGTTCCTGGCCGGCTCCGTCAGTTTCTTCGGCATGGCGTTGCCCACTTACAATGTTTTCATTCTTTGCATCGGCCCTGCCATCGCCCTTGGGTTGTGGCTCATGCTCTACCGCACAAGAGCCGGTAACCTGATGAGGGCCACGGTGTCGTACCCGGACACCTTGGGCGCGCTGGGAGTGAACGTTTCCTGGGTAATGACTTCCACTTTCATGCTGGGCTGCTGGCTTGCAGGCTTGGGCGGTGTGCTCATGTCCTCCTTTGCCAACATCGACTTGGCCATCGGCATGGAGAAGATAATCGAATGCTTTGCGGTGGTCGTGATCGGCGGCCTGGGGAGCGTGGGAGGCGCGCTGCTGGGATCGCTCATCATCGGCGTTGGGATTACCTGGTTGCCGGTGCTCCTGGCATCGGTGGGCGTTCAGGAAGCCTCCCGGTGGGCGCTTGTCTTCCCCTACGCCATGATGGCCGTTGTGCTGATCGTAAGGCCCTGGGGGCTTTTCGGAAAACCTGAGCGGTAGAGTGGTGCATGATGGTAAACGCACGAAATAGTGAAGCGTCATCCGGAACCGCCCGGTGGCTTGTGGGCGCCGTGGTGGTCGTGGCTCTGTTCGCGCTCCCCTTCATCCTCAGCCAACTGGGGAGAACCGGCGAGTATTGGATATGGGTCACCACCGAAATGCTGATCATGGCCCTATTCGCCATGAGCCTGAATCTCATCTTGGGGTACGGAGGGATGGTCAGTTTCGGGCACGCGGCCTTTTTCGGGGTGGGCGCTTACACGGTCGCTTTGCTGATGAAAAAGGCGGGCGCTCCGCTGGTTCTCGCTTTGGCGCTCGCGCCGGTGACCGCCGCCATTGCGGCTGCGGTAATCGGATGGTTCTGCGTTCGTCTGATCGGGCTCTATTTCGCTATTCTCACTCTCGCGTTCGGCCAGCTCCTGTACATGGTTGTGTTCCAATGGTACACTTTCACCGGAGGAGATGACGGCATACACGGGATCCCCAAGCCCGAGATCCTGACTCCCATTGCATACTATCTCTTGTGCCTCGTGCTCTTCCTAATTTGTTTCCTCGTCATGCGAATGATTATGAACTCCTCATTCGGGCTGACCATTCGCACGATCCGCGAGAACATGGAACGCGCAAAGTTCATCGGGGTCAACGTGCGGCGGTTTCAGTGGTACAATTTCATCTTGGCTGGCGCATTCGCGGGTCTGGCCGGTGGGTTGCTCTGTGAGCTCAACCGGTTCGCGCAAACGGAATTCCTTCACTGGAGCAAATCCGCGGAACCCATCCTCGCGAGCCTGGTGGGCGGGATGTATTCTCTGGTGGGGCCTGCCATCGGTTCCGCTGTCCTGATTTTCCTCAAAATTATCGTGCAGCAGGCTCACCCGAGCCTTGTGGAGACATGGGCGATTTTCCTGGGGCTGATACTCCTCGTGGTGGTGCTTTTTGCTCCGGGCGGTCTGGTGGGATTGTATCAGCGGCTTACCGGCAAATCAGAAACTTAAGGCCAACGGCGTCAGAGACAGTGAGCGGTGACATGGCAGATCATGTTTTGCAGATCGAGAAGTTGTCCAAGTCATTCGAAGGAAGCCAAGTCTTCAACAACATTAGTTTCGCAGTGGACCAGGGCGAGCTCAGTTCCATCATCGGGCCCAACGGCGCCGGAAAGACCACCCTCTTCAATCTGATGACCGGATATCATGTTCCGGACAGCGGACGGGTGGTCTTCATGGGCAAGGACATCGCGGGCCGGCAACCGTACGATATCGTCAGGCTCGGGATTGCCCGCGCATTTCAGCGGACCAACATATTCCCGCGCATGAGCGTGCTGGAAAACCTTGTATCCACGGTGATCACCAAGAATCGCGGCAATCTCAACGTGGTGACTCCCTCCGCGAAGCTCAAATCCGCGCATGAAAGATCTTACGAAATCTTAGAAAGCGTGGGCCTCGCAGATGTCGCGCATCGACAAAGCGGCACCCTGGCCCACGGGAACCAGAAACGACTCGATATTGCCGTAGCCCTGGCATTGGAACCGCAACTCCTCCTGTTGGATGAGCCCACCGCAGGGATGAGCCCGGAGGAAAGGTGGCAGACCGTCGAGCTGGTTCAACAATTGTGGGAAAATCTAAAAATCACCATGCTCTTTATCGAACATGACATGGACATCGTATTCAAGATTTCCCAGAAAGTGCGGGTCCTCTGCTACCGAACGTTGCTGGCCGAAGGCACGCCGGAAGAGATCTCATCCAACGAGCAAGTCATCGAAGCATACCTCGGCGAAGAGGTTTGACCATGCAGCTTGAAGTCCAGGCAATCAACACGTTCTACGGATTGAGCCATATCCTGTTTGACGTTTCACTAGAGGTGGACAAAGGGCAGGCTGTGGTGCTGCTGGGTAGGAACGGCGCGGGAAAGACCACCACCTTGCGCAGCATCATGGGGCTAACGCCTCCCAAGACCGGGACCGTCAAGTTCCAGGGGTGGGACATCACGGGCATGGTCCCATTCAAGGTAGCGCGGCTCGGTTTGGGGTTTGTCCCTGAAGATCGGCGCATCTTTCCGGATCTGACCGTAAAAGCCAATCTCGATGTGGGTCGCACCCGCGGAAACGACAAGAGCGTGAAGTGGACGTACGAACGCATATATATGCATTTTCCCAGGCTCAAGGAGCTGGCGAACCGGCGAGGCGGACACCTGAGCGGAGGCGAGCAACAGATGCTCACCATTGCCAGGACCCTCATGGGCGACCCGACCTTCCTGCTTCTGGACGAGCCGTCCGAAGGTCTGGCGCCCATTATCGTGCGAGACCTGGGCAATTTCATTGAAGTGATGAAAAAAGAAGGCATCACGATCCTCCTCTCCGAGCAGAACGTCAAATTCTCACTGAAACATGCGGATCGGGCATACATCGTGGACAGCGGACATATCAAGTATCAGGGGAGCATCGAGGATCTCGAAAAAGACGACGAAGTGAAAAAACGATACCTCGCCGTCTAGAATCGCTCGCTAAGCCTGAGAGGTCTTCGAGGAGATCCCTCAGGGAGTCTGCAAATCTGTCTTCGCCTGCTCCAGACGGGGAGCGGAAGGAACACGGACACATAATCCCCGTCGCATGAATCCCTGCGCTCAACCGTAATGATATGTCGGACTTAGAAGCGTTTTCGCGGTGAAGATCGCGCAGCGCTCTTGACTCACCTAACCGATACGGAGAAGCCAATGGTCAGCAAGCCAATCGATCTAAGCGGCCGCAAAGCTATCGTTACAGGCTCAAGCCGAGGCATCGGAGCCGCAGCAGCCCTGGTTCTAGCAAGGGAAGGGGCCGATGTGGCCCTGGCGGATCTCATGCCGGCCGATGAAACCGCACGAGAAGTGGAAGCGCTCGGACGCAAGGCCGTGCAGATAAAGGTTGACGTTTCCAACGCCGCGGACGTGAAGAGAATGGTTGCCGAGGCCATAGACAAGCTGGGGCGCATAGACATCCTCGTGAACAACGCGGGGATCGTGCACAGGGAAGGGCTTACGACCACGAGTGAAGAGATCTGGGATCGCGTCATGTCAATCGACCTGAAAGGGACCTTCCTCTGCATTCAGGCCGTGTATCCACACATGAAGGAGCGCGGGTACGGCAAGATCGTCAATGTGAGTTCCATCTCCGGCATCATTGGAGGAGCGGTCTCAAAGCCTGAAGACGACCCGGATAAGGTGAAGGGACGGTCAGGTCCGGCCTACGCGGCCGCAAAAGGCGGAGTGATCGCCCTGACTCGCTGGATCGCCAAGGACGTGGCAAAAGACGGCATTTACGTGAACAGCATCGCCCCAGGCGCATGCGAGACCGACATGACCCGCGGCTACGACTACGGTGTCAAGGCGCTTCCCATAGCCAGAATGGGAAGCCCGTACGATATGGCGGAAGCAATCCTCTTCCTGGCGTCGTGCGCATCAGACTATATCACCGGTCAAATCCTTAACGTCGACGGCGGCTGGGTCATGGCGTAGAGACCGTTTCAGAGCCGAGGGGCATTTGGGAGAGTAGCCGGGGAGGGCCCTTCTTGCAAAAAGGGCCCCCCCAAAAACCCCTATCCTTTGCAGCCACCACCGGCGCCGGCGAACTTCATTGACGAAATCGAGCTGAGCAAGAGGTGTCCATGAACATAGGGACGTTGTTGACCAAGTCAGCTCAAACTTTTCCGGATAACCTTGCGATTGCGCACGGCAAACGTCGTTACACGTACGCGCAATTCAATGCTCGAGCAAACAGACTGGCGAATGCGCTCAGGGGTTTGGGCGTTCAACAGGGCGACAACGTAGCCCTGCTGCAGTACAACTACCCCGAGATGCTCGAATCGATGTTCGGCTGTTTCAAGGCGGGCTGCGGCGCGGCGCCGATCAATTTTAGGCTCCACCCGGAAGAATACGCCTTCATCATCGATCATTCGGAGTCGAAGGCCGTCATCTTTTCTTCCGAATTCAACCAAGGGATCCTCAGCGTCCGGGAGAAGATTCCAGGGGCTAAGCGCCTGATAACATTGGCCGATCCCGAACAAGAGATGATCTTGTACGAGGACCTGCTCGCTCCGGCTTCGGACGCCTGGGATGACGCGGCCGTACAGCCGGATGGTCTTGCGTGGCTGTTTTACACGTCCGGCACCACGGGCTTGCCAAAAGGCGCCATGCTTACTCATCGGAACCTTCTGGCTATGAGCATGAACTTCTATGCGGATATTTGCCCGGGTTGCGGCCCCCAGGATGCGATCCTGCACGCCGCGCCGCTCTCTCATGGGAGCGGCTGTTACGCTCTGCCCAACGTGGGCAAGGCGGCCGCCAACATTATCCTGGAGTCCAAATCCTTTGATGCGGAGCTGGTCTTCAGGACCATCCAAGAATACCGAATCACCAATATGTTCGCGGCCCCGACCATGGTGAAGCTCTTGGTGGACAGTCCCTCTGTTGGCCGATACGACCACAGCTCCCTCAAGTCTCTGGTGTACGGCGGCGGCCCCATGTTGGTCGAGGACTCCAAAGAAGCCTTGCGAAAACTTGGCCCCTGCCTGGTGCAACTCTACGGGCAGGCTGAATCGCCAATGACCATCACCTACCTGCCTCACCGGGACCACGTGCTCGACGGCCCGCCGGAACGGATGAGGCGGCTTGCTTCAGCCGGGTTCGCCCGGACCGATGTGGAAGTTAAGATATTTGACGAGAACGACAATGAGGCGCCACGCGGCCAAATGGGAGAAATCGTCACCCGGTCCGACCTCGCCATGAAAGGCTACTGGCGCAATCCTCAAGCCACCGCGGAGACTCTGCGAAACGGCTGGGTGCATACCGGGGACCTGGGATACATGGATGACGCGGGGTACGTGTTCATCATGGACCGATCAAAGGACATGATCATTACCGGGGGAGAAAACGTCTATCCACGGGAAGTGGAAGAGGTCATCATCCGACACCCAAGCATTAGCGAGGTGGCTGTGGTCGGCGTGCCCGATCCCAAGTGGGGAGAGGCGATCAAGGCAGTCTGTGTGCTCAAGGAGGGGCATGCCGTATCCGAACAGGAGATTATCGACTTTTGCAGGGATCATATCGCCGGATACAAGAAGCCGAAATCAATAGATTTCGTCGACGCGCTCCCCAAGAACAACTACGGCAAGGTGCTCAAGCGAGAGATACGCGGCCGATACTGGCAAGATCGGGAACGAAAAGTTTAAGAGCTTTTGGCAGTTCTGCGAGCCTTTGTAACCCTTCAGTTATCCGCGGTCTGTGGAGTCAGGACAGGGGGGCACGGAGTCCTGGGGTTTCAGGGTTGCGGTGGAGGTTGACGGGTGAATCTGACCGGGAATAAGTATTCATTTCGGCCCAGCTCTTGAGAATAAGAGACTGTAAGCATCTTGATGAGGGTCTGTTGCCAGGGTGTCGAGGGTTTCTTTGATTCTCTGTGCGGCATCCAGGCCCTGTTTTTTCAGCGTAGTCACGATGGTGGTCAGGGTGCTGCGCACCTTGGCTCCGGCATCAGTTACCGATCCAAAGCTGACCTTCCGGGCAATGACAGAGGGTCTGAGGTCTCGCTCGGCCAGGTTGTTGTCTGCCGGCACAGCCTTATCTCGGCCCAATGATACAGCCTCCCCTGGTTTTCCCGGAAGATGTCCTGAACCCGACGAATTCCCTGATGCCTGGCCGGCCGGTCCATAGCGGCCTTCAGTTCTGAACGGACCCTGGAAGCCTCAGAGAAAAATTGGTCATCGCTCAGAGGCTGGCTGCGCAATCCCATGGCCAGCGCCATAAGCGGCGCCACCACCGCAACGAATGTGGAGACTTCGGCGCTATCAGGGAATTCCTTTTCCAAATCTTGGACATCCCGCAAAAGACGGGCATAACAATACTGGATCTCGCAGCGAATCTTGTTGTAACCATTGTATCGATCTACCACAAGCACCCCAGGCAACGGCTCGGCCCCAAACACCGCCTGCGGAATCTTCGCCGACCGATTCTTGCCAAATTGAAAGATGCTCAATCGCGTGGTAGCAAAGAGCCACACATATCCGTTCTTCCCATCAGTGCGCCAACCGGTTTCGTCCGCATGTTTTACCGGCGCTTGTCGATATTCCTCAATGAGCTGGTGTGGCGCCCCTTCAAACAGGCCGGCGCATCGATGAAATATGGTCATGAGACTGCCCGCTCCGACCCCGGAATATTCGGAAACCCGCCCCAGCAAAAGACCGTACAGATAGTGCATCACGATAACATTGGCTATGAGTTGGTTACCGTAGAGGCTTTTCGGAAGCACACCCGGCGCCTGGGCAGTGAAGCCTCGTCTGCACCGGGGGCAATACCGCTTACCCAATCGATACAGAACCGGTTCGGCCCTCTGGGGCGGGGAATCGATCACGCTTCTTTCTTCCCAGCCCTTATTTTCCAGCGCACCACCGCATTCAGGACAGCGCTCCCATTGTTCTTCAACGTCCAAGATCCGATCCGGTGAGATTTCGCTATGGCCCTTCCGGTCATGGCCCTTGTGTCCAGGACGCGCCCCCTTGGCCTTGATGTCTTTCTTTTCCGTATTTCCTTTGATCGGTTTCTTGGACGAAGGGGTTGACGAGCCCAAAAAGCCCTCTTCCTCTCTGCGCTCCCTTCGGCGCAAAGCCTCCTTCAGACGCCGGTTCTTATCCTTCAAATCGTCGATCTGACGCTGTTTCTCCAAGCACAAGGGACAGCTGTTGACGCCCATGGAACTCAAAACCTTGTCGGAATCAGCCGACAAGAGCCATAGCGCAATCAAGCACCTTTCGCGAGAAAAAAATCGGACAAACCCCTCCCATGATCCCCCACGAGTAACTGAAGGGTTACAATCGACGAGGGTGTTCTGTTGACGAGCCGGAATGAGTGCATTAGATTGAGATGACTCGCCGTAGAAGAGGTTGTTTGGCACGATGAGCGAATTGTATGAGATCGTATGGCATGGGAGAGGCGGCCAGGGAGCGGTAACCGCGGCAAAGCTCTACACCGAGGCGGCCTATTATCAGGGGTTCAAAGGCGTGAGCGCGAAACCCACGTACTTTTCCGAGCGCCGCGGCGCGCCGGTGAGTGTTCACACCAGGATTTCGTCGGAGCCGATTCGCACGTATTCCAATGTGACAACGCCGGACATGGCGGTGGTGTTGGATGACAACCTCCTGGAAATGGTCAATGTCACGGCGAACCTGAGAGAGGGCGGCCTCCTGGTGGTGAATTCCTCTCTGACTCCTCAGGATCTGGGGCTTTCCGGCCCCTTCACGATAGCTCTGGCGGACGCGTTTCATGCGTCTGAAGCCGCGGAGCTTATAGTGGAGGGCAACGTGCTCATTTCCACTTCCATTCTGGGTCCACTGGCCGCGGCTTCGCACCTGGTGAGTCTCGAGAATATTCAGCGGGCCGTGGCGGGCAAATTTGCCGGTAAGGCGAAGGACCGGAATTTGAAAGCTCTGAAATTGGCTTTCGAGGCTACCCGGGTATTTCGGCGCAAGCCTGCCGACGCGGTGTCTGCAAGCGCTCGCTAGCGGCCCACTCCGGGATTTGGACCGGCGAATCGCGGGTCCCTCGTACGAAGGGCCGCGTGGTATTTCGCAACAACTTGAGAGGCGCTATGGCCGAAACGACGAAAGGTCCTCTGTTTGCGCGATCGGGGCCCGCCCCTGGTGAGGCGGGCCGCACCGGAGATTGGCGCTCCCATACTCCCGTGATCGATCATGAGAAATGCTCCGGGAAGGATACATGCTTGTTGTGTTGGCTCTACTGCCCCGACGGAGTGATTACTCCCGATTTTCCGTTGGAGATCGACGTGGAATACTGCAAAGGCTGCGGAGTCTGCGCAGAAGAATGCCCTCGAGAAGCCATTACCATGATCGAAGGGCGTAAGACGCCGGCGCCCCCGAAACGTTCTTGAAGCAGGGTGCGTAGGCGTAGCGGCCGCGTAATCCGGACGACTTTTCGCTGAACGGCCGGAGAGGCTTTTGTCGCAAAGGGGCGTCTCAAGGAGACCATAATGAGTGAGGTAAAGATCATAACCGCAAACGAAGCTGCGGCAGAGGCCGCGGCTCTGTGCAGAGTTCAGGTGATAGCCGCGTACCCCATAACTCCGCAGACGCCTGTGACCGAAGAGCTGGCGGCGATGGTAGAGCGCGGAGACCTCAAAGCCGAGTACCTCACCGTTGAGAGCGAGCATTCGGCTATGGCTTCCATAGTGGGGGCCTCTCAGGTCGGCGCGAGGGTCTTTACCGCGTCGAGCGCAAACGGGCTCCTGTACATGCATGAAATGCTGCACTGGGCAGCGGGAAGTCGCTTGCCGGTTGTGCTGGCGTGCGTGAATCGCGGGGTCGGCGCGCCCTGGACAATCCTCAACGATCAGCAGGATTCGATCTCCCAGCGGGACACCGGTTGGATTCAGCTCTATTGTCGCAACAACCAGGAGGTCCTGGACACCATCATTCAGGCGTACCGCATTGCGGAGCAGACCCTGATTCCCGTCATGGTTTGCTATGACGGTTTCGTGCTTTCACACACGAATATGCCGGTAGAAGTCCCGTCTCAGGACGAGGTGGACCGCTTTCTGCCGCCATGGCAAGGCCAGGGGCTGCTCGAGTCCGGGCGATTCGTGAATCTCAACCCGCTTATTCTCAGCGAGCCCCGACCGGACGCGCAGGGGAACCTGATGCCCGGATATATGGAGCTACGACATCGCCTCCATGAAGACGTTTTGGCTTCTCTCGCCGTGATCCACCACACGGACGAAGAATTCCAAGAGATCTTCGGCCGAAGCTGGGGCGGACTCGTGTGGCGTTATCGGATGGATGACGCGGAGCACGCGCTGGTCAGCATGGGCTCGCTTGCGCTGGAAGCCACCAGAGCGGCGGATTCGTTGAGAGTTCAGGGCCTCAGGACCGGAGTCATCGGCGTGCGCGCGTACAGGCCTTTTCCTGCAAGCGCGCTTGTTCAGGCTCTCGCTGCGGTCAAGACGGTTACCGTGTTTGAAAAAGACGTGAGCTACGGGTACGCGGGCGCGCTTGCCACGGATTTGAAAGCCGCGCTCTTCGACGCCGGCGTCAGCGTGAAATTCTCCGGCTTTGTCGCGGGGCTGGGAGGTCGAGACGTGGCCGCGGGCCAGATCGTCCAGGCCGCAACCGACGCGATACTCAATGAGCCCCGTTACGGCTGGGTAGATGTGCGTGGTTCAAGTACTTAGATCTACGAACGTAACAGGACAGGATTATGGCCACAAAAGCAGCTAAAGAACTGCCTCGCGAAGAACACATTCTGCCGGGAAGCCGATCGTGCGCGGCCTGCGGATTGATGCTGACTTATCGTCACGCGCTGAAGGCCCTCTATCCAGGCAAGGTGATTGTAACCGTGCCCGCGAGCTGCATGACGGTCCTCCACGGAGTTTACCCCATCACTCCGGTGAAAGTGGTCTGTATCAATAACACGTTCGCGGCCACCGGCGCGTCCGCGTCAGGGATCGTGGCGGGGCTCAAAGCAACCGGCAAGAAAGGCTACACCGTTGTGGCCTTTGCAGGAGACGGCGGCACGTACGATATAGGCATTCAGGCGCTTTCAGGAGCGCTGGAACGCGGCACGGACTTCATCTATATCTGCTACGACAACGAAGGTTACATGAATACGGGCACTCAACGATCAAGCGCCAGCCCTGCGGGCGCGATAACCACAACCACGCCTATCCTTTCGAAATTGCAGCAGAAGAAGGACATGATTGCCATCGTGGAGGCTCATCGCATTCCCTACATAGCCACCGCGTCGCCCTCGTTTCCTCTGGACCTGTACGACAAGGTGCGCACAGCCAAAGAGATCCGGGGTCCCCGATATATAGAAGCTCACGCGCCCTGCCCTCCCGGATGGGGTTTCCCAAACAAGGACCTGATCAAGATGGGCAAGCTCGCGGTGGAGACAGGCTTGCACGTCCTCTTTGAGATCAGGGAGGGAAAGTTCGGCCTTACCTCCTGGTCGTTGAAGCTCGCATCCAAAGGACGCAAGAAGACCGTTGCCGACTACGTCAAGGGCCAGACGCGCTTCCGAAAGATTACCGCGGAGCAGATAGACCGACTCCAGTCATTTGCCGACGAGCAGTGGAATTATTTCCTGGAGCGTCACGAGAAAGGTTGCTGAACCCCTTCGCGGCCTTCGATGAGTTGAAGATCTCGAATTGATCCTCCAGAGGCCAATAGAATGGATACGAGACGAAGCTTTGTGAGGAGAGCCCTGGCCGGGCTATTCGGCCTGGCATGGCTTCTTGACCCGGTATTCTCGACGATCGGGAGAGCAATGGCTGCCGCAAGCAAGACCCTTGTGCCCAAAGGCACGCCGTGGACTGACCTACGAACCCGCAATCCGCAAGACCTGGACACCTCCGATCTCGATGTGACTCCACTCCCGGAGTTCGGCGCGATGGGTCTGGACGATCATGAGGTCGATCTCGTCTCCTGGCGTCTCCTCGTTGATGGGCATGTGGAAAAGCCCTTCTCGCTGTCCTATCAGGAACTGCTTCAGCTCCCATCAATAGAGCGGAAGGTTCTGCTCATTTGCCCGGGATTCTTTGCCAACCACGGCGTTTGGAAAGGCATTTCCGCAAAGGAACTGCTTGAGCGAGCTCAGGCGAAGCGAGGCGCGGGATACGTCACATTCCGAGGACCTTCCGGCGCCTATGAAAAGACTTTGCGTGTCCCGGTGGCGGATGTTCTCGCTGATCGAGTCTTTCCGGCTTACGCGGTGAACGGCGCGGACCTGCCTCGCAAGCACGGCTTTCCCTTGCGTTTGGTGGCCGAGGGGTATTACGGTTATGACTGGGTCAAGTACGTGGACAAGGTGACCGTAGAGCAGGTGAGCGCATAGAATCTACCACCAGGTTGCTTGCAACAGTGGCGAAAACCTCGAGTTCATCAAATGTGCCCATTCCTGCCCACAGTCTTGGTGGGACGGGCATCTTGCCCATCATTTCCAGACAGGCGGGACGCCTGTCGCACCAAAGCTGGTCCACGCTTTCTGTCCAAATATGGCGCGGAACTTATTAGACGGGGGGGCTTAACTTCCCCTATCGAAACGCTATGTCCCAGGGACATGACTCATGCCAGGACAAGCTGCTTCAATTCAATACGTTTTGGCCGGCGACGTGGGAGCAACCAAGACCAATCTCGGGCTTTTTGCGCTCGAAGGTAACCGTCCCGTGGCCGTCGCGGTGAAATCTTACCCAAGTTCCGACCATTCCAGCCTTGTAGACGTGATCCGCCGGTTTCGTGAGCGCCATGCCGAACGTGTTGTTCGGGCTTGCTTCGGAATCGCCGGTCCTGTGCAAGACGGGGCCTGCCGAACCACCAATCTGCCGTGGACCGTAACAGAGCAGGGCATCAGCGAGGAGTGCCGAATCGAGCGCGTGACCTTGATGAACGACCTTGCGGCCACAGCGACCGCAATCCCGATCCTTCCGGAATCTGACTTCGAAGCGTTAAATCCGCAGAGTCCCGAATCGAACGCCACCATAGGATTGGTGGCCCCAGGAACAGGTTTGGGTATCGCGCTCCTCGTTTTCGCCGGCGGAAGACCGCACGTCATTCCTTCAGAAGGGGGACATGTGGACTTCTCCCCTCGAAATCAAACGGAGATCGATCTACTCAGACATCTCTTGGAAAAGATGGATCACGTAAGTGTTGAGCGCGTTGCTTCCGGGCCCGGGCTCTTCACAATCTTTTCATGGCTCAAGGAATACCGACGCTACCAGGCGCCGGGCTGGCTCATGGAACGGCTGCTCCATCAAGACCCCGCGAAGGCGATCTCCGAAGCCGCTCTTGGCGAGAACGACCCTCTCTGCTCGGAAGCTCTGGATATCTTCGTTTCCATAATCGGCGCGATCTCCGGTAATCTCGCGTTGACGGGATTGACCACAGGAGGCTTATACCTCGGCGGCGGCATTGCCCCCAAGATCATTTCCAAACTGAGAGACGGCGTCTTCCTGGACGCATTTGCCGCCAAAGGGCGATTCCGAGAGATGCTGCGGGGCATGCCTGTGCGCGTAATCCTCAATGACGAGGCTGCCTTGCTTGGCGCGGCTTGGCGCGCGTTTCAGGACTAGAAGCCCATTATTGAGTCCCCCGAAAGCGGTTCCAATTCCCGCGTATAGCGCCGGCTTGACACCGGCGAGGCGTGAGAAGAAAATCTCGCGCAAACGCTTTAACTTTTCTGCGATAATCTCGTCCACTGATAATGGAGACTTTGAGGCGCCGAACATATTCTCACGAGGCGTTTGTCCACTTCGGCTCAGCGAACCCATAATGGGGCCCATGCCTTACCGAATCAACCGCATACTCGAAGGAGGCTCAAGATGAAACCCCTGACCCGCTTTGGAATAGTCGCGGCGCTGGGTTTTGTGCCGGCATTCGGAATCTTCAATGAGGCCCCCGCGTCCGCGGCATGGGGCGAAACAGTCGGCCCGGTTTCCGCGACGGTCAAGAGCGCCGACTCGCGTGGCGGTCTTACTGCGCGTTACGAGCCTTCCGCGTCGAGTGGAGCGCGCGGATACCTCCCCGCGGGCGCTCACGTGCAAGGATACGCCCGATTCCAAAATGGCTGGATGAGATTGAAGCGGCCTTACGACGGCGGCTGGGTCCGTGTGGACAATCTTCAGGCTCGCGGCGGGAAGGCTGTGGTCGTCGCGGTTGATCAACCGGACAACTGCCTTAGAATCAGGAGCGGACCATCAGGAGGAAGCTCACAAGTGGGTTGTGCGCGCCGCGGCGCCCAGCTCAGACTCACGGGTGTGTGGAGTGAAAACAACTGGGCTGAAGTCCGGAGCCCCGCGCAGGGATGGGTTTACGCCGGGCAGATTGAATCGAATCTGAAACCGCCGTACCCGGAAAGCACGGCGGTCGCGCGGGAGCGAACATATGTGGCGCCTCCGTTGATCTATTCCCGGACACCTGCTCCTGTGACCCGATATTACGGAACCTCGCGGCCCTATTATTACAGGAGCGGCTATGGACCGTACTACCGATACCGCGGCGCCGGCCCGGGAGTCTATGTAGGGCCTCGAGGCGGAGTCGCGGTGAACGCGGGCCCGGTCGGGGTCAGAGTGGGTCCCAGAGGTGGATGGGGCGTGCGCATTGGTCCATGATTGGCGCGAGTTGCGCTCAGACGCTTTCCGCAACCCCGCGGGTCTTGATTCCGGACTCTGTTGGTGCTAGATTTTTGTTATCAAAACCCTCCTTAGATCCCACGCCTAAGGGTTCTTTTTCGGCTCAGGAGTAGCTCATGGATGTGAAATTCGTCCGTACAATATGCCCTTATTGCGGTTGCGGCTGCGAAATGCTCTTACAAGTCCTGGATGGTAAGGCCATCGGAACCGTGCCTTCCAAGACAAACCCGATGAATCAGGGAAAGCTCTGCATTAAGGGTTGGAATGTCCACGAATTCGTGCACAGCCCGAAACGCTTGACCAGCCCCATGATACGAAAGGACGGGAAGCTTCGGGAAGCTTCATGGGACGAGGCGCTGGAGTTTACGGCTTCTCGCCTCAGAGAGATCAAGGAAGCGCACGGCGGTGACAGCCTGGCCTTCCTGACGTCCGCCAAGTGCACCAACGAAGAGAATTATCTGCTCCAGAAGTTCTGCCGGGTCGGATTCGGGACCAACAATATCGACCACTGCGCCCGTCTTTGACACTCCTCCACGGTGGCAGGTCTTGCCACCGCATTCGGAAGCGGCGCAATGACCAACTCCATCGCCGAAATCGAAGATGCGGACTGCATCTTCGTGATCGGGTCAAACACGACGGTTGCGCATCCGTTAGTCGCGCACCGGGTGTATCAGGCGAAAGCAAAGGGCGCAAAACTGATTGTGGCGGATCCGCGCCGAATTCATATGACTCTTGTTGCGGACCTCTATATGCAACAGAAGCTGGGCTCCGACGTGGCTCTGCTCAACGGCATGATGAGCGTGATCCTGGCGAACAACTGGCACAATAAGGCTTTTGTGGAAGAACGCACGGAAGGCTTTGATAAACTGGAAGAGCTGCTCAAGGACTACTCGCCCGAAAAAGTCTCCGAGATCTGCGGCGTCCCGCCGGAAGATATTGTCAAGGCCGCGGAACTCTACGCGAGATCCGAGAGATCGACCATTCTCTACGCAATGGGTATTACCCAGCATTCTCACGGCGTGGATAATGTGAAATGCCTCGCGAATCTTGCCATGCTTACCGGTCAGATCGGCCGTCCGTCCACGGGCGTTAACCCTTTGCGCGGCCAGAATAATGTGCAGGGCGCGTGCGACATGGGTGGCCTGCCCAACGTGTATCCGGCATATCAGCCCGTGATCGACGAGGGCGTGAAAAAGAAATTCGAGGACGCTTGGCAAGCCCCGCTTTCTCAAAAGGTGGGCTACACCATTATGGAAATGATGCACGGCCTTGAGGACGGTTCGGTCAAGGGCATGGTCATCATGGGAGAGAACCCTGTCGGTAGCGACCCGGATACCAACCACGTCCGTCACGCGCTCCAATCGGCTGAATTTCTGGTCGTCATGGACATCTTCCTGACCGACACCGCGGAACTGGCTCACGTAGCGCTCCCGGGGGCTTGTTTTGCGGAGAAGGATGGAACCTTCAGCAATACGGAGCGGAACGTCCTCCGAGTGCGCAAGGCAGTCGATCCGCCAGGCGAGGCCAAACCCGACTGGCGGATCATCTGCGACCTTTCCACGCGGTTCGGGCTCCCCATGAGCTATGGATCGCCCGAGGAGATCTTCCAAGAGATAGCGAAGGTCACGCCCAGCTACGCGGGCCTGAGCTATGAACGTCTGGAGAAAGGCGGCATCCCGTGGCCGTGCCCGTCAGCGGACCATCCGGGCACGCCTATCCTGCACAAAGACCGATTCACTCGCGGCAAAGGTCTGTTCCACGCCATTGAGTACAGGCCGCCGGATGAACTCGTCGATGCGGAATACCCCTTCCAACTGACCACAGGCAGGTTCTTCCCGCATTACCACACCGGCACCATGACCAGGAACTCCCCCACGCTCGATCGAGAAATGCCCGAGGGCTACGTGGAGCTCCATCCGGACGACGCGCGTGAGCTGGGGCTCAAGAACAACGATCGGGCTAAGATAGTTTCAAGACGGGGCGAAGTGGTCAGCAAGGCGCTGCTTACCGACCTGGTGGAAAAAGGCACGATCTTCATGAGCTTCCACTTCATGGAAGCAAACGCGAACGTGCTGACCAACCCGGCGCTTGACCCCATATGCAAAATCCCTGAATTGAAAGTGTGCGCTGTGCGAGTCGAGAAGCTCAAAGAACCGGAGGCCGCTGTCGCGCAAGAATAAGGGCGACAAAAGGTTCCCGGAACCCGCTTTTCGTGAGAAGTGGGTTCCCGGACCTTGATGTCACAATTCTCCCCTCACCAAGGCTTCGCATCCCTTTTCCCACGCTTGCCTTCAATCGTCAGCCCACATCAGTTGCGCCTGCAACGGATTTTCTTCTTGACTGGCGCCAGGTCTCGCGATACTCGACAGGCCACCGCGCTTAGCATCGAGATCGAGGGAGCACAGCGTCATGGAGCGAGACAAAGCTAAGAGGGGAAAAAACAAGAAGGCAAAAAAAGCGCGTGCGCGTTCGAATCGGGCGCAAGCGCGGGCAGCCCGATCCAGTATTGAGCTTGGGCCCGCGCGGTTCCCCAGGGTGAAGATGTCTCAAGTTTTGATCGATTTTGCCGCGCCCTATTCAGGATTTGCGAGAGATGAAGAGGATTGGAAGATGCTCTATTTGGTCGCGACGGCAGCTTGGAACGCCACCCTGCTCCTTGAACGCGGGATGAAGCAAGAAGTCAGCGACATGATCGAAAGGTCTCCTTACGACCTGCCGGACGAGGCCAAGTTTATCATCAAGGACTTGATCCGCCGGAAGGAATTGCTCTTCGCGGACTGCAAGCGCTTTATCTATGCCCATCAGGTAACTATGACGAAACAGGGCCCTCACCTGTTCGTGGCATCCAGCCCGGATTAGCGGTATTCGTTGCCGGTTAGCTCTTTTTCGTCACTCCCGCGTACGCGGGAATCCGGAAGGCCAACAAGCGGATAGCGGAAAGCCTTGTACCATGCCCACGAGACTGGATTCCTGCTTTCGCAGGAATGACGGGCGCACCCGCCGCAAATCGGACAAGAACTTCGGCAATCACTATTACCGGAATTTCCCATTGCAGACGGTACAAAAACAGAAACCGGAAGGCTTCCGATGAAGGACTTCCGGTCCGAGCTGTCGCGCCGATTGTGGGAGAACTACTTGATGCCTTTCCAGTCTCGCTTGTCGCCGAACGCGAGCCAGAGAACCGCTACCCCTATAGATATGAAGAAAAGAATCTCCATATTTCCCTCACCTCCAAGAATCGAGACCATTTAAATGAAAAACGGTGTTCGTGTCAATAGGGAAGTGCAAGGGCTCGTAACGCTTCAGTTATCCGTGGGACAATCCCCCTGCCCGCGTTTAGGAAACGGGGAGATAGGTAGCGCTTTCCCCCTTTTCTAAAGGGGGAAACGGGGGGATTTTCGAAGCGATAAAACCCAGCGGCGCTCTTCTTTCGCCCAGCGTAACTGAATGCTAACCCGATCTGATTTTTTCCCCTTGCGCTGGGACGCCAATTTTGTAAAAATTAGCGGTTAACTCACACATCCCTTCTCGTCGGGTCGCGCCGCGTGACGGCGCGCCACGGGGATGGAGGCAAAACCCGAAAAGGAGTCTTTACTGTGTCGACCGTCACCATGAAGCAACTTTTGGAAGCCGGGGTTCATTTCGGCCATCAAACTCGGCGCTGGAACCCCAAGATGAAGCCCTACCTCTTCGGGGCTCGCAACGGCATCTACATCATTGACCTGCAGAAGACCGTGAGGCTCTTCAGGCAGGCGTACGCGTTCATCCGGGACACTGTCGCCAAGGGCGAGCATGTGCTCTTCGTCGGCACCAAAAAACAAGCCCAAGACGCGATCCAGGAAGAGGCCGGCCGCTGCGGCCAGTACTACGTGAATCAACGCTGGCTCGGCGGCATGCTCACCAATTTCTCCACCATCAAGAAGAGCATCGAACGACTCAATGAAATCAGCGCGATCCTCGAGAACTCGGACCAGACCAACTATACCAAAAAAGAGCTGGTCAGCCTCAACCGCCAGGCGGAAAAGCTCACCAAGAACCTGGCCGGTATCAGGGAAATGCGCCGACCGCCCGGCGCGCTTTTTATCGTGGATCCCAAGAAGGAGAACATCGCGATCCGGGAAGCGCGAAAACTTGGAATTCCTATTGCGGCTATCGTCGATTCCAACTGCGATCCGGACGAAATCGACTACGTGATCCCTGGCAACGATGACGCAATCCGCGCGATCCGCCTCTTTGCTTCCAAAATGGCGGATGCGTGCATCGAGGGCAAGGCGATATACGAGGCTTCCCTCAAGGAAGATAAGGGCGAAGCCGAGGTTACCGCGGCGGCCTTGGCCGGGATATCCGGAGCTGCCATGACTGAAGAGGCGAGAGAGCTGGCCGAGGGGTCAGCGGCCAAAGCCGAGGAGGAAGCCGCTGAGGAATCGGAAGCGGCCGAGCCTGACGAGGAATCCGAAGAGGAAGAAGAGACCGACAGAAAGAAGCCTGCCCGCGTATGATAGGCGGCGGGGTTCTATCACGGGACAGTTTGGTTTTCGCACGCGCGTGCCGCTGGGGCTGACAACATCATCCCACAATCCGTTCCGATGGATTTCTCGGGGGCGCTTCAAGGCACGCGGATGGGATGCCCCCGACAATGCCGAACAGACCAGGAGGAGAGAGCCTGATGGAGATAACCGCTCAGATGGTAAAGGAACTCAGGGAAAAGACCGGCCTCGGTATGATGGACTGCAAGAAAGCGCTGACCGAGTCCAAAGGCGACATGGAGAAAGCTGTCGAATATCTTCGCAAGACCGGCGCGCTCAAGGCTGCGAAGCGGGGTGGGCGCGCTACCTCGGAAGGGCGCATCGCTTCTTATATTCACATGACGGGGAAGATCGGCGTGCTGTTGGAATTGAATTGCGAAAGCGATTTCGTCGCCAAAACGGAAGATTTTGCCGAACTTGCCAAAGATCTCTGCATGCAGGTGGCCGCGGCCGCTCCTTTGTGGGTTTCCGCGGAGGATGTGCCTGACGATGTGATCGCGAAGGAGAAAGAGATCTACATGAGCCAGGCCCAACAGGCCGGCAAGCCCGACAAAATGCTCGAGAAGATCGCGGAAGGGAAACTGAAGAAGTTTTATTCCGATGTCTGTCTGCTCAATCAGGCCTTTGTGAAAGAGACGGACAAGACCATAGAACAAGTGATCCAGGAGAAGATCGGCAAACTCGGTGAAAATATAACCGTCGGCCGATTCGTTCGTTTTCAAGTCGGTCAGACGTCGTAGTGTGCTCGCATGGCTGCCGGTTATCGCCGCGCGCTCGTCAAGATCTCCGGTGAGGCTCTGGCCGCAGACGCGGGGCGCGGGATCGACCGCGACAAGACAGCCTGGCTCGCCTCAGAGATCGCACTGGCCGCGAGAGCGGAAAGGCAAGTGGGGATAGTAATCGGGGGTGGGAACATCTTGAGAGGCGCGAACGCCGCGTCTCTTGGGGTCCCTCGCCTGGTCGCGGATGAGATGGGCATGGTCGCGACCGTCCTGAACGCGATGACCTTGAAGGCCGCGCTGCAAGACTCAGGAATCGCGGCCGCGGCCATGTGCGCATTTCCGGTGGGACGATTCATCGAAGTCTTCGATCGACAGAAGACCCTGGACTATCTGGACAGGGGATACGTGACCATCTTCGCGGGGGGGACCGGCAATCCGTGTTTTACCACGGACTCGGCCGCCGCGCTCCGGGCGGTGGAAATCGGCGCGCAGGTGATGATCAAGGGGACACAGGTTTCCGGAGTCTACGACAAGGACCCCCGAACTTACCCTGACGCTCGGCGTTTCGAGCGGATCAGCGCTTCCGAGGTTCTGGGCGGTCGCCTGGGCGTAATCGATGCGGCCTGCGTGGACATAATGAGCAGACACGGCATCCCGGTCATAGTCCTGAATATCCACGAGGCGGGAAACCTCGGGGCAGCCCTTGCGGGAGAAGATGTGGGAACTGTGATAGGCTGATTATCGGGCAGCGCGCGCATGCGAACCCTATCGGATGATGACGGCAAGGGGAGCAATCCATGATCGATGACATACACAAGGATATGATGGAGGGTATGACAAAGTCCATCGAGATACTGAGACGTGACCTCAAGCGGATCCGCACAGGCCGCGCGTCCCCTGCGCTCCTGGACGGTATCATGGTCGATTACTACGGAAGCCCCACGCCCATCAATCAGCTCGCAACCCTGTCGGTTCCGGAAGCGAGACAAATCGTGATTCAGCCGTGGGATTCTCAGGCCCTGCCCGACATCGAAAAGGCGATCCTGAAGTCGGAACTTGGACTGAACCCTATGAACGACGGCAAGATCGTTCGTATCTCTCTGCCGCCGCTAACCGAGGAGCGACGCAGGGAACTGGTCAAGGTCGTGAAGAAGATGGCCGAAGAGTTCAAAGTCCAGGTTCGGAATCACCGGCGCGACGCGAACGAGATGCTCAAGGACCTGAAAAAGGAAAAGGAGATCACTGAAGACGACCTGCGCAAAGGCCAGGATAAGGTCCAGAAGACCACAGACGACTATATTGCCAAAGTGGACGAGATCGTGGCGGAGAAAGAAAAAGAGATCATGGAAATCTGATCTTTCCATCGTCGCTTCCCTCAAGTCATTACCTGCAAGAAACCATGAAACCAGATTCGGCCGTATCCTCGAACCTACCGCGTCACGTTGCGATCATCATGGATGGCAACGGCCGTTGGGCTCGGCGACGACACTTGCCCCGGCTTGAAGGGCATCGGCAGGGAGCCAAGGCGGTGCGCCGCGCGGTGGAGTTTTGTCGTCGCACAGGAATTCGGGTGCTCACCCTGTACGCGTTTTCCACTGAGAACTGGCAGCGCCCCAAGAGCGAAGTCTCCGGCCTGATGAGCCTTCTTTCCCAGTACTTGGATTCCGAGTTGGACGAGCTCCATGCCAACGATATCCGGCTCTGCGCCATCGGGGACATGACGCGTCTGCCCAAGAGGCTCGGTGAAAAAGTGCGCGCAGCCCGGGAAAAGACTGCTCAGAATAAGACCATGACCCTCAACATAGCCCTCTCATACGGAGGACGACAGGATATCGTCAACGCGGCGGCGCAAGTGGCCAAAGCGGTGAAGGCCGATCGCATGGACGCGGATTCCGTCACCGAGGAAGTCTTTTCACAATTCCTCGCCACCCGCGACTTGCCCGATCCCGACCTGCTGATACGGACCGGAGGGGAAATGCGGATCAGTAACTTCTTGCTTTGGCAGTGCGCATACGCGGAGCTTTACTTCACTCCGCTGCTCTGGCCGGACTTTGACGACAACGCCTTTACCGAAGCCCTGCAGGCATATCAGGAGCGCCAGCGGCGGTTCGGAATGATCTCCGAACAGATCGAAGCAGGAGAGGGGGTTGTGTAATGCTGCTGCATCGGGTGATAGCCGCCGCCGTGCTCATAGTCATTCTGGTTCCCGTGATTCTGTGGGGCCGAGTCGAAGGCATAACGATCGTGGTGGGTTTCCTGTCCGCGGTCGGTTTGTGGGAAATGGCCCGGGTGCTCCCCGAACTGAGGGTGTTCCCCCAGAAGCAGATTACGGTAGTCTTGGGGCCGTTGATCGCAGCCGCATTGTACATAGCTCCTCCGGCCGCGGTATTGGCGGTGCCGGTCTGGATGCCTCTCTTCGTGCTCCTCGTGCACCTTGCGCTCTACCATCGTATAGAGAAAACCATAGAATCCACCTCTCAGATGATCTTGGCAGCCGCGTACGTAGCGATCCCGCTCGGCCACGCGATTTTGCTTCGACGCGTGGATCTTGGCGTGGCATGGGTTTTTTTCGTGCTGGTGATCACCTGCCTGGGTGACGCGGGCGCTTATTTTGCGGGCCGAGCGTTCGGAAAGCGCCATTTCGCATCGTCGGTGAGCCCTTCCAAGACCATCGAGGGCCTGCTAGGAAGCCTTGCGGCAAACTTCGTGGGGATGCTGGCTATGAAGCTGGTTGTCCCCGAATTGGCGTCGGTCGGCCTCCTTGTCGTCCTCACGCTCTTGCTGGCCCTTTCCGGCCCGGTGGGCGATCTGTGCGCATCCGCGATAAAACGAAAAGCGCAGGTGAAGGACTTCGGTTCCAGCATACCGGGTCACGGCGGTTTGATGGATCGAGCTGACAGCCTCATCTTCTCTTTTCCAATCACATACTACTTCCTCGTGCTGACCGGCACCGCAACTCTCAGATGAAACGTATCGCAATACTTGGATCGACCGGATCAATCGGCGTGCAGACGCTCGATGTGGTCCGGCGCAATCCAGACCTGTTTCGAGTGGAAGCTCTGGCCGCGGGTTCACGGCTTGACTTGCTGGAAGGGCAGGTGCGGGAATTTCAGCCCTCCGTTGTCTCCGTGGCTGATGAGGCGATTGCGCGGGAGCTGAAACAGCGCCTCGCGGACCATTCGCCCTCACTGTGGATCGGGCATTCCGCGGAAGGGTTGGAGCGGGCCGCGACGCTCCCGATCGTATCTCTTGTGGTAGGCGGCCTGCCGGGCAGCGCCGGACTGCTCCCGACCTTTGCTGCGGTCAACGCGGGCAAAGACGTTGCGCTTGCGACCAAGGAAGTGCTCGTCATGGCCGGATCGCTTTTCATGGAGACGGTCCGCCGCAAGGGAGTCAAGCTACTCCCGGTGGATTCGGAGCAGTCCGCGATCTTTCAGTGTCTGGAGGGGAATCAACACGCGGCGATCCGCAGATTGATATTAACCGCGTCGGGGGGCCCGTTTCGAGAGATGGCCCCCGAAGAAATGGCTCAAGTCACGGTCGAGCGCACGCTCGAGCATCCCCGCTGGAAGATGGGCCCCAAGGTAACGGTCGATTCCGCAACCCTGATGAATAAAGGATTTGAAGTGATTGAGGCGCGATGGCTGTTCGACGTGTCGGCTTCGCGAATCGAGGTGGTGATTCACCCGCAGAGCATCTGCCATTCAATGGTGGAATTTGAGGACGGGTCGATACTGGCTCAGCTCGGGGCCACGGACATGCGTATTCCCATCAGCTATGCCCTGGCTTATCCCGAACGCATAGATTCAGGCGTGGCTGCGATAGACTTTGCTCACCTGGGATCGCTCACCTTCCGGAAACCTGACTGGGACCGATTCCCGTTGCTGAGGGCCGCATACTCCGCGCTCGATGATGAAACAGGGGCCTCCTCGATCATACTCAATGCCGCTGATGAAGTGGCCGTGGAGCTGTTCCTGTCGCGCAGGATCGGCTTTATGGACATTCCTCGAATCGTGTTGGATGCGCTGAACAGTGTCCCACCGGCCAGAGTAACCAACCTGGAGGAAATCAAGCAGTTCCATTCGGACGTAGTTACCCGCGTGCAGCGAAATGCGGTTGCCTAGGGCTGCTTCCTATATTTCGCCCTAAACCTGAGGGAAGGCCCAGGACATTGTCGGCCAGGCTTGACTGTTCTCGGGCCGGGCCTTGTTGTCAAATTCAGGACTTGATCCAATCCCATGCTTCGTTCAATTGATCGCAGGAGAAGCTGCGGATCTTTCCATCAGTCACGTAGGATGTCAGCTTCATCCCAAGGTGAACCCAGTTCGGGCCGCAGACAGCCGCGACCTTGTCGAAGCGGTGTCGGTTGTGGACGCCGAATTTGGCATAATCCAGCGCCGCGCCCAACTTCCAGCCCTTGAAGTCATGGTCCATCAAGAAGAGCAAATTGGCTTTCGGGTGCTCTTTCAGGATCGCCTCAAGACGCGGAATAAGGTTGTTCTTGTAATCCTCGTCCGTAAGCTTTCCGCTTCCTTTAATCCCCAGCGCACTGCCTTCACTCTGCGCAAGAATCTCAATCATAGCGCTCACCCCTTCCGTGCAGGTCTATCATGAGAGTGTTACCGGAAGAATGGGTTGTCAAATCCCGGAAGAAAACGATGAAGGGGACTGGGGCGGGGAGAGTATATTGACTTCTTGCAGCGCGATCTTGCAAACCGCCTTGGCGCCGGCTATATTGGGAACCATAGGAATAGAGGCCGCTTGCCCTGAGGATGATGGCGCCCGTGATTTTGGAGCTTGAGGGGACCAGGGGCCTTAATTGATGAAACAAAAAGATCTGTTAATTTAGTTGATTATGTAAATTAGTGAACATATTACTTGACTTATTCGTTTCAACCGATTAAGGCCCCTGGCTTAGCCATTCCTGATTAGCGACCGGAGGTCCGTGACATGGCCGCTCGGGTCTTTCTTATCATCATCTCCGCAGTGCTCTTGGCGCCTTTCCCGGCATGGCCTCAGGCCGAGCTGATCGAGCTGTTCTGCCCTGATTGCGGGTTCAGGCAACGCTTCGTGCAGGGATCCACTCCTGCGGACGAGGCCAGAAACGTGCAGCAGGTGATCGTGGTCTGCGAACGTTCCGGCGAGGTCCGGAGCGTGAAGGTTCCCCTGGACCCTCGCCTCCCGGTACAGGGGGAGCCCCTTGTGGCGCGGCCTTTCGGCACGGCAAGGTCAAAAGTGCTGGGCATTGATCTGCCCAAATTCTTGATCCCGGGGAACACCTGTGCGCTCTTCCCCGTCACGGCGTACCTGGAAGCGAATGTCTGCCCGGTGGACGGACGCGGTAGAGTCCTTGCAGCGTTGGTGGATCATTATGATACAGAGGAGCGCTGAGTTTTGCGCGACAAACGCTCTGTATAAGAGCTGTCCGTCCGAGGCCGGTAATTGCGAAGCGTGACCGAGATCCGTTGTCAGTAAAGAGTGCGCCGGAGAATTTCCCGTCCAAAGAGCCGACAGATTCCGGTGTCGGCGCTCAAACCAATTGTTCCGTTTTTGAATGGTGTGTCGTCATGCGTGTGATTCTCTGTGGAAAGTCGTTTCCTATGGCAGTGGGGAGGCTACGCGAGCTCATGCCGCACGATGAGATCGTGCGCTGCCCGGCCCACGAGGTGGTCCGTGTCGGCGTGGACGCTGACGTGCTCATACCCCTGGTGCACCGTCTGGAGCCGGAGCTTATAGCCACAACAAGGGCCGGCCTGATCCAGCAATTTGGCGTAGGGCTGGAAGTTGTGGATGTGCCTTTGGCGACCGAGCGAGGGATCATGGTCTGCAATGTGCCCTCCGACGCGAGCGTTAACGCTGAATCCACCGCGGAGCACGCGGTCTTTCTCATGCTTGGGGTGGCCCGAAGAATCCACGAATGCTTTGCCGCATTTCAATCCGGCGTGTGGGGTGGGCCGATGGGGGATGCCTTGTTCGGCCAAACAGCGCTGATCGTGGGATTCGGCCGCGTCGGCAGAGCGCTCGCGCGCAAGTTGCGGGGCTTGGGAATGCGTGTCTTGGCGATTCGCAGGAATCCGAGCGGCGGAACAGACGTGGGAACGGAAGCGGACAAGATCGGCGGCCATGAGGACCTCTACGAATTTGCGGCTGAAGCTGATTTCGTGGTCTCCACGGTGGCGCTTACCAATGAGACCCGTGGTCTGTTCAATCGTGAGCTCTTTCGGCGTATGAAGCCGACTTCTTTTGTGATCAATGCGTCCCGCGGCCCGGTAATTGACGAGGAAGCTATGCTGGAAGCCCTTTATGGAGGCGCAATAGCCGGCGCGGGCTTGGACGTGTTCTCGCAAGAGCCGCTGGATCCGCGCAGCCCGCTCCTTTCCATGAAGAACGTCTTTGCCACGCCCCATGTGGCCGGCGTCACCAGACAAAACTACGAAATAACGAGCCTGATCGTGGCTGATAACATCAACGCGCTGCGAGAAGGCCGTCCACTCCGGTTCTGCGTCAACACGGAGGCGTTAGCCCGAAGAGCCGCGGCGAACTTTCTGTGAAAGTCGTCGGCATGAAGCACCCTGTTCGGATTTACGTATGGGGTGGTTTGGAGGGGAGATGAGTCTCCCCTCCAAATTATTGCGCAACGATGCGCTCCTGCCGCCGGCCTCCTAGGCGAAGCCACGGAGCGCTCGCCGAAGCCCAGGACTTTCATGATTCGTTGTAGCTCTCTAGCTATGGCGGTTGGTTGAAAAGATGGAGGCGTCCATCGCAGGGTGACGGCCTTTCCCTGGAGAGAAGCTCCGCATGGGTCTTTACTTTTCTTGTGACTTCAATTCAACAGGCAAGGCGCCGGCAAGAGGTCTGGCTTGGCAGCCTTGCCGGTCCAGGATCTTGAGGAATTTGTGGGTCAGGGTCTCGGACAGCTCGCTCCGCTTATCTTCCGACATGCTATCCAAGGGGACTTGTCCGGCCGCCATTCCCATATGCCCGCCTGCCGAACCCAGTCTGCTCACGAGACGGCTAATGACGGCGCCTGCCCGATGGGTGCGCGAGGTGGACCTGAGGGAAAGGATGAGAAATTGGGCCGTGCGTCCCATCACAAGCGACCAACTCACTCCCTGGAGACGAAGCAGCAGGTCCGCCAATTGAGGGATGATATCTTCGGAATAAACCTTTCCCAGATCGGCAATGACCACGTCCCGATACACGGTTGCGGCGGAAAGGCCTCGGTAAAAATCCATGAAGTGCTCTTGCGAGAGGGACGGATTCTCGATGAGCGCCACCACGCGCGGGTTACAGAGCGGGAAAAGGTAATTGAACGCGTAGAAGTCTCTATCCGAAGCGCCTCTTGCCAAGGAATTGGTATCCGTCTTGATCCCGTACAAGAGCGCGTTGGCCAGAGAGCGAGTGGGGGTGAGTCCTGCGGAAAGAATATACTCGGTGACGATGGTGGAAGTGGCCCCCACGTTCGGTCGGATGTCTCGAAATTCCGCTTTCAGCGAGCCTTTTCGCATCGGGTGGTGATCGATGACGATCAGGGGCGGCTCGTCGCGGTCTTGATAGAGATTGTTCCCGGTCCAGGGCTGGGCATCAACAAGCGCGATCCCGTAGTACGTTGCGCGGATCAAGCTGTTGAGCTGCCTCATCTTGATCCGGAGCCTCTGGACCATAGCCTTGTTCTCAGCGCGAGTGACGACCCCGCCGTACCCGATCACGGTCCTGACGCGAGATCTCTTCTTGAAAAGAAAACTCAGGCCCACGGCGCTCGCGATGGTGTCCGGATCGGGGTTGTTATGGGTCAGCAACAGGATCGGACGCTTTTGCGCGCCTGAGATCACGCGTTCCAGCTCTTCGAGCTTGCCTTCGGATTTGGTCAAGTCCCACTGATTTGGCGCCATGGGTCTGTTGCCATCAGGTGAAGGCGGCATTCGATCCGAGACCTGTGTTGTCAGAAAAGCGGAGTTTATTCAAAGGGGTTCAGAAAAAAACACTCCTTGGAAGCCCTTACAAAAGTTCTTGGGCCCTGAAAACGCCTCTACTCTTCAGCGTCGGCGTCTGCGAACGAAGCCATCATCTTCTTGATGATTCGTTCGCTGATGACCATGCCGCGAATTGTGCCTTTCGACCTGGCGTATCGATTCTCTATCCACGCCTCGAACGCCAGGTGGCGGCGTTCGGGCACATGGATCGTTCCCATGATGGTGAGCTTTTCTCCGGGCGGGGCCATGGTGTTCAGATCCGGAAATTCCGTCCCGGTGAGGATAGGCACAAGCTTCTTGTCTTTAAGATACTTCAGCACCATGAACGTGCCGAATTGCGCCACGGCCTCCATCTGAAGATGGCCGCCGAAGAGCGGCATCCCCACGAAGTGATCTTTCATGATGGGGTTTTCGTCGGGCGTTGGCACTACAAAGGTGCAGAATCCCACCGCGCCGTCATGGAATTCACCCGCTTCCATGACAACCCGATCCAGAAAGAGGAAATTGTCGCCATACATGTTCAGGGTTCGGCGGATCTCCTCTTTTTCGAAAACGACCCACTCGCGAATCCGCGCCGGCGGGCGAGGCGGTTCCTCCCGAGGTTTCGCGACGTGGATCCGAGTCAGGCCGGTCAAATCGCGGTAGTAGACCTGGCGCACGTCGCCGGGTTCGTACCGTCCAGCGTCGATGAATTCCCTGACAACAATTTCGCCGCTCGCGTCCCTCACGAACTCGGAGACCACTTCAACCGCTCTCCGCAGTATGGAGAAGCGGCCCTCCGCTCGCAGCCGGCCTAACAGCTCGTGAACGACGCGGTGGACGTCACCAAGGTCTGAGTCCGAGTTGATGCCGGTCCACTGATTTCTGAAGAACATCCGGAGCTCTTCCATGACGGTTTGGAAGCCCTCCAAGCCCGCCAATGATTGCTCCATGGCGTCAAAGGCCGGTCGAAGCTCTTCAGAGACATTTTCCGCGCCGCGCAGTTCCGTCAAATAGTTATGCATCACCGCAATTTCGATCCCGGTAAAGAACTGCGAAGATTGGGTCCATGCCTCGGGGAGCGCGGCGACGATGGTCCTTTTGCCTTGCTTTGCAAGCCGACTTGCAAGCTTTTCCAAATAGCGCTTGGAGCGCGAAATGAAATAGGGCAGCTCTCCCCGATAAGTGAGCGCGGCCAGATGGGTCCGATCGTCAATGAGTTCTGCGAGTCCGCGGACGGTGTCGTCGAACGAGCCCGCGTTGACGTAGTACACATCGCGTTTGACCGCAGTGGCAAGGTCCGAGAATGTCAGCTTGCCTTTGAGTATGTCCCCCACGGCTTTCATGACCGCAGGATGCCGCGGGAACCCGCCGGCTACCGTGTGAATCATACCATGAAGGCGGTTCACACCCTTTTCTCGAAGGCGATCCGCAATTCCGCGCAATTCGTCGCGAACGCGGTCCCGGTGATCGAAGGAGTATTTGAGAGGGACATCGATAAGAACCGCTCCCAGGCCTTGAAAAAATTCCTTCTCTCTCGGATCGTCCGGCGCGAGGGATGTGCCGAAAACGCGTGCGCCCGCCCGAATCGCGGCCCGGGCTATCCCTTCTCCGTAGCCGCCGGATCGTGCGCCAATAATGAGGATATCCTTTCCTTCAAGCATGTGGTGTCCCAATTCCTGCAAACGATGCCCATAAAGCTTACGCTACCAAATTATACTTGGGGAATGCCTTAGGTCAACCAATGATCCGCGCCGCGGCTCCTCGTCGATTATTTCCTTGACAAAGCATCCCGTTTGCCAATGCTGTCTCGGTAGTCCTCTCCGGGGCCTCGGACGGCTTCCTGTAAAGTCCGAATACCCGGCGGGGATCGAACCGATTCTGTCCGGATGTCCCGGAGGAGAGCCCATGTCCTGGAAGGAAGAAAAGGAACTCCTGGCCAAAGAAATTGTGATCATGCTCTATGAAAACAGGATGATTCGGACCTTCTATCGAGATCGGCCCGAAGGGTGGACCCTTGTATCGGGCTTGTACAGCCCTCTCTATATCCAACTGAGGCCGCTGGCTTCATATCCTACGGTCTTTGAGAAGGTCTGTCGCGCAATGGCGCGAATGATCCGGGAAGAAGCGGGCGACGTCAACAGGGTAATCGGCATAGCCATGGCCGGGGCGCCTATCGCGGCGGGCATTGCCCTGTGTGGCAGTTTGCCCGCCGGGTTCACGCGAAAGATGGAAGGGGTGAAGTCTGTAGAAGCGCTCAAGACGCTGATCGGAGCATACGGCGAGCACTCATTACTTGAAGGCGACCTGGTGTCCGGCGATCGAGTCGCGCTGGTTGACGATCTGGTCACGCGATTCGACAGCAAATTGATAGCGTTGGAACAGGTGAAGCACGAAGTTGCCAAACGGGGGCTGGAACATGTCCAATGCCGCACCGTTGCGGTTGTGCTCGACAGAGAGCAAGGCGCTGCAGAGGCTGCGTCGCACGCAGGGCTCGACCTGCTCAGCCTCGTTCCGTTCAAGAGCGTGGGCCTACCACTGCTCAAGACCGTGATGAACCCCGCGGAATGGGATGTCCTGAGGCGGTACCTGGAGGACCCGACCGCGTTTCAGAGCGAAGAGGCCCAAAGAGAGGCGTGCGGCTTGGTAAGGCGACCATAGGGCGCCTTACCGTTCTTGACGGGATGTTTGCGCAAGCGCGGGATTTGGGCTTGACGATCAGAGCTTTTCTGTCTATGTTGAAAAGATGAAGTGGCGGGCGCCCTGCCCGCGCCACTGTCGGACTCTCTCTCCGAATCTTATTCGGGGCGCGACGTAATCAGTCGCGTAATAGAAGGGATTTGATACTCCAGCCGGGGCCAGCAAGTCAGGCATAGGCGCCACGGACGCTCTCCCTCATCAGGCGAGAGTGTTTCCGGCTTTTGGCGCCGACATACCAGCAAGTCCACAATTCGTGACAGGCGGGGAAGCCGCGACACGGACCAAAACGTGGAAGGTCCCTGCCGCCGCACGCGTTTGGATGATGCGCGCATAACCAACAAGTTCTCAAAAGGAGAGGATCTGAATGCCCGGAGTCTACGTCAGGGAAGACGAACCGTTTGAAAACGCGTTGCGTCGCTTTAAGAAGCAAGTGCAGAAATCAGGGGTGCTCACGGAGACCAAGAAGCGACGCGCATACGAAAAACCGAGCGTGAAGCGAAAAAGAAAGGCGATGGCCGCTCGAAAACGGCTCCTCAAAAAGCTCAGACGAATGCAACGGAAATAGCGCTGCGGAATGAGCCCCGCGCCGCCGGTTGATTGAACCGCGGGCGATGATTCATGTTGAATGAGCTCTCCTTTCGCGGTATGGGCACATCACCCCCTACGAGCATGATCTTAAGGAGGGCGAGACGATTTCCGGCAGCGCGGTGCAACCAAGAGAGTCATGGGCTGAATGGATAATCGAGCGCCACGTGCTCACCATCGTGGCCTACGTGACCGCCGCTGTTGTGGCGGTCGTCGGAGTATGGGCGCCGGGAGTTTCAGAGAGCCAGGTTCGTGCGATCCGATCGGTTATCGCCATCCTCGTGGCGCTTCCGGCCGCGCTTCTCTTTATCTTTTCCTTGGCCGGCCTGCTGAGTTATTTCTTGTTCCTGCCCTCGCTGAGCCGTAATTCCCATCTCTTTACCCAAATTCATGCCACGCATTTGCTCCATCCCGTCACCACCTCGATAGTTCTCGGGCTGCTCGCGGTGTGCATAGAAACGGGAACCACTGAGGTATGGCTGTCCTGGGCTCTTCTCTTACTCGTGTATCTCGCCCAAACCGCTTTGCTCGTGGCCAGACTCCGAAGTGAGGAGCTGCTCAACGGAGTGGGAGAGCGCGGGCGCCGGATCTCATTCCTTTTGGGTCACGTGATGCTCGGGGGCGACCTGATTACCTTAGCCGGCCGCGCGAAGCCCCTCCTGCCGTGGCGACTCAGATCCCTCCCTGAGGACACGTGGATCGTGGATGTGCGCACCAAGTCGGAATTCCACTGGAATCGACTTCAAGGGGCGGAAAACTACCCTTGGGGAAAGGGCTTGGCAGAAGCGGCTCAGCATAAGCCGAAAGATAGGCCGGTCCTTGTAGCGTGCTTCTCCGGTCATCGCTCTCCCGCCATTGCCGTGATGCTGCGTCGCATGGGTTTTCAGACGGTTTACAACCTGAGCTGGGGGATACTGTATCTGATGCTGCTGGAACGAGGCCGAAAACATGAAGGCCCCTTCTCGCTTACTCGAGCCCATAGGGACCCGTCCCGACGAGGAGAGGATCTCCGGACTATCACTCATGGTTATGTCATCCTGATCCTCCTGACGCTCGTCGGCGCGCCCCTGGAGGGGACTCTCTTTGACAGGAGCGCCTCAGCGGCCCAACTGGGGATCGGTTCCGTGCTGGGGTTGACTGGTCTCACCCTCGGTATCCTCAGCTTGTTGGCGTTGGGCAGGAATTTCCGGGTGTACGCGGCTCCCAGACGAAGCGGCACGCTCATTCAGACCGGCGTGTATGCGCACATACGGCATCCGATGTATTCCGGAGTAGCGCTGGGCCTGGCCGGATACGTGCTCTGCTTCGGGAGTCACTTCTTTATACCGATTTGGGCCGCGGTCGCGATCCTGTATGTGCTCAAGGGAGTTAAGGAAGAAGCGATCCTGCTCGAGAAATTCCCTGAATACGAAGAATACCGCAAACGAGCCTGGCGCTTTATCCCCTACATCCATTAGACTCCTTCAAAGGCTCTTAGGCTGTGGAATCGTCTTACCCCAGGCGGCCTATTTTTTCGCTTCGGACCTCTTTGCGCACGCGACTGCTGTATGTTGAAATCTGTTGGACATTTTGCGAGGTTATTTCGCTCATTGTCAGATCCTGGAACGCTTCGCGGCCGCGGTCCATGAAAAGCCTTGCGAGCCAGCTCAAGGGGCGGGCGTTACGCGCAGTCACCGCGAACGAGGCCTCTCGCACAGCCCAATGGTTGCCGTTGAAAGATACCGTGATCCCCTCCGCCGCCCCCACGAGGCGGAACGCATCCACGTCCGTGATGCTGTCACCCACATACATGACGTTGCTGAGCGGTACCCCCCGGGCTTCCGCGATGACCCGAACCGCATTGGCTTTTTCCCGTCCGCCGATGGGATTCACCTCTTGGATAATCCTGTTGATTTGCATCTTCGGAAGCTGATCCCAGAATATTCGGTCATATTCCGCAAGCGCTGCAATATCCTTTTCTCGGAGGTCTTCGGGCCTTCGGGCGTCCGCCGGTAAGGAAAAACCAGGGAGGTCCAGGATCAGATTGTGGATGCGGCGCAACTCGCGTTCTTCGGACGTCGGCAGGTCGTACTCGTCCAGATTGACTGCCGTGCAAAAAGCATTGCCGAATGGAAACTCAATTGCGTCGCACACCGCCAGCACGTACGGCGAATAGCTCGTGCTCACAATATATGCGGGAGCGAAACTGAGTATCTCCCTGAGAACGGTATCCGCTTCAGGGATAATCTCTATGTTTCGCCGGGAGTAGTCCGTCATGGCCCTCTGATCCAGCCCGAACGCCTTGAAGAATGGCAGAATGAGCCTCAGAGTATCTCCCGCCTTGTAACCCGGTTTTCGCACGATCTCCGCCAAATAGTCGTCATACAGGCTGATGCGTCGGAAGAACTCATCTCCGCGTGGGATGAAGGCTTCCGCAAGCTCCGCCGCGTTGTCGTTCCTGGTGATGGGCCCTTCGCAATCCGTGACGAAGACGTTCTTGCTGTCGCTTGGCATGATTACCCCTTCATAGACGGTTCTAAGCGGTTGAAATGCGGCTCTTCACGCGGGAAGCCATCTCACGGAAAAAGCGTTCGTCCGGGTACGCGGATCGACCGAATCCCTCCAAACTCCTGGACGCGGCAGCGGCGGCAATTTCCAGACACTCCGGCAGGTTGAAGCCTCGGATTAACCCGGCCATAAAACCCGCGGCGGCCACATCGCCCGCGCCGGTGCGATCTTTGATAATCGCGGGGATCACCGCGGGCTGAAAATAAGAGGCGCGCTTTTCAAATGCCATGATTCCTCGCTCACCCAGCTTGACAACCACCGTTGCCACGTCCATGCCCAGGAACTCTGTGACGGCTCGCTCCCTGTCAGGCAAGCCCGTGAGCTCCACAAGCTCTTCTTCCGCGACAAAGAGCACATTGGTCCTTCGGAGCAAAGGCGCGAGTTGCGCCAATCCCCTTGGCGCGTAGACCGCGCCGGGATCGAAACTCACGTTCACATGAGCCGGGAGGAGTTCCACCAGAGAGATCTGCGCGCTCAGCGGACCATCCGCCACAAAGGACGTAAGGTGCGCCCAGCCGGCCTGAGCGAAGTACCCCAACTCCAAATCGTCCGATCCGGCAAGATCGTTTGCATTGGGCAGAATGACCAGCGCTCGGTCCCTCTGTCGATCCGCATCCGCGATGAGGGCCAGGCAGCGGCCTGCGGGCAGTTCACGGAGGCCCACGCGAAGATCATCCGGTCGGCCCAATTCCTCCAACCTCATGAGAGGCGCGTCATCTTTGCCCGTAGACCCCCAAAACCCCGTGCGGAAACCCATCCGAGCCAGCGCGGCAATCATGTTGGCCGCGGACCCCCCCGGATCGCGGCCCTTGAGCTTCCCGCGACTTTGCAATTCAGGATATACTTTTGCGAACCATGCGACGTCCCGGACATATTCCCTACCGGGCTCCAGCCCATAGGCGCGGAGAAAGTCCTGGGGCGCCTCCCAGAATTCATCCAGGTTGAGAGATCCAAAACCTATGACATCCAAGGTCACTTGGCCTCCCCCTTTCGACTATCGGCCGGGTAAATGATTCTAAAGAGGCGGTAACGAGCCGATGGGTCTATGCCTTGGATCTCTTGCAGTTGCAGACTCAGATCGCCGAGGCCTTTGACGGCATGCGGATACAGATGCGGGTTCTTTGTGTCCGCAAAGACGAATCCCGGCTGGCGTTCCGTGATCAGATGGCGGATGTCGTCCCCGGATTGGACCCAGGTGAGTGTTTCCGGGACACCGGCCCTCGAAAGCGGGATCGTGCGATTCCCCGAGAGGTAATGAATGATTCGCGGATGGGTGCTCAAAACCGGCGCATTGGGAGCGTTCTCTTTGAGCCATCGCGCGGCTGAGAAGAACGGGAGACTGCGTTGAGATTCAGGGCCGCCAAATTCCAATGCCGCGCGCACGTGGTATACAGTCACAAAATTATGTCCCACATTCAGCAGTATCAGCGCTGAGAAAACTACAACCAGAACCGGTCGGGCGCTTACGCCGGTCAGGCCTCGGCTGTTCAGCCCGCGAATTATCCTGACGATGCCCAGGGCGAGCAGAATATACAGGGCCGGTATGGCCATGATCAGGTATCGGCTTCCTGCCGACGACAATGAGAGACCCGCGTACTGCAAGGCCACAAATGGTGTGAGTAGACGATCCCCCCTGCGGAAAGCTTCCACCAGCCCCAGGAGAATCACCGCGGGCACGATCAGCTCCACAAAGCCGGTCCTCATCGTCACGCCGGTCACGGCATAGAAAGTCTCGGGAGCGTAGCCCCACAACGCCATGAGTATTACGGAAATCTGAGTCCCCAGGTTCCGACCCGCAACCGCGCCGTAGTACGTTCCCTCACCGAACGACGCGGGAAAGGCCGACTTCCACCACTCCCACATAATCCACGGAGCGTACGCGCACACCAGGACCGCTACACTCAGGAATATTCGCCGCGACAGGCTCAAACCTTTCCATGCGCTCCAGAGAAAGAACACAGCCGCGATGGGAACCGCAAGCCCATTAATCCGCAGCAGCGGAGAAACTCCCAAGACAAGACCCGCTATGAGCGCCGCGGGCAAGCACGGGGAAGTATCCGCGGCCCAAAGCGCGACATGCAGGCCCATAAGGCAGCTCAGGGCAAATGGAACATCCGAGAGCGTGAGCGCGGAATTTTCCAGGAGCGCATGGTTCAGGGCAAAAGCGCCCCCGACGAGCAGAGCGGCTGACTTCCCGCACAGCCGGCGGACGAGCAGATAGCCCGCAAATGCCGTAAGGAATCCCAATGCCGCCATAAGGCAGCGGTACGTGAGGAAACTCTCCCCGAACAGGGCTGAAGCTCCTGCCAACACCGCCGCAAAACCAGGAGGAACCAGCGTGTGAGGCTCTCCATTAAACATGTACCCCCGGCCCGAGGCCAACGATCGGGCGAGGGAAAGGTAGAGCGCGCTGTCAGGTGTCGCGGTCCACGATCCGTTTATGATGAGCAGAAACTGCGCAATAACGCACGCGGTCAAGGCGATTCCAACTTTGCGCGTTGGCAGGCCCTGGAGCAGGTCGCCGAGGTCGCGAAACGGCGAGAGGACCGCCCCCGCGCCCCAGGTGGGCGCTGGCATCTCGACCGAGGAGAGATTGCTCAGACCTGCCGCGGGCGAAACTCCAGATTGGTGTTCCAGGCGTCGCATAAGCGCGCATTCTATACCGAATGGCGGAAAATGATGTCCGAATTTTCCCTAAAGGAAATCCTCCGGCGCGTAACGCCTCTTGAGTGAGGACCAAGCACGTGGCGCAGGCCACATGTCGTTGGGCCTCCGAGTAGAAATCCGGCGCCACGCCCGTAACCAATGAAGAAGACTCTTGGCTGCCGATGCGCGCTGAGTACGGCTTTGATCGGGCCTTCGGAGACATCAGGGCGTGTGCTCCGACATGCTTAGAGTGCGAGGTCTTTGGGGGAGCGCGCTGGGGTTGAGTCGCCCTGGCCCAGGCACATAATTTATTTTCTCGGAAAAAACGCCAACATGCAGGAAAATTAAAAAAAAGAGGTTGACAAATACGAACGAAAAATATTTAAAGCAAACCGAGAGGTTGATGGTGTCTCGATCACCATTGGCGAGACAAAGCACTTAACTAGCCGAAATGGCAAATCAAAAAACGTATTCCTAACTGCAACAGGGGCGGGCGCTTCTATTCGGCCTCTAAAAACACGAAAACGGCATCTAAATGGCCGTTTCGTGTGTTCCACTGGGATGGAAAAGTATGTTGAGAAGCGCCCCCCTCATATCACGATTCCTGCGCCCTTCCAAGAAAAAGTTTACACCGCGGCAAATCGGCGGGAAAAGTGAGAACCAACCTGCCTCCTCGGGCTGACACGATCGTTCAGCGACGCGCGATGTCGGATATCTGTCTCGGGGCACACGCGGGTAGACTCAGCCTCACAGGCTGAGAAGTTCCGCAAGATCTACGCCGAATTTTCGTTTGAGGTAGAGCGTGAAAAATTCAGCGATGGTAGGCTTGAAAGGTCGGCGTAGCAGGCGCATCCCCGCCTCTCGAGGAGTCTGATCCCCTTTTCTCATGTTGCACCCGCGACAAGACGCTACCACGTTATTCCACTCGTTGGTGCCGTCACGAGCCCTGGGGATGATGTGATCGACGGTCAGATCGCACGAAGAGAATTCGCGGCCGCAGTACTGGCACACGTACCCGTCCCGAACCAAAATGTTCCGACGGGAAAAGGGGACCTCTCTCCGGTAGATCTGACGGATGAACTTAAGCAGTCGGACGATCGCCGGCACCCGGAAGCTGTCGGAGACCGTATTCACCACCCTTTCCGACTCCTTTACCACTTCCACTTTGCCACTGAAGAGCAGGACCATGGCCCGTTTCCACGGTATGAGGCCAAGGAACTCGTACGTGGCGTTCAAGACGATGACCGAGTCCATTGACATCAATGCGCAAGCCTTTTCTCTTAGAGATGATTCGGCTATGTCACCGATATGTTCATTCTTTTACAGGGGTGTCCTGCCGGTGTCAAGCACAAAGCAACCCCTCTCTTTGGGGTTGAGCGAGCCGCCAAGAGGGCCCCCCGCAGATCCTCACGAACGCTCCAGGACGATTCGATGACCGCTCAGGTTCATCTCGCGGATCGTCCCCGAGATAGTCTTCTCTTCTCCAAAGAGTGTCCGGAGGAGAATCGTCCCCCCATTGAGTTTCACGTAGTCCACATTCTCCATGAGGAGTTCTTCCTTGCCGTCTTTATTGATTATGTATGCGTTTGACTCGCACATTCGATCGCCTCGCGTGGTTCGTTCCCGACATATGGTCCTTCGCGGCGAGGATAACTCTCGCCTCTCCCTTTCCCCCTTGGCCTATTCTATCGTATTTCGCGACGGATAACACATGGCGGGGGCTGCCTACGAAAGCTGTCGGCATGACGCGCCCTTGGCGGATCTGCATATGGGGCGGTTAGGAGAGGAAATGAGTCCCGCTCCAAAACAGTGCGCGACAACGCGCGTCCGATCGCCAAAGCGAGGCCCGGGAGCGCTCGCCAAACCCGGGAAACTTCATGAATCGTCGTAGCTTTCCCGTGCCGGCGGTCGGCGCCGTCATCCGGTCTGGCGCGCCCGCTGGATGAGTTCCTTGGCCTTGAGGAGATGACCTTGCACAGCCGTGAGCGATTCCGGCTCCGCGTCGTTGAAAAAGGCCATGATATCGTTGCACGCGTGGTGAGTATGGGTGATTGACTCACGGATCATGGAGTGGAACAGAGAGTATTGTGGGGGCGGTATGATCGCGAAGGTCTTCGAATCGAGGATCTGCAAGTCCCTCTTGACTGAATCCATTTTCAGCAGGATGTCCTTGGGCACTACCCCGCTGCCTGCTTCGCTCGGGTCATAATCTTCGATCTTCAGGCTGGGGACCCTGGTGATGAGGAGAGACAGCTCTTCCAAAATAGGCGCCGTGGCTTGCAGATATTCCTTGGCCTCGGGTTGATCGCGGGCGGCTATATCCAGGGGTGAGGGCGCCTTCTCCAATGGGGCGGGTCGCTCAGGAATCTGCGCGGGCTCCGGCGCCTGCGCCTCAGGGGTCGGTCTCTCTTCGACCGGCCCGGGCTCAGAGGAGGGCCTGCGGTCGGGTATCTCTTCGCGTGCGCGCACGGTCCTCTGCGCAGGAGTAGGCGGAGGTCCGGGGATGATGGCCATTTCTCGCCGGTGGGCAAACGGGATTACCGTGCTCGCCTCCGCGGCGTCAGGCGCCTTGGCCGCTTCCAGCGACGCCGGGGGGATAGCTGCTTTGGAGGGCTGGACTTCGGCCAGCTCAGGGGCTTGGCTCGGGCGTGGGCCTTCTCTGAGGACTTCCTTTCGCAGCGGCCTTATCTCAATAAGGTCTTCGGGCGCTTTGGGCGTGGGGAAGGGGAAGACGCCCCGGGGCTTGGACGGGGCTTCCTGCGTCGTCGGAGGCTTTGCATCAACCTCAAGACGTTCTTTTGTCTGCGCCGATTCGCGTTCGGGGGTGTGGGTCGCCGTGGGGATTGGTTCCTCTTTCTTCGGCTCCGGCGCCCGTTCGTCAAACCCCTCGGGTCGCGGCTCTTCCGGTCGAGGCGCGGGCCTGGCGCGGAGAATCTGCTTCATCTTCACTTCAGGTATGACCACCTTGAAACCTGAGCTTCCCACTTCGGTGACCGCAGGCTGGTCCGATCCCGGCCGGGCCGGGGGGCCCGCCTCTTCCTGGGAAGGAGCCTGGGCCATAACTTGCGGAGACGAAACAATAGCCGGAAGGCAGCATAAGCACATGGTGAAGAGCGCACGCATCACCGCACCGACTCGGGCCGGCCGTATGGAAAGAGCGGAGTTTGTCGGGGTCCATCTCACCGGAGAGCCCCACCAGACCAAAATTATGATTACGTTATAATTTTAGTCTGTTGTGGTCGGCTCGTCAAGTAATCCGAGAGATTCCCGGAAACCAGCCAGTTCCAAACCTGGGGATTTCGCAGATTTCATGCGGTCGAGGATGCCGTTGATGAAGGCCGACGAATTCTCCGCCCCGTACTTCTTGCCCAGATCGATCGCTTCGTTCAGGGTCACGGCAAGGGGTATGTCCGCAAAGGTGAGTATCTCTGCGATGGCCATTCTCAGGATGTTTCGGTCGACACGGTTCATTCGGTGGAGTTTCCAGTGATGGGAGAGTCGAGCGATGAGGTCGTCGATGGCCTCCTTATCTCGGGAGACCGCTGCGAGTAACTCACGGGCAAACTCTTGCATGATTCGATCCATGCGGATCACACGCTCATCGTCCATGCCGAAATGGTCCGCAAGGAAGGGGAGGATGGCGGCAGGGTCCTGTTCTTGGGCGTCCGCCGCGAAAAGGACTTGCAGCACGAATTCGCGGGTTTTGCGTCTGGATGGCACGGGAACTTAGCGGTTTAGAACGAGTCGTAAAATCCGGTTTTGTGAACGAAAAAGATAGTCTGCCAATAAAGTGCTCTTCGGCTTCCGGATTCCCGCTTGCGCGAAAATGACGGAGGAGCCTTTGTTTGAGTCGGCTTTGGAGCTTCCCGCCTCGTGGCCGCAAGCCGATTACGTTTCGAAATCTCCTGAATCAGAGCTGCTTGAGCAGATCGGCCATTTCGATAGCCGCCATGGCGGCTTCCGCGCCCTTATTCCCAGCCTTGGATCCGGCCCTTTCGATTGCCTGCTCGATGGTGTCGGTGGTCAACACGCCAAAGCTGACCGGAATCTTCGATTCGAGGGCCGTCTGGGCCACACCCTTGGCCACTTCCGCCGCAATATACTCAAAGTGAGGCGTGGAACCTCGAATCACCGCGCCCAAAGCTATCACCAGGCTGTACTTGCCCGACTTGGCCACATTCGCGACCGCCTGGGGAATCTCAAAGGCCCCTGGCACTCGGACCACAGTGATGTCCTCCTGGGCCGCGCCATGCCTGACCAGCGCGTCAATCGCGCCCGATACCAATCGAGACACGATGAAATCATTGAAACGGCTGGCTACCAGCGCGGCTTTCAAGCCGGTAGCATCCAGCTTTCCCTCGATGGCGTTCGTCATGGCTCCTCCCGTACGATAGCTCGCCGCTAAAATCAACAGCCGATGGCGTGGGACGTCCGATCAGCAGTTCTCCTTGATCTCAAGCATATGGCCCATTTTTTCCTTCTTGGTGATCAAGTAGCGCAGATTCGTTTCACAGGGATCGACTACGATCGGGACCTGCTCCACCACCTCCAGGCCGTATCCTTCCAACCCAACGATCTTCTTGGGGTTGTTCGTCATCAGCCGCATTTTGCGCACTCCAAGATCCGCGAGTATCTGGGCGCCTATTCCATAGTCTCGCAGGTCCGGCTTGAACCCTAGGCGCACATTTGCCTCCACGGTGTCGCATCCCTCATCCTGGAGCGCGTATGCCTTAATTTTATTAAAGAGACCGATTCCGCGGCCTTCTTGTCGCATATAGAGGATTACGCCCCGGCCTTCTTCCGAGACCATGCGCATGGCCTTTTCCAACTGGGGGCCGCAATCGCAGCGTCTCGAACCGAACACATCACCGGTAAGGCACTCGGAATGGACCCGAACCAAGATCGGTTCTTCAGGGTTAAGGTCCCCTTTAATCAATGCGATATGCTCCAGTTTATCCACGTCATTCCGATACGCAATGGCGCGGAAATCGCCGGAATTTTCGGTAGGGATCACCGTCTCCGCGCCCCGCCGGACCAGCCGCTCGGTGCGCATGCGATAGCGAATCAGGTCTTTAATGGTGCAGATCTTCAACTGATGTTGTTCCGCAAATCCCGTGAGATCATTCATCCTGGCCATCGTGCCGTCTTCTTTCATCACCTCGCAGATGACGCCTGCGGGCGTCAGTCCCGCCAAGCGCGCCAGATCGACACTTCCTTCGGTTTGGCCGGCTCTCACCAGGACGCCCCCGCCTCGCGCTCGGAGAGGGAAGACATGGCCGGGGGAAATCAGATCTCCCGGCTCCGCATCCTCATCCGCGGCCGTCAATATGGTCACTGCCCGATCCTGAGCCGAAATACCTGTGGTCACCCCCCGAGCGGCTTCAATGGAGACCGTGAACGCCGTCTGGAACTTGGTCTTGTTGTTGGGCGCCATCAACTGCAAATCCAGCGCGTCGATTTTTTCCGGGGTCAATGATAGACACACAAGTCCCCGACCATGCTTGGTCATGAAATTGATCGTTTCCGGAGTCACTTTCTCCGCGGCTATCGTCAGGTCACCTTCATTCTCGCGGTCTTCGTCATCGACCAGAATTACTATTCGCCCCCGACGTATTTCCTCAATTGCCTCTTCGGTGCCAACCAGAACGCCCATGCTCCCCTCCACTATTTCACATGAATCCGTGCTCTCGCAGAGTCTTTTTGGTGACACCCGACCCTGTGTCACGCATAAGTAGGAATTTTTCGACGTACTTTCCAATCATATCATATTCAATGTTTACCGGGTCACCGATCTTTTTGCCAATCAACCCCGTCACCATCCCGGTATGCGGGATAATCATGACCCAGAATCGATTCTCTCGGACTTCATTGACGGTGAGGCTTACGCCGTCTACGGCGACGCTCCCTTTCTCGATCAGGTATCGACCCGAATCGACCTGGAAACCCATGAGGCGCCCGTTGCCCGACCGACGATTATCGACTACTCGGCCCACGCAGTCCACATGGCCGAGGACCAAATGCCCGCCCAGCCTCGCATCCAAACGCATGGCCAGTTCCAGATTGACATCGTCACCCGGCCTCATCCCCCGCAGCGTGGTCACCCGCATGGTTTCCGGGGAAACGTCCGCGCCGAACCCGCGGCCGTCACGGTCCACCTCGATCACGGTGAGGCAAGCGCCGTCCACCGATATGGAGTCCCCAACCTTCACGTTGGACAGGTCCATTTCCGTGGCCAAGCTAAGCCTGAGAAATCCACCCACGGGCTCCATAGCCCTAATTTTTCCCCTCGCCTCAACGATCCCGGTGAACATCCCCGCCCCCATTAAACCCAACAGTGCTTTTGGCGCCCATCAACGATGCGTGATCCCACGGACTTGCTCGCCGCGCTCCGGTTGTTCCGACGGCAAATCCCGGGCCCAGGCGGTGAGCAGGTGTCTATGGTGAACTCGACCCATGGCAGCCAACAGGTTTGATTTCGCTCCGGGAACTTCGGCTTCGATCCTCGCCAGCATCGACTTCACCCATACCCGCCGATGAATTCTCGACTCATCAAAAGAACATGAGCATTCCACAATGGGCGCGTCAAGCTCTCGCGCGCACGCGCGAGTGGTCTCTTCCGTGACGAAGACAAGAGGACGGATGATAATGTTCCTTTGATCGTCGGCTTTCATGAGGGGGCTCATGCCCTTGATGGTCCCGTTGAACAGCATGTTCAGCAGCAGCGTCTCGACAAAGTCATCCAAATGATGCCCCAGCGCGATCTTATTCCAACCCTCGCGGGCTGCATACGTGTACAACATACCGCGACGAAGCCGCGCACAGAACGCACACGGATTGGTTCCTTCGGTGAGGTATTGATCCACCACCTGCACGATGTTCCCCTGAATAACGTGACAGCCGACGCGGTCATGAGCAAGACGCGCGACGAGCGGATCGGTCTCGAACACGGACTTGCCCGGATTGATGGTTACGGCCGCGAGCTCGAATCGCACCGGCGCTTTTCGTTGCAGTTCCCGCAGAGCGTACAAGAGGCTCCACGAGTCCTTGCCTCCGGAAAGCGCCACCTGAACGCGGTCTCCATCCTCAATAAGACCAAAATCGCCGATGGCCTTGCCGACCAGGCGAATTACTTTTCTGAAAGGAGTGTTCTTCATGATCAAAGCGTCCTGGCTCCACACATGCAATCCTATTTATAATGGGTTGACGTGATGATGTCCAAGGGTTGCTTCGCATATGACGCGGCGGACGATTCCCACGGAAAGGATGCCGGCCCACGCTGGAGCGATCGGAGTCGAAGGTTGTGTCAAAGATTACGCTCCCATGAAAGGAAGGGATGCAGAACCCTCTTCCCGCGTCCCGCGGGACGGGAGAGGGCAGGGTGAGGGGACGCTCAGCACCATTCAAAGAAGCAAATCGCAACGCGGCCTACCATAGGTTTCGTCAGAGCCTCTTTTCCGACGATGCGTTTCGTGGGATAATACGCACGTGGGCAAACCGTTCCGGTACCATTTCGAGTGGGACCCCGTCAAAGCTCGGCGCAATGTCAGAGAGCACGGGATCACTTTCGAGCGCGCGGCAACGGTCTTGCTTGATCCGCAAGCGCTATCTATGTTTGATGAAGAACATGGTCTCGACGAGGATCGATGGATCACCCTTGGCGTGGATCAGACAGGGATCTTGCTCGTAGTCTGTCACACATATGGGGTAGAGAAGCAAGCTATGGCGCGCATAAGACTGATTTCCGCGCGGAAGGCATCCAGAAGTGAAGCCCAGCAATACCTAAGGAAATAGACAATGAAACACGAGTATGACTTCTCGATGGCCGAAAGGGGCAAGTTCCACCGCAAGGGGGCAGAGTTGCGCTTGCCCGTATACCTCGATGCGAAGCTCCAGAGCCGCGTTTTGCGGATTGCCGAGAAGCAGGGCAAAGACCTCAGCGACGTGGTGAATCAGCTCGTGAAAAAGGAAGTGGAGCTGCTCGAAGAATTAAACCTGCCCTGAGCTGATGACGCGAATGAAACATTATTGAGGTTTTGACATGGAACGCCAATTCACATTGGAATATTGGCTGGACGACGGTTGGCATGTGGGGAAGCTCAAGGAAGCGCCCGGGGTGTTCAGCCAGGGAGAGTCTCTGGAAGAGCTTGAAGAGAACATCCGTGACGCGTATCAACTGATGATGGAAGAGACGAAGTTATAAGGTCCCTGACGACACGATCCAAGAGATCTCGCCGTCCACAATGCCTTTCCTCAGTTGCCTGAATAAATCCTTTGATATTTCCTAGCAGTGAATCAGTTATGATTGAGGATTACACTTAGGCTAGGCCCACGATTATGAGACAAGGAGCAGATTTTTGATCTTTTTGCAGAATGTTGCCAAGTTTTACAACGGGAAGCCCCTTTTTCAGGGCGTGAACGTCAGCGTCCACCGCGGTGACCGTATCGGCATTGTGGGGCCGAACGGCGCGGGCAAATCCACGCTTCTGAGCATGATGGAAGGCGTGGTGACACCCGATGAGGGCGAGGTATCCATCGAGAAGCGGATTCGGTTGGGAGTTTTGCGCCAGGAGCTGATCGAGGGCACAGAAGGCCATATCCTTGAAGAGGTGATGAATGTTTCCGATGAGGTGCGGAACGTTAGAGAACAGCTTTCGCGTCTGGAACAAGAACTGAACAACCTGGTCGAGTTCGATGAAAAAGCCGAGGCGCTCCTGGCAGAGCATGGGCGCCTCCACCATCTCTTTGAGGCATTTGACGGGTACACGCTGGAAGCGCGTGCTCGCAAGGTGCTCCACGGCCTCGGCTTCACAAACGAGGACGCGGGACGGCGCTGGAAGGAGTTCTCCGGCGGGTGGCGTATGCGGGTCGCGCTGGCAAAGATCCTGCTCGCTGAGCCGGACGGGTTGTTGCTGGATGAGCCGACCAACCATCTGGACTTGGAAAGTCTCCTGTGGGTCGAGGAATACCTGGCGACCTTCAAAGGCGCGATTGCGCTGGTTTCGCACGACCGGGCGTTCCTCAACCGTTTGGTGGACAAGATCATCGAGGTGGATCGGAGCAAGGTGACTTCGTACACCGGCAACTTCGACGAATACGAGAAGAACAGGGAAATGCAGGACGAGATTCAGCTCGCCGCGTACAAGAGCCAGCAGGAGAAGATTCAGCGGATTCAGAAATTCATCGATCAGAATAGGGTGAAGGCCAGGACTGCCAGCCGCGTTCAGAGCAGGATCAAGATGATGGAGAAGCTCGACCGCGTGGAGCCGCCCCGCAGGGCCAAGACGGTCAAGTTCACGTTTCCGCAGCCGCCGTCGTCGGGCCGGAGGGCGCTCGAAATACAAGGCTTGGTGAAACGGTTCGGCCGGCGAACCATCTACGATGGGTTTGATTTCAGCCTGGATCGTGGAGAAAAGGTAGGCCTGGTGGGGCCCAACGGCGCGGGGAAATCCACCCTACTCAAAATCATCGCAGACGTGCTCCCCTTCGAGGGTGGAACCTTGCGGTACGGCCACCAGGTCAAGCCCGGTTATTTTGCCCAACATCAGGCTGAAAGCCTCGCCTTGGATCGGACCGTGCTCGAAGAGGCGGCTTCCGCGGCTCCGCGCGCGTCCGAGCAGGAACTGAGGAACCTCCTGGGAGCGTTCCTCTTCAGCGGCGATGATGTGCAAAAGAAGGTGAAGGTGCTCTCGGGAGGCGAAAAGAGTCGGCTTTCGCTCACCAAGCTGCTCCTCGCGCCCCCGAATTTGCTCCTCATGGACGAGCCCACGAACCACCTGGATATCACGTCGTGCGAGGTGCTTGAAAAGGCGCTCCAGGACTTTGAGGGCACAATCATGCTCATCACGCACGACCGTCGGCTCATGAACAGGATCTGCACAGGCATATTGGAGATCGAGGGAGGAAAGACCGAGCACTACTTGGGCAATTACGACGATTACCAGTACAAGAAGAATCTGGACGCCAAAGAAGGCCGGCGGGAATCGATTCCCACGCTTCCTACTTCTCCTAAAGCGAGGGTGTCCAAAGAACGGAATTCCCGCAAAGAGCGAAAGCGCAAGGAAGCTGAGGCAAGGGGCGCTCTGACTCGAAAAAAGGCGCCGCTGGTGGAGGAATTGCGACAGGTGGAAGGCGAACTGGAAGCCAAACAGAGCCGCCGAAGCGAGATCCACCACATACTGGCGGATCCCGGGAATTACGAAAACAAAGAACTGGTCCTACCCCTCATGGAAGAGGAACCTGCGCTGGCTCGGGAAATCAAGGCTCTGGAAGCGCGCTGGGAAGAACTTCAGGTCAGGGTGGAAGAGTTGGAAAGTCAGTCCTTGTGATAAAAGATGCTGATGTTGTATTTCTCCTGGCCCAGTTGCTCGAACACGTCACGAAAATTGTTCTGCACTTCTTCTATTTCCGGCCGACTGTGAGGATCCAGGTCGAGCATCCGATCTACCGTGGCCGCAATGTACTCCAGCGCGGAATTTCTTTTGAGCCACGGGTTTAGTCGCGCCGCCGACGGCCTTGGCTCTCGCTCTATTCTGACGAGCTGCTGAACAAGTTCCTGCCGGGATCGAGCCTTGTGGAAGACCATGGGTAGTTTGCCGGTCAGGAGCACGACGAAAATCACCCCAACGCTGAACAGGTCCGATTGAAAAACGCTCTTGCCTTTGGCCTGCTCCGGGGCCATGTAGGAGAACGTTCCGACCACCTTACCTTTGAAGAGATCGGCCACCGCTCCGGGGCCCACAGAGAGCGCGACGCCGAAGTCTATGAGTTTGAGACGGCTCGGCTTGCCGTCACGATCGACCAGATAAAGGACGTTGTCGGTCTTGAGATCCCGGTGGATAACGCCTTTGCCGCGCATGTGCCTCAAGCACTCCAGGAGCTGGTTGACCATCGTCTCGACGATGGCGAGGTTCAATCTGCTGTGAACGGCGAATGGCGGCTTGTGCTTCTCGGTCCAGACCTGCTCCACAAAGTGGGTGAGGCTGTCACTCGGATAGTATCCGCCTATCATGATCGTTTCGCCTTGCTGGTCGACCAGTCCGTAGTACTCCACCACATTGGGGTGCTGCTCCGGAGTCTGCACCGCAGCATGCATCGCGGCCTCGTATTTCAGCAGCTCCACCGGTTCGGCAAACCCGCCGGCAATCTGCGACTTCACTGTCTTGAGCGCCACTATTCTCTTTCGAAAAATCCCGAGGCAGACCTGACCCATTGCCCCGGAAGAGATCTCGCCGAGCACTTTGACCTTGATGCCGCGGACCGAATCCGGGCGCTCCAAGGAGTCGGCGATGAGCCTGATGAGCTCGGCCATCTGTTCCCTGGTCTTGGAGCTGTAGACCTGCGCATTTTGGTCCAGATCCTCCATGACCTGCTTGTCCATCGCGGAACGTTCCACCAGAGGCTTGTACAGCTCAATCGTTTGATCCAGCCTCGGCTCGTGTTGGCGACGGTCTCCGTAGTAGTCGCCGAAGGACGAACTGTAACGGTAAGCAAGAAATCTCTGGGCCAGCCTCCCCTGCTGAGTCGTCCCATAGCGTTTATAGAGCGTGAGGATTTTCTCCAGGAGGTCAGCTCCGCGGCGACCTTTTTTCTTCATGAGCTTTATGCGGGCGAGCACCTCATTGGGGTCTTCCAAGCTGCAATAGTCGGCCTGGATTTCGAAGAAGGCGGCAAAATCCACCAGAGAGATCTGCGCGAGATGAAAGGAGAGACCCTGCAAGCCCCGAACGAAGTCCGCTCCATTAATCAGATTATCGAGTATATGACCATTGAGGAAATCCGTGAGCTTGCCCTTGTGATATCCTCCGGCGATCCGGTCCACGGAAAAACCGCACCGAAAGAGGAACCGCGCCAGCTCAGCAAGCTCGCGCTCCATCTCGTCTTTCCCATCTTTCCGAAAAAAGAACAAGGAACGGGACGGCGCCTCCTGGAGCATAAGATGGTGCAGTTCGATGACCGCGCGGCGAACCTGCTCGGCTGTCCTGGCCACGTCCGCTTGCTCGGAGAGCGGTTGTTCTCCGCGTACGAGAAAGGGAATAATGGTCGTATCAGGACTCGCGTCCGGAGCGTATTTGACCCTATACTTGGTGTTGAGTCTGGATAAGGTGTTGTGAATCTGTTCCAGGTCCTGGACGGTGGGCCTGACGTTGCTCTTGGAATCAAGCCACTTCACCGCGTATATGAGAGCCTTGGAGTCTTGCTCGATCTTTTCTATCTCTTTTCGACTGTCCGCGAGGGTTGCAAGGTCAGGGAATTGTTGAGCCGCCCTGATGAGATTGAAGAGCAGATCGTAATAGGTCATCACACCTCGCTCAAGCAACGGGAGGAGGTCTCGTATGACCCACAATAGATAGGGAAATCTCTTCTTTATGATTCGGCCGATCTGGCCGATGGGATCCACGTCGCCTTTGCTGGCCATATCGGCCAGCTCAGCGTAATGGCTGATCACTCCATAGAGCTCTTCGCGGAGCGACTGAGCATCTTGTTCCATGATCAGAGGGCCTTTACCATCCTGTCCGGATCTTTTTCGCGCTTTCCGGAAGGCCGCGGCGCCGGGCACAACACTCGGTGAAACATCACGCGCCCGCGGACTCCTTTGAGCCGCCCAGCAAGAGGCCGCTCACGTATCAAGGGATGCCGGCGCCCTAGAGTGGGACTACGCTACCTGCCCCCTCGTCTTCCCGGCATTTTCCTGAGCATTTTGAACCCGGACGTTTGTTTGAGAGGCTGTAAGGCTTCTTCCGACATCGCGCGCTTGATCACTTCGGATCCTCCCACCCCCACGGCAAGTTTTAGTATGTCCAGAGCTTTTTCGGGCTGGCCTGTGTTGGCGTAAACCACCGCGGCGTAATAATGCAACCACTCAGGCTCGTAGGGATCCGACAGCGAAAGAGCGCGGCGATAGTATTTTAGGGCATTCTCGTAGTCACCCATCTTGGCGCTCAAATAAACCAACCGGCTGACGGTGTACGGCATGAGCCTGGGATTTTCCTGCAAAATCCTTCTGATGCGCAGCGCTTTCCGCTTGTTTCCCACCGAAAAGTGCGCGACCGCCAGGTCTGCCAGAGCGAACTGATCGTCGGGGTCCTTTATGAGGCCCCTGTGGTAATGCTTCACCGCGTCGCGGGGCCGATTCTTCTTGTACAGGAAGTAGTAACCAAGGTGAAAGTCCACCTGAGGGTCGTCCGGATTGTTTTGGAAGGCCCGTTTGAAGAGGACAAGAGCTTCCTGTTCATGTTCCATTTCCAGATGGAGGTGCCCCAGCTCCGTGAGAAACTGGCTGTCATTGGGATGGAGTTCGACGGCTTTTCCCAGGTAGCGCAACGCCTGAATATAGTTCAATTCGTCAAAATATAGCAGCCCCAAATTGAAGTAAGCGTCGCCGTTGGCTTCCTCCAGTTTAACGGCTTCCAGAAAGTTTTCCTTCGCCAGGTCGGTGAGGCCCATCTTCCAGCAGATGAGACCACGGTTATTGAAGAGATAGGAATAGTTACCACCGCTCAACTGGATTGCACGGTCGATCGTTTCCTTTGCTCGATCCAGGCAGTCCTGGTCATACTTTTCCAACGCTTGCTCGTTCAGGGCTCTGATAAGACTTTCCCGCTGCCACTCCTTTGCAAGACTGTATACAAGAGCGCCGGATCGCACCTGTTCCAGGTGTGTCTCGTGAACGATCAGGGCATAGTTGTTTACTTCCATCACATCATCCGCCCAAATCGCTTCCACCACAAACGCCGGGACCTTCGATTCTTGATTGAAGAAGCCTATGTAGTGGTAGTACCGGGTGTCGATCAAGCCGTCATTCTCCCAGACCTCATCCGGATTCTCCAGCGTGAACTCAACCCAGTGGGCAAAATCCGGCTTTCCCAGGTCCATGCCGGCTCTCGGCGCCGCGCCGATCATGTCGCGAATCTGTCCTTGAGAAGGGAAGGGGGGCAAAAAGCTTTCAAGGTGAGAGGATACGTCGTTTTCTTCCCAGGGAGATTCGTCATACCAGATGCGATTCGCCATAAGTATCCTCAACTTACGCACGCGGCGAGACTGGTTGAAATGCGGCCTAGGCGCCGGATTGGAGCGCACTCGGTTCGGTGAGGCGCCTCACCAATCTCCAGCGGCCTCGCCACACGGACCACCGTGAAGACCTTGCTGGAGATTTAGGGGCTTTCGTCGCTTCTCAGTCTTTGTTCAACCAATACCATGAAGCTCCGGGGTCGTCAATCTACCGATCCGTCGGCGTCGTAGCTCCCCCATTCATACCCGACGCGGGTGATTCACCGGATGAGTGGTTCCCGTTGGGCCTCTCTCCCCGCGGTTTACGGTATACCAGTTCACAATAACCGCAACCGAGGCCAAAGCCGCAGTCTCTGTGCGCAGCACCCCCGCGCCGACGCTTACCGTCAGGAATCCCGCGGCCTCAGCCTCCTTCTCCTCCAAAGGCTCCAAGCCCCCTTCCGGGCCCACCAGAAGCACGACACGAGAGATCCCTGCCGAGAGCGCCGCCAGGAGCGGCTGGGCCGCAGTGTTCACAGACAGCGCCAGCTTCAAGTCAGCGTCCCAATGACGGTCCAGGAACCGGGCCAGGCTGACGGGCTGCTCCACGAGGGGCGCCCGGCTGCGCCCCGATTGTGCGGCGGCGGACGCCACGATCAAGTTCCAACGTGCTTTCATGGCGTCCCCGCGGCGTGTGGTGCGTCCGGTAATCAAGGGAATGAAACGGCTGACCCCCAACTCGGTTCCATGCCTCAGTATCTCTTGGAAAGGTCCCGGCCTCACGCAGCCGAAGGCAAGTGTGATTTCCGGTTCGGGCCTCACTTCCTCCTCTCGGGACGCGAGAATGGTTCCCGACACCTCACGCCTCTCGCACCGGGCAAGACGGACCAGATGCTTGGTTCCACCGTCGAAAACCTCCACATCGTCCCCCGCTTTGAGCCGAAGCACGTCGCGGAGGTACCGCGCAGCCCCAGGAGGGAAGGAGACGCGGTCCGAGGTCAACTCGCTCAGAGGCACATATATCCGAGGAAGTTTCAACTGGATGACTCCCGGCGTCACGGTCAGGCGGCCCTACCCGACGTGGCAGCGTTTCAGAAAACCTTCGATGCGGTTCAGTCCCTCCAAGATGTTTTCGAGGCTGTTGGTGTATGAGAAGCGGATGAACCCTTCCGCCGCTTCGCCGAAATCTATCCCGGGAGCCACGCCGACGCCGGCCCCTTCGAGAATGTCGAACGCGAACCTGTAAGAATCTTGTGAGAAGGCACGCGCGTCCGCGAGCACGTAAAAGGCTGCCGTAGGATCAACTTGAATCCCGAACCCGATTTCCCGTAACCGAGCAATCATGATCTTTCGTCTGGCATTGAAGGCTTCCCTCATTGCGCGGGTTTCGGCGGATGTGTTCTTGAGCGCTTCAATCCCCGCGTATTGCACGAAGTCCGCCGCGCTGATGAAGAAATTCTGGCTCATTTTCTGCAAAGGTCTTATCCAGTCAGGCTCTGCGATGAGATACCCAAGCCTCCAGCCCGTCATGGCGTAAAGCTTGGAAAAGCCGTTCACCACAAAGGCATTGCGCGTAAATTCCATAATCGAATGCTCCCGGCCCTCGTAGACCAGGCCGTGGTAGATCTCGTCCGATATGATGGGGATGCCCAGGTCGGCAAGGGCCTTCATCCTATCCGGTTCCATGACCGCGCCGGTCGGATTGGACGGCGAATTGATCAGAATAGCCCTGGTGCGATCGGAGATAGCCTTTCTCACCTGTTCCGGGTCCATCTGAAAGCCGTTCTCCGCGGGAACGGGAACGAAAACCGGCGATCCGCCCAGGAAGCGGATGAAATTCGGATAACACGCATAATGGGGGTCGGAAAGAATAACCTCCGACCCGGGATCCAACAGCGCAGCGAGGACCAGCAGAATGGCCGGCGATGAACCGGAAGTGATGACCACGGAATCCGGATTCACTCCGACGCCATAGGTCTCGTGATAGTGGGTGGCGATAGCCTGGCGGAGTTCGGGGATACCCACGCTCGCGGTATAATGAGTCTTGCCGGCCCGCATGGCCGCAATTCCCGCTTCCACAACATTCGGGGGCGTATCGAAGTCCGGCTCACCCACTTCCAGGTGAATAATATCCTGTCCAACCCTTGCCTTATCCATGGCGGCTTCCAGGACGTCCATGACGAGAAAAGGGGGTATCTCCTGGGATCTGACGGATATTGTTACAGAATCACCTTGACGACGCATGTATGGGCTCCACGGGCTTTTCTCAAAAAATGCGGGCCTATTATAAGTAAAAGACTCTTGTTGCTTCAAACTTATTAATTGATTTTCCGTAAGCTCCCTGCTAAACTGGACGCAACTATAAGAAACGCCTGTGCTTTCACGGCATTGGCTTTCTTCGCAAGGACCGACATGAGCCTGAGCTTCCTACAGCCCGTGGCGAGTCTCCTTGGCAGCTCCCGCCTATTCATCTTTCTGTCGCTTTGTCTGCTTGCCCATGCGACCCCGGGGTGGTCGGAGACATACGGAGTCAAGGACTCGAGCGGAAAGTTCGTGCCAAAGGTCACTGTGACTGTCGAAGACAAAGAGGTCGTGATCAGGAAGGTCACTCTCCAGGACAAATTCGACAGCATTGCGGTGCGCCTGAACACGAAGAATCAGGCTCTGATCCGCAATGTTCCGCTCCTTCACGTGCAGTGGATCGGCCCCGGAGACAAGGCGGGCAAGCCGATGCCCCTTACCGGCCCTCGGTACGATCCCGCGGAGAAAATCTTCAAGGACAGCATGGGGAAATCCATTGGGCTCAAAATATTGGATCAGACGACAAGAAATCTGTTCAAAGGCAAGGATCCCGCAGACCTGTTCACGATTGCCATAGACGGCAAGCCCGTGGTCTCCTCGGAGGATTTTCAGGAAAAGGAAGGGACCGTTCGACTCGGCGCAGGGAGAGACGTCTCCATAAAAGTGGATAAGAGTTCCATCTTGTTCACTGAGGAGAATTTCAAGAAGGGCGAGATGATCAATGTGGACAACCGGACAGGACGCGATCAGATCCTCGGGGTATCGGCCCCCAGCAAAGGCCTGTCCTATTCCGGGGTGATCCGCAAGCCTGATCAGAACAAGATTCCTCCAAATCAGTGGAACCGGTTTACCTTGGCTTCCGACGCAGGGATATTCATCGTACTGATCCCTGAGTTCAAAGAGATGGCCGCGCTCGACGGAAAAGAGATTTCGGTCAAGGTTTATGACCGTGACCAGGTTCGCGATACCATAAACATCCCCGTGAAGGTGTCGCCAGAGCTCCGTCGGATGGCGGAGGCGGGAATTCAGGGGGGCGAGACCGGTAACGAGAAAGAAGCCTGGTCAACCACCGGCGCCGGCGCGGCGGTGACAGGCGGGGAAGCGGCCCAAGCCTCGATCAAAGATCAGGCGCCCAAGACGGACGCTCGCGCTCGCGCAAAACCGGAGACCGCTTCGGTGACCCTTTGGCTCTGGATCATTCCCATTCTTGCTGTGGGCTTGATCGTGTTTATCGGAGGATACGCGATCTTCTTTATTCTGCCGAGGATTCAGGTATTGGAAGATCGGCTTTCCAAGAGCGAGATGTTCATCCATGGGAGCCGAGAGGCGATCCGAGAAGAACTGGATGAGATAAGAAAAGAGATCCTTCAGCAATGCCGGCAAGATATCCGCGCGGAATAGCCCTCCTCGTTTCGTTTACCCTTTGTCTTATTTTGGTGGTCCTGGAGATGCCGACCCCGGCGTCCGATAGCGTCGTCGCGGGTATTGTGGACCAAGCCGGTGAATTTGTGCCCAAATTGCTCATTGGCAAGACTCCCGCCTCCATAGAAGTAAAAAAGATCAAGGGTGACGAGCAATTTGACCAGGTGAAAGTGCGTTTGTTGATCCCGCGAGGGGGGCAGGTCCGGGCTATGCGTCAGCTTTCCATCCAGTGGGAGAGGGCGCCGGGGGAGATGGGGAGACGCTGGCCGATGGAGACTCATCGAGGATTCGATCCGCAAAGTGGGACCTTTGCCGCAAGATGGTCGGAAGCCCTCTCCTTTGTTCTGAGAGACCGGTCGAACAGGAATCTCTTCGGGGAAGCCCCGTGGCACAGGGTCGTTCAGTTATGGCTCGATGGAAAGCCGGTGGTGCTCCAGCCTCCGCCCGCTTTGGACCGTCCGCGGGCAAATCCAGTGAGCGACTCCGAAGCTCTGTCTCGGCAGTCCTCGGAGCCGCCGGTCCGGGAGGACGCCCCGACGACGGCCGGCGCGAATGACACCGTTTCCCAACTTTCGGTGGCGGCCCAAGCTCCCGAACCGCCACCGCTCCCCGCGCCTCCGCCCGAGACAATCAAGACCGCAGTCCCCGGGACCGCAGTCGCCACGGTAGATCCGGCAGCTCTGAAGGATTTGGAGCGCAAGTATGACCGAGCCCTCAGGCGGTTGGAGAAGTTGGAACACGCTGTGGAAGAGAGCCAGAAATGGTTTTATTGGGGGCCTCTCCTTGCATTGACACTCGCGGTTCTTTTCAGTAGTGTGACGGTTTTCTTGACCTATGTGCGCCTCTCTCGGGGCCGTGGCCCAGGTATGCCGCCTCCCCAGCAGGTGGGCCTCACCAGGTTTCGACCACAAGGCAGATTCCGAGACACCGGGTAATTCCAGGCGCCTGATCGCCGGAGGCTATACATGTTCGGACCCCTCCCCAGGAGCTTTTTTCTGACGTGCGGCAAGGGGGATGCTTCCACCGAATTGACCTCTTTCGATGCGGCTCTACTCGACGCCGGGATCGGAGACACCAATCTGATACGGATGAGCAGCATTCTTCCACCAGCCGCAGTACACGTGGACCGGCGCGTATTTCCCAAAGGCTCATTCGTGCCGCTCGCTTACGCGGAACGAGCGTCTTCAGAGCCGGGGACGGTGATTTCCGCGGCGGTTGCCGTGGGCATTCCTGAAGACTCGCTTGCCGCTGGGGTCATAATGGAGCACTCATGCGTCGGAGAGCTCGAAGCCTGCGAAAAGCGCGCACGCGACATGGTTCGCGAATCAATGGAGGCGCTCAGGGGCCTCAAGATTAAGGAAATTAAGAGCATTGGGATCTCCCACCGGGTCCTACGGGTAGGGACCGTATTTGCTGCGGTGGCGCTATGTCCCTGAATGATAAAGAGTGGCTCATTGAGGTCTTTGAGAACAGGTCCGCGTTTGCGCTGCGTTACCGGACAAAGCTCTTTGACGAAGTTTCGCAATTCCAGAACGTGCAGATCTTCCAAACCGAATTCATGGGCCGCGCCCTCATACTCGACGGCTGCTACATGCTTACCGAGCGCGACGCTGCGATTTACCATGAAATGCTCGTTCATCCCGCGATGAGCGCGCTGCCCGCGCCGAGCCACGTCCTGGTGATAGGCGGTGGTGACGGCGGAGCGGTCACTCAGATAGTCAAGTATCCCAAAGTGCGATCCGTCACACTCTGCGAGATCGACCGGATGGTAGTCGATGCGTGCAGAGAGTTCCTTCCTCAGATTGCAGCGGGCCTCGACGATCCGCGGGTCCAGGTGTTGTTTGAGGATGGCGCCGCCTTTGTGAAGGCGCACGCCGGCGAGTTTGACCTTATCCTGGTCGATTCCACCGACCCGGTCGGCCCGGCTAAGACGCTGTTCGAGACGTCGTTTTACCAGTCTGTGAAAGCGGCTTTACGCGACGGCGGAGCCGCGGTGTTCCAGACGGAGAGTCCGGTCTTCATGTCTGAGGTCTTTCTGGAGGCGGTCGGCAAGCTCGCTGGAGTATTCGGGGACAGCCGCGTGTATCCCTATTTCGCTACTGTTCCGTGCTATCCGGGGGGGCTTTGGTCCTTCACACTCTGTTCCGACCAGGTCGATCCCATAAAAGGACCGTGCTCGGAACTCTCGCCGGCGCTGGAACAGACGCTTGAATACTACACGGAGGAGATTCGCCGAGCGGCTTTCGCGGCGCCCGCGTTCGTGCGCAGAGCGCTCTCCAGGCAATAGGGGAGCCCGGGAGCTTGGAGCTGAAACGTGAGTAGGCAGCTTTTTCTTGAGGCTCACGCGGATACGATCATGCCTGGATCTCCCGCGCTTGTCGGGTTACCCCTGGACAAGACCGCGACTTATCGACCGGGAACCGGCCAGGCGCCTGCAGCAATAAGAGCCGCGTCCGACTCCATCGAATCGTATTCACCTCTTCTCGACCTCGACCTACTCGACCACCCTTTTGCGGATATTGGAGATTTGGATTTCTCGAATGATTCGGTCGAAAACTCACTTGGCAGGATCGAGGATCAGGCCAAGCGGATCATGTCGTCCGGATGTCCTATGCTGAGCATGGGCGGTGAGCACACCATCACTCTGGCGCTCGTTAGGGCCGCATTAGAAACATATCCTGACCTTGTGCTCATCCACGCGGACGCGCACAGCGACCTTCGGGACCGATACGAAGGCAGCGCGATCAACCACGCTACGGTAATGCGACGAGTTGTGGAGTTGGTGGGGCGCGAGCGGTTAATCCAGCTCGGAATAAGGGCGGGGACAAAGGAGGAGTTCGGGTGGATGCGAGACCGATTTACCTTGCTCTCGTGGCGCCCTGCGGCAGAGCAGGAGCTTCTCCGAAGAACGGAGCGCCGCCCGGTTTACCTGAGCCTGGACTTGGACGTGCTCGATCCCGCGTGCTTCCCGGGAACGGGCAACCCGGAGCCGGGAGGATGGTCGTATAACGACCTGGAACGCCTGCTTTGGGCCGCGACATCTATGAATCTTGTGGCCGCGGACGTGGTGGAACTGAGCCCACGGTACGATCCTTCGGGGGTTTCCGCCATTACCGCGGCCAGAGTGGTTCGTGAACTGCTCCTCATTTTGGGGCTGACACATTAACTACTCAATTGCACTCATACAGTGAAACAGGCGCCCGACTTCGTGTCCCGGACTAAGACAAGGGGTCACCGCGTGGACGTAAGTTCTAAGGCTGACCGAGGCTCCGGTGGGACAGGCATCCTTCCTGTCATGCCTTGAGAGTAAGACTCTGGCCCGGATGGACGGGCGTCCCGCCCGTCCATCCGAAACCTATTCCGTCTATTTTGCCTGAGATGAGCATTTGGCTAGTGCAAGCATGTGCCGAGCGACGTCGTCCCCTGCATCAGTTGGCTTACGCGCGAGCCTCGTCCATGTTGACAGCCGTGCGACAGGTTGATAGACCAGATCCACGCGCACTTGTCGTTAGGCCGGGGAAATGATCGAGCGCCTCCATCGCATCTGTGCTGTTATGGCCGTTCTGATGGCCGTGTCCGTCCTCGCGCCCAAATGGGACACCGGCGCCGCCGGGTCTGAATCCAGGCCGCGAACAACCGCCCCGGGAGGACGGCCGGACCTGGTGGAACTCATTAAAGACCTTTCCCCGGTTGTGGTCTACATCTCCATAGAAAAACACATGCTCCAGCAGAGTTCCTCGGAACCTCCGCCGCTATTTCGGCCGCGTTACGGCTGGACGGACGATCGATCCCGCGATAGGGAGCGCTATCAAATGGATAGCCTGGGCAGCGGCTTTATTTATGACGCGGAAGGGCTGATCGTCACCAATGCCCATGTGGTTGAAGGCGCCACCAAAATCCTGGTGACGCTCACGTCCGGTAAGGTGTGCCCCGCGACGGTTATCGCGGCGCATCCCACAGTAGACCTGGCGTTGCTCAAGATTAAGCCGCCCCACGGTTTGCGGAAAGCGCAACTGGGAGATTCTTCGAAAGTGCAGGTGGGTGAGTGGGTCTTGGTGCTGGGCAATCCCTTCGGGCTGGTCATGAGCGCCACGCAGGGTATCGTGAGCGCGAAAGGGCGATTTCTCGGCCTGGGGCCGGCGGATGACTTCCTGCAGACGGATGCCTCCATCAATCCGGGCAATTCAGGCGGGCCGCTCTTCAACATGGCGGGCGAGGTAATAGGAGTCAATACCGCCATTATCGGACCAGGCAAGGGGATCGGATTCTCGATCCCTGCGAAGTATGTCCGGGAGCTGGTCGAAGAACCCGCGAAAATGAAACGGCCCGTGCGCGGGTGGCTTGGAATCTATGTGGAAGATATGACCACCGAGCAGGCCAGAGCCCTGGGAATGAGTGAACCGCGCGGGACCTACGTGGACGAGGTGCTCAAAGCCGCTCCCGCGTACAATGCCGGGCTCAAACGGGGCGATCTGATCCTGGATGCGGCAAGTGAACAGATCCGTAGTGGGCGTCACCTTTCCAGGATCGTGGCCGCGTCCAAGCCCGGGGATCTGGTCAAGATGACGGTTTTGCGGCAGGGCAAGGCGTACACGCTCGACGTGGTCATTGGAAAGGCTCCTGAATAGGGTCTTTGCTGCGGGTAAGCTCGTTTCGTATGATGGCTGCAAGGCGTTCCACGGTCTCTTCCAAGTCTCGGTTCACCACTTGATATTTGAACAGATCCGCGGCCGCGAGTTCGTCTTTCGCGTTCTCGATCCTCCGGGTTATCACTTCTTCCGAATCCGTTCCCCTTCCACGAAGCCGCTCTTCCAAAACATTCATATCCGGCGGGGTGATGAATATACCGACCGCTTGGGGCATCTCCCGGAACACCTCTTTCGCGCCCTCAACGTCGATATCCATGATCATCGCGCGCCCCGACTCCAAGCAGCGTCGCACTGGGCCTGCGGGACTTCCGTACAGGTTCCCGTGGACTTCTTTCCATTCAAGAAACTCGCCCTGGTCGATCATCCGCCGGAAGCGGTCCGTGTCCAGAAAATAGTAGTCCTCTCCGTCAACTTCACCCCCTCGCGGACGTCTGGTCGTGCAAGAGACCGAATAAGCCATGTCCGGAAACAGAACCCTCAACCGGGCGATGAGGGTCGTCTTCCCGCCTCCGGAAGGCGCTGAGATTACGAAGAGAACCGATGAGGCCACAGCGCGTGTCACCCTTGGGCGAAGTTGTTCCGATCTCATGGCGCCGAACTCATCCGTCGGTCAATCGGATTTTGCCTGAACGCTCCTCTCCGGAAGTTCCATGACGAAACTTGGGCAAAAGTGAAGCGGCAAGCCTCCCTGGGGCGGTCTAATATGCGTTGAAATCGCCTTTTTCTTCCGGTCACGGGCGCCGGGCGAGGTTGAGAGGCGCGAAACTCCGTCGATCCTTCAGCGTTGCGGCCCGCTGGGCAAGCGGTTCATCGCGGTGTTCATCGAGCCTATTCAGCGTCCCAGTCCCACGTCAAGCGCGTACATATGTCCGTCTGTACTGCTGAAGTACACGGCGCCGCGACGAATACGCGGGGCTGCAAGAATGGCTCCTTCGGTTGCGAAAGTCCAGAGCTCTGTTCCGGTGCGGGCGTCCAACGCGTACAGATTGTGGTCCGTGTTGCCGAGGTAGATGACCCCATCAGATTCCACGGGAGTGGTGAACACACCGCCGTCGCCATGGCGCCGCCACTTGTCCTCTCCCGTCTCTTTATCAAGGGCATAGACTTCGCCTTTCAGTCCGGAAAAAATAAGTAGATCTCCCGTAAGCCCGAGCGAAGTGAAGACCGCCCTATCCGTGCCGCGCCGCCATCGTAGGCGCCCCGTCGCGGCGTCCACTGCGTGGAGTGTAGACTCTCCGCTCCCGAAGTAGACGATCCCTGCCGAGATTTGCGGGGAGCAATCGATGGGCGCGCCTGCCTTGTACTCCCAGAGAGGATGACCGGCGCCTTCCTCCAGAGCGCAAAAAATCCCTCTGGGACTCCCCAAGAACACCACTCCCGATTCCACAACGGGCGAGCACTCGACCCAGTGCAGAGTGGCACCCTTTATCTTGAACTGCCACCTCTGGCGCCCGGTGAGGCTGTCAAGAGCGTGTAAACTTCCGTCTGAACTCGTAATGTAAATGCTCCCGCCGGCCAAACGAGGTGAAGACCATATAGGGCCGCGGGTCTTGAATCGCCACGTCTCGGCCCCAGTATCTTCCCGCACAGCGCGCATGTAACTGTCCCAGCTTCCGAAATAGACCAGTCCATTTTCCAGCGCGGGAGATGATCGAATGACGTCTCCGGCCCGGAAGCTCCAAAGCTGCTCCCCTGTCTCACAATCAAGGCAATAGAGTCGGGAATCCCAGCCGCCAAAGAACAGCGCACGTCCGGAAAATGCCGGCGAAGAAACAATCCACGCGTTCGTGCGAAACCGCCAACGATACGAATAGAGGGTCAACTCCTGGGTGTGGGCAAGCCGGTGGCCGGTCACTTCGATTTCCACCGTGGAATCGCCCTCGGATTTTCGATCCTCTAATTCCTTCGGCCTCAACAGATTGGCCGCAACGAGCTTCTTGAACAAGCTGGTAAGTCCCTGCGCGGAAAAGCCATACTTGGACATGAGCTCTTGATCGCTGAGGCCGGCGCGGATATCGATCAAGGCCTCGCGGGCATTCACTCTTGGCTTTGCAGACTTCATCCGAAAACTCCTATAATACTTAACCTTGCCATCGGGCGGGCGCCATTGCAAGGCCACGGGTCACCGGGGAGCGGAAAACGGACCGTTAGAGTGGAATATTGCACGCGGCTGAGGGATCGTTGGGGCGTTCGATCCGAAAGATTGGCCTTCGCGTATGCCAAATCCACGAGAAAGAAGAGGCAGGGCCCCCCTTGATTTTCGCGGCCGATCTGCTAGATTCAGCATCAAGACCGGGCAATCGCCCCGATAATTTTGACCTTGAGGCGCGCTCCATGCTTCGCAAGGTATTTTTCGCCATATTGATGCCGCTGAGCCTGGCAGCGCTGGTATACGGTGGCTTTTTCAGGGAATTCAAGGTGTATGATAACCTGGAGAAGTTCGACCAACTCAAGAACGTCGGCATCAAGATCAAAATCCCCGGATACGACCAACAACAGCCGGAACTGACTGTACAGTCTCAATGGTTTTCGGAACCTGAGGTGGTCAACGCCATGACATTCGACGGAATCGGGTTGTACAAGGATGGGCGCCTGATTTCGAATTATCCTGATCTGAGAATGCTCAAAGGCAGGCGCCCCTGCCCGACCTGACTCTGATAAGAGCCGCCGTGAGCGGCGCCCTGAGGTGAGACGCGCCTCAGAATTATCAATAAACAAGTAGGGATGACGCCGTGGAGAAACTGAGACTCAAGGTTCAGCTCGCGTGCGCTGCGTTGTTCAACATAGGCTTCGTGCAGTGGCACTCGGTGTGCTTCCCTGTTCTCAATTGTCATTCCTGTCCCATATCGCTCTTTTCCTGTCCCATTGGGGTCATCGGCAAGTTCGCCGAAGTCGGTCTCGTCCCGCTGAGCGTTATTGGCCTGATGGCTTTGGCAGGCCTGGTTGCCGGGCGATTGCTGTGCGGGTGGGCCTGTCCTTTTGGGTTTCTCCAGGAATTGCTCTACAAGATTCCTTTTCCCAAGTTCACCATGCCGTCCTGGACCCGATTCATCAAGTATGGCGTCTTTGTCGCATTGGTCCTGCTTGTGCCGATATTCCTCTCCACCGCGTCACAGCTCTACTTTTGCAGGCTCTGTCCTGTAGCCACCATCGAGTCCGCTATTCCTTGGGCCATCATTAGCGGGACGACGAATCCGGTCTCCCTTTCAATCCGCCTTGCGATTCTCTTCGGAATCGTCATGGCCGCGATGGCCCACCGACGCTTCTTCTGCAAGGTGATCTGCCCCCTCGGAGCGTGTCTGTCGCTCATGAATCGATTTGCCGCCATATTCCCGGAGCGTAATACCGACTGCATCGAATGCGGCACGTGCGGCAAGGTCTGCCCCATGGGCGCCGGACGGGAAAAAGACGGTTTCGGCGCATACGACGAGAAGGCCGAAGAATGTATCTCCTGCCTCGAATGCCGGAAAAAATGCCCCACCGGGGCTATCCAATTGTGGGGCGGCTAAGAGAAGGTCTTAGATCCCGGGAAACCTCTTTTTGTGCAAAAAGGGCCTCCCCGGCCGGTTCTTCAGAAATTCTTGGGTTTGAGATCGATTCTAGGCGTCGAAGGTGAGATCGACCACGTGGCCGTCCAGGTTAATCCAGACCATGAAGCCGGACGGTTTCTTCTTTTTCGCCCTGGTGCGCATCTCGTTCAAGCGTGATGAAGGCATGTCCACTGCCGCGGTCTTTAGGAATCGGTTGAGTTCGCGCAGTGTCTTGAAGTGCTGTATGGTCATGAGGTTACCTCTGCCGGGCCATTAAAACGGGAGCGGGCGATGCGCGCCGACCCGAACTTTTAAATATATCTTAATCGGAGCTCTCTTGGCAAGAGTTCATGCCCGACCTGCGCTCTTCAAAAGCTCATAGCCTTTGAAGCCGCTTCTCAGGGCTTGGCCCTGTTTGCGCCCCTTTCTTTGCTCAGGCGGCTGGTGGTGCGCTCCAACCTCGCGATAAGGGTTTCCAGAAACACCTGGTAAAACTTCACTCGCAGCTCAGGGCTTTCACGCTCAAGGACCTTCAGGTCGAGTTTGAGCACGAGACACGGTTCTCGCGCGATCACATGGGCGGTCCGAGGCGTCTTCGTGAACGCGCCCATCTCTCCGAAACAGGCGCCTGTGTTGAGTTGAGCGATCTTCTTCTTGTGCTTCACCACCTTGACCGTCCCGTGGATGAGCACGAAGAACGTGGTATCCGCATCTCCTTGCCTGACGATCACCTGCGATTTGTCATACCGGATGAACTTGCCGTGCCTGACGACTTCCTCAATTTCTTTGCGGCTGAAAGGCCGGAAGAACTCGATTGATTTGAGGTACTCGGCTTTTCGGGAAGCCTTGAAATCCCTCATCGGGATCATCTTCCCCTTCATGGCCTGATCCAGGTTTTCCGCAAATTCTTCGCCGGACGCGTACCTCAGGTCAGGCTCTTTTTCCAGCGCCCGTTCGATTACCACCTGGATGCCGGGGGGTAGCTCAGGATTAAGCTTGGTAAGCGGTGGAGGCGGCGCGTAGCGCACATTATCCATCAGCTCATACAGCGTTCGTCCCTGAAACGGACGTCTGCCCGCCAGCAGCTCAAAGAGCACCACGCCTAGGGAAAAAAAATCGGTCTGCTTGGTAAGCTCCAGGCCCTTGGTCTGTTCCGGGGACATGTAGCTGGGCGTGCCCATGACGTCGAGCGCGGGTGTCTTCTCCATCTGAGCGGTTACGGCAATACCGAAATCCGTGATCTTGATAGTCTTGTCCGCGGTGTACATCAGGTTGGCGGGTTTGATATCCCGGTGAATCACGCTTCTCGAATGCGCGAAATCGAGCGCGCGGCAGACCTTCTTGATCAGTTCCACGACCGTGGCGGGCGGAAGGAGGGTCTCTTTGGTGTTGTAATTGGCCAGAGTCTTGCCTTCCACCAGCTCCATAGCGATATAACAGCAGTTGGAATCCTGGCCCACGTCATAGACGATCACGATGTTGGGGTGAACGAGGTTCCCCGCGATCCGAGCTTCCTCGAAGAACTTACGGATCACGTATTGCAGGTCCTGCTTCTCATAGATCAAGTCGAACCGCCGCGTCTTGAGCGCGACCAGGCGCCCGATCATTGGATCGCGGGCCCGGAAGACCTCCCCCATGTTCCCTCTACCAAGGGATCCGAGTATTTCGTACCTCCCTATGGTCGGCTGTAGCTTTGGCTCTTCCAGGATTATCTGTACAAGATCTTCGGGTCGGTCCATGAGACGCATTATAGTCAATTTAGGGCTCGCGAGGAAGCTCCGTAGTTGACAGGTCCGCGCGAGATCGGGAACATACAAGGGAAGAATCGCGAGCGAGCAAGTCTATGGCCGTCACCAGGATCGCGAAAAACCTCTTCAGGACCCGTGAAATCCTGACCGTCTTCTTCCGTCACGGGTTCGGAGATCTGGTCCAACGGATGGGCCTGGCCCGGTTCCTCCGATTCCGCTCCAAGCGCGATCGAGCTCTACGAGAGCCTCCGGAGCCGAAGACGCCGGCCAAACGGTTCCGAGAAGCTCTGGAAGAGCTGGGGGGCGCGTTCGTCAAGCTCGGGCAGCTCCTTTCCACCAGGCCGGACATCCTCCCCACGAGCTGGATCGAAGAACTCACTCCGCTTCAGGACGACGTGGCCGCGGTTGATTTCCACCTCATCCAGCAAACTCTGGAAGCCGAACTCGGTTCCCTCTCAAACCGGTTTCGGTTTGTGGATCCCGATCCTCTCGCCACCGGTTCCATAGCTCAAGTCCACGCGGGCGTGACCCTCGAAGGCGAGGAGGTGGTGATAAAGGTCTGCAAGCCGGGAGTGAAAGAGGCCATCTTTCAGGATATCGACATACTGGAAGCCCTGGCTGAAGTCATGGAAAAGCACGTCCCGGAATCACGCAACTACCAACCGGTGAACATTGCGAGACAGTTTCGTGAAGCAGCCACTGATGAGCTGGACTTTACCCGCGAAGGACGCAACCTTGACCGGTTCAGGGCCGACTTCGAACCTCATCCGCACGTGATCTTTCCGCGTGTGTACTGGGATCAGACCACGGAACACGTCCTCACCATGGAACGCATCTACGGGGTGAAAATTTCCCTCGTGGAGTATGCGCCGGACGCGAGCATCAACACGGACAAGGTCTCACAGAACCTCGCCGAAGCCGTGTTGCGCCAGATCCTGGAATTCGGTTTCTTCCACGGCGATCCTCACCCGGGAAACATTGTGGTGGTGGGCGAAGAAAACATCTGTTTCTTCGATTGCGGCCTGGTTGGGCGCTTGGATGAGCGACTGAGGGAAAACCTATTGCTCCTCGTTTCCGCTGCTATCCGAAGGGACATTGATACGCTCGTGAATATCCTCGCGGATATGGATACGCTCCCTCAGGACCTGGAACGACCCCGCTTCGTGAGGGAAGCGAACCTGTTCGTAGAGCGGTACTATCGCATTCCCTTGGGCAAGATCAGATTATCCTCCATCGTTCAAGACATCATGGAGATCATCCGCAGATTCGGCATCAGAATTCCGTCGGACGTCCTATTGATCGGAAAGGCCCTGATCACCCTGGAAGGCGTGGGACGCACGCTTGACCCCGACTTTGACGCGGTAGGCGTGGCTGAGCCGTTTGTTCGACAGATGGTCATGACCACGTACGGCCCCAAAGTGCTGGGCAGGAAGTTTGCTCATGCATCGCACGAACTGCTGAGGCTCCTGGCCGACCTTCCGTACGACCTGCGAGAGTTCTCCCGCAGTCTCCGAGAAAACCGGCTTCGAATACAGATCGAGCACCGTGGCTTCAGCGAGCCGGTTCGAGAGATGAACCGCGCTTCCAAGCGAGTTTCCATCAGTCTGGTCACGTCCTCAGTGGTGCTCGCATCATCCGTTATAGTCCTAGCCTCCACCGAGCCCCGATTCATGGGTGTCCCCATCTTCGGCATCATCGGCTTCGCCATCGCCGCGACTCTGTCACTGTGGCTGCTGGTTTCTACACTGAGAGATAATCGAAGATAGATTCCCCGAAGATCCTATCCTCATTGCAGTCAATTTAGGAATTCGATATGGTGGCCCCAGAAGCCCATCGGAATTTCCCGGCTGCAACTCGGTGCCAGCTCGAAAGACGGAGTCGTCGCCATTAAAAGGTGGGAGGGTGGCCGCGATGGATACGACCAACAGTGTGGAGGGCGTGAGCGGAAGAGCTCAGAGTCAATCTGGCGCTAGCGCTGAAGGCAGCCAATCCGTTGCGGGAGGTCAGGCAGCTTCCGGACCCAAGGCATCGCGCCGCGTTCTCACGCGGTCGCGATGGAAGGCTCGACAGTTCCTACGGCGAAACAAGATCTTCTTTGAGACATTAGTTCCCGCGGCGATCCTAATCGGCACTCTCCTCGTTCTCATCACCCAAACGGTGATTTTCTTCCTGCAATGGAAAGTGCTGCAGGTCCAGACGACCATTCAGGCAAGACAGATCAGCAACATTCCCGTTCTGGGTCTCTTTCTCACAGAACGGTTCGGTACACTCAAGTTCGAGTTAACAAATACGGGGGGTGCGTTTGACGTCACCGGATTCGATGCGCTGGTCGGGTGTAATGGCTCGTGCGAGATTGGTGACAACGAATTGTTCGTGACCGTACCCTTCGTCGATCATCGTCCAACATGGCGAGACGAACTCCCGCCGAAACCAGGAAGGCTAGGGAATGCAACCGTTACCGTTGGGTACGGTTGGCCACTGATCGCGCGTGAGTACTTTCAAGTAGTAAAGAAGGCAGGAGGTAAAGCCACCTTACGACTTTCAGTTTTCATGCGGTTCGAGGGCCGCGACGCGGCAGGGGTGCGACACATCTGGTATTTCAAAGAAGACTTGGATCTTAGCAATCCCGGCGCACCACTGGGCGACGCGAAAAAGATTGCGGAAATCGACGCAGAGACCTGGTTAACAGCGGCTAATTATCATAAACAGCTTGCGCTCGTCGGGTGGGCGGTCCCGGTTGGCGACATAATGGCCCTGGATCTCCTCGCGTGGCTTCAGCCCTCGGGCTGGAGTACCGATTTCGAGAGCGGGTGGCATGGCTCTTACGATGGTGACGAAACGGACGTTTCTGAGCTGTTCAAAGAGAGCGGGCCCCCCTTCTATAGTCCCCTGCATTGACATACGCGCTAATGGGATTAACGTTTTGTTTCGGGCATGATGGAGAAACGCCGCGACATTTGACCTGGGTTTTGGTATTT